>LXNI01000897.1_pt1 | contig 30455 bp, 20 predicted proteins | sample 809091 | NCBI WGS metagenome assembly LXNI01 (sample SAMN04870527, study PRJNA318959) | sponge metagenome | biome: 01000161; feature: marine sponge reef; material: water | host: Sarcotragus foetidus | place: Greece: Milos, Mediterranean Sea | collected 2013-05-29 | depth 5-7 m | reverse complement strand
GGGAGGCAGACAGAGCCGCGCTGGCTGTGTCATTCCTCATTATGTGGGGCCTACCACATTGCTTCGTCATTCCTTGCCAGCACGCCCCTTTCAGCCTCTGAATCTTTGCGGATTTAATCAGAGTATCCTTAGGGATGCTTCTTATCCAGAACAGGAAATGGTTATGTCGGACATCGCATCGGAAAACGTATACATTGCGCCGCCGGGCAGCGGCACGCTTACGCTGGGAAAGACCTTGCCGGATCTGCTGTACGAAGCATCGGACCGGTACGTGAATCGCCGGGCGCTCAATCAGCCGGACGGGGATGGCTGGAAGTCCCTTTCGCTGGACGAGTACCGGCGCCATTCCGAAGAGGTGGCGCTGGGTCTCGCCGGGTTGGGCTTGTCTCACGGGGATTGTCTTGCGCTCTATATGGAGAGCGACGTGTCGTTCTGTATCGTGGACATGGGTTGCTTGCTTGCCGGCGTGATCAATGTGCCCATGTACCTCGCGCATGCGCCCGAGCAGATCCAGTATGTTCTCGTGCATTCGGAGGCCAGGGCAGTAGCCGTTTCGAGCGGGAAACATCTGGAAGAAATCCGGGACGCGCTGTCTGCGTGTCCTGCGGTTTCTGCTGTGATTGTGGCGGAAGGGGGTATTCCTGACGGGATATCTCTTCCGGACGGCGTAAAAGCATACACGCTGGATGAGGTGCGGGAATCCGGTCGGCGCCGGCTGCAGGAGAACACAGAGGCCGTCGCAGGCTTGCGAGAACGGGTCGGACCGCAGGATATAGCCACCATTCTCTATACGAGCGGCACGACCGGGCAGCCGAAGGGCGTCGTGCTGACGCATGAAAACATCAGCGCCAATGCCCTTACATCCTTTTCCGGGATGCCGGATTACCGTACAGGCGAGGATGGCGAGCAGGTCATTTCGTTTTTGCCGTTGACCCATATCTTTGCCCGCGCGCTTCATTACGGCTTTGTATATCATGGCTCGTCTGTGTATTTCACGTCGCAGGAGTTCCTTATGCAGCACATTGCCGAAGTGCAGCCTACCATATTCGCCACGGTGCCGCGGGTTTTGGAGAAGGTGTATGCAGCTGTAGCGACACGCATTGCCGGCATGAGCGGGGCCCAAAAGGCCATTGCTTCCTGGGCGCTGTCTACGGGCGAACGCTACGACGTATTGTCGAAGCCGGGCGGAATGTATGCGTTGTCGCTCAAGGTGGCGGACCGCCTCCTGTTCAGCAAATGGCGGAAGGCGTTGGGCGGACGCGTACACTTTCTTATTTCGGGCGGCGCGGCGCTGGGCGCGAAGCTGACGAATCTGTTCGCTGCGGCGGACATTGCGGTGCTGGAGGGATACGGTCTCACGGAAACCAGCCCGGTGATTTCCTTTAACCGGAAAGGGCGCGTCCAGCCCGGTACGGTGGGCGAGGCGATTCCGGGAGCGGAAGTGACGATTGCGGAAGATGGAGAGATTCTGACGCGCGGCCCGTACGTCATGCAGGGATACTACAAGAACGAGGCCTTGACGAGCGAGGTAATCGACGAGGAAGGGTGGTTCCATACCGGCGATATAGGGGAGTTTGGACCGGAGGGATACCTGCGAATTACGGACCGGAAGAAATCTCTTTTCAAGCTCTCGACCGGGAAATATGTGGTTCCCCAGCCTATCGAGAATCGGCTTCGGGCCCATCCGTCGATTGAAGAGGCAATGGTCCTGGGCAGCGGATTCAGGTATTGCACCGCGCTTGTTTTCCCCGATATGGAGAAGATGGAAGGCTATGCCCGATCCGTCGGCGCAGGGGAAGGCATGTCGGGGGCGGAGCTGATCGCTCTGCCCGAAGTGCAATCGCATCTGCGTCATTTGGTCGAGGAGGCCAATGCGGGCATGGATCCCTGGTCCCGCATAAAAAGATTTTGCATCGTGTCCGCTTCGCTGACGACGGAAAACAATCTCCTTACGCCCACGCTGAAGGTGCGCCGCCGGCAGGTCGAGGAAGCATTTGCGGAAAATATCGGGGAGATGTACGGCGACGGGGATCTGCCCGCAGCGGTCGTAGTTGTGGAGAAAGAGGGACAGGATCACGATGACTGATCGTCGTTCGTTACGATTTAAGCCAGTAGGGAATTAATTCATGCACGCACATTCGACGGTAGCCTGTGACCGTGTTTCGGGCGCATTCGCTCCACCCCATGCCTATCTCCCGTTTCGCAAGGCCGCCGTACTGGGCGCCGGGACCATGGGCGCACAGATTGCGGCGCACCTCGCCAATGCGGGCCTGCAGGTGTTTCTGTTCGATGTGCCGGCCGAGGAAGGAAAAAACCGGAATGCCATCGTCGAGCGGGGGCTTAAAGCGGCCTCCCAGCTCAAACCGGCGCCGTTCTTCGACGAGGCGGCGTTGCGCCGTGTCGAACCCGGCAATTTCGAGGATCACCTCGATCGGCTGTCCGACGTGGAATGGGTGATCGAGGCCGTCGTGGAGCAACTGGACGCCAAACGCGCCCTGTTCGAGCGGGTCGAGTCGATCATCCGGCCCGGAACCATTGTGTCCACCAATACGAGCGGGCTTTCCGTGGAGCAGATCGCCGCCGGACGCGGCGAGGCGTTCCGGCACGCTTTCCTCGGCACGCACTTTTTCAATCCTCCTCGCTATTTGCGGCTGCTGGAACTGATTCCTTCTCCGGATACGGATCCGGACATTCTTGCCCGCATTGCCCATTTTGGACGGATTCATCTTGGAAAAAGCATCGTCGTAGCAAAGGACACGCCCTATTTCATCGGGAATCGCATCGGCGTGTACGGCATGATGCAGGCGGTTCGGGGCTTTACGGAACAGGGCTACACGATCGAAGAGATCGACGCCCTGACCGGGCAGCTGGTTGGGCGTCCGCGGTCCGCCACGTTCCGAACCGCGGATGTGGTGGGTCTGGATGTGCTGTGGGCTGTGGCCCGCAATCTGCACGAGGCCGTGGCGGATGACGAAAGCCGCGCCGCGTTCAGTCCTCCGGAACTGCTGGGCCGGCTTGTGCAGGCAGGCAGGCTTGGGCAGAAGACCCGCGCCGGGTTTTACAGAAAAGAGGACGGCGAAATAAAGTCCGTGGACCCGGAAACCCTGGAGTATTCCTCCGCCAGGCCCATTCTCCTGCCCGGCCTGAAGAAAATACGCAAGTTGCGCACCACAGGCGACCGGCTGCGGGCGCTGTACGAGTCCAGGGGCCGCGCCGGAGCCTTCGTTCGCGGCACGACACTGGATTTATTGGCCTATGCCGCCCGCAGAATTCCTGAAATTTCGGATAGGCCTGCCGATGTGGACCGCGCCGTACGCTGGGGATTCGGCTGGGAACTGGGTCCGTTTGAAATGTGGGACGCGATTGGCGTGGAGCGGGTGTTGAAGGATTTGAAAGACGCCGGACTGGAGGCGCCTGCCTGGGTGGACGATGCGGTGCGGGCCGGCGGGTTTTACCGGGACGACGCGGGAGCGCGTACGGTCTATGTGCCGGGCAGCGAAGGATATACCTCCGATCCTGTTCCGGAAGATTATGTGGCGCTTGCTTCGATCCGGTCGGAGGAAGGGCGGACATTGTGGGAATCGGGCGCCGCCGGACTGCTTGATCTCGGAGATGGCGTCGCGTTGCTGGAGTTTCGCTCGAAGGCGAACACGCTGGGGAAAGGCGTGATGGAGGCCGTCGTGCATGCGATCGAACACGTCGAAGCGGATCGCTCGCTCAAGGGGCTTGTGATAGGGAACGAGGGGCGCAATTTTTCGGTGGGGGCGAATCTTCTGGAATTGGGGGCCGCCTTGAAACTGAGGGGCGTGAAGGTGGTAGATCGACACATCAAGGCATTTCAGGAAACGATCCAGCGCGTGCGGTACGCCCGCAAGCCGGTGGTCGTCGCGGCCCACGGGCGGGTGCTTGGCGGCGGGTGCGAGTTGCTCATGGCTTGTCCCAATCAGGTGGCGTCGGCGGAGTGCTACGCCGGTCTGGTGGAACTGGGCGTAGGCCTGATCCCCGGAGGAACAGGGACGATGCGCCTGGCGGCAGAGGCGTCCCGGCGGGCGGCGAGTGGTCATCCTTCCGAGATTCAGTCCTGGGTCCGGCAATTTTTCGAAACCGTAGCGATGTCCCGCGTTTCGTCAGGCGCTGTGGAAGCCCGGCAGTTGGGTTTTCTGGCGCCGCATGCCCGCATCGTCATGCACGACGACCGGCGGCTGCATGTGGCCAGAGAAGAGGTTTTGCGCCTTTCCGCCGCAGGGTATCGCCCGCCTGTCCCGACAAGCATCCGGGTGCTGGGGCGGCCCGGGGGCGCAGTGCTGGATGTCATGGTGCTGCAATTCGTCGAGGGCCGGTTCATATCCGAATACGATGCGTTGCTTGCCGGACGCCTTGCCTTCGCGATGACCGGAGGCGATTTGACCGCGCCTCAGGAAGTAGACGAGCAATACCTCATCGACCTCGAACGCAGCGTGTTTCTCGAACTGATCCGTGAGAAGAAAACGCAGGCCCGCATTGCCCACATGTTGAAGACGAAAAAGCCGTTGAGGAATTAAGGATGCAAGACGCTTTCATAGTTCGCAGCGTACGTACTGCCGTCGGCAAGGCCGACCGGGGAGCATTCCGGTATGTCCGCCCTGAACACATGGGCGCCGCGGTCGTGCGCGAAGCCATTCGCCGCGTCGAAGGGCTTGAAGCGAGCGCGGTCGAGGATGTGTTAATGGGGTGCGCTTTCCCCGAGGGTGCTCAAGGGCAGAATGTCGGCCGGGTGATTGCTCAGAAAGCGGGTTTGCCGGACGAAGTGCCCGGCGCCACGGTGAATCGGTTTTGCTCCTCCGGCCTCCAGACCGTCGCCATGGCGAGCCAGGCGATTCGCGCGGGCACGGCGGATGTGGTCGTGGCCGGGGGCGTCGAGTCGATGAGCATGGTGCCTATGACCGGGTTCTTTTTTCAGCCCGATCCCGTGTTGTCGGCCGAGGACATGGATGTCTACGTTTCGATGGGCATTACGGCGGAGAACGTGGCCGAACGCTACGGCGTTTCGCGGGAAGATCAGGACCGGTTTGCGCTGCGTTCTCACGAGCGGGCGCTCGCCGCCATTGAAGCGGGGCGTTTTGCGGATGAAATTCTCCCGATGGAGATAGAGGAGACGAGCTATGCAGGGGGCGCTGCACAAACCGTCCGCCGGACGTTCGATACGGACGAGGGGCCGCGCTCCGATACCAGCCTCGAAGCCCTGGGGCGCCTGCATCCGGTTTTTCGCAACGGCGGCACGGTGACTGCGGGCAATACGTCGCAGCGCTCCGACGGGGCTGCTGCGGTGGTCCTTATGAGTGGGGATCGCGTGAAGCAACTGGGCGTAGCGCCCGAGGCCCGGCTTGCAGGATTTGCGGTTGCGGGCGTAGCGCCTGAAATCATGGGCATGGGCCCCGTGCCTGCGATACGTAAGGTGCTTGCGCAGACGGGTTTGAGCCTCCAGGACATAGGCCTGGTGGAACTGAATGAAGCCTTTGCCGCGCAGGCGCTTGCGGTGATTCGCGAGGCGGGGCTCGATGAGGATATCGTGAATGTGAACGGGGGCGCGATTGCGCTGGGTCACCCGCTGGGCTGTACGGGCGCCAAGTTGACGGCTACGCTGATTCGCGAAATGGCGCGGCGCAAGGTGCGGTATGGCCTGTGCACAATGTGCGTCGGCGGAGGAATGGGCGCCGCCGGAGTAATCGAGTACCTTGGGGGTTGAGAAGAGTTAGAAATCGCAGGAAAAACGGTACGGAATTTGCTTAATTTTGTGTAAAAAAGTACCCCGGAGGTCGCTTCATGAAAAAGATCAACGCTCTGCTTCTGGTTGTTTTTGCATCTTCCGTTTTGCTTACCGGGTGTGTGAGCACGGGTTCTTTTTCCGGTTCTTCTCTTCCGGGTGATGACGAAACATACCCGTTTCCCTGGGAAGACGTCAGAATATTCCATGCCGACGACGATATTCCTGAACATGTTTATCTGACCGCCATTTCATTTCGGGGGATTGGCGATGACGCGTCGAGCGAGGAGTTTTATAATGTTTTGAAGCAAAGAGCAGCTAAGCATAGAGCCAATGGGGTTATTATCACGAGAGATGTGCCTCGTTGTGCTGAAAACCCCTGCACCACCCGTAAGGCTTCGTCGAGACTTGTTGACGTAGTATCCGGAGCTATGACCTGGCATGCGGTATTTAATGATTGGCACACAGCCTTGGCGCTTAGCCTTGCTTTTGCCGGTCCGCCGGAATACGAAACCGGCAGGGCGGTTGCGATTAATTTTGTCGAGTAGATTCTTTGTGTATTGGGATGCAGCCCGGGCAGGAGTCGTGTTGCCGCTGTGCTATTTTGACAGGTAATGCCCCGGTCAGACGCTTGACAACCGCGCCCTTGACGACGTATTCTACCGACGACACTCTCTGACCAGAACGGTGTACACTTAACGCGACAGTACACGTAAAACACGGTCCGGCTGGTGCGCACCACTTCTTTTGTAGCGAGGAAGATTCTATGCCTTATTACCATTTTCTGCAGGATGTCGCGATCGTCTGGGTAGTGATCGTATTTATTCTGGCGTTTTTCGCGGCGGGGTATGCGGGCGCGCCGTTGCTCGCGCACACTCTCCTGTGGTCGGCCCTGCTTTACGGGCTGGGCGCTCCTGTCTGGCTCTGGATACCGCTCGGTGTGTTGGCGCTGGTTTTTCATGTGCCCGCACTGCGCCGCGCCCTTGTTTCCGGCCCTGTGATGCAGGTGTTTCGTTCGTCGGGTTTTCTGCCCGCGATTTCCGAAACCGAACGGATGGCCATTGAAGCGGGAGATGTATGGGTGGACGGGGACTTGTTTTCCGGACGGCCCGATTTCGGGAAGTTGCTGAATATGCCGTACCCCGCCCTGACGGACGAGGAACGCGCATTCATGGAAGGGCCGCTGGAGCGGTTGTGCGCCATGACGGACGATTGGGAAGTACACCGGCGCGGAGACCTTCCCGAAGCCGTGTGGGATGCGCTCAAGGAAGAGCGTTTCTTCGGCATGATCATCCCCCGGGAATACGGCGGTCTGGGTTTTTCGGCGCTCGCCAACAGTACGGTCGTGATGAAAACGGCGACCCGGTCGTCACCACTGTCGATTACGGTCATGGTGCCGAACTCGCTGGGGCCTGCCGAATTGCTTATTCACTACGGTACGCAGGCCCAGCGCGATTATTATCTCCCGCGTCTTGCCTGCGGCGAAGAGATTCCGGCGTTTGCGCTCACTGAACCGGGGGCAGGCTCCGATGCGGGCTCGATTACCTCCGAAGGCGTGGTATTCCGGGCGGACGACGGATCGATCCGGTTACGCCTGAACTGGAACAAGCGGTACATTACGCTGGCGGGGATAGCGACCATTCTGGGGCTGGCCTTTCGCCTGAAAGACCCGGAAAACCTGCTTGGCAAAGGGATCGATCCAGGTATTACGTGTGCGCTTATTCCGACGGATACTCCCGGCGTGGAGACCGGCTGGCGGCACGACCCTCTTGGCATCGCATTTATCAACTCGAAGACGGAGGGGCACGATGTCGTTGTGCCGGTGGACGCCATCATTGGAGGCAGGGAGGGGGCCGGTCGCGGCTGGCGCATGCTCGTAGAGTCGCTGGCTGCGGGACGGGGCATCTCGCTCCCGGCAATGAGCACAGGCGGGGCGCAGCTTGCGTGCGATGTGGCCTCGGCGCATGCGGCGGTGCGCAAGCAGTTCGGGCTGCCGATCGGACGGTTCGAGGGCATTGAGGAGCCATTGGCCCGTATCGGAGGGTACACGTATGCCATGGAGGCCATGCGCCGCTATACCTGCGGGGCCATAGACCAGGGGGCGAAGCCCGCTGTCGTGACGGCTATCGCCAAATACAACGCGACGGAGATGCAGCGCCGGATCGTGAACGACGCCATGGATATCCTCGGGGGCAACGCCATATCGTGCGGTCCGCGCAACCTGCTGGCCCATATGTACATGGCGGCTCCGATAGGGATTACCGTCGAGGGAGCCAACATTCTCACGCGCACGCTTATGATCTTCGGGCAGGGGGCGATCCGGTGCCATCCGTACGCCTATGCGGAAATCGATGCGCTGGGACGGGGCGATCTTGCCGCTTTCGACCGGAATCTGTGGAAACATGTGGGCCATGTGTTCCGCAACGGTTGCCGGATGAAGGCGCTCTATATCACCCGGGGGAGGCTCAGCCGCTCGCCCGTGCGAGGACCGTCGGCGCGCTATGTGCGGAAGCTGAACTGGGCGTCCGCTACGTTTGCGTTCATGGCGGATCTGGCGATGGGCGTCCTTGGCGGGGACCTCAAGCGCAAGGAGAAACTCACCGGTCGGTTCGCGGACATTTTTTCGTCGCTGTATATCGGGACGGCGGTGCTTCGCCGTTTCGAGGCGGATGGGCGCCGCAAGGAGGACGCGCCGTTTATGCACTGGGCCATGCAGCATGCCCTGTTCCGGATTCAGGCCGGTTTCGAGGGGCTTTTCGGGAATCTGCCCCTGCCGCTCGGGACTTCCTGGTTGCTTCGCGGTCCCTGCGCACTCTGGTTTCGGATAAACCGCTTCGGCGGGTACCCTTCCGACCGGCTTGGGCGCAAGGTGGCCCAGGCCCTGCAAACGCCCGGCGAGCAGCGGGATCGGTTCACGGCGGGGATATACCGTCCGGACGAGGAAGACGAGACCGGCAGCCTTGGCAGGCTGGAACGGGCTTTCCGGCTTTCGGTGGAGGCGGAACCGGTGCTGGCCCGGATCCGAAGCGCGATGCGCCAGGGTACACTGGCGCGCAGCCGCCCGGAACAGGCCCTTGCTGCGGCCTGCGAAGCGGGCGTGATTTCCACAGAGGAACGCGATCTCGTGCAGGAGGCGGAAACCGCTCGCGCAGCCTACATAGAGGTAGATGCGTTCACGTTCGAGGAGTACGCGGCGATGCGGGGGGGAGATGCTCCGGTCACATCACAGGGTAGTACCGCGCCAGTATAGGCGCGAGCGCGAACAGCCAAATGAGGCGCCCGGCCGTGCATTGTTATGAGGCCGTCTGCTGAAGCGCGTACTATCCATTTTGAGTAAAAACTCTCCTTAAAAGGAGAGAAACTATACCGAAAAGGTATAGAAATTACTCAAAAAGGGATAAAAGGGTCATTGGAGCCCGGCGAGCTCCGCCTATCGACATTCCCTCATTCTGCCTGTTGAAACTCCCTTATTCTGCCTGTTGAAATCCACTTATTTTGCCTGTTGGGCCCCGTGCTTCCTGGCGCTACTTTGTCATAAAAGGCATCGACGCGCCGCCTCTTCCCCGGATTTCGCGGCGTCGCCGATGGAAACCCCCATGCGGTAATTGCCGGCCATAAACCAGCCGGGCCAGGCTGCTTCGAGCCGGTCCATGGCGGCAAGCGTTTTTCCATACCCGATATGATACTGGGGAACGGCCCGTTCCCAAGCGGTATGCCACCGGAAAACGGGCTCGACGGAAATATTCAGCAGGCGCCGCAGATCATCCAGCACCAGGTCGTACGCTTCCTTTTCCGGCAGCGAGGCCAGTGCCGGATTTCGCATCCCGCCGATCATAGTGGTAAGCAGTACATGTTCCGCCGGGGCTCGCACGATATCCGACTGGAACGCCGATGAAGCGGAGGATCGGCCCGGGAAAATGGACGACGTAAATAACGTGCCGAGGATACGGATACTTCGTTCTACACTTGGAACAAGCATCCCGAATCCGTCGAGCGGATGTCCTACGTGTTCGCGCCGGAAGCCCATTGCCGTGACGGCAAGCGGAGCGTAAACCACACGGCTCAATGGTTCGAGGGAAGGTCCTTCAGGCAACGCAATGGAGGCCAGTGCGTGAAGCGGGGCGGCATATACCACCGCGTCGAAGGGTTCGCTCCATGTGGTTTGTGCATGTCCGGCCAGGAGGCGGTCTCCGGAAACGATCCAGCGGGCCCCTTGCCGCTCGATGCGCCGCACGGGAGCGGACAGGCGCAGGCGATCGCCCAGGGCATCGGAAAGCGCCTCAGGCAATTGCCCAAGGCCTTTCCTGAAAGAAAACATGCCGCCCGCCATCCGGTTTTTCTTGTCCTTGCGCCCTCGAAGCAGCGCCCGGACGATAGAACCCGACTCCTGCTCCATGCGCCAGATGCGCGGAAAGGCATGGCGGATTGCAAGACGTTTCGGATCCCCTCCGTAGACGCCCGCGACAAACGGGTCCATCCCATAGTCCAGCGCCTCGGGCCCGAAGCGCCTGCGCGCAAAATCGGCCACGCTTTCCTCTTCGGTCGGACGAGACCTGGGTATAAGAGGCTCGCGAAGCGCCCGCCGTCGGGCACGGGCGGAAAACAAGGGGCTTGTGACAAGGTCAGCCGGGGAGCCCGGTGCGGCAACCGGCTTGCCGCCGCGTACGATATATCTCTTTCGGGCGGTCTTTGAGGCGGGAAGGCGGTCCATATCCAGGCCGGCGTCGCGAATGAGCGTGTCAAGGACCGGATTCGCCGTTTGAATGGTGGTGGCTCCAAATTCGACAAGGAATCCCTCTATGCGCTCCGTACCGATTACGCCCCCTGCCCGCGCCTGCGCCTCGAACACGACGGGCTCTGCGCCAGCCAGACGCAACCGGAAAGCAGCCGTCAGTCCGGCAATCCCTGCCCCTATTACCGCCACGCGCATCGTTCGAGCTTGTTTTGTGTGTTTGTCGCGTCAAAAAATAGGGGATTTACGCGCATAAGTGCATTTCATGCTGAACAAAACAGCCTTTTTGTATAACTTCTTACATGAAAATAGTTTACGCATAACGCACCGATTTCCCGTACCGCCATGCTGACGATCAAGAATCTTTTTGTGCTGTTTCACGTCGTGACCGCCGCCGGATGGTTTGGCGTTGCGCTTCTTCTGGGCCGCATCGCCCGCGCCGCTGCGGTTTCGTCTCCCGGCGACGCCGTGCGCGAGATAGGGGCCAAGGCCGTAAGCCTCACCGGCATGTTCGCCGTGCTTACGTTCCTGTTCGGGCTTGCCGCGTTTTTGATCGGGGGAGGATTCGGGTCGTACGGGCCGGAATATCACACGAGCCTGCTGTTCATGCTGGTTCTGGTGGGCATCCAGTTCTTTGTGATACGCCCCGCCTGGGGAACGCTGACCGCGGACGGGGACGATGAATCCCGGCAGGCGGCTCGCAAGCGGTTCGCCATGAGCATCGGGGCCGGGCACCTCATCTGGCTGTTCGTGCTCGTGCTTATGCTGGCGCGGTATTACCCGGTGATGTGATTGGGGAGTTATTCCTCCGCCTCCCTCATCGCCTCCAATTCCTCGACCGTCCAGGGCTCTTCGCGGTCCGCTACGGCTTCCCGCACCCGCGCTACCGTTTCGGATGTGACCTCTTCGCCGTCGTTGCCCCATTCCGTCCGGATATAGGTGAGAAGGGACGCCATCTCTTCGTCGTTCAGAAAGGCTCCCCAGGGCGGCATTGCGCCGGTGTACACCATGCCATTCACCTCGATTTCCCCGGTCATCCCGTTCAGAATGATCCGGATGAGCACCTCCTCGCTGCCCGTTACCCAGTCGGTCCCGGTGAGCGGAGGAAATACGCCCGGCACGCCGCCCCCGTTCATCTGGTGGCATGCCATGCAGCGCGTCAGGTAAATCTCGGCCCCGTCCTGTGGAGCAGAGATTGGATCGGGATGCGCTTTGCTTTCGGAATAGTCCGTCGCCGGGCCTATGGGATTAGCCGGCGCCGGGCGATCCATAAAGACGGCCCCTGAACCGACCAGTCCGACGATGCCTGCCAGAAACAGGCTCGCCAGTTTTTTTTGCCGGGAGGAGGGCTTGGCGCGATGAATGAACTGCCGGGAGCGGTTTTTGCGTTCCGTCCCTGTAGTACGGGCAAACTGATTCATTTTTCTGAAGAATTGGTCGTGTTGTTTGGTATCCAGCGGTATCGCGTAAGACGGGAATTCGGTCCCGGATCCCAGAAACCGTCGAATTCCGCCACGTAAATGCTGCCGTCCGGCCCGGTTTCTATGGAAATGGGGGCTGTTTGCGTCAGCACGTCGAATGTCTTGATGTTCAGCAGGCGCTTGGCGGGAATCTCAAGCGTTAGGGGGGTGTTTTTTACACTCTGTTCCACGTCGCTTCTGAAGACGCCGTCGCCGACATGCCCCCATTTGATCCAGCGTCTCGACCAGTCGTAGACAAAGAGTCCGTTATGCACGAGGTCGGGGAAGGCGCCTTCGCCCTCATGCCGGTAGATGGGTCCGACCGTAGCCGATCGCCCGCCCGATTCATAGGTGTATTCCCAGATGGGGGGTACGAAGTCCGGAATATGCTCGGGCGTGATTTCGTTGTAGAACAGCCGGCCCATATTGCGGGGCCACCCGAAGTTTTCGCCGCCTTTTTCCGAAATGTTATATTCGTCGTAGTCGTATCCTGCATCGGGCCCCACGACGCCGATGTACAGGGCGCCCGTTTCGTGATCGACCTTGAATCGATACGGATTACGCAGGCCGTACGCGTAGATTTCCCACCGTACGCCGGGTTCGCCGAAGAAGGGATTGTCCCTGGGAATGGAACCGTCCTTATGAATCCGCAGGATTTTTCCGCGCAAGTCCTGGAGATTTTGCGCACTGCGTTCCGAATCCACCAGGCGGGTCCAGTGTATGCGGGACAAATCGTGGCGGGCCATGAAGGCATCGACGCGTTCCTGGGATATTTCCCATTGAGGGCGTACTTCGGACATCCCCGTATCCCCTGTAGACAGGTACAGGGACCCGTCCGGCCCCCACTCGATGTCGCCGCCCTGGTGGCAGCACTGGGGCTCCGTGGGCACGCGCAGCAGCACCTTTTCGCTGGTCGTGTCCAATGCGCCGTCCTGGTACGTAAACCGCGAGAGCGTGTTGGTGAAGGTCTTCGGCTCCGTGTAGTACAGATAGATATACGGAGCGCCTTCGTAGAATGCGGGATCGACCTCGACGCCTAACAGGCCGTGTTCGACATTGGTCGGATCGGTGGTCTCGAGGTGCGCAATCTGCCGGGTTTCGCCCGTTTCGGCGTCGTAGCGGTGTATCCTGCCGCGCAATTCGATAATCCAGACGTGGCCCTGGTCGTCCACCGCAATATCGTCGGGCCATATATCTTCGGCGAGCACTTCATAGGCCCGCTTTCCTCCTCCCATATCGGCGGGGATCCGCCCGGCGGCAATCCGCATGCCCTGCAACAGGTGCTGCATGAACGCGGGCGTGGTCCAGACATCCTCGAAATGTCCGAGTTTGGTGTAGAAGACGCGCCCGCCGCCGTACTCCTGGAGCCATGCGATCGGGTAATCGTTCGCCAGAATGCCTGCCGGTCCTTCCTCGACGCCGACGCTCCGCATATCGAGAGAGGCCAGCACATGGACGTTCCAGCGCGGATTTTCGTCGAGTACGTATATCTCGTCGCGTATCCGGAACCCGTCTCCGAAGTGAGCCACGGCGGGATTTTCCGGGTCTTCTATCTTGATGCGAACGGATTCCGTCCAGGGATGGTTTTTGAACAGTCCGCCGCCGACCATATCCCGGTACCAGTCCCATCCGTACAGCGCATCCAGCGCGGCGTGCGCGCCGGCGATGCCTTTGCCCGAAGCGAGAAAAGTGCGGATTGCCTCACGCTGCTCTTCCGTCAAGCCGTCGGGGACCGCCGTGTCCTCCGGATTCAGACGGGTGGCGGGCACGGGGAGGATGCCGTCCCCAAGGCCGGATCGCCAGCGGGCGTCGAATGCGTCGGGCGTCAGTTCGCCGGAAACGTAAATGTGCCCGTATGCCGATTGCGTATCGAAACTGAATTCCATCATCGGCGGGTCGTACGCGAGATTCTCCAGCGGTATGGGAGGGGCGCCGGGTGCTGTCAGAACCGAGCCGGAAGGGTTGTCGCTGTCGAGATTTTCAAAGGCGAACGAGGCCTCCACAGCGCCTTCAAGCGTCTGGAATGTGAATCCGTAGATTGCCGCTCCACCATTTTCTTCGGTTTCCTCGGCTTCGGCCTTGACTCGCAGGGTCGAATTCGCAAACAGGAGCAGATCGTACCCGGCGAGATTTTCGTCGTTGAGAAGCGTAAGGTCTTCCGTGACATCGAAATCGAATTCGGTGGTTGCGGCGATCGCGGGCAACAATTCCTTGACGGTTTCGATGGAGCTGTGCCGGAATCCATGCGTCGTTGTTATGGCAAGCACCCGAATGGGGTCGCGATCTTCGGATACGGCAAGGCGTTGTGCGACCGTTTCAGGGTCGAGTTGCTCATTGATGGGCGGCGGGGCATCCGTATCCTGGGCGTTTGCGGGGAACGCAGAAGCCGCGCCGAGAAAGCAAACGAAGAACAGGGATATGCCAGGCTGGGGCGTCTTCATGCGTATACGGTGGGGGGTAGCGGAATGGGGTTGCGTAGCATGGAAAAAATGCAAGAATGTCCGGCAGCAGGGTTAATTATCTGTGATTCCGGCGAAACCGGCATGTTGCAGGGCGGTCAGAAGGCCGCCCTCCATCCGGACGGGTTCAATACTGCCGTTGCCGTTGGCGTCCACCCCTTGCATGCTTTTTTCAAGGAGGCCAACCATGTCCGCAGCATGGCTCTGCGCCATTTCCACATCGTCGCCATAATCCGTCTTCAGGATATTCAGCGCCTGGGCGAATGCTTCATGGAGCCAGCCCGTGTCCGCAGCGGACATCCAGAACTCGACAGGAGCATCCCATTCGTAGGTGAGGTCTACTCGAGGCTGCCGTTCTCCTTTTGTGACGCCGTCGTCGATTTTCATCCACCCGATCACATTGTTCAGGGAATGCACCACGTGGGGGCCGTGCGTAACGATGGCCGGGTCTGCCGAGCCGCTTCGCATGTTGTTTTCGATGATGCGGCGGATATGTCGCCCCCTGCCCACAATACCAAGAAGCAAGGGATCGTCGATAGTCGGCGTTTCCGATTCGTACCGTGCGGCGAACGCCCTGTCGTAGTCGGCGAAGGCCACTTGCCAGCGGGTCATCCAGCCATGCATGCGGGCGGCGCCCGATGCGTCTTCTTCCGTCAAGCCGGAGGGCATGCCCCAGACCGCTTCGAATACCTGGTCCGCATGCTCCTTCACTGATTCGACGGTGGACGCCTCGGCTGCCTGCCGTGCAGCCTCCAGCGCGCCTGCTGCGAGATCATGGAGTTCGGTCAGTATCGGACCGATGTCCTGCCCGGATGCCTGCAGGGAAGGCCATCCGCAGAGCAGGATGGACAGGAACCAGGCGGAAAAGCGGGGAGCAAGGGATTGCATAGAGGTTTTCATGGCAACCGGGTTCAGGCAGAGGCGGGTTCGAATCGTTGCAATTATCGTGTGCGGATACGGAATGCCGGGCCGGTTATTTGTCGCGGCGGATGGTATAATCGACCAGGCCGAGCATGGCGTCCCGCGCTTCTGTCGGGGGCATATCCTGGAGTAATTTGCGGGCCGTATCGGCGTGTTCGCGCATCTTCCGGCGGGCATAGGCTATACCGCCCCGGCGTTCGGCATAGGTATATATGGCCTCTCTGTCGCGGCGCGTCTTCCTTTTTTTACGGACAATGCGCAGAATATCGCGTCGTTCCCTGGTGGGAGCTTCCGCCAACGCGTAAATAAGCGGGAGCGTCATCTTCTTTTCCTGCAGATCGATACCGATGGGCTTGCCGATATCTTTGGCGCCGTAGTCGAACAGGTCGTCCCGTATCTGGAAAGCCAATCCAAGATGTTCGCCGGCTTCCTGCATGGTGTGCAATACGTCGCGGTCGGCGGAAGCGCTCAGGGCGCCGCATTCCATACAGGCTGCAATGAGCGAAGCCGTTTTGTCCGAGATAATCCGGAAGTAGGTTTTTTCGTCGATGTCGAGACGGCGGGTCTTTTCGATCTGAAGCAGTTCTCCCTCGCTCATGCGGCGCACCGCATCGGAGAGCGCATGGAGCAGTTCGTAGTCCCCGTATCGGAGCGACAGCAACAGCCCGCGGCTGAGCAGAAAATCGCCGAAGAGAACAGCGATCTTGTTTTTCCAGAGTGCATTGACAGAGAAGGCGCTTCGACGTCGTTCGGCGGCGTCCACCACATCGTCGTGCATCAGGGTAGCGGTATGCATCAATTCGACAAGCGCCGCCGCCCTGTATGTGGTTTCGTTGACCCCTCCGCACATTTTCGCCGACAGAAGAACAAGCATGGGGCGTATCTCTTTGCCCTTCTGGCGCAGCATGTACTGTGTGACCTTGTCGAGCAGGTTGGCGTCGGAACGTACGGAGTCTCGAAAATACCGGCGGAAGACGCCGAGTTCCTCATCGACTATAGCGCGAATGCCCCGTAGCGTCCCGGGAATATCCCCGACGGCCGGCAGCGTATCGGAACGTTCGGGCAAGAGAGTATCCGTTTCCGGCATGCAGAGATGAGATGCGAAGAGTTGCTGTATGCTTATCCTGGGCGAAAGGTAACATATACGCCGGTTTATTGCAGATGGTTGCCTGCTCTGCGGGAAGGAAAACAGGCTGTGGCGCGGCGGATACGTTGCCTGTTTCCCTACCGCTTCGGACATCGTATTCGGGAAGACGAAATATCCCGGAGACGCCCATGCCGCGTGTTACCGGGTAATAACGATCGTGTCCGGTACAATGAACGCATCGGTAAAATGTTGAGCAAGGACACTGTGCAATATCCGGGCCTCCTCGCGCGACAGAAAGTCCCCGACGCGAATGCGGTAATACGGTTGGCTGTACACGTTGTAGACAGGGAGTCCCTCGGGAAAAATTTCCTCGGGAACAGCGCCTTCGTCATGCTGTTTCCGCCACCAGACCTGTACGTTTTCCTGCGCCTCCATGGCTGCGTTGCGTTCGATAGACGAAAATATCTGCACCCGGAATCCCGGTACTTCCGATTGGAGTCCCTCGGCAGCGCGGCCTTCCATTAGATGGGTTGGAACGTCGTGCGCGACGGTCGCCAGCGTGTCGAGGGGCGCGTCGGGATACGGGGAAGGATCGAAGTTCTCATAGCGGGAGATATCGATGACCGGTGTCGGTGGAACATGTACATCGATGGTGGCGCTTCTCTCGGAAGAAGCACAGCCCCATGTTATCGTAATCAGTAGCGCTACCGTGCCGTATCGTATCGCATTCATCGCTGTTTTCATATCCCGGCAATCACGCTTGTTGTCCTGAATAAACATTTTTGCGGACTTAATCAGAGTATCCTTAAGAAAAAATATGGTTCCTTCTATTCCCGACTATTTGCCCTGTTTGCGGACATGTTTTATATTAGCCAAGTCGTAAAGGCGGTGCAGTGGAGTAAGCGCGTGAATATCTTATAGAGGTGTCCCGGTTCGGGTCATTACTTAGGGCTTCATGCTTGACAACACATTGCGCATCAAGTGTTCCATATTCATTTACATACCCCCCCGAACCATGGCATTTCGTACTTCCACGCTTTCCAAGGGTGATGCCCTGTCACAACTTGCATCCATGCGTTCGCGCAGTGGCAATATCCGTCCCGGCCGCCGGAGCAAGTATGCAGGCATATCCGAAAGGGCCGCTTTGTTAACGGACGATACCGTCCTCCGGGTTGTTATTCCCAAGAAGCAGGTGCAACCATTGAAGGCGTACCTGATGAAGCATCACGGACGCATATTCACCGTCAAAACCGCGCCGAAAAGCGGAGAGGATGTGACGGCCTTCATTTTTCGCCAGGATTTACCGCCGAAACGGAGTTACGCGAAGAGGTCGTGAGGCGGAGTTCGCGAAACGGAGTTACGCGAAGAGGTCGTGAGGCGGAGTTCGCGAAACGGAGTTACGCGAAGAGGTCGTGAGGCGGAGTTCGCGAAACGGAGTTACGCGAAGAGGTCGTGAGGCGGTATACCATACCCCGATTTCAGGCGGGCCGGATTGCTTTTCAGTGATGCGGCCCGCTTTTCTGTTTAATTTTTACAAACAGACATTAATCAGAGTATCCTTAAAGGGGATCAAAAAATTCATCGAAGGACCTCTTCAAGCGCGGTGGCCGCATCCGTTTTCAGGTCCCGGTACTTTACGATGACGGGGGCGTACAGCGAGAGTCCATGCTGTTCTGCGAAGCCTCCCGAGGCGGCGCGCGCCCCCGGCGCCACGACCGCATTTTCGGGCACTTCAAGAACACCCTGCTCGTTGCGTCCGATGATATTTTCCCGCGCGAGGTCGTAGAGGCGCGTCGATCCGGTAAGCACAACGCCCGGTGCGAGCACGGCCCCTGCCCGGATAAGGCACCCCTCGTATACGCCGCAGCCTCCACCCACGAACACATCGTCCTCGACAATGACGGGCACTGCCCCGACCGGTTCGAGGACGCCCCCGATTTGCGCTGCCGCCGACAAGTGGACACGTTTGCCGATTTGCGCGCAGCTTCCCACGAGCGCATGGGAATCGATCATGGTGTTCTCGTCTATGTAGGCGCCCGTATTCACGTACATGGGCGGCATGCAAACGACCCCGGGGGCGAGGTAGGCCCCGGTTCGGACCGTGGAGCCGCCCGGTACGATACGTACCCTGTGCGCTGCATCGAAGGTCCTTGGCGGATACGTATCCTTGTCCAGAAACGAAAAGGGACTGCTCGAATAGTCGGCGAGTATGCCGATGCGAAAGCCCAGCAAAATAGCCCGTTTCACCCAGGCATGCGTGCTCCATGCACCCTCTGCGTCTCGCGACGCGGCGCGTACAGCCCCTCGGTCAAGCGCCGCCAGCACTTCGTTTACGGCTTCTCGCGCGATGTCCGGGAGCGCTTCGTCCGATTGCATGCCGGCCAGCGCATCGATGCGGGTTTCGAGTTCGGAAGCAGTCATATACAGAAAGGAATCCCGGTAAGAATTTCGTACAAGGCGGATCAGGTGTTTTTAGCCAAACGACGAGCCATCCATGCAGCTCCCACAATGCCCGCGTCATTCCTGAGTTCGGCGGTCAGGAGATCAGCCTTCGTGTCGAGCAAATGCAGAAATTTTTCACTCCGACTGGGTTTGCTGACGCCGCCTCCGAGGATGATCGTGTCGATATCCAGCAGGCGTTCGATGTGGCTCAGATATTCCTGCATGCGTGCAGCCCAGGTTTCCCAATCCAGATTTTCCTCCTTGCGCACCCGGTCGGAGGCGTAATGCTCGGCGACGCGGCCCCGCAGCCAGAAATGCCCGAATTCCGTGTTCGGGATCAGCATGTTGTCCACGAAAAGCGCCGACCCGATCCCGGTGCCGAGGGTGAGCAGCAGGACGACGCCTTTCAGGCCGCGGCCCGCGCCGAAATGCATTTCCGCGAGAGCGGCTGCGTCGGCGTCGTTGAGGATGGCGAACGGCCGTCCGGAGGCTTTGGAGAAAAGCCGGGCGGCATTCTTGCCGATCCAGGCGTCACTGATGTTTGCGGCGGTGTGCGCCACGCCCTGCTTGACGCGGGCGGGAATGCCGCAACCGACCGGGCCTTTCCAGCCGAAATGATCCAGCATGGACGCCACCACGGCGGCGACCTCTTTTGGCGAGGCCCCCTCCGGGGTCGGTATGCGGAGGCGCTCTGTCGTGAGGCGACCGGTGCGGACGTCTACCGGAGCGCCCTTGATTCCGGATCCGCCGACGTCAATCCCGAAAATTTCCACGGTGGAATCGTATCTTGACCTTACAGATGCATGAAAGTGGGCGGATGCAGCGCTGTGGAGCACTATATTCTGCCTACCCCATTTTAAGGGATGGCGGCGGTCCCGGCAAGTCTGCCGGCCACAAACTCCCCGATTCTTCAAGGCGTGCGCCCCGGGCATGTATTTTTCGGACGATACCATTGCTGAAGTGCGCGCGGCGTCGGATATCGTCGATGTCGTGAGCGACTACGTGCGCCTGAAGAAGAAAGGCTCCAATTTTTTCGGGTTGTGTCCGTTTCACCAGGAGAAAACGCCGTCGTTCAGCGTGAATCCCGAATTGGGAATTTTCAAATGTTTCGGGTGCGGCGCCGGGGGCGACGTGTTCCGGTTCGTGAGGGAAGTGGAAGGGATGTCGTTTCCGGAGTCGGTGCGCACCCTGGCGGAAAAAGCCGGTATCGAATTGCCGGAGGAGGGGGAAACGTCCCGCGAGCGGGCCGACGCCATGGAAGCAGTCTACGGCGCCCTGCGTTTCGCGGCCCGGTTCTTTCACGACCAACTGACCCAGGCCGATTCCGGCCAAAAGGCGCTGGCGTATATGCAACGCCGCGGGTATGCGGAGGCTACGATCAGGGAGTTCGGCGTCGGATACGCTCCGGAGGGTTGGGATGGATTGCTTAAGGAAGCCGAGGCGAAACATATATCCGCCGAAACGCTGGAGCAGGCCGGACTCGTCATTTCCCGGAAAAGCGGCGAGGGGCATTACGATCGCTACCGGGACCGGGTCATGTTTCCCATTTTTTCTCACATGGGCAAGGTCCTCGGCTTTGGGGGCAGGGTGCTCGATGCCGCCGCAGGCGAGCAGGAAAATCCCCAGCCGAAATACATCAATTCCCCGGAAACGCTTGTATACGACAAGCGGCGGGTATTGTACGGGCTGCGTCAGGCCCGGCAGGTCATCCGGGAGCAGGAAGAAGCGGTGCTTGTCGAGGGCTATACGGATGTGATGTCGCTGCACCAGGCCGGCGTTCGGAACGCGGTGGCGTCTTGCGGCACGTCGCTGACCCGCGAGCAGGTGCAATTGCTGCATCGCTATGCACAGCGTATCGTGCTTGTGTTCGATGCGGACGGAGCGGGTGAAAAAGCGGCCAGGCGCGCTATCGACATCGTGCTTGCAGAGGGAATGAGCGTCTACGTGGCGGAACTTCCTGCGGGCGAGGACCCCGATTCCATTGCGCAGCGGGAAGGAGCCTCTCTAAACGAGTACCTGCTCAATCGGCGGGTCGATTTTGTGCGCTGGTTGCATGACGCCGATCGCCGCGCCGGGCGGCTCGACGCCCCGGAAGAGCGGGCTGCCGGCATACGCGCCGTGCTCCAGGCCATTGCGTGTATCCCCGACGTCCTGACGCGAGAGGCCTGGCTGCCTCGGGCCAGTGAGATGTACGGCGTACCCGAGGGTCGTTTGTACGATGTGCTGGAAGGCATGGCGACTTCCCGCCAACGGGAAGAATTCCGGCGATCTGCTCGTACAGGGCGCCCGGGGCCGGGTGCAGGCAGGCAGCCGACGGGCAGATCCGCCGGACGGAGCGATGATCCATCCGTCAGAAAGTCTCGCGGACCGGCATCCGGTGAAAAGCCGTCCGTTTCTTCGACGCTTGCCACCGAAAAGATACTGATCCGCCTGATGTTCGAGCAGGGTCTGCCGATGGTTACCTACATTCTGGGGAACACGAGCCTCAATGAATTTTCTCCGGGAGCGGCGCGCCGTACGGTGGAAGGCTTTGCCGAGCAGCACCAGACCGGAACCATGAACCGGCAGGCGTTTCTTGACGGCGCCTATGGCGTAGAGGTGCAGCAACTTGTTGCGGAGGTAGCTGTGCGCAGGGAAGAACCGTCTGAAAATTGGGAGCAAAAAAGGGGCGTGGTCGTACCTCGTCTGGATGAAAACCCTGAAGAGGCAGCGCGTCAGGCGCTGAAACGCCTGAAAATTGTCCGTGTGGATGAAGCCATCGCGCGCAGAGCCGAGGAGCAATCCCGGGCTGAAGCAAGTGGCGATGACATTCGTACGTATCAGCAGGATATTATCGAGTTACAAGCCTTGCGGCGTCGTTTAGAGAAAGGAGAGGTCATACGCTGAAGCGATATGAGTGAGCATATTCCGGTTATTGTGGATAGTATATCTTCCGGCGACGGGGCGGCGCCGGTGTTTCCTGTGCCGCACGCCACATCTCCTCGTCCGGCGCCGAAGGGTTTCGTGGAGAAACACCCTCATTTGTTCTTCAACCGGGAGTTGAGTTGGCTCGATTTCAACTGGCGGGTGTTGTACCAGGCGCTTGACGAGCGTATCCCGCTCATGGAGCGCGTCCATTTTCTTTCTATCGTTTCGAGCAATCTCGACGAGTTTTTTCGCAAGCGCGTGGGTGGCCTCAAACGACAGGAAGCCGCCAAGGTGCATATCCTGTCTCCGGACGGCCGGACGGCCCGCGAACAGCTGCAGCTTATCCGGCAGGCGGTGTTGCCCATGTACGCAACCATGACTTCCCTATGGGAGCAGACGTTGCGTCCGCAGTTGGCCGAGCGGGCGAACATTCGCATTCTGTCCTACGAGAACCTTTCAAACCAGCAGAAAGAGCGACTGCACCGGTACTTTAAGGCCAATATTTTTCCTATCCTGACGCCTCTTGCCGTAGACCCCGGACATCCGTTCCCGTTCATTTCCAATCTGAGCCTCTCGCTGGCCATTCTGCTGCGCCACCCCAAGCGCGGCACCGAACATTTTGCCCGCGTCAAGGCGCCGACCAGTCAGGGGCGGTGGGTGCCGCTGGAAGAGCCTAATCACTACGTGCCGCTGGAACAGGTTATCCAGCACAACCTGCATGAATTGCTTCGCGGCATGGTGGTTGAACATGCGCATGCCTTTCAGATTACCCGCAATGCCGATCTAAGCCGGGACGAAGAAGAAGCGGACGACCTGATCGAGATGATGTCCGACGAGTTGCGCGAGCGCCGGTTCGCCCCCGTGGTCCGGCTCGAAGTCGAGCAGGATATGCCCCCTCGCGTCCGGGCGTTGCTCATGCGCGAACTGAGTCTCTCGGACGACGATGTGTACGTGAGTCCCGGGTTGATCGATCATTCGGATTGCGCATTTTTCGCCCATTTGGACGGGGTTGGCTTCAAGTACAAGCCATTTAGTCCCGTGATACCCGCGCGGTTACAGTTTGAAGGCGCATCCGAGGACAGCCCGGACATTTTTTCGGTTATCCGCAACGGAGATATCCTTGTACATCATCCCTATGAATCGTTTCGGAGCAGCGTGCAGCGATTCATCGAGGAGGCCGCGGAAGATCCTCGCGTGCTGGCCATCAAGCAGACGCTGTACCGCACCTCCGAAAAATCTCCGATTATCGATGCCCTGATTCATGCTGCCGAGCAGGGCAAGCAAGTGGCCGTGCTGGTTGAGGTCAAGGCAAGGTTTGACGAAGAAAACAATATTGAATGGGGGAGGCGGCTCGAAAACGCGGGAGTCCATGTCACTTACGGTCTTGTGGGTCTCAAGACGCATGCCAAGGCGACGCTCGTGATTCGCGAGGAAGACGAAGGGTTGCGCGCGTACTGTCACATCGGCACGGGTAATTACAACCCGACCACGGCCCATTTTTACACGGATGCAGGGCTGCTCACTTGCCGGGCGGATATCGGGTACGATACCATTAACCTGTTCCACTTTCTGACCGGATACGCTCCGGAGCAGGATTATAAAAAATTGTTGATCGCGCCGCGGGACATGCGCAAGACGTTCGCCGAGCTTGTGAAACAGGAGGTGGCGCACCAAAAGGCGCACGGCAACGGGCGCATCGTCGCCAAGATGAATGCGCTTGACGATACGGGGATGATCCGCAGGTTATACAAAGCATCCCGGGCGGGCGTGAAGATCGATCTTATCGTTCGGGGCCATAACCGTTTGCGCCCCGGGTTGCCCGGCTATAGCGAAAACATCCGGGTGTGCAGCGTGGTGGGCCGGTTTCTCGAGCACAGCCGCATTTTCTGCTTCCATAACGCAGGCGACCCGCTTGTGTATCTGGGCAGCGCCGATTGGCAGCGAAGGAATCTGGAAGACCGTGTGGAAGTTATCGTTCCGGTCGAGGAACCTGCGCTGCGGCAACGGTGCATAGATCTTCTGCAATTGTATTTCGAAGACCGGCGTCTTGCCTGGGACCTTGGCCCTGACGGCCGGTATGTGCAGCGGCAGCCGACGTCAAGGGACGAGGAGGATGGGGTGCAGGAAGTGTTGATCCGGCAGGCGAAACAAGCTATAAAGGCTCGTTGATATCCGGCGCCGCCTGTTTGTCACTCCGATTCCGTTTCTTCGGACAGGGCGGTTGCGCGCACCACGGCGGCAAGCCGGTCGAACACTTCCGAATGCCACAGGCGGTGGTGCGTTCGGATAATCTTCAATTGCATGTCTCTGTAGGACGAAGGCTGTTCCCTGGCCAGCGCCTCGAAACGTTCGGTAAGCGCCGCAAGGCGTTCCCTGTTTTCGTTCGTGAAGCCGAATCGGGCTGTTTCCTGCACCAGTTCGTCGTACTGCCGATCCCAGACGGTGCCTGGCAATGCATCGGATGGGTCGGGTTCACTGTAGGACCAGGGCGCACCGCCATACGTATCCTGCCCGAAATGGAAGGTTTTTTCCGGGTCGATACCGTCGAAACCCGCAGCGAACAGGGCTTTGATCGAGCCCGCTGGCAGAAAGAAGCGCACAGGGGTTTGCCCGGAGCGGGAAACGAGTTGTACATCGCCCCGGGGCGGTGCGCCCGGTTGGTTTTCGGTGCGTTCCGGCAGCAGAAAGTGCGGGTTGTGTTCGCGGAAGCGGTCGTAGGCGTTCGTTTCCGTAAGATCTGCGCCGGGAAGGAGTTCCAGCAGGCGGCTCAGGTTGATGCGTTCCCCGTCGCGAAGTTGTACGCGTTCCAACTGCAAGGTGGCGGTTTTATCTACAGGAAGGGATTCTGTGGCCCGCAGCGAACCGTAGGCGGACGCCACATAGCCTCTCGAGTGCGTCCGGAAACTGCTGGAGGACAGTTTGTCGAACCCGTCGGTGATAGCCCATGCGTATGCGTCCATGACGGTGGACTCCCGTGTGTGAAAATCTCTGCCTTTCTCAAGAAAGGTGCGGTATACCATGAAGATGTTGCCGGGACCTGAATGGTAGGCCGATAGCCCGGGTATTTCGTGCCCGACGGCGTTGCGGTAGCCTGCAATGGTCGTGAACGCCGTTTCCATGGTCAGGAGGGGGTGCCGTTCTTCGTACACCCGGATGGTATTTCCTGCCGCTGTGGAGAGTCGGTACCGGTGGATATCGTTCATGCGCAGCAGAAAGGGCATGATCTGGTAGCGGCCGCGCGCGCCCGCCGCGGACACGCGATCGTCCCGGTTGAAGGTTTCCACGGTGCCCGTTTCGGTGGCCAGCAGGCTCAAGCCGAGCAGTTTCGCCAGACGAATCTCGTACTCGATGTACCCCAGTTCCCGCGTACGGGCCTCGACCACCTGATTCCTGCGTCCCCATTTTACGGTGACGGCCTTGCGCGGTATGCCCTGGTCCACGTATTTGTCCACGAGTACCCGCGTTTGCCGCCGTCGCTGTTCGTCGACAAGGTCCCAGTCCCAGGGGGCGTCCTGCGCGCGTTGCTCCCAATCTTCCCGGTTCAGTTCGTGTATTTCGAGGAGTTCGTCGGTCCGGTTGTCCACTACGCGCAACGTGAAGTTATCGTCTTCCCCCTGACGCTGGACGTACAGGGTAAGGTAGTCCCGGAAATCGCGAACAAGCCGGTTGCGGACGGACGCTTCGTGCTCTTCGCCCTCATCTTCTTCGTCAAGCAGCGGGTCGCTGAACCAGGAAGGGAAAACCGCATCCGGGTGCATGTCGAGTTGTTCGAGGGTAAAGCTGTTCTCGTCCGTTTCATCCCGCGAGTCTATGAAATGCAGGGTGCGCCCCGCGAGCGGGGCCAGTTCGCCCGAAACAAGGAGCAGGAGCAGGATGGCGCCTACTGCTCCTGTAGTGGCCCGGAATACATTGGAGCGAAGGGGGTTACGCGGCATGAATCGGGTCTTTCCGTTTTTGTTTGGCGAGGTTCGCCTGACCAACGAAGTGTTTGAAGAGAGGTTGCATGATTTCTCCCATTCTTTCGGCGTGAAATTGTACGCCGAGGATGGTGGCGTCCTCGTTTTCTATGGCTTCTGCAACCCCATCGGGGGCGCGGGCCGCTATGCGGAAATGGGGCGCCACGCCGGCAAGGGCCTGAATGTGGCGGGTGTTGACTACGAGACTGTCTACGCCCAGTATGTCGCGCAGGTGCGAACCTTTCTCCAGCTCGACGGCATGGTCGCTTGCTCCCCGTTTTTCGCTGTGTACGAGGGAGCCCGCCATATCCCGCTCTACATCGGCGTATATGCTGCCTCCGTACAGGGCATTGAGCAGTTGCATTCCGTAACAGATGCCCAGAACGGGGCGGTGCATGCTCAGGCAGGCGCGGAGCAGTGCGGCGTCGGAGGAGGCGCGCACAGGGTCGGGTTCTGCTATGTCGTCGGGCAGCTCCCCGATAAGGCCTTGCGTAATGGCAGGTCCTCCGGTGACGATCAGGCCGTCAAGCATGTTGGCGAAGGAATGCATGGCTTCCTTTCCGGCCATGGGGGCGATCACAGGAATACCCCCCGCGCATTCCACGGCGCGGACGTAATCGCGCCGCAGCCGCTGTTCGCCGTGCTCGAACGATGTGGTAATCCCAATGCGGATCATGTTCTTGCGTGCCCGTTTCGACCTTCCACTGCCACGTTGGCGCCGCCGATGAGCCGCGCCATGCCGTTCATCAGCTCCGGGGTAGGGTCAACCACGTAGGAGCGACTGTGTATACGCGGCGTCCTGCCAGGGAGATCGTCCGCCTGTATGTCGAAATACAACCCGCACTTTCCCCGATTCTGTTCGCACAGTTCCCGCAAGGCGCCGATGGTTTCCTTCTTGACGCGGTCGCTTTCGATGCGCAGCACGATGGCCTTTACCATTGTGGCGCGCACTTTCCACATGGGCAGCACGTCCCGGGCAATGATTTTGACCTTGCCCCCCCGGAGTTCGGGTTCGCCGGTGACCATCACGATTTCGTCGGGGTTCAGATAATTCTGCGCTTTGTCATAGACGTCGGCAAAGCATATGACTTCGCCCTGTCCGGTGAAGTCCTCGATGGTGGCGAATCCGAACGGTTTGCCGGACTTGTTCGTTCGCCGCTGCACGCTGGTGACGATTCCGAAGAACGTATGCCGCCGGGCATTGTGGCGCGCGAAACCGTTTCGTCCGGCATGGTCGCGCTTGTCGTTTTGCGCCAGGTCTTCCTCGCTGATATGGCCCAGGCTTGCGGTCGCGAAAGCTCGTGCTTCCGGTGCGAATTCTTCGAGCGGATGCCCGGATACGTAAAATCCCAGCAATTCCCGCTCTTCTTTCAGAATCCTGAAACGCTTCCATCGCTCTGCGGAGGGGAGAGGCGGCGTCGAGGTCTCGTTTCCTGTGTCCGTTCCGAAGAGACTGTTTTGCCCGGCTGCGCGGTCTCCATGCACCTGTTTCGCATACCGGACGGCAAGTTCGATCGCTTCGAACAGTTGGGCGCGATGTCCTTCGAGTTCGTCGAGGGCGCCGGCCCGCACGAGACTTTCCAGCGCCTTTTTGTTCACGATGTGCGGGTCCAGTTCCCGCACCATCCCGAAGAAATCCCGGAAGGGGCCGTGCTTCTCGCGCATCTCGGCGATATGGTCGACGGCGGAGGAACCCACCCCCTTGATGGCTGCGAGTCCAAAGCAGATGCTTCCCTCGGATACGGTAAAATGTTTGCGGCTGCGGTGAATGGAGGGGGGCAGGATATCCAGGCCCATGTGTTTGGCTTCCTGCAGCATGCCCGACAGCCTTTTCGTATCGCCCTGCTCGCTGGTCATGACGGCGGCCATGAATGCGGCGGGGTGATGCGCCTTGATCCAGGCGGCCTGATAGGCCAGGACGGAATAGGCCGCGCTATGGCTTTTGTTGAAGCCGTAGCCTGCAAATTTCGCCATCATATCGAACACCTCGTGAGCGGTTTTTTCCGCCACGTCCCGCGCTACCGCACCTTCGACGAAAATGCTGCGCTGCTTGTCCATCTCCGCCTTCTTCTTTTTGCCCATTGCGCGTCGCAGGATATCTGCGCCGCCAAGCGAATACCCGCCCATGATCTGCGCTATCTGCATCACCTGTTCCTGATATACGGGCAGGCCATACGTGGGCTTCAGAACGGGTTCGAGCATCTCGTGCGGATACTCGATGGTTTCCTTGCCGTGTTTACGCGCGATGAAGCTTGGAATAAGGTCCATCGGGCCCGGCCGGTAGAGGGCGTTCATGGCGATGACGTCCTCCAGCCGGCTCGGCTTCAGGCTGCGCAGCCATTCTCTCATGCCGGAGGACTCGAACTGGAAGATAGCGGCGGTGTCGCCTCGCTGGAAGAGTTCGAAGGTTTCCTGGTCGTCCAGCGGAATATCTTCCAGCCGGATACGTTCGCCGTACTCTTCTTCGATGATGTGCAGCGCGTCGTGCAGGATGGTCAGCGTTTTGAGGCCAAGGATGTCCATCTTCAGGAGTCCGAAATTCTCGACCTTGCTGCCGTCGTATTGCGTGGTGACGATTTCTTCCTTCTGACTGTTGCGGGACATCGCTACAGGCACGTATTCGCTCACGTCTCCGGGTGCAATGATGACGCCGGCGGCGTGCACGCCCGTATGGCGGGGCGAACCTTCCAGCACCTCCGCGTAATGCATCAGGTTGCGGATCTTCGGGTCCTCGTGTTGTTTGAGCGCGCGAAAATCCGAAGCCTCCTTACAGGCTTTTTCGAGCGTCATGCCTACCGCTTCCGGGATCATCTTTGCAATCCGGTCGGCCTCGTTCAGGGGGATATCGAGGACGCGGGCCACGTCCCGGATTACGGAGCGCGCGCCCATGTGGCCGAACGTGACGATCTGGCACACATTCTCCCGGCCGTATTTCTGCACGATATAATCGAGCACCTTCGACCGGCCCCGGTCGTCGAAATCGATGTCGATATCCGGCATCGAAATGCGTTCCGGATTCAAAAAGCGCTCGAAAATCAGGTCGTACTTGAAGGGGTCGATATTCGTAATGCCAAGGCAATACGCCACGGCGCTTCCCGCCGCCGACCCCCGGCCCGGCCCTACATGCACCCCGAGTTTTCGGGCGGCGGTCGTAATGTCCTGCACGATCAGGAAGTAGCCCGCATAGCCCATGTCCCGGATGATCCCGAGTTCATAATCGAGCCGCTCGACAATATCCTGGCCGATTTCGGGGTACCGTTCCCTGGCCCGCTCCATGACCATGCTGCGCAGGCAGGCGTCCATGTCGCCGTCGAATTCGGCAGGGATGGGATAGGACGGCATGAGCATTTCGATCTTCGGAAGCTCCACCGTACACTTGTCCACGATCTCGCGCGTGGTATCGAGCGCTGCATCGCGCGTAACCGGGTCGAGATCTTTGAGCGACGCCCGCATTTCTTCGGCGGACTTGAAGAAGAACTGGTCGTTATCGAAGCGCAGCCGGTCGGGATCGAGGAAGTCTTTTCTTGTCTGGAGGCACAGGAGTACATCCTGCGCTTCGGCGTCTTCCTGCCGGATGTAGTGTACGTCGTTCGTGGCGACGGCGGACACGCCGTATTCTTTTGCCCAGCGCAGGAGGACGGCATTGCAGCGTTTTTGCTTTTCGAGGCCGTGATCCTGAATCTCGATGTAATAATCCTCTCCGAAAATGTCGAACCATTCCTCGAACACGGCGCGCGCCTTTTCTTCGCCATGCGCAAGGATGGCGTGCGGTACCTCTCCCTGAATGCAGCACGTGGTGGCGATGAGTCCCTCGCTGTGCGTGCGCAGTATTTCCTTGTCGATACGCGGCTTGTAATAATAGCCGTCCGTAAAGGAAAGGGAAGAGAGTTTGATCAGATTCCGGTAGCCTTGCTTGTTCTTCGCAAGGAGCACCTGATGGTAGCGCGTTCTGTCGGTCCGGTCCTGCATGCCGGAGGGCGTAAGGTAGAACTCGCACCCGATGATGGGCTTTACGCCGGCTTTCCGGACCGCTTCGTAGAACTCCGGGACCCCGTAGAGATTGCCGTGATCGGTGATGGCCACGCCCGCCATGCCCAGTTCCTTCGCTTTTTGGGCGAGGATCTTGATGTTGGCGGCCCCGTCGAGCAACGAGAACCTGGTATGGCAATGCAGGTGGTTGAAATCGGCCATGGTATTTTAGCTGTGCCCCGGCTCCGATTTGAAGGAACGCATCGGGAGCGTCGTCTTCAAGCCATGTGGATAAATACGCGGGATATTTACGGATATTCTGACCAAAACCGCTTCGCTCCGCGCGTCGCGAACGTGACGCGCCCTTCGGGAGGCTGCGAGGGGCGCGCTGACCGCGTCATTCCTCATTATGTGGGGGGCAGGCCATATTGGCAAAGGGGGATGAAATGCGCTTGAAATATCCCGTTTTGAGTAAAAACTATACAAAAAAGGTATAGAAATGATGCTGAAAAGGTATAAAAACTACTCAAGGATACTCTGATCAAAGCCACTTCGTTCAGCGCTTCACGTTCGCAACGCCCCGACTTCGCATATTTCCCGCTGATTCCGATGATAAAATCATGATATCCTGTACTTGCGAACGTGAAGCGCCCTTTGGGAGGCAGAGAGGGGCACGCTGGCCGTGTCATTCCTCATTATGTGGGGCCTGCCACATTGCTTCGTCATTCCTTGCCAGCGCACCCCTTTCAGCCTCTGAATCTTTGCGGATTTAATCAGAG
>LXNI01000896.1_pt1 | contig 30460 bp, 24 predicted proteins | sample 809091 | NCBI WGS metagenome assembly LXNI01 (sample SAMN04870527, study PRJNA318959) | sponge metagenome | biome: 01000161; feature: marine sponge reef; material: water | host: Sarcotragus foetidus | place: Greece: Milos, Mediterranean Sea | collected 2013-05-29 | depth 5-7 m | reverse complement strand
GCCTTGGCGCGAGACGGTCTCCAGCACCGGCAGCAGGTCCTTCATGCTGCTGATCTTCTTCTCGTGGATCAGGATCAGGGCGTTTTCCAGCACGCACTCCATCGAGTCCTGGTCGGTGACGAAATAGGGCGAGGCGTAGCCGCGGTCGAACTGCATGCCCTCGACGACGTCCAGCTCGGTGTCGATAGTCTTTCCTTCCTCGACGGTGATTACGCCGTCCTTGCCGACCTTTTCCATGGCCATGGCGATGATCTCGCCAATGGCCATGTCGCTGTTGGCGGAGATCGCGGCGACTTGCGCAACTGCGTCGCCTTCGACGGGCTTGGCAATGCTGTGCAGCTTGTCGCACAGGGCCTTGGTGGCCTGTTCGATGCCGCGCTTGATGGCCATCGGGTTGGCCCCGGCAGCCACGCTCTTGAGGCCGTCGCGGTAGATTGATTGGGCCAGGATCGTCGCGGTGGTCGTGCCGTCACCTGCGACATCTGAAGTCTTCGACGCGACTTCACGCACCATTTGCGCACCGAGGTTCTCGAGCTTGTCCTGCAGCTCGATCTCCTTGGCGACTGTCACGCCGTCCTTCGTGACGTTCGGCCCGCCGAACTTCTTCTCTAGGACCACGTTGCGGCCCTTCGGGCCCAGCGTCACTCGAACGGTGTCGGCGAGTTTGTTTACGCCGCTGAGGATTGCCTGGCGGCAATCTTCGCCGTAGGCGATGTTCTTTCCAGCCATGTTGCTTTCGCTCCTTTTCGGTTCCGTGCTAGCTGATGATGGCGAGGGCTTCGTCCTCGCGCATGATCAGATACTCGTTGTCCTCGACATTGACCTCGCTTCCGGAGTACTTGCCGAACAAAATCGTGTCGCCGACCTTGACGTCGAGCGCCACCACCGTGCCGTCGTCTTTCTTCTTGCCGTTGCCGACTGCGACGACCTTCCCCTGCTGCGGCTTTTCCTTGGCCGAGTCCGGGATGATGATCCCGCCACTCGACTGCTGTTCCGCCTCGTCAAGCCGCTCGACGAGGATGCGGTCGTGCAAGGGTCTCAAGCTCATACTGATTGAATCCTCCTACCGATTCAGTGTGTACGTTGGGATGGCGCGCGGATCAGTAAGACCCGCTGCTCATGAAACTTGATGCTGCTGCTATCAAGTTCGTGTCTCTGACAGTGTAGCCTTGCTGCCGGAGCAATGTCAAGTGCTGATTTCCAAGAAATCTTGAAGCCGGAGTCCTGCCTGCTATCCCGCGAAGGATCTAGCGGTGCAGCGAGCCGTGCGGGCCGAGTGCCCCGAGCCGTCGATCTCGAGCTTGAGGTGCAAGAGCTTCGATCCCCTCCTTGCCTTTTAGGGCCGGGATGGTACGCCCCGAACGCGCAGAGGCTGCCAAGAATGCGAGAATGGAGGTTCAAGCCGGGCCATGTTTAGGTTCGAGTCGCCTTGGATGTTGCTCCTGCTCTTGCCCTTGGCGGCCTTGGTCGCCTGGCGATTCCGGGAGCGCGTCCGCTTAAGTTTCTCGTCGACGGCTACGGCTGGGGCGATAGCGGCCACGTGGCGCTCCAAGCTGGGTCGCTTGCCGCTGTTGCTGCGGGCGCTCGCGCTCGCAGCCTTGATCGTGGCGCTTGCGCGGCCGCAGCACGGCACCGAGCGTGTGCGCGACATTTCGCAAGGCATCGCGATAGCGATGGTGGTGGACCGCTCGTCCAGCATGGGCGAGCGGATTCGCTACGCCGGTCGCAACGTGACGCGCCTGGAAGCAGTCAAGCAGGTCTTCAGGGAATTCATCGACCCTAACTTAGGCGAGATGGGCGGTCGGCCGAACGACCTGATAGGCATGACGGCCTTCGCGCAGTACGCGGATTCGGTTTGCCCGCTAACGCTGTCGCACACAACCCTGATTCAACTCTTGGACAGTGTGCAACTGGTAGTCGACCGCCGTGAGGACGGTACGGCGATCGGGGATGCCGTCGCGCTTGCGGCAGCCAGGCTTCAGCGTGCCGAGGAGTCCCTCGAGCAAATCGGCGAGGCTGCGCACGATTACGAGATCAAGAGCAAGATCATCATCTTGCTGACCGATGGTGAGAACAACGCCGGGGACCGCAGCGTGCGCGATGCGGGAGAGCTGTGCAAGCAGTGGGGCATCAAAGTCTACGCGGTCGGCGTCGGCGACGAACGAGGCTTGCAGACGCCGTTCGGCCGGCTCAGCGCACCGCTGCGCCCCGGGTTTGATGACCGTGCCTTGCGCGGGATCGCGGAGTTGACAGGCGGCGGGTACTGGCTTGCCACCAGTTCCGAGGCACTGCAGGCCGTCCATGCGGAGATCGATGCCTTGGAAAAGAGCGACATCGAGACGGTGCGCTACTTAGAGTACCGGGAAGCTTTCGTGCCATGGGCGCTAGCCGGTCTCGTTTTGCTATCCATCGAGACGTTGCTACGTCAAACATGGTTGAGGACGAATCCGTGAGCGACTTTCGCTTTGGCGACGTGGTCATGCTGCACGGGCTTTGGTTGCTGCCGGCCCTGTTGGCACTGATGCTCTACGCGGCCCGCCGCCGCAGGGAGGCCTTGCTGCGTTTTGTCGAGGCCGGTCTGCTATTGCGCTCCGGTGGCGCCGCGCTGGCCGACCCAGCCCGACGAGTGCTCAAGGCCGCGTTGCTGCTGGCGGCGCTCGGATGCCTGATTCTCGCGCTGGCGCGCCCAGCTTGGGACCAGATGCAGGAGGAGGTCGTCCAGCGGGGCAGGGATGTCGTCTTCCTGCTGGACGTGTCTCGGAGCATGCTCGCGCAGGATCTGCCGCCAAATCGCTTGGAACGGGCTAAGTTGGCCATTCGCGACACGGTCGAGGAACTGGAGGGGGATCGCGTGGCCTTGGCCGTATTCGCGGGCTCAACGGTGGTCAAGTGCCCGCTCACACTGGATTACGGATTTTTCCGCATGGCCTTGGCTGATGTCTCTCCTTTCAGCGTCTCGCGGGGAGGCACCCTGATCGGCGACGGCATTCGCAAGGTCCTCAGCGACGTTTTCGACGAGCAGCGCAGCAACTACCGTGACATTGTGCTGATCACGGACGGGGAGGATCACGAAAGCTTCGCCGTTGAAGCCGCGGCACAGGCCGCCGAGCAGGGCGTGCGCTTGATCGCCATCGGGCTCGGCGACGAGCGGGTGGGCCAGCGTATCCCGGTGGCGCAAGACCAAGCGAGCGGCGGGTCAGGCGCCGCCGTCTCTAGGTCATTTCTGCAGCACGAGGGCCAAGAGGTGTGGTCCCGGCTGGACGCCGCCACTCTGCGCAAGATGGCCGATGCCACCCCCGGGGGCGTCTATCTCAATGTCGCTACCGGAGCTATCGATCTGGGCGAGGTGTACCAACGGCTGATTGCTTCCGCAGAGGGCCAAGAGGTCGGCTCCCAAGTCTTGGAGAGGGTGGAGGAAAAGTTCCAGATCTTCCTGTTCGTGTGCGTTCTGCTACTAGCGCTCGAGATAGCGCTGCGCGAGCGCGGCGCGCGCCGAGCGCCAAGCCTTGCGCCGTACATGCTAGCCGTCTTGTCCCTGCCCGCAATTGGCTCGGCGGCATCGGTGCGCGGCTTGGTCAATGACGGGAACGAGTCCTATCGCTCAGAGGTCTACGACGATGCGCTGAAGGCCTACGACCAAGCTCTCGAGCAGGATCCCGGCTCACCTTACGCGTCGCTGAACCGGGCAGCGGCTCTGTACCGCAGCGGCCAGTTCGCCGATGCCGCCGAAGCCTATTTGTCGGCGGTGCGACAGAGCCTGCAACGCAACCTGCCGCACATCGAATCGGCGGGGTTGCACAGCTTGGGCAATGCACTCTACCGCCAAGCTGAAGAGGTGGCACAGTCGAACCCCCGGCAGGCGATGGATCACTTGGTGCGGGCCTCGCGCGCCTATTCAGATGCCTTACGAGCGGATAGCGGCCGGACCGATTCGGCTCACAACTTGGAGTTGACGCGCCGTTTGATCAAGGAACTGCGTGAGCAAGCCAGCCAGCAGCCCCGACAAAGCGAGGGCGACCAGCAGGGCGATTCCCAGCAAGACGATCAGGATCATGCCGATGCCCTGAGGCAGGCCGCGGACGATCAGGAGCGTCTGGCTGATGAGAGCGAACAGCTCGCAAGGGATCGCAATGAACACAAGGACGCCGCTTCCCGCGAACAACAACAGCAACGCGCCCAAGATCTAGCCGACCAGCAACAGGCGCTCCGCGAGCGCACCGACCAGCTGGGAGAGAATCTGGACTCCGAAGCCCAAGAACAGATCGAGGACGCCTCGCGCCACCAGCAAGCGGCACAGAGCAATCTTGACGAGAACCGCCCGGGAGCCGCTGAGGATGATCAGCGTCAGGCGGCTGACGCGCTGCGCCAAGCCGCGCAAGCAGAAGACGGTAGCGGCAATGAGCATGCCTCCCAGCCGCGACCGCAAGACCAGCCGATCGAGCAGGCAAGCGGCGCGACGGAAGGCCAAGCCGATCCGGCAGAGCAAATGACTGTAGAGCAGATCTTGGCCAAAGAGCAGCAGGATCGGCGCAACCGGCAGTTGCAGCGAGTAGGCGTCGTTGCAGTGGAAAAGGATTGGTAGATGAGCTGGCGCTATCTAGGCGGAGTGCTACTGGCGGCCGTGCTCGTGGTGTCTGTTCAGGCCCACGCCCAAGATGAGCCGTTGCAGGCCAAGGCCGCCGTGCAGAGCCAGCAGGTTTACGTGGGTCAGCATTTCCTTCTGCAGATTCAAGTCGAGGGCACGGATCAGCCCGATCCGGTAGACATTAGCGTGCTTGAGGACGATTTCGTCGTGAGCGAAGCGGGCGGAGGTGCTAGCAACAGCACTTCGGTCAGCATCGTGAACGGGCGCATGACGCGGCAGGTGCAGCGGGGCTACAACTTCAACTACAGGCTGGCTGCCCGGAGAGCTGGCAACGCTCAGATCCCGGCGTTAGTGATCAGCACGGCCGGGCGATCGGCACGGACAGCGCCTATCGCCATCCGGGTCATGCCGCCCCAAGAAAACGACGACTTCAAGCTTCGGCTGAGCTTGTCCGAATCGCGCGCCTATGTCGGCCAGCCTGTGACGCTTACGGTGGAGTGGTACCTGGCGCGTGAGGTCAGGGAGTACTCGTTCACTATTCCGCTGTTGGAGGACCGGCGATTCGAGATTATCGAACCTCCGGCCACGAGTTCCGGCCAGCGGCCCGGAGACGAAATCGAGGTCCAACTGGGCGATCGTCGAGCGAAGGGCCGCACTTCGACGGGACAGCTGAACGGCCGCAAGTACACGGTACTGCGCTTTCAGAAGTTGCTCATACCGCGCGAAGCCGGCAACATAAGGCTGCCTCCGGCGACCGTCACCTTCACCTCCCCGAAGCCCGGGCAGTCGCGCCGCCGGGATTTGTTCGACGATTTCTTTGGCGGCGGCCTCTTCTCCGGGGCGTTCGGCGGCGGGCCGGTGTTGGAAACCTTGGCGATCCCGTCGGGCCGACCTAATTTGGAGGTGTTGGATTTGCCGTCCGCGGGTCGACCGGCAGGGTTCAATGGTTGGATCGGAAAGTTCGACCTGCGAGCCGAGGCAAAGCCCGACAGTGTGATGGTCGGAGAGCCCATCACCCTCAGCCTGCGCGTGAATGGCTCGCTCATATCGTCCACGCTTCCGCTGCCCGCGCTAGATCAACAGGCGGCCTTGGCCAGGGATTTCAAGGTTCCCCGCGAAATCGGCGCCGGGCAGAGCCGCGACGGAGCCCTGCACTTTACCCAGACGCTGCGGGCACGGCATGACGGCGTCGCCTCGATTCCGCCTATCGAGCTGCCATACTTCGATCCGGACTTGGGCGAATACGCGATCGCTCGTAGCGAACCGATACCGCTCTCGGTGGAACCGTCGCGTATTATCACCGCCGATGATGCCGAAGGCCTCGGCCCCAGCGTGCCCCGCCAGCTTGAGGTCGAATCCAGCGAGCGAGGTATCGGGCACAACTATACGGATGCAACCGCCTTGGTCCCGATGCAGGGCGGTTTGGGGGCGTGGTTGCGGCCCCTCGGCCCGACATGGCTGGCAGTCTTGCTCTTGGGCCTTCCGCCGCTGGCCTACGGCGGCCTGCTCGCCGGGCGCCTGCAAGGGCAGTCAAGGCGCGTCTTCGGATGGCGCTCGAAGTCTCCGCACGCACGCTGGCGCAATGCGGTCGGAGCGCCTGCCGCTGAGCGGTGGAGCGAGGCCGAAGCGACCCAAGCGGTGCTCGCCGCCCTCCGCCAGTACTTTGGAGCGAGACTAGCCGGGCGCGGTAGCAGCGCAGGCGCGTGGACGTACTCCGACATCGAAGCTCAATTGGCTGAGCGGTTCAGCCGGGGCGATGGCAACGACGCTGGCGTGGACGCTGACGCACTGGCGCTGCTCCGCAGCGTGTTCGAACGCTGCGAGGCCAGCAGTTACGCTGGCGGCGGGGCGCAGGACAAAGAATGGGTCCGGCATTTGGTGAACGATGCGAACAGGGCCGTCCTCCGCATCGAGGAGGCTCTGCGATGAGATCGGCCGCACGGTTGGCTGCCGTCGGTCTGGTCGCGCTGGGAGCGTCTTTGCTCGCCCAGAGCGACGCCGACTTGTTCGCCGAGGCCAATGATGCCTTCCGCCAGGCGAATGAGCTTCGGCCGACCAATCCGGACCAAGCAGCGGAACTGTACCGCCGGGCTGCGCTGCGCTACGACCGGCTGCTGGGCGAACGGGAAATCAGCAACAGCAAGCTGTACTGCAATTTGGCCAATGCCTATTTTCAAGCGGGCGACATCGGACGGGCGATCCTTAACTACCGCAAAGCCGAGCGCTTCGATCCCGGGGACCCAAACGTGCAGCGGAACTTGGCGTTTGCCCGGACCAAGCGCTTCGACAAACTCGATCCCGCTTCGGGAGGGCAAGTCATCGAGACGCTGCTATTCTGGCATTTCGAGTGGTCCAAGGGCACTCGGATGCGCCTCTTCGCCGGCGCTTGGATACTGATGTGGGCCGTACTGGCGCTAAGGCGTTTCGGGCAGTACTGGGCACCCCGCGAGATCGCGGCAGGAATGGCAGTGGCCGCACTGCTTCTCGCCGGATCGATGGCGTATGAAAGCTGGGATGAGGCCGGCAGCGTTGACGGAGTGATCGTGTCGCCCGACACCGTGGCTCGGCAAGGCGACGGTCCGAGTTACGAGCCGGCGTTCCGGGAGCCGCTGCACGCGGGAACGGAGTTCAGCGTGCTAGAAGAGCGTCCGGGTTGGTGTCACGTCGAATTGCCTGACGGGCGCGTCTGCTGGCTAGATTCCAGCGATGTCGCCTTCGTTCGGTAGGCTGGCAGGTTCCCATAGGTGCAAGGCCCAGTCGTCCGCAACGGTCGCCATTGCGGCACGCCCTGCTCAGCCGGGGAGAGGATCTCGCGGGCCGAAGATCGCCGTGCCGATGCGAACGTGGGTTGCCCCTTCTTCGATCGCAACTTCAAGATCGTGGCTCATGCCCATCGAGAGTCCGTTGACTCCGTGCCGCTGTGCTAGTTCGCGTAGGCGCCGGAAGTACGGTCTAGCGTGTTCTGGATCCCTGTTCCACGGCGGCATGGTCATTAGACCTGCGAGACGCAAGTTGGGAGCTGCGGCCACGTCTTCGATCACGGATTCCAGCAGGGCCGCGTCCATGCCGCTCTTGGAGTCCTCCGGGCTCAACTTGACTTCCAAGAAGACTTCCAGGGGCTTGCCAAACCGGTCCAAGCGCCGTGCGAGCTTGGCGCTATCGACCGTGTGGACGGCAGAGAAGAGCCGCGCTGCCTTGGCGGCCTTGTTGCTCTGCAGCTTGCCGATGAAGTGAAACCGCGCATCGTCAAGCGTGAGAAGCCTTTCATGTTTGGAAGCGAACTCTTGCACATAGTTCTCGCCAAAGTCCCGCTGGCCTGCCTCGTAGGCGGCCACGATGTCTTCGACTGGCTTGCGCTTGGAGACCGCGATGAGGGCGATGGATTCTTGGTCTCGGCCGACGCGCTCCGCACCGGCTGCGATCCGTGCCCGTACAATCGCGAGGCGCGAGGCGACCTTAGAAGGCTGATGCTCAGAACCCGACATACTGGCTGGTGGGCGAGCTAACTCTGCGGCCACCTGATCTCCTAATCATTGTGCGTCCATGCCACAGAGAGGTTCAGCGCAGACCCGTCACGCCCGCTGCCGGGCAGGCCTCGACCGCTCCTTTGACCGGGTCGGCGACCGAATTTCTCAGAGGCGGAAGCGCTAGGTCAGAACGTCTTGGATGACTTGACCGTGAACATCCGTCAGGCGACGGTCGATGCCGTTGTGCCGAAACGTCAGCCGGGTGTGATCAATGCCGAGCAAGTGCAGCACCGTGGCGTGGAGGTCGTAGCAGTATATCGGGTTGTCGGCTGCCTTGTACGACCACTCGTCGCTGGAGCCATACACTGTGCCGCCGCGGATTCCGCCGCCGGCCAGCCACGAGGTAAATGTGAACGGGTTGTGGTCGCGGCCGAGGGATCCCTGACTGCAGGGCATCCGGCCAAATTCGGTCGTCCAGTAGACGATCGTGTCCTCCAACAGTCCGCGCGCTTCCAAGTCGCGGATGAGTGCGGCGGTCGGCTTGTCCATCTCGGTGCCCATCGCGCCGTGGTCTTTGCGGAGATCCTCGTGGCTGTCCCAGTTGCGGCGAGGGAAGCCGTTGTCGGCACCGCTCCAGACCTGTACGAAGCGCACTCCGCGCTCCAGAAGGCGGCGCGCCGTCAGGCAGCGTAGTCCGAAATCTTGCGTGATTGACTCGTCGAGTCCGTATAACTTCTTGGTCGCCTCGGACTCTCCCGAGATGTCCAGCACCTGTGGCGCCGTCACTTGCAGCCGCGCTGCCATCTCGTAGGCTTGGATGCGGGCTTCCAAGCGGCTGTCTCCGCTGCGCGACGCCAGATGTTGGCGATTCAAGCGCTCGAGCAGGGCTAGCCCTTCCTTCTCGCTCTCCGGAGTGACAAAGTCTGCCGACGCTGGCGGAAACAGGTCGTGGATTGGATTCTGGCGACCCGCTCGAATCATGGTCCCTTGGTGCTGCGCGGGCAAGAATCCCGCAGAATGATTCCCGGGACCGTTCGGCGCGAAGCCCCTCGCATCCGGAAGCACCACGAACGAAGGCAGTTCCTCGGTCAGCGTGCCCAAGCCGTAGGAGATCCACGCGCCCATGCTGGGAAAGCCTGGTAGCACGAACCCGCTGTTTTGCATGAATGTTGCCGGTCCGTGGACGTTGGACTTCGACACCATGGACGGAAAGAATGCCATCTGGTCCACACACCCGCCGAGGTGCGGAACCAAGCTGCTCATCCATTTGCCCGATTCGCCATGCTGTTTCCAGTCCCACGGGCTCTGCATTACCGGCCCGGGACTGCTCTGGAAGAGTTCCACCTCGCCGCCCGGGTCGAATGGTTGCCCGTTGCGCTCGATCAGCAGCGGTTTGTAGTCGAACATGTCGCACTGGCTGGCAGCGCCAGACATGAACAGCTGGACCACGCGCTTGGCCTTGGCCGGATGGTGCAGGCCATCGCTGGCAGACGCTTGGGCTGAGCCTGCCTCGTTGCCGAGCAGTTGGGCCAGCGCTATCCATCCCAGCCCGCCGCCCCAGTTCTCAAGAAACTGGCGGCGGTCGGTCGGCGTTGATTCGTTTCGTTCGGCCACGGGCTTAGTCCACGAAGATGAACTCGTTGCTGTTGAAGAGCAGGCGGGCGGCGCTTTCCAATCCGTGCTGGCCGGCATACTCTGCCAAGGCCGAGACCTCCGCGCTGGAGGCACTGCGCCCGAAAGCCAGCCGAAAACCTTGGCGGATCTGCTCTACGGGCCCGGCGGCGGTGGCTCTCATGCGGTCGGCAAAGTGCCGGGCCTGTTCAATCATCAACGGATCGTTGAGCAGGGCCAATGCTTGAATGGCAGTCAGCGTGCTGCTGCGTTTAGGCACCAGCAGCGACGGATCCGCACAGTCCAAGCTCTCCATGAACGGATCCTGCGCGCTCCTCACCAAGAAGCGGTACACGCTCCGCCGCCGGGCTGCGGCGCTGGTGACGTCGAAACGGGCGTAGTCATAGATCGGCGAGTGATCATCCTTGAAGAAAAAGTGCTCTGCCGAGGGGCCACCCATCTGCAGGTCGATCTGGTCGGCCACCGCGAGCACGCTGTCGCGCACGGCCTCGGCATCGAGCCGAGTGCGGTTCATGCGCCACAGAAACTGATTGCCGCTGTCGATCTTGGCTTGGTCAAGACGCTCGGCCGAGGATTGCTGGTAGGTTGCGCTGAGCACTATCAATCGGTGCAGGTGCTTGAGCGAGCCGCCGCTGTCGCGGACCTCGACCGCGAGCCAGTCCAGAAGCGCAGGATGTGTGGGCAATGCTCCCATGCGTCCGAAATCGTTTGGCGTTTCGACCAACCCGCGGCCGAAGTGGTAATGCCACACTCGGTTGGCGATTGAGCGCCAGGTGAGTGGATTGCCGGGGTCCGCCAGCCAGTTTGCAAGGGCGACGCGCGCCGCCCCTTCGTCTTGCGCGGAGTCTAGTTCGAAGCGCGCTGCCAGGCCGGATACCGCTGTGACCGCGCCCGGTTGCGCGAGTTCCCGGGGAGCATCGACACTCCCCTTGGCCAACAGGTTGACAGGTCGCGGTTCCCAAGCGGGTGTGAAGCGGCCGTGGGTCTCGAAATAGCTTGCCGCGCTGTAGACATAGTTAGGTTCGGGCAAGGCCTCGAACTCCGCGTTCAAAGCCTCGAATTGCTCGCTCAGCTCGGAGTGTCGTGCTCGATCACTTGCGGGCAGTGATGCCAACGCGAGTGCTTCGCGCCTAGCGTCCAATTGCTTGATCAGGGCCGAGATTTCTTTCCTCCGGGCAACGGCGCCAGCCGTCTCGACCTCGCCCACTTTCGGCAGCAGGTCTGTGCTCTCTTGGCTCAGCACAGACTTCTGCTCGTCAATGCGCTCGATCTCCTCACCAGTGGCCTCTTCAAGCTTGCGGCGGAACGGCCGTAGCGCGTTCTCAGCTCTGCCGATGGTGAGCCAAAGGCGGCGCCCGCGGGCATGCGTCGCGGGGTCTTGAAAGTACGGTTGCTCGGCTCGGTCGACCCCCGCGAACACCGCCTGCAACGCGTAGTAATCTGCCTGTTGGATCGGGTCGAACTTGTGGTCGTGGCAGCGGGCGCAATGGACTGTCAGGCTCGTGAACGACGACATGGTTGCCGCGACCATGTCGTCGCGGTCTAGGAGCCGCGCCAATTTCTTGTCCTTCGTGCCCTCGCGCAGTTCGGCGTGCCCGACATAGTCCCAAGGGCCAGCCGCGACGAATCCCGTCGCGATCAGACCCACTGGGTCACCAGGCCAGAGCACGTCACCGGCGATCTGCTCGCCAATGAAGCGGGCATAAGGCTTGTCCCGGTTGAAGCTCTCGATCACGTAGTCGCGATATGGCCACGAGTTGCGGCGTGCCTTGTCCTTGTCGTAGCCGTGCGACTCGCCGTAGTGCACCACGTCCAACCAGTGGCGTCCCCAGCGCTCTCCATAGCGCGGCGACGCGAGCAGGCGGTCGACTAAGCGTTCGTAGGCATCGGGAGAGCGATCGTTGATGAATTCATCCACTTCTGCCGGTGATGGCGGCAGGCCGCGGAGGTTGAAACTGAGCCTGCGGATGAGCGTGCCGCGATCCGCCCTGGCTGAAGGGCTGAGACCCTTTCTTGAGAGTTGTGCGGAGACGAAGCGATCAATTTCGTTCACGCCCCAAGGTGACACGGGCCGGGGAACAGGGGGACGAGTCAGATCACGGAACGACCACCACGTCTGACCCGAAGCTCCGCCATCCGTCGCGCCCGGTGGTGCGCCGGCAGCAATCCAGCGTTTCAGAAGATCGACTTCAGATGCCGTCAGCGGGTCACCAACTGGTGGCATCGCGGGCCGCTCGCCTGATACCTTGCGCAGCAGTAGGCTGGCAGTGGAGTTCCCCGGAACGATAGCCGCGCCGCTCTTGCCCCCGCGCAGCATATCCGCATGACTAGCCAAGGAAAGACCCGCCTGCCCTCCGCTGGCCGGATGGCAAGCGATGCAGCGAGCTGTCAGCAGTGGCTGGATGCTGGAGGCGAAATCTGGACTATCGGAGGGCGCAGCCGCAAGCTGCAGCGGCATTGCAACGCAAGCCAAGATCCGTGTTGCGGCACCGTGTCCCGCCCATCGCGTGACGATGCGTATTCCGCACAAACCGCCTACATCTTACCTGAACATCCGGAGGGCACGATGCGCGTACCGTCACCACGAGCCCGACGAGCCGTTGCGAGTGGCCCTACTTCTTGTCGGGAACGTGGATCACGACTTCGCCCGGCTTGGACCAGCCGAGGCGTTCCCTTGCACGCTTTTCGATGCCGAACTGCCCAGGTCCAAGGGCGTCTACTTCCCGCTGCAGTTCGGTGTTCTCCTGCTCGAGGTTCTCGATCTCGCTCTCTAGCATCTCTTCGTTTTCAAGCCCCTGCAGCAGGGGCTCGATCGGGTTGTGCCCGAGCAAGTACAGCCCGAAGAACAGCGGCAGCATCACAAAGGGCACGCCCAGTAGCCAGATCGCCCATGGCGAGATACCGGAGCGCGACTGTTCCGTCGCTTGGGTGCGACGCGGCCACCGGTTGCGTGGGGGATCGTTGGACATGTCCGCTTTCGCAGTACAGATTACTACAAAATGCCTGAGTATTGTAGCACTTCTGGGAAACAGCCGGGCGTTACAATGTTTTGAGCGCGAGATCGTTGCAGGTCCGCTCAAAGCTGCTCTGTCGGCGATTTGTCCCGAAGTATGCCGTTTCCGCACTAGCAAGGTGGTCCGAATCGGGCGAGGCTGCTTGTTGGTGGGTCTTCGGTTGTGATTCGGTAGTGTGGCCGGGCCGGGCCGGCGTCGTAAGGCGAATCTTGAACATGGTTGGGAATTCGGGGTGATTGCGAGAGGTCCTGACATCCGGTGGGCTTTCCATCCGTTGGACTTGGGGCAGTTGGCTGCGAGCGAGGGCGATCTGCTTGGCTTAAGGCACCAGCGGGCCGTGCTGCGGACGCGCCACGGGGAACTGGCTGCTATAGTTGCTGCGCAATGCGAGTGCGATCCGCCCCCCACACCTTGGCACGCAGGACATTCCTGCGTGCAGCCGCGACAGCCGCCGGTAGTGCGAGCCTGACATGCGCCGCCGCCGAGCGACGCTTCTTCACGGCCTTCGTGCCTGGAAGCTTGGGCATCGAGGCCGACCAAGCGAAATCGATATCGCTGGCTTCCGAGCATGGGTTTGAAGCGGTCCAGCCGTTTCCATCTGATCTCTTGCGCGACGGGCACCAGCCGCATGTCGATGCCCTGCAGCAGCGAGGTTTGCGGTGGGCTGCGGCGGGCCTGCCAGTGGAATTTCGCAAGGACGACAATGCATTTGAAGAGGGTATGAGTGCGCTGCCCAGGGTCGCGGCTGTATTGCGGCAGGCAGGTGTGGATCGCGTCGGCACGTGGTTGCGGCCGTCGAGCGACGATCTGACCTATCTGCAGAACTTCAAGCGCACGGCGACGCGGCTCCGGCGCGTGGCCCAGGTCTTGCAGGAGCAGGGTTTGCGCTTGGGTCTGGAGTATGTCGGCACAAAGCGGAATTGGACCGCTGGGCGGCATTCCGCCGTCCACACGATGGCTGGCACGAAGGACCTGATCGCAGAAACGGGGATGCCGAACATCGGCTTGGTTCTAGACTCGTGGCACTGGTGGACATCGCGCGAAACTGCTGACGACATCCGCACCCTCGCTGGCAGCGACGTCATCTCAGCCGACCTCAATGACGCGCCAAGCGGTATTGAGGTCGAGGACCAGTACGACAACCGGCGCGAGTTGCCGCTGGCCACGGGTGTGATCAACGTCCGCGATTTCTTGCAGGCTCTGGTCGATATAGGCTACGACGGGCCGGTCCGCGCGGAGCCCTTCAACAAGGTGCTCAACGAAAGAGACGACGCTGATGCCTGCCGTCTCTCGGTCGAGGCGCTCAACAAGGCTTTTGCTCTCGTGGGCTAGGAGCCGTTTGACGGTCGTGTCCGCATGCCCGGATCTCCTGCACGGCTGGTTTGCGCCGGCGAAGTCGGACCCATATGGCAAGATAGCAGTTGCAGGGATAGGGTGGGAATGTCCCGGTCATGTGCTCTAGCGGGCACGTTGGTACTCCTTTTGTCCAGCCCGGCGTGGGCGCAGGCTGACGCAACGGTTTCCTGCACTGCGTCGGCAGCAGCCGCGCCAGTGCGCGCGGCTGGCGTGGCCGAGACACTGCCCGATATCATGCTGAGGTGTGCCCCGGACAGGCCACTGCTGCCGGTTCCGAGGGCCGACCTGAAGCTCTCAATTTCAGTGACGCTCAATGCTAGCGTTACCAACACAATCAGTTCCGACGCATCCGGTGACATGACCGATGCAGTGTTGGTCGTGAACGACAATGACTGTGCCAGGCCGAGTTTGAACGGCTCCACCTATGGGTCTTGCGGCGCGCCGCTGGTTGCGGTGCAGGACCCTCAGTTGGGACGCCTGACGGGAGTGGCCTCGCTCACATGGACCGATGTGAGCGTGCCGTTTCCCGGCAGTCTGCCGGCGGGTGGCTCCAGCCAGGCGAATCCCGCTGCTTCGATCCTCAGGATCCGGGGCGTTCGGGCCAATGTATCTCAACTTCGGCTCGCCAGCGGGTCGACTTCCGGAGCCCCGGTCGCCGCGGCCCTGCAGCTGAGATCGATTTCCGGCGTTGCGTTGCGCAACGCCAGCCTGCGCCTGGCGAATTCTCTCACCGGCGTACGCCTCGCATTGGCCGAGACAGAGTCGGCAGCGGCCTGCGGCGGGGATTCTCGCGGGACCGCCACGCTGATCCTGAAGGAAGGCTTCGCAAGTGCCCTTCAGGTCCGCTCCCGAACGCCTGCGGCGGGCGGGCCGACGCGCGTAATGCTGGACTTCCGAGACGTGCCCGAGGGGATCGAGCTAAGCCTGCCGTCGACGGTGGCCTGTCATCAACCCGACTATGACGGGGAGTCTGCGGCTAAGCGGGATGCCTTGGCTTTGGCCTTGGTCAGCGGTCACGATGCGGCCGGCGCGGGCGGCTCGTTTGCTGCCGGAGGAACGGGGCAGGATGTTGCTATCCCACTGACAGCGGGTGCTGGCAGCGCGGTCTACGAGGTTGTGGCCGATGATCCTGGCCAGGTGGAGGATTGCCACATTCCCGCGCTGTTCGAAGCGCAGAACGAGCGCGTCGGAAGCGCGCGGGCGACGCTCGCGGCGAGCTTCGCACCTCGAAGTGCGGTCCCTACGGCTAGCTCCAACGCACCCTCGCCGCGTTTCGCACCAGCCCTGGCGTCGGCGGGTGCCGAAGTCAGCTTCGGTGCGTGTGGCACGCGGCTGCTGTTCCCGTTCGTCACCAACCAAGCCGGATTCGACACGGGATTGGTGATCACGCACGGCTCGCTGCAGGCCCTAACCGGCGCTGTTGCCGAACAGGCCGGATCCTGTGACCTGCACTTCTACGGAGTGGGTGGCGACGGCGAGGACGAATTGCTGGTCCAGCACAGTACCGTGATCGATCCCGGCGAACAACTCGTATTTACGTTTTCGGGTGGAAACCTCGCCCGCAACATCATCAGCATGGATCAGTTCCAGGGCTACCTGATCGCCGACTGTGGCTATCCGGGCGCTCGAGGCTACGTGTTCATGTCGGACGGCTTCGGCGGCATCGCCGATCTGGCCATGGGCTATTTGGCCCCCGTGATTCCCATCGACGCCGGGGGCAAGCGTGTCCCCATGGGCGCAGATGCCCGCTAGCACCGCATGCTCGGGTAGGCCTGTGATGAGTTCGGTGGCTGCGGCTCCTTCCCGGCGCGCGCGGATCTGCGTCACAGTCCTTGGCAGTGCCTTCTCGACTCTCGCGTCGGCCCAACTCGGCCCGCCGATTCCTAGCGCCGAGCTTGGCCAGATTCGCTGTTCGGCTTCGGCGGTGGCACCCTTAGTCAGGATCGAGGGGACTCGCGAACTCGTCGGCGACATTGCGATCACCTGCGAGAACAGCGGCCAGGGTCAGCGTTTCGAACCCAGCGGCTTTGTTGAGATCGATCTCGCGCTGTCGCTCAACGTCGGGATCGCGAATCAAAGCGGCTTCGGCCTCGGCGCGGACATTACCGATGCGGTGCTCGTGGTCAACGAAAAAACCTGCTTGGCCTCGGCCGCCAGACGTTTGTTCAGCGATTGCGGTGCCGCTGGACGCACCGTGCAAGATCCGCTGCTCGGGCGGCGCAGCGTTACGAGGCCCGGTCTGTTGCTCTGGTCCGGCGTGGCTCTCCCCATACCGGGGGCGGCCATCGGGGGCGAATCCGTTCGTGCGGCTCCGGTAGAGGACTGCACCGGTCGTTTCGGAGTGCCGGGCGGGTGCCATCCCACCACCACGAGTGTCCGTCTGACCAATATCCGGGTAAGCGCTGCCGAAGCAGGCGTCGGCAGCGATGCGAGATCCGGGGCGATCCCAATAGAGGCAACCGTGTCCTTGTCATCGCGGGAGGGAAGCGTTGTCCTGGTAGGAGGGACTGTGGCGGTCGCGCACGCGGCTCCGGGGATCTCTGCCACCGCAGATTCCCCCGAAGGCGGGCGCCTGTGCTCGGTGGGCGAAGCCGTGGGCGAAGTTCGGATCATTGAAGGATTCGCCTCTGCCTTCAAAGCGGCCGGCCGTCAATCGTTCCGGCCAGGCCAACCCGGGTGGGCTGACGACTACTACCCATCTGCGGCCGGCACCCAGGCCCAGCCCATGCCAACGCGAGTGATGATCGGCCTTTCGTCTGTACCCGAGGGCATATCTGTCGCGGCGCCCGTCAATCCCGTGTGCGCGGCGGACGGAGGGGATGCCAGATTGCGCCTCGGCTTGGTCGTCGGTGCGTCGGCGAGTGGCGCGGGCGGAACCTTGGTCTCGGGCGGGCAGGGAGGTGATTTGCCATTGACAGTCACAGAAGCTGCCGAGGCCACCGCGGTCTATCAAGTGCTCTCGGCGGATCCCATGATGCAAGAGGAATGCAGGATTCAGTTTCGGATGGCCCCATCCGACCAGGACGGTCCCAGCATACGCGGGGGTCGGGTGGCGGTGGATGCTAGCCTTGCCCCGCTGGGTGTGGCGGCGAGCGGTGGGTCTGTTGGTGAGGGGCCGCGCTTTGTCTACCCCAAGCGCACGCCGCAGCCATCCCTGCGAGTCAGTGCTTGCGGAACCACTTTGTTCTTCCCATTCGTGACGAACCAGACCACGTTCGACACCGCCGTTGTGCTTGTAAACACCTCTGCTGATCCGCTAGGGACGCGGCACCAGCCCGGCAGTTGCAGCCTGACATTCCACGGAGCCGGCTTGGAAGGCCAGCAGCTTCCGACGTTCCAGCGCGCGGTCGACGTCGATCCGGGCGAGCAGGTTGCGTTCAGGCTCTCGAGCGGCAATCCGGCGCTCGGCGTGGAGCCTCTTCCCGACTTTCAGGGCTACCTCGTGGCGCAGTGCGGATTCCAGCACGCGCAGGGTTTCGTGTTCGTGACCGAACAGGTGGGCGGCGCCTCGGTGCTGGCCCAGGGCTATCTGGCGGAAGTGTTATCGCAAGACACACATGCGGAGACTTCCGGCAGCGTTCCGTAGCGCGCTCGAATTGCTAAATTGGTCCATATGGAAGGGGTAGACTCCATCGCTCGCGAATCCGCGCGAGATCACTCGCTGCAGTCCGCCGATGTCAGGGAGATTGGCCGCCGTGTGGAGGCCGAGGCGCCCGTCTTCGCCGCCGTCCGCCACGAGCTGGCCCGCGTCATCGTGGGTCAAGAGGAACTGATCGATGGCCTGCTCCTCGCCCTGCTTTGCAACAACCACGTCTTGATCGAAGGGGTGCCCGGCTTGGCCAAGACGCTCTCGGTTACGACCTTGGCCAAGACCCTGCAGGCGTCGTTCCAGCGCATCCAGTTCACGCCCGACCTGTTGCCGGCCGACCTCATCGGCACGATGATCTACTCGCCGCGCGACGGCGGATTCAGCACCAAGAAGGGCCCCATCTTCGCCAACATCGTGCTGGCCGACGAGATCAACCGCGCCCCGGCCAAGGTGCAAAGCGCCCTGCTGGAAGCCATGCAGGAGCGCCAGGTGACGATCGGCCCCCAGACATATCCGCTCGAGGATCCGTTCCTAGTCCTGGCCACGCAGAACCCGATCGAGCAGGAAGGCACCTACCCCCTGCCGGAGGCCCAAGTGGACCGCTTCATGCTCAAGCTGCGAGTGACCTACCCGGAGCGCAAGCACGAGCTGGAGATCCTGCGTAGAATGGCTCGCTCGACAGTGGAGCACAAGATCGCGGCGGTGTTGTCGCCGACCGACGTGCTGCGCCTGCGACAGCTCGCCGACGCCGTCTACATGGATGCGAAGATCGAGGAGTACATCGTCGACCTGATCGAGGCTACGCGCAATCCGGCTGCGAGCAACCTCGACATCGGGGAATGGATCCGGCACGGCGGTTCGCCTCGCGCAACGATCTACCTCGCAATGGCCGCACGTGCGCGCGCCATGCTCCAAGGCCGGGGCTATGTCATCCCCCAAGATGTGAAGTCTGTCGCGCCCGATGTGCTCAGGCATCGGGTCATGGTGACGTACGAGGCTGAGGCAGAAGAGCTGACTTCCGAGGACATTGTTCAGCAAGTGCTGGATGGCGTAGAGGTGCCGTAGGCTGGCGCTGATCATGTGTGCGGGGCGGGTTCTGGATTGGGAGCCATATGTGGCGAGCTTGGTTTCCGGCCTGAGCGGCAAGCCCCTAGTCGACTCCGACCTGATTGCTGGCGCTCGGTGCAGATCAGGCCCGAGGGCGGCTGCTCAACTTCAAGCCGGTGTCTCGGGACCTAGACTTCGATTCTAGAACCAACTGCTAAAATGAGAATAGATTGGAAACAGAAATCAAATGAGCCGCCCGCGCAACACTGAACCGCAAGCGAACGGAGCGCTGGCCCGCGCGCTGATGCGACGGAATCCCGACTGGAACGACAGTACCGTCCATGCCGAGCGTACTCGGGTGATTGATCAAGCTGGGCCGGGCATCGGCACGAGCAAGAGGCCGGACATTCTTATCGCGTCTCCCCGCCGTCAGCCAGTGATTGTGGAGACCGAGTTCGCCCCCGCCCACACAGTCGAGCAAGACGCGACGGCCCGACTGGGGACGAGCGTGCGCAGCACGGGACAGGAAATTGAAGGCGTCCTGTCGGTTGTGCTGCCAGAGAGTCTCAAGACAGGTGACCTCGAGACCGTCGATAAAGCCGCGTTCCGCTACGCGACGCACTACCTGAGCTCTACCGGAGAGAGCACTCGTTGGCCGCAACGGGAATGGCTGGAAGGAACCGTCGAAGATCTTGCGGATGCTGTCGAGTACCTGTCTCTGTCAGAGCGGCAACTGGCCCGGGGCACCAGAGCGCTCGAGCGGGTGGTGCGGAACGCAGCGGCACTGCTGGCCGAGCACGCTGGAGAATATCCTCTGTCACGGATCGCGAGAGGCTTGCACCAGACAGCGGGCGAACAGACCGAGCGCATGGCCGCGGCCATCTGCGTTTCGGCCTTCGTCTTTCACGCTGCGATTGAAGATCAGGATCACATCCCTCCAGTACCGCTGGCAGGCTCGTTCGACAAGGGGACGCTGCTGAACACATGGAATGAAATCCTCGCCGTGAACTACTGGCCGATCTTCAGCATCGCCCGTGACGTGGTGACGGAATTGCCGCTCCGGGCCGTGCCGCGGGTCATGTACCGCATCGCGAAGTCCATTTCCGAATTGACGCTGCTGGGTGCGACGACATATCACGACCTCACCGGCAGGATGTTCCAGACCCTCATTACGGACCGCAAGTTCTTGGCCACCTTCTACACGTTGCCCGAGTCCGCCTGCCTGCTCGCCGAAATGGCGGTCGAGCGGCTGGAGGTCGATTGGTCGGACAGGAACGCGATAGAAGCGCTTCGGATTGCAGACTTCGCATGCGGCACGGGAGCTTTGCTCTCCGCAGCGCAGCGTGCTGTCTATCGGCGCTACCGCAGGGCCGGCGGTGATGACAAGGATCTGCATCGGGCACTGATGGAGCGCGTGGTGACCGGCCTGGACATCATGCCGGCCGCGACTCATCTCACCTGTTCGATGCTGTCCAGTGCCCACCCCTCGCTAGCCTATGGGAAATCCCGGATCCACACGATGCCCTACGGCATCCATGGTGGCGGGACACACATCGGCGCACTCGACCTTCTCGACTCCGAGCATTCGTACTCGCTGTTCTCCACCAGCCAGTCCATCGGCGGCAGGGAATCGGACAGCCGCAGCGAGCACTCCGTCACCGTCAAGGATCAGTCGTGCGATCTGGTCATCATGAATCCTCCGTTCACGCGGCCCACGAACCACGAGGCGGGCCATGCCGAGATCCCGATTCCCTCGTTCGCCGGCTTCAACACGTCGCACGACGAGCAGCAGGCGATGGGGAGGAGGCTCATGAGGTCGGCGGGCTTGTTCAGCAGCGGTAACGCTGGCCTCGCATCGAACTTCATGGACCTAGGTCACAGCAAGCTGAGAGACGGCGGCGTGCTGGCTTTGGTCATTCCTTTCGCGTTTGCTCGGGGCAAATCATGGAAGGCAGCGCGGGAAGCGCTGCGGGCTCACTACTGCGATGTTCACGTCACGTCGATTGCTACGACCGGTTCGACGGCGCAGGCATTCTCCGCGGACACCGGAATGGCCGAGTGCCTAGTCGTAGCGACGAAGCGAAGCGGGGGCAAGTCGCGGGCAGCGTTTTCCAATCTGGCTGCGAGGCCCGCGTCGCTCTTGGAAGCCGCTGTGGAAGCCAAGAATGCGAAGGTTCGGGCCGTACCGGGCGATGTACTCGATGCCGGTGCGGCGGGGGTCCGATCGACAAGTGTCATCCAGGCGGTCCGTGATCTAGAGTTGGGGAGCCTGCACCTGCCACGAAGTCCGTCGGCGGTCAAGCTGCCGGTGGTAACGCTCGGAGCGGTAGCGGAGCGAGGCTTGGTCCATAGGGACATCAACGGCGGATTCACGGACCGCGACAGGAAGGCCTTAGCCCGAGGCCCCTTCACGGTGCGAGCCATTAGCCCCGGCGAAGTGCCGACCTACCCTATGCTCTGGGCGCATTCCGCCGGACGGGAACGGACGTTCATTGTGCAGCCCGACTCGTGTGGAGACCCACGCCCGAACGACGAAGCCAGAGCGTCCGAGCGCTGGAACGGAGCGGCATCCCGCCTGCACGCGAACTTGGACTTCCGGCTGAACTCCCAGAGCCTCGCCATGTGCCTCACGCCGGAGAAGTGCCTCGGGGGAACGGCTTGGCCGAACGTGATTCCCCATAAGCCGCAGTACGAGATTCCGCTTCTGCTTTGGGCCAACTCAACTCTGGGACTGCTGCTGTTTTGGTGGTACGGCACAAGACAGCAGGCGGGACGAACGCGCATTACCGTCACCAAGCTCCCCGGGCTTGCTGTGCTCGACCCCCGGATTTTGACGGAGGGCCAGATGGACCGTTGCCGCGCGGTCTTCGAGGATTTCAAGGAAAAACCGCTACTGCCCGCGAACGAGGCGTATCGGGACGAGACGCGCAAAGCTCTGGACCGAGCGCTGCTATTCGGGATCACGAGCGTCCTGCAACTTGAACAGAACTTTGAGGAAGGGCTGGAATTGCTGCGACGACAGTGGTGCGCAGAGCCCTCTGTTCATGGCGGAAAAGGCACTCGAATCGGAGCTTCGTGAGGGTGTCTTTGGCGCTAACTTTGACGCACAGCAAGGCGCTCACAGTTGGCTCGATCCGGCGTTGGATGCTCAAATCCGGCAGGGAGGACTTCGGCCTGCCCGGGTAGTACCCCGTACTCGAGTGCCGGATCTCTCAGTAAATTCCAAGACTTGCGGGATCTACTTCCCCGCGGTCTCTGCGGGAGGGTATCGTATTGGTCGATCATGCGCAGTGCTGACCAAGCCACGCACTGACCCGGTCCGGACCATGAACTGGCAACTCTTCAGGCATGTGCTCGCCATCCTGGCATTGGGGGTTGCCGCTCAGGCCCAACCGGCCGCGCCGAACCCCTTCGGGGCGGGCGAGGCGTGGGGAAGGCTTCCCGTCGGCCGGAGTTGGGGCTCCACCAGTGCGATCTATCCGCACCGGGACGAGGCTGGGCGGTTCACTGGGAGGATCTGGGTGGCCGAGCGCTGTGCCGGAAGCAACTGCCGCGACAGCGCCTTGGATCCTATCCTGCTATTCGAGCCCGACGGAAGCCTGATCCGCAGTTTCGGGTCGGGCCTGTTCATCTGGCCGCACGGGATCCACGCCGACCGCCAGGGCAATCTTTGGGTGGCCGACGCAGTGCATTCCTATTGCGAGACCGGTGACGAAGATGGCCGTGGCCATCAAGTTCATAAGTTCGGCCCGAGCGGTGAGCTACTGATGAGCCTTGGCACCGCGGGAGTGCCCGGCGAGAGCGAGACTAGGTTTCGCTGCCCGTCCGATGTCGTAGTCGCCCGCAACGGGGACATCTTTGTCGGCGACGGGCACAATCACGGCCACGGGGGCAACAATCGCATCGTCAAGTTCCGGAGCGATGGCACGTTCGTCGAAGCTTGGGGTTCGGCCGGATCCGCGGCCGGGCAGTTCCGCGGCATTCACGCGTTAGCCATGGACTCGCAGGACCGCCTGTTTGTCGGTGATCGCGCCAATCAGAGGATTCAGGTCTTTGCACCCGATGGCAGCCACCTGGCGACATGGACGCAGTTTGGATCGCCCAGCGGAATCTTCATTGACGAAGACGACACGCTCTATGTCGCCGATTCCGATTCTGGCTTCGATCCAGACAACTCCGGCCAGCCTCGGAATCCGGGTTTTGCGCGTGGGATCTACATCGGCGATGCTGGCACAGGATTAGTCCGGGCATTTATTCCCGATCCGCGTCCGGACCCCAGCAAGGTCACCAGCGGGGCAGAGGGCGTGGCCTCTTCTCGTGGCGCTGTATTCGGCGCTCAGGTCGGCGGCTCCAGAGGGGTATTGCGCTATCCCGCGCTTGAGTGATCCCCCGTCGCCGCGCCTCCCGGGCCCGGCTCGGGGTCAAGAGAGCGGTATTTCGTGCTAAGTTCGATGAAAACGGACCTCTGGATTCGCCGCTGGCTCGCATAGCCCGACCTAGCTGACGCGGGCGGCCGGGCGGAGCGGCTCCCGTCTGTGTCCGGACCAGCCCGAATACCACAGCCAGCGCCCAAGTCGGCGCAAGTCTGCGAGCCCGCATATGCCCACGGACCTGAAGGAGTTCACTCGAAACGTCGCCAAGAAGATCCGGCTGATCGAGATCCAAACCGACAGGGCGGTTGACGACGTGCTGGCCGGCGAGTACAGCAGTGTTTTCAAGGGCAGCGGGATGGAGTTCGACGAGGTCCGCGAGTACGCTCCCGGAGATGAGATTCGCAGCATCGACTGGAATGTCACGGCGCGTATGGGCAAGCCGTTTGTGAAGCGCTATGTCGAAGAACGTGAACTCACGGTGTGGCTAGTTGTGGACCTATCGGCGTCCGGTGCCTTCGGCAGCCGCAGTCAGCTCAAGAACGAGGCTGCAGCCGAGTTCTGTGCGCTGCTCGCCTTCGCCGCCATCCGCAACAACGACAAGGTCGGCCTGATTGTCTTCACGGAATCGGTCGAACTAGCGATACCTCCCAGCAAGGGGCGGACCCACGTGTTGCGGCTCATCCGGGAACTGCTGCGCTTCCAACCCAGCGGCCGCGGCACGGCGCTTTCCGTCGCGCTGGAATATCTAGGCCGTGTCACCCACAAGCGCGGAGTCGTCTTCTTGGTGTCGGACTTCCTCACCACCGGGACGCTCGAGGAGACGAGCGGGAAGCAGTTGCGGATTCTCGCCCGCCGACACGACCTGATCGCCGTAGCGGTGTGTGACGAGCGGGAGCGGGAACTGCCCGATATCGGGCTGATCGAACTCGAAGATGCCGAGACCGGGGATTGCGTCCTGCTGGACACATCGAGCAAACGGGTCCGCCGCGACTACGCGGCGCGATCCCGGGAGCGCATCGAGCAGAGGCGCGCATTCTTTCGCACCACCGGCATCGACGAAGTCGAAGTGCAGACCGGACATGACTACGTCCGCGACTTGCGGACACTGTTCCGGAAGCGCGAGAAGCGGAAATGACGCGAGCCAAACGGACCCGCGGGAACCGGCTGGCCCCGTGCGCTAGCGCATGCTTGGCCATGGCGCTGGCCTTGGCATGGTCATCATGTGCCGGCGAGGGCGGCGGCGAGGATTCGCAGCCTGCGATTGCCAAGACTTACGAAGCCGCCAGCGGGCGGCTAGAGCTTACGTTGGATCGCTCCTCACTCACCACAGCGGAGAGCGCCTTGCTCAGGCTGATTGTCGAGGCTGGTGAAGGCGATACCGTCAGCTTCCCGGATTCCGAAGACGGCTTCGGGGAATTCGCCGTGGTGAGTGACGAGGCGGTATCGGAGCGCCTGTTGGATGGCGGGCGACTAGAGCATATCCGCGAATACGTGCTGCAGCCGTTCTTGCCCGGCGAATACGAACTGCCGCCGTTGACGGTGACGCTCAACGGTTCCGACACGATTTCCTCCGAGACATTGACGATCCCTGTCGAGAGCGTCTTGCAGAATCCCGAGTCGGCCGATCTCTTGGACATAGCTGCTCCGGTTGACATGCCGGCGCCTTGGTGGTGGTGGGCGCTGCTAGTGCTGGTGCTAGCGGTCGCGGTCGGCGCAGCTTGGTGGTTGTGGAAGCGCCGCAGAGACAAGCTGGCGGCACCGCGAGTTGTGCCGCCACACGAGATCGCGCTGAGGGCGCTCGACGCGCTGTTGTCCGATAGCTTGCTTGCCAGTGGCGCAGTCGAGATGTTCTATTTGCGGTTGTCCGACATCGTGCGGCACTACATCGAGGACCAATTCTCGCTGCGCGCGCCCGAGCAGACGACCGAGGAGTTTCTCGCGGCGATGTCGCGCGGCCCGCAGATCCGCCGCGACCACCAAACGCTGCTGCGCGACTTTCTGCAGAGGGCCGACATGGTCAAGTTCGCGAAGTTCGTGCCCGACGCGGGCGAGACGGGCGGCGCGGTGGAGGCGGCGCGGCTGTTCATCGAGCAAACCGTTCCGACGGCGGTGCTATCGGCGGAGACTGAGGCCCGCTAGCAGTTTCCGGTCACAGCAGCCGACGCAAGATCTTGCCCGCTGGCGAGCGCGGGATCGCGTCTACGAACTCGACATCCCGCACCTGCTTGTATCCGGCAACTTGAGACCTGACATGCGCTTGCACGCGTTCGCCGCTCAGAGACCGCCCGGGATGGAGCATGACGAACGCCTTTGGGCTCTCGGCACCGTGGGCGTCCCTCACGCCGACAACAGCGACATCGCGGATTTCGGGCAATTCCAAGATCACGGACTCCAACTCCGCCGGCAACACTTGGAAGCCCTTGTACTTGATCATCTCGCGCTTGCGGTCGACGATATGCACGCGCCCCAGTTCGTCGATGTGGCCGATGTCCCCCGTGTAGAACCAACCATCGCGCAGGGCGATGGCGTTCTCTTCCGGAGCAGCGTGGTAGCCCAGCATGATGTTCGGGCCGCGTAGGGCGAGTTCTCCGGTTTCTCCGGTTGGTAGCTGGCGCTGGCCGGTTGCTAGGTCGAAAATTGCCGCGTCCAAGCCCGCCACGGGCAGGCCGGCGGATTCGGCGACGTCCCAAGGTGCCTCCGACGGGTTCGTCGTGGCGATTCCCGATGTCTCGGTCATGCCATATCCCTGCCGAACAGTGATTCCGGTGATCTCCACGAAGCGATGGACCGCGGGCAGGGGGACCGGGGCAGCTCCGATGTTGACCCACTGGAGGGACGCAAGATCCCGGTCCTTGAGATCCTGTCGAGAGAGCATGCCGAGCAGCACCGGAGGCACCAGCGGCAGGCTCGTGATGCGCTCGCGCTCGATGCTGTCCAGGCAATCGTCCATATCGAAGCGTCGTCGCAAGTGCAGAGTGCCGCCGGCCGCGAGCAGGACGTTCATCACTACGTTGAATCCGTAGATGTGATAGAGCGGCAAGAAGACATAGCTGCACCCCCTGTCCTCGAACATTGCCGCGCGCGAGAACAGCAGTTGGCGGATAGCGGCGACGAGATTGCCTTGGGTAAGCTCAATTCCCTTGGAAAATCCCGTCGTGCCGCTCGAATAAGGCAGGAAGACCACATCCCTCTCGCGGTTGAACGCATGGCCCGGCTCCGAGTCAGGCGCGGACTGCCAGAACCCGGGCTCCAATTCGATAACCCTGCAGCCTTGGATCTTGTCGTGACATTCCGCTAGCAGCGGCAGTAGGCTCTTTTCTGCGAAGACCACGGATGCACCGGAGTTCGTGATCTGGTGGACCAGCTCCCGCCGCTTGTAGCTCGAGTTGAACGGCGTGAAGACGGCTCCGCTCGCGAGGATCCCGTAGCCGGCAGTGACAAAGTCGAACGAGTTCCGGCTGAATACACCGACTACCGAGCCCGGGCCGATGCCTTGGGCTTGCAGGGCGTTAGCGAAGCGGTTGGCGCGGCGACGGTTTTCTTCGAAGCTCAGGACCTGGCCGCTCTCGCCGACGATGAAGGGTTGGTCGCCATACGCGATCGCCGCGTCGCGCACGATGGAGGGCACCGTTGCGTGCGCCGAGGCGATCTGGGTTGTGATGGAGGGAGGCCCTTGCATTGCTAATGCGACGGCGTCAAGGCTTTTCAGCGCGCTTACGGCTGGGGCTGCGCTCCAGCCATGCTGCGAACCAAGACAGGAATGCGTCCCTTTCCTTTTCTCGCTCCGCGCTCAATGGGATCGGCAAGGATACCGGGCCCAGACCCCTGTGCTGTGCGGCCCACTTGATTGCCCACGGGTAGGGGAAGCGCTCGAGTTGCTGTAAGAACTGCTCGAAGTGCGCGGCGGCCGAAGAGAATGCGTCCTCGTCGCCGAAGGTCTGGAATACGGCTCGGATGGCTTCCGGCACTACACCCGCCGGGCCGGAGATGGCGGCGTCGGCTAGGCCTTGGCGCATAGACTCCGCCAGCCAAGCGTCGTGGCCTTGGACTCGCACGCCAGTTATGCCATCTTGGGTGAGTCGCCGAAGGATCTCTAGACCCCCGCTCGAGTCCTTGACGCCGATGATGTGCGTCTCTGTGCCCACTAGCTCGGCGACGAGATCCGCGTCGAGCGGGCTGACGAAGCCAGCAAGGTTGTAGAGCATGGTCGGGCCGTCGATTGCGCGGGCTGCATCACGAAAGAATTTCACTAGGTCACGAGTCCCGTAGCGATAGAAGTGCGGTGCCGGCAGGAGCACCGCGTCCGCACCGGTATCGAGCGCGTGGCGAGCCAAGCTAAGCGACTCACGGAGCGAGCCCGAGCCAATGCCGGCTATCAACTGCCCGCGCCCCCTAGCAACCGGGACCAAATGATTGACGATCTCCCTTCGCTGCCCGAGCGGCAAGTCGAAGTACTCCCCGGTGCCGCCGCAAGGCACGATTCCGCTGGCCCCGTGTGTAAGAACAAACTCCGCGTTGCGCTCGAGTGCTTTGAAGTCAATCGAGCGGTCCTCTCGACGAGGCGTCAGCAATGCGGCTGCCCATCCGCGCAACTCTGTCGACATGAACCGAGATTCTATCTGATCCCGGCACTTAGGCGCGCCGCGGTAGATGCCCAGTCGATGCCGGCCCGTGCGAACTCGGCGAGCCAGCACTGCTCGCGTTGGGGCCGTGCATGCACGCGCAGATGTTCGTAGCAGTGATCGGTAGCCTTCAGTATTTCGGATGGATCACGCTTGGATGGGTTTGGCCCTGCTAGCAGCGGAAACGATTCCCCAATAGTCCTCCCGGAACCCGCAGTGCCGATCGATCGCGATGTTCGGCGAAAACTCGCAAGTTCCGATTCCTGATGAGTCAAGAAACTGCTCGTGCCAAGGGCCTGGCGGACGATCTCCGAGTAGGAAGTTCGTGCCCGTCTGGTAGCTTTACAATGCAAGAGTGACCAACGGGGATCCGCACGACCAAGAAGACTTGGACTACGAGCGCGATCTTTACCGCGACGACCAGTGGACATGGGCAACAGAGCAGGCCGAGGCGCTGCGGCTGCGTAATGTGGACGCCTTGGACTGGGAGTACCTCATCAAGGAAGCCGCCGAATTGGCCAGTGGGATCCGCTGCGACTGGATCTCCCACTGCGTGCTGGCCGTCGAGAATATGCTGCTCATCGAGTATTACCCCGCCCCGGCCAAGAAGATCAGCCATTGGCGGTCCAAGGCGTGGCGGCGGCGCTGCGACCTCGGCTACGTCCACAACGACAATCCCGGCCTAGCCAAGCGCCACTTGGATGAGCTGCTCGCTGAGAGCTGGCGGATCGCCCGCGACGACGCGATCGGCAGCATGGCCAAGCTCGATAGTACCGGTCTGAGCAGCTTCCAGTGGAAGGAGAAATGTCAGCGCTGGGACCGCTACCTGCCCGGCGACCTCCCTTACAGCCTCGAAGAGATCCTCGGACGCGACCCCGAGCAGGGCTGGGCCGACCCCAGGCCTGATCGCTGGCCGGCCGGCGTGAAGCGGAAGCTTTTGGAGGTATTCGGTCCCGATCTGGACCTGCCAGATCTGCCCAAGAAGTGGCGGGTCAGGAACCCGGTCGCGATCCACTGATCGATTTGGCCGAATCGGAGAGACGCTAGCCAGAGGACACGGACTTTATCTCGCCCACCGACGCTGAGCTCGCCGCGATGTCCGAGCAAGACCTGCCGGGAATTGGACACCCCTAGCCCTCCCGCCCCTCTTCGGGCTGTTTGTGGGCGATCCCAGCGCCTTTGGCCCGGTCACGATGGGTGGCCTCTCGGCATGGTGATTATGGCCAGGTTCTGCGCTAGCGCCTGACCGACCTCCTCGGTGGTGCTGCATTCGATGAAGGTTTTGGGTTCTCGTGGTTTGCCCCAACAATAAGCGCGGCGGCCGTCCTACCAGAGCCGGCAGGGAATTGCGGCGCGGACCACACCATATGCGCTTGCGCGTGTTGGCAGGGGGCCTGGCGGCGCGGACCCGGGCCGGACATCAACCATTCAGCGCGGTAAATGGGATTCTGGAGCGGGAGGGGCACTCCGCTCACAGCTTGCAGTGCGAGCGCAGCTGGCAGATCCGCGCCGAGAATCCGCTCCGAAGCGCGTTGCGGGCACTCTCTCGCGCAGCGGCTGTGGCCGGGCTGGTGTCTAGCTCGACCACTTGTAGCCGCGCCGCGGTCCCCTACGGATGATCTCGTAGTCCCTGTCCAAGGCGGCGTTCAGCGCCGCCGCGACGCCGGGGGCCAGACCTCGTTGCGCGGCACCTTGTCTCGCTTGGAGTCGTAGGGGCAGGCATGCTCGACCAGGTACGGGCAGTTTTCGGGAAGCTGCGCGTCCGCGGCTCGCTGGTAGGGCTTGGGGCTGCGCTTCCCCGCCGCTTGCGCCGCATACCTTGCCAGACGCCTGACCGCATCGCGGCGCCCGATCTTCCAAGCCATCGCCAGGATCTCGTCGCACTCGCGTTGCGGGCTGTGGCTGGCATTGATCGCGTCCGCGATCTCGCCCCGGAATGCTTCGATGTCCGCCTCCCAGTCCTCCAGATCCGCCGAAGTCGAGGTCTTGCAGTGCTCGATCGACAGCATGTACTCCAGCGCCCGGGCGCAATTCGACACCCACGGATTCCGCTCGATGCGCCCAACGGACTCAATCTCCTCGATCACGTTCTCCCAATCGATGCGCTCGTAGTCCCGGCAGCGTAGCGCCGCCGCCTTGTACAGATTCACATTATCTCGGCAGAAAACGGCCATCTTTTTCGAATTAGATTGACACCCAAGGGGTTGGAAGCCGGAACAATCTGAGGACAACCCCAAATTCCCTACACGGGTAAGTCGCGTGCTGACAAGCCGATTGGACGACCGAGACTCCAATTTCCTTTCGGCGGTAGCGGAACAGTGTGAGAAGAGGATACTTCCTGCTGCCGGAAGAATCTGAGAATCGGGTGTCGGAATAGAGTGGTGCCCTACACGCCTGCTGCTTCGCCCGGGCGTAGCCGTCCCGACGGTAGAGCTTGGATGCATCGGCACGCGAGGCGGGCAGTTCGGTGGTCAGCGTGGGCATTGTCAGATCCGCCCGCATTTTGGCTCCGGCCCGTCGCGCGGGCTGCCCATGCCCCACAGGTCACGATCCGGGCTACTCTTGGGAGGCGTTAAGAGGCGGCTCGAAGTAGTCTCTGAGCTCATACGCCTCGCTCATGATGGTCAAGCGAGTCCAGCCTTCCCAGATCTCTTGATGGCCCGGGGGCGGGGCGTTCGGGCGGTACAGGTAACCCCCTAGGATCGCCATCGCCCGCACCGCCAGCCCCAAGTTGTCCGGCGCGCCCAACTGGCGCTTGGCGGCGAAGTGCCGCAG
>LXNI01000895.1_pt1 | contig 30507 bp, 28 predicted proteins | sample 809091 | NCBI WGS metagenome assembly LXNI01 (sample SAMN04870527, study PRJNA318959) | sponge metagenome | biome: 01000161; feature: marine sponge reef; material: water | host: Sarcotragus foetidus | place: Greece: Milos, Mediterranean Sea | collected 2013-05-29 | depth 5-7 m | reverse complement strand
ATCGCCACCGTCTTCAGTGCTCGAGTAGCGAATAAGCCCAGCATGACAACACGGCGTCACTTGCTCCTCATGCTGTCCGTGTTCGTCAAAGCTCTCTCCGTAGTCGGAACTTCGCGCGAACCAGCGCAGTCCGTTGTAGTACGGACGGTTCTTTCGATAGTTCACGTAAATGCCGCCGTCTTCCGTCTCCTCCAGGACTAGTTCGTCCGAACCCGCGGGCAGAACGGCGCCCGCGTGCCAGGTCTCGCCATGGTCGTCGCTGTACACCAGGCCACCGCGAACGCCGGGGGCCTGCCCTTCCTCGCCGGCCTTGAAGAGAAACGCCGAAATCACATGCCGTCCTGCCCTCGGGCCTTGAGCTAACTGCACACCGTGCGACGAGTTGTTCACCCAGGCCACCCAGCCCTCCGCATTCGGCGTCGGACGGACGAAATACGGCTCCGACCAGCTTTGGCCCTCGTCCGAACTTCGCACCACCCAGAACCCGCCGCCCATTTCGGCATACGGAGCGAAGTACCCCAGGCCGTTGCCCTCCGCCTGCGGCAGGTTCCAAAAGGTCACGAACACATCGTTCGTGTGGCGGTCCGCGAGGATCGGTCCCAGGAAGGTATTTATTCCCGCTTCCGCGAACAGCACCTCCTGCCGCGTCCAGTTCCTGCCGCCGTCCTCGCTACGCGTCACCAGAACATTCGTCGCGTGACCACCATCGGCCACGGAGCCCACACGCTGTTGGCAGACCGCAATGACCGTGCCGCGAGGCGTGACGAGGATTCCGGGAATGCGGACCCCATACCCGTCAATCACGTGATGCGCCCACCCGGCATCGACGATCACGGGCCGTTCGGTCAGAAGGCGCCGCTGATCGGCCGTCAGGCCCGACAGGTGGAGCATGACCTCCTCCTGTCCGCGCTGCCCCAGATAGATCTGCGCGGTCAGGGTCTCGCTCGCCTGCCAATGGGCGGCCACGGCCTGGTTGAGCGTCTCGCCAACACCCGGCAGCAATACGTCCACTGTCTCGAACAACTCAGCGGGCACAGTTCAACTCCTTCATCAGACCAGCGAGCACGTAGCCTGGCAGGACTGGCGTTTGCCGATGTGCATGGCGTCCGGGGTGCAGGGGCATGCAGTTGCAAGATGCCCTAGCGGCACAAGCAACACCTGGGTCGGGTAGTCCGGTGTTTGCACAGCGATTCGCCACCGCGCCCGACTCTATGGCGCCGCGCCGCCGCTGATCGGCGTCGCTTTAGACAGCTGCTTACTCGCGTAGCTCTCCTGGAGCTGCTGCCGATCGGCATCGCTCATTCCGGCACCGTACCTACCTTGCCGCATCATCTGCCGCTCACTCTTCATGTACTCGAACTCATCGCTTGCTTCGCAACCCACAACCACCATGGCCATAAACAACGCAAGTGCGCCGCCCGTAACGTACCTGGTCAACTTATTTGACGAGCGCATAGTGTCATCCTCCACAAATCCACGTTCGGCGGTCGGGCTGACAGAAGGGGCATCGGACTCGCCTAAGTGACGGCGACGTTCGAGTGGATGCGCGGGTCGAAAGCGACGCATGCCGCGAGGCGTATAGCTTCACGACAGACGTGCCGGTGCGCCTCTCAAACTGGCGAGGCAAACAACCACTCCTGGTTGAAGCGAGCGACCGTGAGTTTCTCGCTGTCTCGCATCTCGCCTACCGTATAAATGCAGAGCACCGTCCCGTCCTCGGTCACAGCCAGGTCGGAGTACCTACACGGTCTCTCATCAATGAGTTTCGAAACCGGCCAGGTACGTCCCCCGTCGCGGCTCACGTAGATTGTCATGTCCGCACCGCCGGGGATCAGGTGATTCACGCCCGTGGGGTGCGAGAAGAGCAGCACTTCCGGATGGTTGTTGGCAGCCGATCCATGCCGGGCCAGTCCTACGTGCACGGGCCGGCCGCTCACTTCCTCATGCTCACCCAGCTCATAGAATCCCTGGCCGCCGTCCCGGCTGCGGGCGAACGTGCGGCCGTCCCGTCGGCAGGTGTTCCTCCGATAGCTGACGTAAATTTCGCCGCCCGCGGTCTCCACCAGCGACACCTCGTCCGATCCCTCCGGCAGCACGGCGCCGACTGTCCAGGTCTCGCCATGATCGTCGCTGTACAGCAACCCGCCGCGCACGCCCGGCACCTCTCCAGGTTCACCCTCCTTGTAGAGAAACCCCGGAACCACCAGCCGCCCGCGGTGCGGCCCGGCCGCTAGCTGAACCCCGTGCACGCTGTTGTTGGGCCAGCCGGTCCACCCGTCAGAATTGGGCTGCGGATCCACGTGCCGCGCCTCCGACCACGTCAAGCCGTCATCAGCGCTCTGCACGACCCAGAACCCGCCGCCCTGCTCCGCATATGTGCTGAAGTAGCCAAGGTCATCGACAACGCCCGCCGGCATGTTCCAACCGACAACCAAGAGCGTGCCCGAGATTCGGTCCTCGACGATGGCGCCGAGAAACGTGTATTGACCCTGCTTCGCATAGATCACCTGCTGCCGCGACCACGACTTGCCGCCGTCCGCGCTGCGCGACATGAGGACATCGTTCTCGTGGCCGCCGTCGCCCATTCCCCCGTGGCGCCGTTGGCATACGGCGACGACGCTCCCGGCATCCGTGGCAATCAGCCCTGGCAGATGGACGCCGAACCCATCAAAGTCGTGGTAGTTCAGGTTGGTGAAGTCCATCGTGATCTTCGCTCGCGCCAGTTTTTTTCGTTCGGCGCGGTCCGTCCCAATCACCGCCACTAGCACCGCATTGGGATCGCGCGTGCTGGTGTAGAAGTTGGCCGTCACCCCATAGGTGTGCAGCGCGTCAGACTGGCGTTCGGTCTGCTCGGACAGGCCTTCCTTGGCGGAAACCTCCGCCGGCGCTGCTTTGCGCTCCCAGTGATACGCCGGCGCTTGGGTCAACGTGTCGCCCTGACCGGGAAAGAACACATCCACGTTCTCGAAAAATGGGGCGGTCATCCGGCATCACGCTTTCTGGCGGCGAGAATCGCTCAGCAGACGCGCACGAGCGTCCGTGCCCGCTGGCGAATGCTAGAGCCGCAACCGCTGGCCCCGCGCATCGTAACGATCGATCGGGGGCCAGCGACGGCGGCGTGCGGCTGCCTATCGACTGACGCGACCAGCGTCCAGATCCGCCTTGTACTTGGCCATCTGGTCGCTCACGTCCTTCTCGGCGATTTCGACCGTCTCGTCGACTGACAGATCGCCAGCAAACAGCTTCTGAACTGGTCGCACCCACATGCCCTCGACTTCGCCGCGCCCTGAGGGCGATCCGGGTACGTAGATGCCGCCCGGCCGCATCAGGCACTTTTCGTAAATCAGATACATCTCTTCCATGCGCTCCGGCGGCGGCGCGACGGCGGCGGGATTATTTTGGACGCCGCGCCGACAGGGGTAGAAGCCCCGGTCGATGCCGTTGCGCGCCTGGACCTCAGGGCCTGCCATAAAGACCGCGAAGTCGACCACTTGCTCTTCTGTGCCAGTGATCGAGGCCGTGGAGGCCACGATATGGGGCTGATCGACGTACTCGTTGTCGCCCGTTGAGGTTGGGTGCGGGCCACGCGGCTTCGGGGCCTGCGCCCAGCGGAACCGATCCCCAATCCGGGTCAGGTTAAAGCCCGTGCTGCGGCCCCGCCCGTGGTCGTAGCCTTGCAACCCCGCATTGAACGGGTTGCCGTATTCGCCGCCGATCTCCTGCCGCAGCTCCGATCTGAACTGCACATCGAAGGTGTGAATGTAGTCGTAGGCTCTCTGAAGCGAGTCCCTCCCGGCGCCCTTGAAGTTGCCCAAGACCAAGTGCCCCTCCGGACCCAGGACGTATTTCTGGAGTCCGTTAAAGCCCCAACACTGGTGCTGCATGCCAAGGATCCCCGAATTGAGTCCCCAAACGCCCGTCTCCTGGTTGCGGACCTTCATGGCGCCCTCGAGCATGTCGTCGTAGGACCAGCCATCCGTGGGCGCCGGAATGCCCGCGGCCTCCAGGAGTTCGACGTTGTAGATGAATGCCGCGATTCCTGCGCCCTGATAGGGCATCCCGTACTGCGGTCCGCGCATCGTGTCGTCGTAGGGAAGCGGGCCGGGCAGTTCCTTGTTGTCCGTATACACCTCGCCTGAAAAGTGGTACTCGGCGGGCGTGAAGTCAGGGTTCTTGGCTAGGAGATCGTTGATCTGCAGCCACGTTCCGGCATCAACCCACTGCTGGAACACCCTGTCGCTGAGCAGACTGATCTCGGAAAGAGTGCCGGCGACCGCCTGAATATTGATCTTCTCAGTGAATTGGTCCGGTTGCGCAATGAACTTGACGATCGTGTTTGGCTTGATTTGGTTGTAGCGGTCAATCGCCCACTGCGTCGACTTGCCTCGAGGACCGGACGTATGGTCCGTTTCGAAGTTGAACTTCACCGTGCGGGCCTCGGGCGGCACCTCGACCTCAACAATCTTGGTGACTACCCGGTCGACGGCAACTTCCTTGATCTGCGTCTGCGTCACAATCTTGTCGACTTGGACTTCCTTGATCGTCTCGACTGGAACTTCCTTGATGACTTCCTGGGTCTTGATGACCTCCCGGGTAACGATTTTCTCCACCTCGACCACCTGGGTCTCGCCACAGGCCGCCAGTACGGTGGCACCTACTGCACCCACAGATCCGGCAAGCAAACGGCGACGCGTCATTGTTCCTAGCATCACGTTCTGCACCCTTCGACTTTCGATAGTCGTAATTTCAATAAGTCTAACCCGAACCATATCAGCAGCCAAACGATTCGTCGACGCACAGCCTCTCCGGCGATAAGTGTTGGGCCATAGCCCGACGATGCCGATCGCGAGCTCGAGAGTTCGCCACTGGTGCGCTCGCAAGGGCATCAAGCACTCAGCTGGCTTTGCGCTGTCGCGAACGGTCGGGCTCGGGTCGCTCACGTCCCGAATCGGGCCTCCAAACCTGCTAGCGTGAAGGTGGAGGTGGACGGGGCCGGGTGGTCCTCGCGGTCTTCAAAACCGTTGTGGGGCGCTGGTGAGCGTCCCAGGTGGGTTCGACTCCCATGCACCTCCGCCCGCGAATATCCTCAGCCGGGGCTGGGGCCGGAAGCGCCGCCACGCGGCGCAGGGCACGCTCTCGCGCCCAATTCCTGACCTGGAGGGGATCCTCGACAAGTGCTGGAGCGTCGGCCACAGCGTTCCAGATCGCTCCGCCTGCCTTAGCCGGAGTCGCCGGGATCAGCTAGCTCTGAGTAGCGCGCCGCGTTGGCCGTGACCTTGTGCACAGTCCGAAGAAAGCCCTCGAGTTCGCCCGCCGTGACACCCTCCAGGAGTGCGCTGTCGACGGCCTGCATCCGTTGCACAATCTCAGGGAATATGGCTCGGGCCTCATCTGTGAGAGTCAGACGCACGATGCGCCGGTCACGCTCGACCCGCTGCCGTTGCAGCAGGCCGAGCCGTACCAACCGTTCCACGTTGCGGCTAATCGAGGCAGAGTCGATTGGAATTGCTCGCGCCAGCAACGTAGCCGTGGTGCCCTGAGCGGGATCACACTGCTCCAGGATGGCCCACTGGACCGGTACGATCCTGAAGGATGCCAGCACGTCACCCGCCAGCTTGGCGTGGGCAGCGACGACCGTGCTCGCCGCAAGTCCTAGCGGCCTATTTGGTTCCTTCCGTCCCTCCGCCACAATACGCCTCGGGCCCCTTTGCCCTTCACATTCCGTCTCAACGAAACCCATAGTGGATGTCTAGACACTCATTGTCAACAGCATCTATTGTTCAATCACCAGGTTTGCGCACGTCTTGAAGGTCACCGGGCGCCGGAGGCGCCAAGGCGCGCTGGGCGACCGGGCCCAGGCCAACGCACGAGGCGGAATGGTGCACGTCGGAGTCGCGGCCGGCCCCTCGGGTCGCCGGCGCTCCCACATGTTCCACCTGCCGCATTCGGCCCAGAAGGTTCGCTCGGGGACGCACGACGATCTAGGCTTCCGTTGCCCGGGTGGCGCGCGCCCGGGGGCGATGACAGGCGTGCCACCCCATGCCAGTGCCCGGCGACTACGAGTGTTTCAGCGACGACTGGCGCCGCACTGACCCTGATCTGGTCCTCTTCCTGCCCAAAGAGCCGCCGCACTTTGCAGAGGCGGTGGACCACGTGCTTGTCGACGCGACCCCCTGTGGCGATCTCCTGGCCGTCTGGACCTTTGGCGCCAGGCCCGACGCCTCGGACCAGTCCGTGCTTTACGCGCGCAGCCAGGACGGTGGTCGTACGTGGTCCGAGCCTGGCCAGTTCGATCCGCCGGGCCCCAAGTACGGGCAGGTCGCCTGCTTTGGATTCCCGCTAATGAGCCGCACCGGCCGAATCTACGTCTTCTACAACAAGGCAACGGCCGCCGGAACCAACTACACCACCAGCTTTCTGCGCTGCAGCTACTCCGATGACGACGGGCGCAGCTGGACGTCGGGCAACGTAGACATCCCTTATCGGCGAAGCCTCCTGAGTCACCCTGACTCAAGCGTCGGCACCAACGCTCTGGTGTGGCAGAAGCCGATCCGGGACGCGCGGGACCGCGTGCTCGTGGGATACACCGAGTGGTCCTCGTCGGCCGCAAGTCGCCCGCTGGTGGTGCGCAAGCCGGATGGCACGGCCAAGATCTTCAACAGCGCGTGTCGCTGCGGGTTCATGCGCTTCGACAATATCGACGAGGGGCCCGAGCCTCGAGACGTGCAGTTCACCTGGCTACCGGACAGCGAGGAACTGATTTCGGTACCCATCACCACGGATCCGGACGCGCCGCCGGACCTCTCGTTCTGCCAGGAACCCGCGGTTGCACTGCTGCCCGACGACCGCCTGCTTACTGTCATGCGCACCCGCAACGGACAGATCTGGTACACGGTGTCCAACGACCATGGCCACTCATGGCGGCCAACGGAGATGCTGCGCTACACGGATGGCGGCCCACCCCTGGAAAACCCCGTATCACCAACGCCGCTGTATCGCCTGCGGGACGGCCGCTACCTGCAGTTCCTCCAGAATCACGATGGCTGGGGCTACGGAGCTGGAGGGCCAACCGACAACACCAACGCCCGGCGTCCGCAATTCATCTCGGTGGGCGAGTATCGGCCCGGCGCTCACCAACCGATCTGGTTCAGCGACCCGCAGTTGCTCTTCGACACGGACGGCGTCGGCGTGCCCCCGTTCTACCGTCCGTGGCTCTCCATGTACGCCAGCCTCACCGAGCACGACGGCGAGCGAATCCTCTGGTATTCCGACCGCAAGATGTTCGGCCTGGGGCGCTTCATCACCGACGAGATGCTGGCCGAAATGACGGTCCCCTCTTAACCGAAGTCGGCCATTTGCAGCGTGCAAGCTGCGCCACTACCTAGAAGTGCGACTTCTCCGGGTCGCCGTCGGTGGGAACCATGTGGTACCGGACGACCTCGGACGGGCCGGCCCGGTGTTCGGCCGCCAGTTCGCCAAATGCCTTCATGTGGGGCGCGGCCGCGTGGGCGGCCAGGTGTTCCTCCGACTCCCAGCGCTCGATCACGATCAGGGCGTCGGGATCGTCAATGCCCCGGTGGTACGTGTAGTGCAGGCAGCCGTCTTCTTCATGCACGTTGCGCACGTTGGCCTGCATCTTGCGGATCAGTTCGTCGGTGTGACCCGGCTTGGGATGAATGGTTGCGACCACGGTGACTTCAGGCATTCCGGCCCTCCCAGGCAGCGCGTAGGTGTAAACGGCGTCGGCAGTGTATGGGTCGGAGCACCGCGGGCACACCTACAGACTGACGGCCCTGCCCCGCCCTACCAGACCTGGCTCGAAACGCTCGCTGCTACCGGTCGTACAGGCGTGCCTTTGGCGCCATGGACAGTTCGCGAGTCTCAGCGGTTGACACGTCCACCACCGCGGGCTGCCCCTCGTTCACGGCGCGCAGGGCTCGCATGAGGGCTGGTCGCAGGTCGCCGAGAGCGGACACCGACTCTGCGTGGCATCCCAGCGCCGCGGCCACGCCGGCGTAGTCGCCGTGCAGCGTGGACGAACCGAATTTCTGGATCGATTGCGGAATGTTCTTGTCGTAGCCGCTGAAGATGGCGTCATGCTTGATGACGCTGAGGATCGGCAGGTTCTCGCGCGCCGCCGTTTCCCAGTCCATGCCGGTCATACCCACGGCCCCATCGCCCATCACGTTGACGACGGTCTTGTCGGGGTTGGCAATCTTGGCGCCCATCGCCAGGCCGATCGAGAACCCGAGCTGGGACGACTGCCCCCAACCGAGATAGCTGCGTGGCACCGTCGACTGGTAGAACACGCTCTGGATGTCGCGGGAAGCGCCGGACTCGTGCGTGATCATGCTCGTGTCCGGGTCCAGCACGCTCCAGAGTTCGCGCAGCATGCGGTAGGCGTTGATCGGCTCTGAGTCATCGTTGAAGTGCGCCGCGTAGTCCGCGAACCAGTTGCGCTTCATGGTGGCGATGTCCGCCGCCGTCTGCTGACGCTGAGCTTCGCGACCGTCGCCGACCCGCGAGCGCAACTCATCCGCCAGTTGGCGCAGGAACAGCTTGGCGTCGGCCAGAATGGGTACCGCCGTCGGGTAGCTCTTGTTCAGGTCCACCGTGTCGTTGGTGGCGTGAATGATGGTCTTGCCCTCAGGGAGGTCGGGCGTAAAGGACATGCGGCTGAGGCTGGAGCCGACTACCAGCACCGTGTCGGCCGTCTCCAGGTAGTGGGCGGCCATGGCCGTACGGACGTAGGCGCCGACGCCAGCCGATAGTTCGTGCTTCTCGGAAATGGCGCTCTTGCCCTGCAGAGTGCTCATGACCGGCGCGCCCAACAACTCGGCGACTTCCTGCAATTCGTCCGATGCCTCCGCATACAGCACGCCTTGACCGGCCCATATGAGAATGGACCCGGCCCGCAGCAGCAGGTCCGCGGCTTCGGATACCGCGCCGCTGTCGGCGGCCGAGCGCGCCGGTCGAATCGGCGTGTAGTCCAGCGGCCCGGCGAACTCTTCCGCGCACACTTCCGTCGGCAGTTCCAGCATTACCGGACCAGGTCGACCCGAACGCAGAGCCGTAAAGGCCATGCGCGCCCGCTGCGGTATCTCCGCGGCCGCACCCACGGTGGCCCCGTGGCGAATGGTGGCCTCGTAGTTGCGGACGCCCTCGAAGGTGGGCGGAACGTCGGCCTTGGGCATGCCGGGATGGCCGGGCACAAAAAGCACCGGCGTGGAGTCGGTGTAGGAGTGCGCAATTGCAGCGAAGGCGTTTTCGACGCCGGCTGACGACTGAACCGTCCAGGTGCCGATCTCGCGCCCGTTGGTCGAGCGGGAGACGCCGTCCGCCATGTTGCCGGCCACGCGTTCCTGCCGGGCCAGCAGGATACGGAGATCGGCTCGGGCCATCGCTTCCATGACCGGCGTGTAGGGAAAGCAGAACGCCTGCTTCACGCCTTCGGCTTTGAGGATCTGGACCAGGGCATCGGCGCCAGTCACGTCGTTCGTCCTTCCGCGCACACGTTTCCGAGCGGTCGTGAGCCTACGGTGACACGCTGCACCCCGCACGGCAACCGGAGCCGGCAAACGCGACACTCTGGCTGCCGTATGCTCGAATTCGTGAAACTGAAAATCCGCTGGCGGCGCACGCTGGTGGCCAGTGCGCTGGCGTTCGGAGTCGTGCTGGCCGGGACGTACTTCCTGATCGAAAACGTACGGGCCGGCGGCGCCGTTCTCGTAGCCGCGATCGTTGCCCTGGCCGCATATCTGGCCCTTAACGCGCCAAACCCGAGTGGACAGCGCGGACAGTCTATCGGCGTACTGTTGGTCAGCAGCGGCCTGGCCGTTGCCATCGGCATTGGCGGTTTCGCGGCGGCCATCCTCCTTGTAGCGCTGAGCCAAACTTAGTCAAGAAGAGCTCAGAAAAAAGCCGCGCCGAAACCACGAATCGCTCGGCAATTTGGGCTAGACTTCCAGGAACTTCGACCCCGACATACCACTATGCACCTCACAGCCGAACAGCTGGCCGACTTCGATCGCGACGGGTACGTCGTCGCCCGCGGAATCTTGTCCCCCGCAGACGACCTGCAGCCGGTCATGGACGAATACGCCGCGATTCTCGACCGGGAAGCCGAGCGGATGTTTCGTGACGGTGAGATTTCCAGCACCTATGCCGAGTTGCCCTTTGACCGCCGCACCATCGCCATCACCCGCGAGGCCGGGCTGCTGGACCCGCAACCGTTTGACATCACGATTCCCATCAACACCGCCCTGCTGAATCCGGACACCAGGTACCACTTTGGCCCGGCCGTCTTCGCCCTGCTGCGCAATGAGCGTTTGCTGGATGCCGTGGAGTCCCTGATCGGACCCGAGATCACGTCCAATCCGGTCCAGCACGTGCGGATCAAGCCGCCGGAACGCTACGTCACCAAGCACGAGGGAACCGGCCTGGTCACGACCACCGGCTGGCACCAGGACAACGGCGTGGTCCACGAAGAAGCCGACGACACCGACATGCTGACGGTCTGGCTGCCGCTAACCGAAGCTACCGAGCGCAACGGCTGCCTGATGGTCGTGCCCGGAAGTTACAAAGACGGCCTGCAGGTGCACTGCACGCTGCCCAACGAGCGCGGCCTCAAGGCCACCACGATTCCCAGCCAACTGATTCCCAAGGAACGCGCAAAGCCGTTGCCAATGTCGCCCGGCGACGTACTTCTGATGCACAAGCGCTGCATGCACGCCTCGTTGACCAATCACAGCAACGACGTCCGCTGGAGCTTTGACCTTCGCTACAACCCCACCGGCCAGTCGACGGGTCGCACCTACTTCCCCAGCTGGGTGGCGCGCAGCCGTGCGAACCCCGAGTCGGAGCTGCGCGACGCGGTGGCCTGGAATCAGTCGTGGGAGGACACGTTGCACCGGCTCATGGACAGCCCGGTGCCGCTTCGCGCCCACCGCTGGGACAACAGCCACGAGCTCTGCGCCTGAGCCGGCACCCTGCTGAACCACGCTGCTCGGCGCACCTGGAGACTAGCGTCGTATGCTGAAGACGAACGGAGGGCTGCTCGGAAACGTGACATGTCGGATGTAGTGGTTGCCGTGATCAGCGTCGGTACGGCGCTGGGTCTGCTGCAGCTCGCCATCGGCGGGTTCATGCTCGCCGTTTGGCGAGAAGCACGTGCGGATATGCGCGAGTACCGGGAGAGCACCCGCGCAGACATGCGTGAATTCGAGCGTGCCATGCGGGCGATCGGGTACGACGTGGCGGCGATCAAATCCGAGCATCTTCCTCCCGGTAACTCCCAAGACTCCTAGCTTTCCTCTCCCGGCGCTAAGCACGGGGCCAGCAGGTCTCTGTCCTATTGCCTGGGCTAGCTTCGGACGTGCGCTATCCGCCGAGGCGATTCCTAGTCTCTCGCCATACGGCCGCGACCCGCTGCCGGAGGGCCTCAACATCCGCGCTGTTGTCGATGCGCCACACTGGACGCCCGGGACGTCGCGTCCTGAACAGGAGTTCCTTGTCATCGGGGCTGGATTGCACAACCAGTCGCTGGCGAGCCTCAGCGGCGGAGATCCGGCCGGTAGCCGTCGCGCGCTGTATCTGAATCTCGGGCGTCGCCACGACCAGCCATAGCGCGTCCAGCCGGTCCACGTTGGGTCCCTCGACGATCTTGATTGCCTCGATCACCGTCGCCGGCGCTGCGCTTGCTTCCGCCAGCCATTCCGCCGTGCGCTCGCCGACCCGCGGGTAGATGGCTTCTTCCAGCCGGGCGAGTTTCGCCGGATCGTCGAACACGACCCGCGCCAGTGCGGCCCGATCGGGCCGCCCGTCCAGCATGACCTCGGCGCCAAACGCGCGTTCGATGCTCGCCGCCAGTTCACGATCGTTCGCCAGCAAGTGGCGCACGGTCTGGTCCGAGTCGATGACGCGCGCGCCAAGCTCACCGGCAATCCGCCCAACGGTCGACTTTCCGGCGCCCAGGTTGCCGGTCAGGCCGATCACGATGTGACGATCCGAAGTCATCGCGCCACGCTCCGGCCGCGGTCAGCAGTTCCGTCGTCGAGCATACGGCGGCTATTGGACGCTGCCGCCCACGGGCGTATGCTTGACCCACGCACACACGTGCCTTCGGGGCAGGGTGATCCCGGCGCTCGCGCCGGGAAATTCCCGACCGGCGGTAAGGCCTTAGGCCAAGCCCGCGAGCCGGCGAATGCCGGCTGATCCGGTGCAAATCCGGAGCCGACGGTACAGTCCGGAAGGGAGAAGGCGCCGTGGGCGTGCTACGCGTGCACGCCCGCGCCCCGGCGGTTTGACGCGTCGAGGGCCCGCGATCTGACGACCGCCCTGGGCGAACGCGTGAGCGCCAACACCTCAGCACCACACCAGGCCGCCATGGCCCGCGCCCTGGAAGTGGCGCGGCAGGCGCGCGGCCGCACGCATCCAAACCCACCGGTTGGCGCCGTAGTCGTCGCCGACCACGGGGCCATCCTTGGTGAAGGCGTCACCCAACCGGCTGGCGGCGACCACGCCGAGGTCAAGGCCTTGCACGCGGCCGGCCCTCGGACGAGTGGCGCGACGCTGGCCGTCACGCTCGAACCCTGCAATCACCACGGCCACACTCCCCCATGCACGCAGGCGATCCTGCGGGCCGGCATTCGCCGCGTCATCGCCGCAATACCCGACACCAATCCCGGAGTCCGTGGCGGCGGCTTCGACTTTTTGCGCAGCCAGGGTGTGCAGGTCGTGACTGGCGTTGGCGCACGCCCGGCGAGCGACCTCGCACAGGGGCACTTCAAGCTCTCCGAATCCGGCCGTCCCCACGTCACCGCCAAGTGGGCCATGACGTTAGACGGCAAGGTCGCCAGACCGTCCGGCGGCGGCCGCATCACCGGCGATGCCGCTTGGCGTCGCGTCCACGAAATGCGCGACGCGGCCGACGCAATCATCACCGGCGTCGATTCCATTCTGGTCGACGACTCACGCCTGACGGTACGCCCGCCGCCGGCCGACGGACGCCAGCCCCTGCGCGTGGTCTTTGACTCGATGCTCCGCACCAGGCCGACATCCCGAATCATCGGTCGCGACGGCAAGGTGCTGCTTCTGACGACGGCTGCCGCGCCTCCCGAGCAAATTCGTCGACTCAGGGAAGCCGGTGGTCAGGTACTCACCTGCACGCCCACCCCGGACGGACGCGTTGACATCACTGCGGCCCTGGATGCCCTTGGCGAGCTTCGTCTCTCCTCCGTGCTGCTCGAGGCCGGACCGACGCTTACCGGCACATTCCTGGCCGCCGGCGCCATCGATAGCCTCTCCGTATTCGTAGCCCCATGGACCATGGGCCCGGGCATTCCGACGCCAACCGAGGTCGACACCCTGCTGGACCGTCCACGCATCAGCAAGGTTGGTGACGACACCCTGATCGAGGGCGACCTGCACCGCTACGGACCGGCGGTGGACTGAGATGTTTACGGGCATCGTCGAGGACCTGGGACGGGTCGTTCGCCTTGAGGACACAGACGGCCTGCGCCGGTTCACCCTCGCCTCGGATATCTGCGCCGAAGGTGTGCGTATCGGCGACTCGATCGCCGTGAATGGTGCGTGCCTGACGGCCGTACATCTGGCGGCCAGCGAGATCTCGGTGGAGGCCATCCCCGAAACGCTACGCCTGACCAACCTGGGCCAGCTAGCCGTCGACAGTCCCGTCAACCTGGAACGTCCGCTGGCCTACGGCGACCGGATGGGCGGCCACTACGTGCAGGGCCACGTGGACGCCACCGCCGAGTTGATCCAACGCCAACCCGATGGCGACTCCGAAGTCGTCCGCTTCGCCGTACCGCCAAACCTCATGCGCTACATCGTCTCCAAGGGGTTCGTGGCCCTCGACGGCGTGAGCCTGACCGTGGTCGAGCCCTGCGAAGCAATGTTCGCGGTGGCCCTGATTCCGCACACGCTGCGCTCGGTCACCCTGGGCGCGGCGCCCATCGGGTATCGGGCGAACCTGGAAGTCGACATCCTGGCCAAGTACGGGCGCGTGTCGGAGTCGCAGGAAGAGACCGGCCCGTCCATCGAACAGCTGCGGGCTGCCGGCTACAGGCTGGACGAAACGCGATGACCGACGACGCGGTCGCGATGGCAATTGAATGCATCGGGCGCGGCGGCATCGTGGCCGTGGTCGATGACGGGCTGGCGCAACCTGACCTTGACCTCGTGGCGGCCGGCGAGAACCTGCGGGCTGAGACGCTGGAGCGCCTGCGAGACCAGGGCAACGGTGAGGTCTACGTACCTGCCGCCGCGTGGCGACTCGACGATCTCGGCCTGTCCGAAGAACCGCCGGAACCCGACGACCCCTTGGCACGGCGTCCGGCGCTGGCGGCATCGGTGGGATTGGCCAAGGCCACCCCGGCTCCGGACCACAAAGCCGCGGCCGCCGTGGTTCGAGCCCTGGCGTCCGATCTGAATGGAGCAGACTTCCGCTCCCCCGGTCCGGTAACACCCATCCGGGCACGCGAAGGCGGCGTGCTGCGACGACTGGGGCATACGGAAGCCGCCGTCGACCTTGCCGTGCTGGCAGGTCTCGCGCCCGTGGCCGTGCTTAGTCACGTCGATTCGCCGGATCCCTCGGCATTCGAGCAACCAACCCTGGCCGCCGGCCGCGATAGTTCGCCGATCCCTGTGGTGCGCATCAGCCAGATCGTTCACTACCGGCGGGCGAATGAACGCGTCGTCTACCAGGTTGCCGCCGCCGAACTGCCGACCGCGCACGGCCCCTACAAGGCCGTGGCCTTTCACGACACGACAACCGGCGAAGACCACGTGGCCCTGACCCTGGGCGATCTTGCCAACGACTCGCCGCCGTTGGTTCGGGTGCACTCCGAATGCCTGACCGGAGACGTGTTCGGCTCGATGCGCTGCGACTGCGGCGACCAACTGGATGCGGCCCTGGCGCGGATTGCCGACGAAGGCCGAGGCGTAGTGCTGTACATGCGGCAGGAAGGCCGCGGAATCGGCCTGGCGAACAAGCTGCGCACCTACGAACTGCAAGATCGCGGGCTGGACACCGTGGATGCCAACCGCCACCTGGGCTTCGCCGCGGACCTGCGCGACTACGGTGTCGGCGCACAGATCCTGCGCGAGATTGGGATCACCGACCTGCGCCTGCTCACCAACAACCCCAAGAAGACCGCCGGCTTCCGGGCCTACGGACTCAAGGTGGTTGAACAACTTCCGCTGGCGGTGGAGCCGGGCGCGCACAACCGCCGCTACCTGGAAACCAAGCGCGCACGAATGGGGCACGAGCTATGAGCGAGCAATCGAACGGAGCGCGAGTGATCGATCCACCGCTGGACGGCCAAGGCCTTCGCGTGGGCATCGCCGCCGCGAGGTTCAACGAGTTCTTCGTGGGCCACCTGCTGGAGTCCTGCCAGCGCGAACTGCGCCGCCACGGCGTGGCCGAGAGCGATCAGACGGTTGCCTGGGTGCCCGGCTCGTTCGAACTGCCGGTCGCGGCACGCGAACTGATCGATGCCGAGAAGCCTGATGTGGTGATTTGCCTGGGTTGCATCATTCGCGGCGAAACCACGCATTACGACCACGTGGCGCAGGAGTCCGCGCGCGGGATCGCGCAGGTGGCGCTGAATTCCAAGACGCCGGTCATCTACGGCATCGTGACGGCGGAGACGGTGGAACAGGCAATCAACCGCTGTGGCGGCAAATTCGGCAACCGCGGCGGCGACGCCGCCCTCGCAGCCCTCGCCATGGCCCGCAGCCTGGAGCAGATTCGCGGGGTCTAGCCCGAATAGTCCTCGAAGGCAGCGACGGCGGCCTGGATGTCGGTCGACTCGTTGAAGCCGTGGAACGACAGGCGCACGGCGGTTTTTCCATCGGCCGCGCGGCAGAGGATCCGGTGGGCGTGGAGGCAGTGGTCGGCCAGCGCCATGCCGTCGGCGCCGTCCAGCCCGACCGTGAAGATGCCTGAACGCGAGTCGCCCTGCTCGGGCGTGCGGATGCTGGCGCCGGGTAGGTCGCCGAAAACGGCCCGAGCTTCAGCCGCCAACTCGGCGCTGCGTTGCTGCATGGCTTCCAGGCCAAGATCCGTCAGAATCCGGATCGAGGCCCGCCAGGCGGCGTAGAGGGCGTAGGGACGCGCGCCAAACTCGTAGCGCTGGGCGTTGTCATGCAACTGGGCCTCGCCCGGCGGGAAGCTCGACTGTGACACCGCGCCGGCCCCGCTGCCCCATGGGTGCAGGCGCTCCTGGGCGTCGCGCCTGACATACATGGCGCCAACGCCGTAGGGGCCCATGCTCCATTTGAACGCGGGGAAGGTGAACACGTCGCAGCCAAGCTGCTGCATGTCGGTCGGCCGCGCGCCGAAGGACTGGGCAGCGTCGACCACGGTGACCACGCCACGCTCACGTGCCAGCGCCGAGACCCGGTCCACAGGCAGCACGATGCCGCGTTCGGTGGTGACGTGGCTCAGGCAGAACGCTCGGGTGTTGGGCGTCATCGCCGCTTCCACGTCCCGCAGGAACGCGTCGTCGTCGCTGTCGGCGTCAATGGCGACAAGTTCCAGCCCAAGCCGGTCCCGCAGCGTCAGCCAGGCCAGGTAACCGCTGGGGTGCTCGGCGGCGGTAAGGAGGACGCGGTCACCGCGCTTCAGCTCAAGCGCGGCAGCGACGAACGAAACAGCTTCCGAGACGGCCCGGATCAGCGCGATCTCGCCGGGATCGGCGTTCAGCAGCGCGGCAATCTCGCCCCGCAGGCTGGCCAGCTCCTCGTAGTAGATCTCGCGCAAATCGGGGTTGGTGGTAGTCATCACCGCTTCGCGGTCGTACCAGGATTGCTGCAGGTCCAGCGTAGCCTGCGGGGTTGGGGCCACGCCGCCGGAGTTCAGGCAGACGTAGTGCCGGATGGCCGGGATTGCGTCCCGCAGCTCGGCGAACCGGCTGGCGTCAGCCATGCGTCGGGGGCACGTCAACCCAGCGGCGCGTGCGGGCCGCCTCGAGTGCGCAGTCGATGACCTCCTGGGTGCGCAGGCCGTCCATCAGCGTGGGCGGCACGTCGCGATCCTCCAGGATGGAGTCCACGAAGCCGCGCATCATCCGCTCGCCGAAGAAGGCCAGGATGCCGGCATGGTCGGCGTCGTCCAGCGGCAGTCCGGGATCGACCAGTTCGGGCTCCTGGCCCACCCGGTTGATCGTGGCCTGCAGGACGCAGTCGGTCAGGACGCCGGCCTCGGTACCGTTGATCAGGAAGCTGCTGCGTCCCAGCGGCAGGTGCGAGTCCACGGCGCCGACCCGGCTGGTCGAAATCGTGCCGTGGGCGCCGCTAGCAAAGCGGACGCTCAGCACCGCGTCATCGTCCAGCGTCAACGGAACCTCGTCGCCCGTTTCGGGATCCAGGGCGTGCGGCCTTACGGTGTTCAGGTCGGCGGCCACGGCGGTGATCGGACCCGCCAGGAATTGCGCCAGGTCGATCATGTGGCTGCCCAGGTCGCCCAACACACCGCTGCGGCCGCGCGATGGGTCGTAGCGCCACTCCATGACCGGAACGTCGCCCAGCAGCCGTCGATTGAATCGCTGGCAGTGCACGCTGACCAATTGGCCCAGCTCGCCGGCCTGGACCATGGCGGCGATCCGCTCGATCAGCGGATTCCAGCGCAGGGTGAATCCGACCCCGGTGCGAACGCCGGTTGACATGGCAGCCATGTACATGTCGCGCGCCTGCATGGCGTCCAGCGAGATGGGCTTTTCGACGAACACGTGCTTGCCGGCCTCAATGCAGGCCATGGTCTGCGCGTAGTGCTGGTCGTCGGGCGAGGTGATAACCACGGCGTCAACCGACGGGTCGGCCAGCAGGGCCTGCTCGTCGGGGTAGACCGACGGCACACCGTGGGCGACCGCCACCGCGGAGGCGCGCTCCTGGTTGGGGCCGGCAATGGCGGTGACGCGGGCGTTGGGTACCTGGCTGAGGCCGGACAGATGAGCAGCCGCCATGAAGCCGTACCCGAGCATGCCGACGCCGACGGTTTCAGGCACCGGTGGACTCCTCAAACGCGGCGTCGGCCACCGCCAGCATATGACGACAGGCGCGCGCCAGTTCAACGTCAATCGCATCCGCGCCGTCAACGTCAACCCGCTCGTTGGTCAGGGTGCCGTTGAAGCCGGCGGCGGCCAGCTTGACCAGCACCGCCTGGTGGTCAATGTCGCCATCGCCCGGGGTGCGGAATACGGGCGCGCCGCGCGGGCCAACGTGGTCCTTCATGATCAGCTGGCGGCAGAGGCCGGCCACTGGCTCGATGTCTTCCACCGGGTCCAGGCCCTCGTAGTAGTGGACGTTGCCGGTGTCGTAACACACGCCGACGGCCGGCGACTGGTAGCGGTCGTGCAATTCGCGCAGGGCGGCCCCGTGCTTGCCGACGCCGGTATGCGGCTTGGGCAGCAGCAGGACACCGGCGTCCTCGGCGGCGCGGACGCCGGGCTCGAAGGCGGCGTAAAAGCCATCCACCTCCGCCTGCCAGGCGGGACCGGACTTGGGACTGTCGGGGAAACCGTCGGCCGGGTATTCATAGGGCCCCCAGCAGACCAGGGCAGGCACGCCGGCTTCGGCTGCCAGTTCGATGGCCTTGAGAAAGTTCTCCGGTTCGCCGGGGTCCGACGTCACGCCGCCGTGAGACTTGTGGTCAATCTGGAGTCCGGCGTCGAGGGCGGGTTGCACCGCCGCTCGGGCCGCGGCGGCGTCCGTGCCTTCCGGCCACAGCGGACCCTCGTCGTGGCGGTCGTAGAGCCCAACGTGGGTGAAGCCGGCGCGGGCGATGCCGGCGTAGGCCCGGCGTCGCGAAAGACCGTCGCGGGCGTAGGGGATGGTGAGAGCGGCGAGGCGGTAGGGCATGGATCGACAAAGCTCCCGGATCTGAACTGAGTCAATCGTGCCCACATGGGGTGGGATGTCAATCCGGCTTCGGCCGGGGCGGAGCACCGGCTGGCGCGTATGCGCAGGCCCCAGCGGCCGCTGGCTATCTCAAACCCGATCCGCCACCCACACGTGAAACACAAACGGCAACCCATCCACATCCGGCCGCACCGGCCGCTCCGGCCCAAAAAACAGCTTCGCCGCATCGGTCCGGCTCAGCCGCAACGTCCGGTCCCCGGCTTCCACCACGATCCGGTCCCCATCGGCACGCACATTCAGGTCAGAGCGCCCGTACGCCCGCACCAGCCCTTCGGGATCTTCAATTCGGATCATCCGCACGTAGCTGGCAGACCGCAGAATCCCCAGCGCGTCCAGAGCCTCGGTCACATCGTCGGCCCGCCATGGCGCATCCAGGCTGGCGTGCACCGTCGGCTTCACGTTCGCGTGCCGATCCTCGATTGAGCGGGTGGAGGTCCGGACCGTCGGGTCGTCCCAGGATTCCAGCAGTCGCGACACCATCGGCAGCACCAGGTCTGCCGGCCCCCCGTACTCCGTCACCGACGTCCCCCGCACCCTGAGGTAAGCGCCGACCTCCCCATTCCGCAGCCCCACCCATACCGCCGCCCCAGGCTTTGGCGACCACATCGCGCGCAACAAATCAGCCGACCGCAGCCCGCCCAGCTTTCGAGCCGCATGAATCGCAGCCAGCGCCTCAAAATCGCCGTATTCCACCTCCCGCATCACCAACCCGGGATCGGACGGCAGCAAGTGCCGGTTTCCCCGGCTGAACCGATAGCTGCGCTCCATCCCCGCGTATTCCCAGCCCAGCTTCCGGTACCAGCTGGGCACGCCTGATCCCAATAGGCTCAGGTGACACCCCAACTCGGCCATGCGCTCGATACACGACTGCATCACCCGCGTCCCGTATCCGCGCCGACGGTAGGCCGCATCGGTTGCAACCCCGGTAACCCCGCCAATCCGCAGCCGCGCGTCGCCAAACCGGACCGCGTGCGGATAGATGGCCGCCGACGACACGATCCGCCCGTCCGCGCGGATCACCCGCAGGTTCTCCAGGTTCTCCAGGCAGTAGATCCGCGGCCACTCCTCGCCGTACGTGGGAGCGGCGCCAACCTCTTCGCGCATAACCCCATTGACCTGGGCAACAAGTTCGTCGAATTCGTCAGCCCGGGGAGCGCGCGGTTCGTCCTCCCTCACACCAACCTCATGGAAAACCCGGCCCGACTTCCCGGTTCAGAGCGCGTACAGGTCCTCAAACTTCGCCGTCAGTCGCCGCAGCAACGGCTGCGCGTCCAACGGTCCGCCGCAGACCCGCTCGATCAGCTGGTCCGGCGTCAGCCGCCGCCCCACCCGGTAGACGTTGGTCGACATCCACTCCAGCAAAGATGAGGTGTCCCCGCTCGCGATCTGCTCCGGGATATCCGGCAAGTCGCAGAGCGCCGCGTCATAGAGCTGCGCCCCAATGATGTTGCCCAGCGTGTAGCACTGGAACGCTCCGCCAATGCTGCCGGCGTACCAGTGCACGTCCTGCAACACCCCGTCCCGGTCGTGCGGCGCCCGCACGCCTAGGTCCGACTGGTAACGCGCGTGCCAGGCCTCCGGCAGGTCGGCCACCGCCAGTTCGCCCTCCAGCAGTTGCAACTCCAGGTCGAACCGGATCATCACGTGCAGGTTGTACGTCACCTCGTCGGCGTCGGTCCGGATCAGCGTCGGCTCCACTCGATTCACTGCCGCGTAGAAATCCCGCAGGTCCACGTTCCCCAACTGCTCCGGGAACTCGGCCTGCAGCGTCGGGTACCAGTGCGACCAGAACCCCAGGCTGCGGCCCACGATGTTCTCCCAAAGCCGCGACTGGCTTTCGTGCACCCCCGCCGACGTCCCGCTGCCCAGCGGCAACCCGTCGTCCTTCGCTCGCGTGCCCTGCTCGTAGAGGGCATGGCCGGCCTCGTGGATGGTGCTGAACAGCTGTTCGGCCAGAAAATCCTCGTTGGTGCGCGTCGTTATGCGAACGTCGCCGTGCGCGAACCGCGTCATGAACGGATGGGCTGTGGGATCCAGCCGCCCGCGCTCGAAGTCGTAACCAATGGCCTTGATCACGCGCTCGGCAAACCGCGATTGCTGCGCTTGCGGAAAGTGCTTCCGCACTGGTCCATCGTCAACCTGGTCGGCGGCCGCAATCCGAGCCACCAGCGGTGTCAGCCCCTGGCGCAATTCGTTGAACACGGGCCGAATGCGTGCAACCGTCATTCCCTCATCCACCAGGTCGATCAGCGGATCCGCAACGTGGTCGTATCCGGGAAAGAAGCCGGCGAGCTCGCGGCTGAGGTCCAGGGTGGTCTCCAGCATTGGACGCAGCGACGCAAAGTCGTTCCTGGGCCGAGCCTCTACCCAGGCCGCGTAGGTCGCCGACGAGTGCTTGGCCGCGCGCTCGCTGTACTCGGCCGGCACGCGCGTATTGATTTCGTAGTCGTAGCGCGCCACCCGGATCAGCGCCGCGTCGTCATGATCCGGCGGCAGCGACACTGCATACGGTTCGAGCCGGTCCAGCAACCGCCCGATCTCCGGGTCCGTGGCGCTCTCATGCGCCAGGCGACTCAGCACCGCCAGTTGCCGCCCACGTCCCGCCGCGCCGCCTGCCGGCATGAACGTGGTCTGGTCCCAGTACAGCACCGCTGCCGAAGACGAAATGTCACGCGCCTCGCGCAGACGGGCCTTCAGGTCGCCCAGGTCGGATTGAACGCTCATTTGATCCACATCTCCTGCTGGCGGCCGCTCAGGCCCTGAATTCCTGGACGACAGCCGGCCACGGATCGTCCATCAACACCTCGCTGGGACGCTGGCCCGTCACCGCTATCGACACCGCGCCCTCCGCCAGCGCGTGCATCTCGTCGCCCGGTATTGGCTCACGGTCGAAGTAGTCGCCGAACTCGAAGCGCAAGTTCACCCCACGCTCGTCGGCCTCGCACTCCCCGAGCCTGAATTCGCTGAACATCGTATTCCGACTTGGTGTGGTGAGCCGAACCGGCGTGTCTGAGCCGAAGCTCTTGGGAACGTTCACGTTCACCAGCACGTTGGGCAGCGGATCGAATACGGTGCGAATGGCGTCCAGCAGCCGCCGGGTCGCGGCTGCAATGTCCGCATACTGGCCGGGGGCGGCGAAGTACTCGGCCGAAACCGCCATGCCTAGCAACCCCCGCTCCACGGCCACCTGGGCCGCGCCCGCGGTGCCCGAGACCCTGTAGGGCTCTTCTCCGGGGTTCCAGCCGGGATTGATACCGGATACCAGCGCGTCCACCTTCCCGCCGAAGGCGTGCACGGCGCCGACGGCCGCCAGGGAGGCCGGCGGCGCCTCCAGCGTGAACGCGGGGATGTCCGGGTCGACACCTGGCGGCGGCACGGCCCGAAACAGCCGAGCCTCTCGTTCCAGCGAGACGGACATCCCCGCTCCGCTGAAGTTTCGAGTCGGCGCGTACACCGCCACCTGCCCAAGCTTCGATAGCTCGCGCGCCAGCGCCCAGATGCCGGGCACCTCGATGCCGTCGTCGTTGGCGATGACCAAGTTCACTCAGGCGCCTCGCGCTGAGGCACTTCGCCTGACCAACGCCGCTCGATGAGCCCTCGCTGCCGCCCGTGCAGCAGAGGTGCGAAGCACCCCCTCACTCGCGGACCCAGGTCCCGTCCAGCGCGTGTCCACCGTCCACCGGAAGCACCGCCCCGCTGATCGCGGACGCCGCCTCGGACGACAAAAACAGGATCGCCTGCGCCACCTCATCCGGCGTAACGAATCGCCCCGACGGCATGGCCGCCAGCCGGTCGTCAACGTCATCGAACTCGCGGTAGATGCGGGGCACGTCGACGAACCCCGGCGCGACGGCGTTTACCCGGATGCCCCGGTGCGCCAGTTCCAGCGCCATGGTGCGAGTCAGCCCTACCAGGCCGACCTTGCTGGCCCCATAGCCAACCCGACCCCGTGCGTGTCGGATCACCTGGTTGGTCACCACGTTGATGATGGCCCCGCCGGGTTCTGGCCGCGCCAGCACAAAGCGCCGCGACAACTCAAAGGGCGCTTCCAGGTTCACCTGCGCCATCCAGCGCCAGCGCTCGCGGTCCATCTCGGGAAACGGAAAGTTCCCCTGGGCCGCCGCGTTGTTTACCAGGATGTCGGGAGCGCCGACGTTCGCGACCACGTCGTCGAACAGCCGGCCCACCTGCTCCGGCTCAGCCAGGTCCGCCGTGGTTCCGTACACCTCCCCCGGACCCAGGTCATCAAGCGCCGCCACGGCTTCCGCAACGTCCGCTTCGGTCCGGGCGCAAGTGGCGACGTTCGCCCCAGCCCGCGCAAACGCCTCCGCCACCGCCAGGCCAATGCCCTGCGTACCGCCGGTGATAAGCACCGCCGAATCGGTGAAGTCGTAGCTAACAGGGGTCATCGGATGCGTCCTGGAGGTCTCGCCGGAATCCCCGCCATCCTATCGGTGTTCCGCTGCCACCCTGGCAGCCATCGACCCGCGCCCGCACGTCGTTCGCGGTAAGCCGGGCCGGAGTCCGCGGAGGCCCGTGTCGAAACACCCTCCCGGTGCACCCCGAATCCCTCTCGCCGCTCACTCATCTCCTGACGCGCTGCCCAACCCCAAATCGCTCGGCGCGCGTGACTCAACCACGGGCAGCACGGCCTCCAGCAGCTCGTCCACCGTCATCGCTCCCAGGTCCTCCTCGGTCCGCAGCCGTACCGAGACCTTCCCGGCCTTGATGTCGCGGTCCCCCGCAATCAGCATGTACGGCGTCTTCTGCAGTTGCGCGTCCCGGATCTTCCGGTTCATCCGCTCGGCCCGCGCGTCCACCTGCACCCGTAGCCCGGCCGCTCGCAGCCGCTCGGCTACCGACTCGCAGTAGTCCGCGTGACGGTCCGCAATCGGGATCACGGCCACCTGCACCGGCGCCAGCCAGACCGGGAACGCGCCCGCAAAGTGCTCGATCAGCACGGCGACAAAGCGCTCCATCGCCCCGAAAATCGCCCGGTGCACCATCACCGGACGCTGCCGCGTGCCATCCGCGTCCTCGTACGTGATGTCGAAGCGTTCCGGCAGGTTGAAGTCCACCTGCACGGTCGTCAGCTGCCAGCGGCGGCCAATGGCGTCCTCGACCTGGATGTCGATCTTGGGTCCGTAGAACGCTGCTTCGCCCTCCACCCGCGTGTAGGCCATGTCGTGCCGGTCCAGCGCCTCCACCAGACCGTGTTCCGCCAGTTCCCACAAGTCGTCGTCCCCCGCGTACTTCTCGGATCCCGAGGCGTCGCGCACGCTCAGTTCCACGATGTACTCGCTGAAGCCGAATGTCTCGTAGATGAACTTGGCCAGGTCCAGCGCCCCGGCCACCTCGTCCGTGAACTGGTCGCGCCGGCAGAAGATATGCGCGTCGTCCTGCGTCAGCCCGCGCACCCGCAGCGCTCCGTGCAACGTGCCCGAGCGCTCGAATCGGTAGACCGTGCCCAATTCCCCGTACCGCAGCGGCAGATCCCGGTAGCTGCGCGTCTGCGAATCGAAGATCTTGACGTGGAACGGGCAGTTCATCGGCTTGTTGATGAACGTCTGGTGCTCCAGCTCCATCTCGGGGAACAGCCCGTCGGAGAACCACTGCGTGTGCCCGCTCGTCTCCCACAGTTCGCGCCGCCCGATGTGCGGCGAGTAGACCATGTCGTATCCGCGTCGCCGGTGCTCCTCGCGCCAGAACGTCTCCAGCAGTTCTCGCACCAGCGAACCCTTGGCGTGCCACAGCACCAGCCCGGCGCCGATGTCCGGATTGATCGAAAACAGGTCCAGGTCCCGCGCCAGCGTCCGGTGATCGCGCCGCTTCGCCTCCTCCAGCCGCTTCAGGTGCGCGTCCAGCTCCGCCTTCGTCTCGAACGCCGTGCCGTACACCCGCTGCAGCTGCGCCCGGTTCTCGTCGCCTCGCCAGTACGCGCCGGCGATCGACAGCAGCTTGAACGCCCCGATCTCACCCGTGCTGTCAACGTGTGGACCCCGGCACAGGTCCACGAACGGACCCGACGTGTAATAGCTGATTGTCTCGTCGTCCGGCAGGTCGTTGATCAACTCGACCTTGAACGGCTGGTTGGTCTCATTGAAATAGGTCAGCGCCGCGTCGCGATCGTGCTCGGAGTATTCGAACGGATAGTTGGCCTTCTTGTGCTTCAGCATCAGCTTCTGCAAGGCCTTCAGGTCGTCCGGCGTCAGCGCCCGCGGCAACTCGAAGTCGTAGTAAAAGCCATCGTCGGTCGGCGGACCGATTCCCATCTGGGCGTCGGGAAACAGGTCCAGCATCGCCGTGGCCAGCACGTGCGCGGCCGAGTGCCGCACCCGGTAGAGGCGGTCGTACGTCTGATCAACATTCATGGAAGGCGCTCCACGCGGAAAAACGAAGGTGGGTAGTCATCTGAGGTAACCCGCCGAATGTGCGCGGGTACGGCCCCCGCCGGCGCGCGGCAGGGGCTAGATAGTGGCGGTGCGTGTGGCGCGAGGTGTCTCGCAGCTTGCATTTCGCATGGTCGCTCTGGAAAAACCTATCACAGCCCAAATCCCATCCACTCGAACTCCAACTCCCCCACCACCACCGTGTCGCCGGCCGTCGTTCCGGCCCGCTCCAGCCGTTCCGTCACGCCCCTGCGATCGAGCTGCCGCTGAAAATAGTCCGCCGCATCCGGCGTTTCGAAGTTCAGCTTGCGCACCAGCCCTTCCAGCCGCGCATCCCGCACCACGTACGCGCCGTCGGACCGCCGAAATAGCTGCACCGGCTCGTCCACCGGCGTCGGACGCAGCACCGCTGTTTCCTCCGGCTCCGGTCGTGGCGCCGGCGGCGCCTCCGCCAGCATTGCCACGGTCCGACCCACCAACTCGCGCAGTCCCGCTCCGCTGGCTGCCGAGACCGCCACCGCCTCGAAGCCCTCGGCCAGCACCAGCGCCTCGAAATCCGGCCACCCCTCGCGCGCTTCCAGCAGGTCCATCTTGTTGAACGCCACGATCCGCGGACGCTCCAGCAAGTCCTCGCTGTAGGCTCCCAATTCCGCGTCGATCGCCTGGAACGCCTCGAACGGATCTCCTTCCAACCCCGACCCGTCCACCACGTGCACCAGCACCCGCGCCCGCCGCACATGACGCAGAAACGCCATGCCCAGCCCCGCTCCGCCGCTGGCCCCCTCAATCAGTCCCGGCAAATCGGCAAACACCACCCCGGAATCGTCCGCCTGCACCACTCCCAGTACCGGCTCCAGCGTCGTGAACGGATACGGCGCAACCTTGGGCCTGGCCGCGCTCAGCCTCGCCAGCAGCGACGACTTGCCGGCATTTGGCGCCCCGACCAGCCCGATGTCCGCCAGCAACTCCAGCTCCAGCCGCACCTGCCGTTCCTGCCCGCGGCCCCCGCGCGTGGCCAGCTCCGGCGTCTGGAAGCGCGCCGACTTGAAATGCACGTTCCCCAGGCCGCCGCGTCCGCCCTCGGCAATCACCACCGACTGGCCTTCGTCCACCAGGTCCGCCAGCACAGCCCCGCTCCGGTCGTCATAGGCCACCGTCCCGCAGGGCACATCCACGATCACGCTGTCCCCGTTCGCCCCGTGCCGTTTCTTGCCCTCGCCCTTCCCGCCGTTGGCCGCGATGAACCGCCGCTTGTACCGAAACGCTGTCAGTGCATGCAGGTTCGCCCGTGCCCGCAACACCACGTCGCCCCCGCGCCCCCCGTCCCCACCGTCCGGCCCGCCCCGCGGCACATACTTCTCCCGCCGAAAATGCGACACCCCGTCCCCACCCGACCCGGCGCGGACGTAAATGCTCGCCTCGTCGAAAAATCCGCGTTCAGACGCGCTACTCGGCACGCTATTGCTCCGACTCAGGGCTAACGCCAACCCCAGCCGGGGTAGCACATTGTCGAAAGGCGCGGAAGGACCTTGGTTCCGCCCGGAGCGAATTGCCGACGCCGAACGCACGGATTTACCATGCACACAGGTTAGCCGGGCGCATCAGGGCGGAGACTGAGGGGTCATTCGGTGGTTCTGGAAGTCCAGGGCAAGCACGTCGAGGCGACAAGGGAAGACTGGCTACAGGTATACGAGAACCAGTTCGCCCTCTATAAGGACGGCAAACTGGTTGGTATGTACGAGAGTCTAGAAGACGCGACGGACGCGGGACTGAAGCGCGTCGACTTTCAGCCGTTTCTTATCAGGCGAGAACGCAAGAAGGCTGAATCCGTAGTCCTTGTGGATCAACTCTCGGGAGGAACAGGTCCGCGCATCGACTAGTGCCGGTCTATAACGCCTTCATTGGCGATCCACGACAGCCTGGCACTCCGGCTCCTGGACGACTTCGCGAGTTCGGTCCCGTCACGTCGGTCGAAGTACATGTTCCGCCGGAAATCGCCGAAGCGCTGGTCGCGCGCAACCTTCCCGTCCCCGCGCCAATCTCGGGACTCGCGGTCATCGACACTGGGGCTGGCGTTTCGGCTATCGATCAATCGGTCTTTCCTCGACTCGGGCTACGTCCCGTCGGCACGACAAGCCTAAGCAGCGCCGCCGGAACCGCTGACCGCGAGACGTATCCTGCCCGGCTCGTCTTTCCGGCCATGGACTCCCTGCGCCTCGATCTCCCGGAAGCCACATCAGTGGATCTGGCCGGCCAGGTCGTGCCACTCGGCCCGTACGGCGGCAATCGCCCGATCATCGTCCTTGCAGGCCGCGACCTCCTCGCCGGCGGCCTCTTCGTCTGGAACGGCATCCAGGGAACCTGAACCTATTCCTTCTGAGCGTCCTAGCTACACTCGGCGAACGGTTAGTCTCCCAGAAATTCGAACGGCCACATGCGCGTAATCGCCATCGCCGCCCGCCCGGGCGACGCTGAATTCGCCGTCGGCGGCACCCTGGCGCGCCATCGCGCACGCGGCGACGACGTCACCATCGTCACCGTCGCCAACGGCAACTCCGCCCTGCACGATGTCCCGCCGCGCGAACTGGCCACTCGCCGCCGCGCCGAGGCAGAGACTGCCGCCCAACGCCTCGGCGTCGACCTGATCTGGATGGACCATTCCGACTTCGCCGTCCAGGCCGACGCAGTCTCGCGCGTCAAACTCGCGGAGATCCTGCGCGCTTACAAACCCCACTTGCTGCTGGCCCCCGCCCCTCTCGGCAATGTCCTCGACGCCACGGGCGCCTGGGATTTGGCCCGCGCCGCCACCGAAATGTCCGCCGCGCCCAACGTCCTCTGCGAAGGCGATCCCCTGCCCCAGCCCCCCGCCCTGCTCGCCTACGAGCACACCTGGATCGCCGGCTTCACCCCCACCGAGTTCGTCGACATCACCGACTCCCTCGAAGCCAAGCATCACGCCCTCGACGCCCACGTCTCCCTCGCCGCCTCGCTCCGCGAGTCCCACCGCGTCGAACTCGGCGAAGCCGCCGAAACCGTCGCCGCCTACCGCGGCCTCCAGGCCGGCGTCGCCTTCGCCGAAGCCTTCCGGGGCGACCCGCGCCTCGGCCCCTTGCCAACCCGCCGGCTGCTGCCATAGCCGCCGGCCCCGCACCGGCGCCCGACGCGCCGGCCAATCTGCGGGCGCTCTTCGGACCACGCGGCCCGCTCGCCGAACATCTCTCCGGCTACGAACCCCGCACCTGCCAGGTTCAAATGGCCGAGTTCGTCGACGGCGTCGTCGAGGAGGGCGGCCGCGGCGTCGTTGAAGCCGACACCGGCACTGGCAAGACCCTCGCCTACCTCGTACCTGTCTTGCGGGCCAAACACCGCGCCATCGTCAGCACTTCCACCAAGGCCCTTCAGGACCAGCTCTGGACTCACGACCTCCCGCTCGCTGCCCGCGTCGCCGGCGTCGCCCCCAAAACCGCCCTCCTCAAGGGCCGCGCCAACTACCTCTGCCTGCTCTCCCTCGACGAACAGGCCCAATCTCCGGACCTCCTGCTCGGCGAACGCCTCACAAGCGTCCAAACCTGGGCCTCAACCACCGCCACCGGCGACATGGCCGAACTCGGCGCCGACGCAACCCCCGACGTCCTCACCAACCTCACCCGCGGCGTCGACACCTGCGAAGGCAACCTCTGCCCCTTCCAGGGCGACTGCTGGGCCGAGAAGGCCCGCGCCCGCGCCGGCCAGGCCGACGTTGTCGTCACCAATCACCACCTAGTCTTCGCCGACGCCAAGCTCCGCGGTGCCGGGGGCGAAGCCGCCGGCATGCCCCTCCCGCCCGACGGCGTCCTGATCCTCGACGAGGCCCACACCCTGGACGAAGCCGCCACCTCCGCCTTCTCCGCTCACCTCGACGACGGCCGCGCCGCCCGCATCATGAACGCCCCCCGCGTGCGCGATTCCCTCGGCCCCGACCACACCCGCGCCATGGCCGCCGTCGTCGCCGCCAGCGCCCGCGCCTTCGCCGCCCTCAACCGCACCGTCGGCCTCAACCGCACCACCATCACCGACGAAATCGGCCCCGGCCTCACCCTCGCCGAAACCGCCCACTCGCTCCTCGACGCTTGCGAATCAATCGAGGACCAGGACACCCGCGCCTGGGTCTCCCGCCGCATCCACGAACTCGCCGCCGACGCCGATCGCGTCTTCCGCCTCGACGACCCCGCCTGGGTCCACTTCGCCGAACGCGGCCGCGACGGCGCCCTGACCGCCCACGCCGCCCCGCTCGAAGTCGACCGGCTCATCCATGCCGCCACCCGTCACCGCCCCGCCGTCGTCGCCTCCTCCGCCACCCTCACGGTCGACCGCTCCTTCGCCTACCTAATCTCCCGACTGGGCTTCGGCGGCGCCGCCGAACTCATCACCCACCCTGCCTTCGACTACCGCCGCCAGGCCCTTATCTACGCCCCCGCCGACCTCCAGCCGCCCCCTACCGCCGGCGCCGACGACGAGCCCTACCTCGCCGGCCTCGCCCACCGCCTCATCGAACTCGTCAACGCCTCCGGCGGCGGCGCCTTCCTGCTCTTCACCAGCCGCCGCGCCATGAACGACGCCTGGCGCCGCACCCGCAACGCCTTCCCCTACCCCCGCTTCCGCCAGGGCGACGCCGCCCCCGCCGACCTCCTCCAACGCTTCCGGAATGCCAACAACGGCGTCCTCTTCGGCCTTCGCTCCTTCTGGGAAGGCGTCGATGTCCGCGGCGACGCCCTCCGCCTCGTCGTCATCGCCCGCCTCCCCTTCGCCGTCCCCGACGACCCTGTCGTCGCCGCCCGCACCGATCACCTGCGCAGTCAGGGCGCCAACTGGTTCGCCGAACTTGCCCTCCCCCGCGCCGCCCTGCTGCTCAAACAGGGCTTCGGCCGCCTCATCCGCTCAACCACCGACCGCGGCGTCGTCGCCGTCCTCGACAGCCGCCTCCGCCGTCAACGCTACGGCTCCACCATCCTCCGCTCCCTCCCCCCGGCCCCCGTCACCCACCGCCTCGACCACGTCCAGCGCTTCTTCCAGGCCAGGAACGTCTCCAGCGGCATGCAGGTCGACCGTTAGAATCCCAGAATCCGCCCAACGCACGACAGGTTGACGGGATGAGCCCGGAACTGATCGGAATACTGAGCGTAGGCGCGGCAATGCTGGT
>LXNI01000894.1_pt1 | contig 30511 bp, 33 predicted proteins | sample 809091 | NCBI WGS metagenome assembly LXNI01 (sample SAMN04870527, study PRJNA318959) | sponge metagenome | biome: 01000161; feature: marine sponge reef; material: water | host: Sarcotragus foetidus | place: Greece: Milos, Mediterranean Sea | collected 2013-05-29 | depth 5-7 m | reverse complement strand
CCTGACGGCGCTCGAACCACCCCCTCCGTTCGGCGCTCTGTAGTGCCGACCTTTAATGTTCCGATCGAGGAATATCAATGAGTTAGCATCCTCGCGACCCCCGAGTTGCGGAAGTCGGGTTAGATACGGAAAGGCTTCACCCGCGATGATAGGGGTGGCCCGAGAGAATGCTCGCCGCCCGCCAGAGCTGCTCCGCCAGCATCGCGCGGGCCAGGAGATGCGGCCACGTCATCGGCCCGAGTGAGAGAACCAAGTCGGCGCGGGCGAGGGCAGGCGCTCCGTGGCCGTCGGCGCCCCCGATCAGGAAAGCCACGACGGCCGCGCCATCGTCCCGGACGCGCGCGAGACGCGCGGCGAAGGCCTCACTGGCGAGCGCCTTGCCGGCGCCGTCGAGCGCCACCACGTAGGCGCCTTCGGGCAGCCCCTTCAAGAGCGCTGCCGCCTCGCGTTCCCGCCCCGCATTGCCGCCGCCGCCGGCCCGCACCTCGCGCAGCTCGAGCGGCCACGGCAGACGCCGGCGGTAGCTCTCGAAGAGTTCCTGGGCCGGATCGTCCCGGCCCCGGCCCACTGCCGCCACGATGAGGCGCATCGGCGGCCGGCCCTCCGCTCTCTCGGCTATGCGGCGCCGGACATCGCGCCGCTAGTCGTCCTCGGCGAGCGCCAGCTCGTCCGCCTCGCCGAGGGCCTCGACGGACCACATCTTCTCGAGGTTGTAGAGGGCGCGAACCTCGGGCCGGAAGACGTGCACGATGATGTCGCCGGCGTCGATCAGCACCCAGTCCGCGTTCTCGCGGCCCTCCGCCGCAAGCGCCGGCGTGCCGTCGTCCTTGAGCTGTTTCAGGAGCCGTTCCGCCACCGCACCGACATGGCGTTTCGACCGTCCGCTGGCGATGACCATGAAGTCGGCGATCGTGGTCTTGCCGTCGAGGTCGATGGTGACGATGTCTTCCGCCTTGGCGTCGTCGAGCGCGGCGGCGACGGTCCGGTGAAGCGCCTCGGTGCCGGCCTTGCCCGGCTCCCGGCGATGGGACCTAACAGGTCGGTTCGATACCGTTATGGTGTTCCTCCAGCCTCCCTTTGGCGGCCCGCCGTGCGGCCGTCAGCGCGCAATGCCGTCGCTGACGCAGGATGCAGCGGTCCGTGGATCACCATCCATGCGGGCGGCTTGCTTCGCACGAGCGCTGGCGCTCGGCGTTCCGCCATTCTTCGGCGTGCGAATCGTTTCGCAGGCTTAACCACACTGGCATAGCGAGAGTAAGGCCAGCGGTCGATGACCGCAATGGGCAGTGCCTCGAAGAGTGCGGGCCAGCGCCGCCATTCGGCGAGCGTCGGCAGGTTGTCGGCGCCGATGATCCAGACCAGCCGGTGCCGCGGGAAGAGCCGCCTGAGCCGCGCCACCGTGTCCGCCGAGTAGCAGCTGCCGAAGCGGCGCTCGATATCGCTCACGCGAAGCCTGGGGTCGCCGGCCGCGGTCCTCGCGCTCGCCATTCGCTCGTCGAACGCCGCCATCCCGGCGCGGGGCTTGAGCGGGTTCTGCGGCGAGACCAGCCACCATACCTCGTGCAGGCCCAGCCGCTTGAGCGCCAGCAGGCTGATGTGGCGGTGCCCCGCGTGGGCCGGATTGAAGGAGCCGCCGAGCAGGCCGATCCTGCGGCCCGGCGGCCGCGCGCGCGGCACGTCGCCTCGGACCGGCCGGGAGCGTCGCCGGCGCATGGGGACGAGTGTGATCAGGGGCGAACCTGTCCGGTGCCGTACACCTTGTACTTGTACGTGGTGAGCTGCTCGACGCCCACCGGCCCGCGCGCGTGCAGCTTGCCGGTGGAGATGCCGATCTCGGCACCCATGCCGAACTCGCCGCCGTCTGCGAACTGGGTCGAGGCGTTGTGCAGCACGATCCCGCTGTCGACCCGCTCCATGAAGCGCTCGGCGGCGGCCGCGTCCTCGGTGATGATGCTGTCGGTATGGTGAGAGCCGTGCTCGTTGACGTGGGCGATCGCCGCGTCGAGCCCGTCCACCACCCCGACCGAGATGATCGCGTCGAGGTATTCGGTGCCCCAGTCGGCGTCGGAGACCGGCACCACGCGGGAATCGAGCGCCTGCACGCACGCATCGCCCCGCACCTCGCAGCCGGCCTCGAACAGGGGCTCGAGGATCGCGGGCAGCGAGTCTTCCATGGCCGCGTCCACGAGCAGCGTCTCCGCCGCGCCGCAGATGCCGGTCCGGCGCATCTTGGCGTTGAAGGTGACGTCGCGCGCCTTCTCTGGGTCGGCGGCGGCGTGCACGTAGACATGGCAGTTGCCGTCCAGGTGCGCCATCACCGGCACCCGGCTCTCCGCCAGCACGCGCTCGATCAGGGAGCGGCCGCCGCGCGGCACGATCAGGTCCAGCGCGTCGTCCATGGTGAGCAGGATGCCGACGGCTGCGCGGTCCGTGGTCGGAACGAGCTGGATGCAGCCTGCCGGCAGGCCGGTCTCGACCAGCGCCGCCTGCAGCGCCGCGGCGATGGCGCGCGAGGAGTGATAGCTCTCCGAGCCGCCGCGCAGGATCGCCGCATTCCCCGCCATGAGGCAGAGCGCGCCCGCGTCGGCGGTCACGTTGGGCCGCGATTCGTAGATGATCCCGATGACGCCAATGGGCACCGAGACCCGGCGGATGCGGAGCCCGTTGGGCCGCTCCCATTCGCCGAGCAGCCGCCCGACAGGATCGTCCAGCGCGGCCACCTGCTCGACGCCCGCCGCCATCGCCTCGACGCGGCCGGGATCCAGCGCCAGGCGGTCGAGCAGCGCGCTTGTGAGTCCCGACTCCCGCGCCGCCGCCATGTCGGCCGCGTTGGCCTGCAGGATCGCCGCCTCGTCCTTGCGGATGGTCGACGCCGCCGCGTGGAGCGCGCGCCGCCTCGCCTCGGCAGAGGTCGCGCCAAGCGCCTGCGCTGCGGCGCGGGCCTCGGCGCCCAGCGCCGCCATCGCGGCGGCGATGTCGGGTTCCGCCTCGCGGCGCTGCGCCTGTGTCATGCTCACGGTCGTTGCTCCTCGTCGAGCACGAGATCGTCGCGGTGGATCATCTCGGCGCGGCCACGGTAGCCGAGGAGCCGCTCTATTTCACGGGATTTGTGGCCGACGATACGGCGCGCATCGGCGGCGGAATAGGCGACGAGACCACGCCCGGCCTCGCCGCCCTGCTCCACCCTGATCGCCACGGCATCGCCGCGCTCGAACGCGCCTTCCACGGCCTTCACGCCCGCCGGCAGCAGGCTCCGGCCCTGGGCCAGCGCACGCCGGGCACCCTCGTCGATGACCAGCACACCGCGCGGCTCCAGCGCGCTCGCGATCCAGCTCTTCCGCGCCGCCCGCGGCGATGCGGTGGAGACGAACCAGGTCGAGCGCGCGCCGGCCTCCAGCGCGGCGAGCGGGCGCTCCACCGCACCCTTCGCGATCACCATGTGGCAGCCCGCCGCCATCGCGTGCTTGGCGGCAGCGATCTTGGTCACCATCCCGCCGGCGGCGGTGGGCGTGCCGATGGTGCCCGCCATCGCCTCGATCTCCGGCGTGATGCGCTCGACCTCAGGCACCCAGCGGGCGTCGGGCACGTGCCGGGGATCTTGCTCGTAGAGGCCGTCCACGTCGGAGAGCAGCACCAGCAGATCCGCGCTCATCATCACGGCGACGCGGGCCGCAAGCCGGTCGTTGTCGCCGAAGCGGATCTCGTTGGTGGCGACGGTGTCGTTCTCGTTGATCACGGGCACGGTGCCGAGCGAGAGCAGCGTGTTGGTCGTGCTGCGCGCGTTGAGATAGCGCCGGCGCGCCTCGGTGTCCTCGTGGGTCAGGAGGATCTGCGCCACCCCGATCCCGTGGCGGGCCAGCGCCGCCTGGTAGGCGTGCGCGAGCCTGATCTGCCCGCAGGCCGCCGCCGCCTGCATCTCTTCGAGCCTGAGCGTCTCCGCCGCGAGCCCGAGGTGGCGGCGGCCGATCGCGATCGCGCCGGAGGAGACGATCAGCACGTCCTTGCCGCGCTCGCGCAGCCCGGCGACGTCGCGGGCGAGGCCATCCAGCCAGCCGTCGTTGAGCGCGCCGGTCGCAGGCTCGGTGAGGAGCGCGGAGCCGATCTTGACCACGATGCGCGTGGCAGCGGCGAGCGAGGGCTGCATCACGCCGCGCCTTCGCCGTTCTGCGCGCGGACCGCGCCGTGAGCGGCGGCCAGGACCTCGCGCACGCCTTCGCCGACAGCGCCCGAAAGCAGGTGGACGGCAACCCCCGCCTCTGCCGAGAGGCGCTCCCGCTGCCCGGCGCGATCGTCCGGCGCGAGCGCGTCCACCTTGTTGAGACAGACGATCTCGGGCTTTTCCGCGAGGCCGTGGCCGTAGGCCTGCAGTTCGCCGCGCACGGTGCGGTAGGCGCCAGCCACGTCCTTCTCGACGCCGTCGACGAGGTGGAGCAGCACCCCGCAGCGCTCGATATGGCCGAGGAAGCGATCGCCCAGGCCCGCGCCGCCGTGGGCGCCCTCGATCAGGCCGGGGATGTCCGCGATCACCAGTTCCTCGTCGCCCACCGCCGCGACGCCGAGGTGGGGATAGAGCGTGGTGAAGGGGTAGTCCGCGATCTTGGGCCGCGCCCGGCTGACGGCAGCGAGGAAGGTCGACTTGCCGGCGTTGGGCAGGCCGACCAGCCCGGTATCTGCCAGCAGCTTGAGGCGGAACCTGATCCAGTACTCCTCGCAGTCTCCGCCCGCGTCGGCCCGGCGCGGCGCGCGGTTGGTCGACGACTTGAAGCGCGCGTTGCCGCGCCCGCCGTGCCCGCCCTGCGCGAGCAGCGCGCGGTCCCCCGCCTCGGTGAGATCGGCGATCGGCGCGTCGTCCGGTTCGACGGAAATCTCCGTGCCGACCGGCACGGCGAGAACCACGTCCGCGCCGCCGGCGCCGGCCCGGCATGCGCCTTGCCCGTGCTCGCCGCGCCCGGCCTTGACGTGCTGGCGGAAGCGGAAGTCGATGAGGGTGTTCAGGCCTTCGACGGCCTCGGCATAGATCGAGCCGCCGTCGCCGCCGTCGCCGCCGTCCGGCCCGCCGCGCGGCTCATTCTTGGCGCGGCGAAAGCTCACGCAGCCGTTGCCGCCTGCGCCGCTCTGCACATGAATCTTGGCCTGATCGAGAAACCGCATGACGCGGGTCCATGGCCCGGTGCGCGCCCGCCGCCGGGCGCACGGGTGAGCGCGGTCTTGCTACGCGCTCGGCTCGACCGAGACGACCGTCTTCCCGCCGCCGCGCCGCGCGAACCGCACCTGCCCGTCAACCAGCGCGAAGAGCGTGTGGTCGCGCCCGATCCCGACGTTCTCGCCGGGATGCCACTTGGTGCCGCGCTGGCGCGCGATGATGTTGCCCGGAATGACCGCCTCGCCGCCGAACTTCTTGATGCCGAGCCGGCGACCCGCCGTGTCCCGGCCGTTGCGCGAACTGCCGCCCGCCTTCTTGTGCGCCATCAGCTCTTCTCCTCAGCCGGCTCGTCCGCAGGTGACCCGGCGGTCTCCTCGGCCGGCGCGTCGGTCGTCTCGTCTGCCGCAGCCTCGGCCGTCTCGGCCGCCGGCTCTTCGCTGGGGGCGGCCGGCTCCGCGGCCTCGGCCGCCGTCGTTTCGGCCTCGGTCGCTTCAGCCTCGGTTGCCTCGGCCGTCGTCTCTTCGGCGGGCGCGGGCTGAGCTTCCTCCGCCTTCTTGGCGGCCGTCTTGCGCGTTCTCGGCTTGGCTGCCGTCTTGGCCTTCGTCGTCCGCTTCCGCTTGGCCGGGGCTGCCTCGTCCGCGCCTTCCGCTTCCGCCTTCTTCTTCCGCCGCGCGCGCCGCTTCTGGCCGGCTGCCAGAATCTCGTCGATGTGCAGAACGGTGAGTTCCTGCCGGTGCCCCCGCTTGCGGCGATGGTTCTTCCGCCTCTTCTTGCGGAAGACGATGATCTTCTCGCCGCGCGTGTGCTCGACGACCGTGGCCGCCACCCGTGCGCCCTCGAGGAGCGGCTGACCGAGGGAGACGGTCTCGCCGTCGCTCATCGCCAGCACCTCGCCGAGCTCGATCGTCTCGCCGGCTTCGGCCTTGAGCCGTTCTACCTGGATGACGTCCTCCGGCGCGACGCGGTATTGCTTCCCGCCAGAGCGAACCACAGCGAACATGGCAACCATCCGTGTTGGGGAGCGGGGTGCTCTCCCCGCAGCGGGGCGCACTATAGGCCCGGTGCTCCTTGTGTCAATCGGCGGCTTCCAGGGCGTCGAGGAACCGCTCGATCGCGGTCTGCGGAATGTCGCGGGTGATGAAGACGATCCGCGTCCGCCGGTCCTCGTCGGGCCAGGCATCGAGCCACTGCACCGGGTGGAAGAGGTGCTGGACGCCGTGAATGACGGCAGGCGTCTCAGGCCGCTCCGCGACGTTGACGATGCCCTTGACCCGCAGCAGGTCCGCGCCCTTGCCGGCGATCAGGGATTCGAGGAAGTACCCGAAGGCCGCCCCGCTCACCGGCGCGTCACGCACCACGCAGTAGGCGCGAATGCTGTCGTCGTGGCGGTTCACGTCGTGGTGGTGGTCGTGATCCGCGGCGTCGCCGTCTGCGGCAAGGCTCTCGTCGCGAAGCCAGCGGCCGACGTCGGGGTTCTTGCTTTCCACCTCGTAGAGCCCGATGTCGAACAGCATGGAAGGCTCCGTCCGGCCGTTCTCGATGGCATGCATGGGCGCGCTCGGGTTGAGCGCCTGCAGGCGTGCGCGGAGGCCGTCGACGGCGGCAGGCTGCGCCAGGTCGGTCTTCGTCAGCAGCAATCGGTCTGCAACGGCAACCTGCTTCACGGACTCCACGTGAGCGTCGAGGGTGTTCGCCCCATTCACGCAGTCGACCGTGGTGACGACGCCGTCGAGGCGGTAGACGGCGACGACCAGCCGGTCCCGCATCAGCGTGTGCAGGATGGGCGCCGGAGCTGCGAGACCCGTGGTCTCGACCACGACGCGCTCGAAGGGCGGGACCATGCCGTGCTTGCGGCGGCGGAAGAGGTCCTGCAGCGCGCCCAGCAGGTCGCCCCGCGCCGTACAGCAGAGGCAGCCGCCCTGCAGCTCGACGATGTCCTCGCTGGTTTTCCGCACCAGCGCGTGGTCGAGGCTGATCTCGCCGAACTCGTTGATCACGACGGCGGTGTTGGCGAACGCGGGCTGGCCCAGCAGGCGGGAGAGCACGGTCGTCTTGCCGCTGCCGAGGAACCCGGTGAGGACCGTGACCGGGATCAGGTCCGCAGGCGCGCGTCGCGGCATGGGGCGGCGCTCGCTACCCGGTACGCGGGCCGGCCCCGCGCGCGATTCTCACTGGTCGTCCCCGTCGTGCAGGATGCCGCCCGGAACTTCGCCGGTCGGCGTCAGCTCGATCGTGCCGATATTCACGTGGGCCGGGCGGGCCACGGCGTAGAGCACGGCGTCGGCGACATCCTCCGGGTCGAGCAGGCGGCAGCTTTCGAGGAAGGCGGTCCTCGCGGCAGCGTCGTCGCCGTAGGCCCGGTCCGCGAACTCCGTGCGGGTGCTGCCGGGGCAGACCTCCGTCGCGCGCACGCCGGTGCCGTGGAGCTCGACCCGCAGGGTCTGGTGGAGCAGGTGCTGGCCGCCCTTGGTCGCGCCGTAGAGGGCCTGGCGAATGGGATAGAGCCCGCTGATCGAGCCGATGGTCACGACATGGCCGCGCCCGCGGGCGATCATGCCCGGCAGGACGAGGCGGCAGGCATGGAGCGAGACCGTCAGGTTCGTGGCGACAGCCTGGTCGATCACGGCGGGATCGACCTCCGCCACGGACTCCGCGAAGCCGAGGCCGGTAGCGACGTTGTTGACGAGAACGTCGACCGCGAGCCTCTCCAGCAGCCGCGTCAGCGCCGCCGTGTCGGTCGCATCGAAGGCATGGGCCTCGCAGCCGGTTTGCTCCGCCAGCGCCGCCAGCCGATCCGCACGGCGGGCGAGGGCGTGGACGGTCAACCCGGCAGCCGCCAGGGCGCGGACCACGGCCGCGCCGATGCCGCTCGACGCGCCGGTCACGAAGGCCGTCTCGTATCCGGTCATGCGCCCTCCAGCGTCCACTCGAGGTGATGGTCGTAGAGCGTGGCGGGCAGCGGGACGCCGGCCGCGTCCCAGCCCATCATCTGATAGTAGGTGTCAATCACCCGGCGGAAGGTCGCGCGGTCCAGCTTCTGCCCCTTCTTGGGGCCCTCCGAGATCGCCTCGTCGAAGAAGCGGTCCGGGAGCGTGTCGTCCTCGGGCCCCAGCCCCTCGCGGTTGTTGTAGACCCGGTAGAGGTGGTTGCGCCGCTCGCCGAAGCGCATGATCTCGTGGGACGAGGTCTCCCAACCCGTGACGGCGGCGAGCAGCTCCGCCATCTGGCCCATGGTGAGCACGCGGGTCGGCGCCACGGCGAAGACGCAGAAGGAGAGCGCGTCCGCCGCCGACCACAGCGTGTTGAGCGCCTTGTAGTTGCGGACCTTGTCGATGCCGAGGTGCTCCATCGGGATGCGCTCGTAGATGCCGAGCGTGCGCGAGAGTTCCATCGCGTGCGGCCAGCCGACCTCCACGTCGTAGTCCCAGTCATGCTCGCAGATGTCGTAGCGGGGGCCGATGGAGGCCACCGCGAAGCCGGTCGCGAGATTGGCCTGGCTGCGCGGCTCGAAGGGCACCATCTCCAGGCCCTTGACGTGCATGGCGTAGCGCTCGGCGCCGCCGCCGATCCGCTCAGCGGCGCGCTTCGCCCCTTCCGCCAGCAGGTCGCCCGCGCCCTCCCGCAGCGCGATGCGCTCGATCATGGCCCTGGTCGCCTCAACGTTGCCGAAGCGGAGGTCCAGGCCGTCGAGATCGCCGGCCGAGAGTATGCCGCGGTCTGTCAGCTCCATCGCGAGGGAGAGGGTGAAGCCGAGGGAGACCGGGTCCATGCCGAGCTCATTGAGCCGCGTGTTGTGGGCGATCAGCGTCGCGACATCGGGCGTGCCGATGTTGGGGCCCATCGCGCCCGTCACCTCCTGGTGCATGGCGCTTGCGCGCACGTCGCCCTGCCCCGCCACGTGATAGACCTTCATGCAGTCGTTGGCGCAGCCGGGGCAGGGCGCCACGCCGCGGTAGTAGGGCTCCCAGTTGGGCTTGGCGTAGGCGTCCACCCGCTCGAAGGTCGCCGTGCGGAAATTGTTCACGTCGAGCGCCGCGTCCAGGCCGTGATCGTGGACCCAGACGGCGAAACCCGGCCGCTCCTTCTGCCAGCTCGCTAGGATGTTGCCGGAGATGGCGGCGGCGAACTGGGCGCTGATGCGCTGGCAGGTGGCCTCGTCCGCAACCGCCGGCGCCGCGCCCCCCTTGAGCACGATCGCCTTCAGTCGCTTGGCGCCCATGACGGCGCCCATGCCCAAGCGCTGGGCCTGGTGGGTGCGCCCGCTGACGATGCTGGCAAAGCGCACCCGGTTCTCGCCGGCAGGGCCGATCACTGCGATCTCGGCGTCGCTGCCGAACCGGCTCTCGAGCGCGTCCGTCGCCTTGTCCGTCGTGAGCCCCCACTCTGCAGCGGCGTCGAAGAACGACACCGCGCCGTCCTCGATCAGCAAGCCCGTGGCGCGCTCCGCGGCGCCGTGGAGAACGAGGGCGTCGTAGCCCGTGCGCTTCAGCGCGATGCCCCAGGGGCCTTCGACGCGGGTCTCGCCGATGCCGCCGGTGAGCGGCGACTTGGCGCAGACGACGTGGCGCACCAGGCCCGCCAGCGGGTAGCCGCTGACGACACTGTTGGCGAAGATCAGCAGGTTCTCCGGCCCCAGCGGGTCAATGCCCGGCGGCGTTCCCTCCAGCAGCAGGCGGGCGGCGAGCACGCCCGCGCCCCCGGTGATGCGGTACTGCAGGTCCGCATGCTCCTCGACCCGGCTCGTCTCGCGGCCGAGGTCTACGTGCAGCAACCTGCCGTGATAACCGTAGCGGCTCATCGCGTCGTTCTCCCCATGCGCCGTTCAGTGCCCGACGCGGGGCATCCAGCGCGTGGCGTAGCCTGCGACCAGCACCACCAGGCGGTCGGTCGCGAGCGCCACGAGGGTTACGTAGAAGATGCTGATGATGATGATGTCGAGACCCTGTGCCGTCAGCATCATCGAGAACACCTTGCCGATGCCGACGGGCGCGCCGAGAAGCTCGGTCACGACGGCGATCCCCCAGGCCAGCGCGACGCCGACGCGGATGCCGCCCACGAGCTCCGGCACGATGGCCGGCAGCACGATGGTGCGGAATATTTGCCCGCGCGAGGCGCCCATGGTGAGCGCATAGTGAATGGAGACCTGGGGCACGTTGCGGATCGCCTCCAGCGTGTTGATGACGATGGCGAGGAACATGTAGCCGATCAGCATCACGTACTGGGTCGTCGCCGTCGGCCCGAACCAGATCAGCAGCATCGGCGCGATGGCGAGCGGCGGTATCGCGCGCATCACCTCGATCGGCGGCTGGATGAAGTCGCGGAACTGGCGGATCCATCCCATCAGGAGGCCGACCGCGACACCCATCAAGATGCCGATCACGCCGCCGATGCAGACGCGGATGATGGATGCCGTGATGTGCGGGGTAATGCCCTCGGAGCCACCGCCCTGGGCCGCGATCTCCGGCGATTCGAAGAGGACGTCGATGAGCCGCACGGCCACGGCGTCGGGCGACGGCAGGCGCGCAGGGCCGAGCCACTCGGCGAACCCCCACCAGGCGCCCAGGATGATCAGAAAGCCGTAGGTCTGGCGGACGTGAAAGCCTATGCGTCCCAGACGGATCAAGGAGCGGCCGGACGGTTGGGCCGGGACGCCGCGAAGCGCCCCGGCCCGTCCTCATGTGCGGGGTCTAGGACCCGGACTCGTGTGCGGCCCACTCGGCGGCCGCGCGGGCGAAGCGCCCGGCATCGTAGAAGTTGTAGATCGAGTCATGGAACACGGCCTGCGCCAGCAGCTCGGCGGCCTTGGGCGTCGCGTCGGAGACGGCAGCCCGCGCCGCGACGATCGCCGCGTGCGCGTCGACCTTGAGCGCCTGCATCTCGTGCCAGAACTCGATGGCGAAGGAGGCGTTGTCAGGCGTCCACTTGCCGGCCTCCAGCACCTCCTGCTCCTCCCACAGCTTAATGTGGGCGCCGGTGATGTTGGCGTAGTGCTCGGGGTTGGTGGAGCGATAGCGGTCCTCGTACCACACCGCCTGATCCTCGAAGGGCACGAAGGGGTTGAGCTCGTCGTAGATCACCTCGACGTCCACCGGCGTGAGCGTGGACCCCATGATCGAGTTGAGGAAGTCCGTGTGCGGCGGGATCGTCTCCTGCGGCCTGTCCACCATCAGCCTGAGCGTCCGGTAGATCATGCTGGCGAAGCGGTAGAGCGTCTCCTTGTTGTTGGCGTAGTACTCCCGCGTGGTCGCCCAGCCGTCGTGGAACACGGCCCGGAGCTCCTTGGAGTCAGGCGTCGCTGCCGCGAACTGCGAGATGTGCAGGGACGTCATCACCGGCACGAAGCCTTCCAGCGTCATGGAGACGCGGCCCGGTGCGGAGCCCACGGCAAAGTCGGCGCGACCGGAGATCATCTCGGCCACGATCTTCGAATCCGTGTCGAAGCTGTTGACCGTGATGTCGTCCATGCTCATGCCGGCGCTTTCCAGCGCGATGGTGATGAAGCCGCGGATGCCGCCTTCGTTCAGCGTGGCCAGCGACTTGCCGCGGAACTGCTCGGCGGTCGCCTTGATCGCGTCGGTGGGATCCATGCCCTCGTCGATGAACGCGGTCACCGACTTGTAGCCCGCCTCGGGATCGACCATGAAGCCGAAGCCCTGGAAGATGTCGCCGTGCATGAAGTCGACGTAGTTCGAGTTGGTGCTGTAGCCGGCGAGCGAGAACACGGTCGAGCCTGACGAGATGTCGACCGTGCCGGCGGTCAGCACCGAGACGATCTTGTCGGCGCCGACGCTGGTGCCGAACTTGCCGGGCGTGATCGTGATGCCCACGTCCTTGTCCCATCCCTTGGTGATGGGAATGACGATGTGGGTGTGGTCGATGGCGTGCAGGCTGGCGTAGCTCACCTCCACCTGCGGAATCTCCGGCACCGCCGGCTGGGCCAGTGCCGTCCCGCTGGCCAACACCATGGCCGTGGCGACCGCGAGCGATGCGGTCCTGGTTGCATAACGCTTCATGATGTCTCCCTCCCTTGATGATTTTGGTTGATTGAACGGTCGTAAGAACCTCTCCGTTTCGTCGCGTAGCTTAGATAACCTGCGAGCGGGCCGCTAGATCATCGCGAGCAGGCGGATCGGCGATCCCGTGCCGCCCTTGAAGCGCATGGGCGCCCCGATGACGCAGAACTCGTAGACCTTCTCGCGCACGATCTCTTCCAGATAGACGTTCTCGATCAGGCGAATCCCGGACTTGCTCAGCATCTCGATGTGCATGGGCAGGCACTCGCCTTCCGTCTCGAAGGGTATCGGGTCGATCGCGAACTGGTCGAGGCCCCACATCATGATGTCGTGCTCGTTGGCCCATTCGGCGCAGGCCTTGCCGAGGCCGGGCTCGCCGGAAAGCAGCGTCTCCGGGTCCTCCCAGTGCTTGCCCCAACCGGTGTGGACAAGGACGACATCGCCCCGGCGGACCTCGGTGCCGCCCTGGGCGGCCCGCGCGGCGTCGATCTCGTCCGGCTGGATGGCGTAGCCGGCCGGCATGATGTCGTGGCCCAAATGGCCGGCAACGTCGATCAGAATGCCGCGCGCGATGAAGGCGGGCACGTTTTCCATGCCGAGCTTGCGCGTCCCGAACGTGTCGATCACGTCCTTGTTGCGGATATTGTTGTAGAGATAGTAATCGCCGTCCGCCTGCCGCTGGCCGATGTGGTTCAGGTTGTCGATGTGCGTGCCCGACTGGTCCGACATGCTGATGCGCAGGTTCTGCGCCGAATAGCCGTTCTTCATCACGCCGAGATACTTGTGATGCCACTCCTCGCCGTTCTCCAGCGTGAACTGGGTATTGGCGAAGAATTGGCCGTGGAAGCCCGGCACCGGCATTTCCCCCTCCAGGACGTGAGAGAGGTCGTAGGTCTTCGCCTGCTTGATCATGGCGAGCGCGGCCAGCGTGCTCTCCGGCGTGACCAGATTGAGGGCGCCCATTTCGTCGTCCGGTCCCCAGCGTGACGGAAACGGACCAGTGGTAGCGTCAGTCATGGCATTGCCTCCCTTGACACAAGCCCGGCGCGGCTACGGCACCCAGCGGTTTACGTATCGCGATGCCGCCAAATAGAGACCGTTCAGGATCAGCGACAAGATCACGAAGATGACGACGATCACGACAATTCGGCCGATCATGAAGAAGCGCTCGGAGAGAATCATCAACCAGCCGAGGCCCGAGTCCGTCGCCAGCAATTCTCCGGCGAGAACGATAGCGAAGGAAAGCCCGAGGATCACCCGGATTCCGCCGTTCAACGATGGCAGGATCGCGGGCACGATCACCGTGCGGTAGATCTGCCGCCGCGTGGCGCCCATGCAGCGCGCGTAGTCCTGGTAGATGGGCGGCACGTTGCGGATCGCCTCCAGCGTGTTGACGATCATCATCGAGAACACGGCGAAGGAGACGAAGATCAGGATGCCGGCCTCCCGCGCCCCGAACCAGAACATGAAGAGCGGGATGAGCGCGAGAATGGGGATCGTGCGCAGCAGCAGCACCGGCGGCAGAACAACATCGCGGGCCCAGCGGCTCATGCCGACCAGGAGGCCCACGCCGATGCCGAGCCCGATGCCGACGAACAGGCCGATCACGAGGCGGCGGATGGTGACCAGCGCGTTCTCAAAGAGTACCGCGAGCGCCTGCCAGACGTTCTGGCGATAGCCCAGCAAGCCCTCGTCGAAGCCGTAATACGTGGCGAACTCGGGAAACGAGACCGTCGCGATGTATTCGATGCGCGGGAACATGCGGTCGGCGCGGCGCGGGTTGTCCGACAACACCCACCAGGCGAAGGCCTCGTAGGCGACGATCAGGCATACGAGGCCGAGGATTTGCCAGTGGTTGGGCAGGAGCTGGCGCCACTTGCGCCAGCGCGACGGCCGCGCGGGGGTCTCGCTGGCCGTGACACTCATCACGCGGCGCTCAGCGCGGCCTCCTGATCCTCCGCCAGCTCGCCCCAGAGCGCCGCGAGGATCTCCCTGAACTGGGGGTCCGTGCGCATTTCCACCGTGCGCGGACGGGCGAACGGGACCTCGATCACGTTCTCGATCTGGCCGGCGCGGAGCACGAAGATCCGGTCGGCCAGGAAGGTCGCCTCCTCGATATCGTGGGTGACGAAGAGCGTCGTCTTGCGCTCCTGCGACCAGATGCGGAGCAGTTCCTGCTGCAGCGTCACCTTGGTCACGTAGTCGAGCGAGCCGAACGGCTCGTCCATCAGCAGGACCTCGGGACTGTTGGCAAACACGGCCGCGATCTGCACCCGCTTGCGCATGCCGCCGGAGAGATCCTTGGGGAAGAAATCGGCGAAGCGCTCGAGACCCACGAGCCGCAGGTGCTCCTCGGCGATGCGCCGCCGCTCGGCCCGCGGCACGCCGCGCAGCTCCAGGCCGTACTCCACGTTGCGGAGCACGGAGCGCCACATCAGGATCGCGTCCTGCTGAAACACCATGCCGCGATCGCGCCCCGGGCCGGTCACGGGCGCGCCGTCGAGCAGAACCTGGCCGGCGGTCGGCTCGATCAGGCCGGCGACGACGTTCAGCAGCGTCGACTTGCCGCAGCCCGAGGCGCCGATCAGGACGACGAATTCCTCGTCGGCGATCTCGGCATCGATGCCGCGCAGCACCTGCAGCTCGCCGCCATCCGGCTTCGCAAAGCTCTTCTCGATGCTCTGCAACACGATCGGCATCGCACCGCCCCTCCCTAAAGCACCGCATTATGGCACCCGCCGAAGCGCGTGATCCACCCTGACGAGCCGGCCGGCGCGCCGATAGGCGCGCGGGATCGCACGACGGCCGGCTGCCGCGAGCGATAAGGACATAGAGCGTTTCCGTGCAAATGCGGAAACGTTCTAGCCAACCGCGAACGGCTCCAGCCCGTCCAGGTAGTCCAGCACGCGTTCCAGCGGCTCGACGTCGCAGTACTTCATGTCGAGGTCGAAGAGGTTCCACTCGATGGCGGCGGGCACGCGGTCGCCCACGCACTCGCGCACGACGACGGTACGGAAGCCCTCGCCGAGCGCGTCCTCCACCGTGTGGCGCACGCAGCTCGCCATGGTGACGCCGGTGCAGATCAGCGTGTCGATGCCGCCGGCGCGCAGGATGCCACCGAGATGGGTGCCGGCGAAGGCGCTCGGCCGCTTCTTCACGATCAGCGTGTCCACGCCCTCCTCGAGCGGCACGCGGTCGTCGATCTCGGTCCCTTCCGTGCCCAGCATGAGGTCCTCAAAGGGCTTCTTGAGCGGATAGGCGCCCATGTCGAAGCGGCTGCAGAAGGCGGTGGTGGTGTAGACGATGGGCACCTTCTTGGCGCGGGCGGCTTTGAGCAGGCGCTGCACGCCGGGAATGATGCGCTCGTCCATGTCCTCGCAGGAGAAGCGATAGCCCGGCTGGGTCCAGGCGTTGGCGAGGTCGATGTTGAGGAGCGCGGGCCGGGTGCCGAACCCTGAGCGCTGGTTCCAGCCGCGCTGCTGGTAGAGCCCGGAATCGCCGGAGAAGATGGTATCGAGCGCCTCGCGAACCTTGTCGTCCAGCGGCATCGCCGCCTCCCTCGTTGTGCGCTGCGGGATGTTGGGTCAGGCCAGCGGCGGCCGCTTGTCCGCCCAGGGCGCCGCTTCCTCGAACGCCGCGGCGGCGCGCAGAATGTCCACCTCGCGGTTGATGCCCGCTACCATCTGCAAGCCGACCGGGAGCCCCGCGGCCGTGAAGCCCGCCGGGATCGAGGCTGCCGGCTGGCCGGTCAGGTTGAACGGATAGGTGTAGTAGACCCAGGAGACGATGTTGCGGGCCCCCAGGCCGGGCGGCGTGTCGCAGCCCACGTCGAACGCGGCGCAGGGGAGCGTGGGCGAGAGCAGCAGGTCGTAGCGCTCGAAGAACTGGCGCATCCGCTCGCGGAACTCGTAGCGGGCGAAGACCTGGGTGAAGAACTCCGCCACCGAGCCGCCGAGGCCTGCGCCAAGCGTCTCGACGACGGCGGAGTCCAGCTCGTCGGCCCGCTCGGCCATCAAGTCCTTCAGCTTGGTGCCGATGCCGCCGTAGAACTCAGCCATCCAGAGCTCGACCGGATCGTCGCCGAGGGCGTCTTCCACCAGCTCCACGGTGCAGCCCAGCGCCTCGAAGCGCCTGGCGGCGGCCTCGCAAAGCTGGGCGACCTCGGGATCGGGCGTGGCGTAGCCGAGGGTCGGGCTCCAGGCGATGCGCAGTCCTTCGGCGCCCGCGTCGCAGGCAGCGAGAAAGTCCGGCACGGGCTCGGCCACGCCAAAGGGATCGCGGCGGTCGTGGCCCGCCATGACGCCGAGCAGGAGGGCGGCGTCCCGCACCGTCCGCGCGACGGAGCCGACATGGGAGAGCGTCGGCGCGGCCGGGACCGGGAAGAGCGGCACCCGGCCGAACTGCGCCTTGATGCCGAAGAGGCCGCAAAGCGCCGACGGGATGCGGATGGAGCCGCCGCCGTCGGTGCAGACGGCGAACGGGGTGAGCCCGGCGGCCACGCTCGCGGCACCGCCGCCGCTGGAGCCGCCGGGGGTCTTCGCCAGGTTCCACGGGTTGCGGGTGATGCCGGTGAGCGGGCTGTCGGTGACAGCCTTGCAGCCGAACTCGCTGGTGGTGGACTTGCCGATGATGCAGCCGCCGGCCCGTCTCACCCGCTCCACCGAGGGCGCGTCGAAGTCGGGCACGTTGTCCGCGAAGGGCCGGGAGCCGAAGGTCCAGGGCACGCCGGCGACCGCCACCAGGTCCTTGACCGAGACGGGCAGACCCGCGATCGCGCCCCCCTCGCCTGCCGCGATGGCGCGTTCCGCCCCGCGCGCGGCAGCCAGCGCCTGCTCCGGCGTGCGGTTGACGAAGGCGTTGATCTTGGGCTCCAGCGCCTCCTGCCGGGCGAGTGTGTCCTCCACCAGCTCCTCCGGCGAGATGCTGCGCGCCGCCAGCAGGTCCTTGAGTTCGAGCGCCGTCATGTAGGCGAAGCTCATCGCGCACTCCTGTTCCGGTGGCCGTTCAGATAGCGCCGAGGCCGCGGTCGAGCACCGTCTCCCGCCTGGCGACGCAGGCCGCGAAGCGCGCCTGCATGTCCGCCGCGTCGAGGTCTCGGCCGATCACGACGATCCGGGTCTCGACCTCGCCGCGCGGCCACGATTCGGCGTAGGTCGGCGGGCTGAAGGTGGCCTGCACGCCCTGGATGATGACCGGCTTGTCGACGTTTTGGAAATGCACCATGCCCTTCACGCGGAAGAGGTCCTCGCCTTTCTCCCGCGTGAGCTCCAGGAAGAAGCGGAGCAGCGCGTTCCACTCCAGCGCCTCGCGGCTCTGCAGACAGACGGCGCCGACGCCCGGCGTGTGCTCATGGTCGTCGTGGGCGTGGTCTGCGGCGGCGGGCCGGTCGGCCCCGATCCAGGCGCCCAGCATGTCGTCCCGGCGCTTGGGCTCGAACAGGTCGAGGTCCAGCAGGCGGTCGACCGGGAGCGCGCCGTGCGTGGTGACCTCCTTGACCGAGAAGGGGTTGAGGCGCTCGACCGCCGCCACGGCCTCCGCAAACTGTTCGTCGTTCACCAGGTCGCGCTTGTTGAAGATCAGCTTGTCGGCAATGGCGATCTGCTTCTCCGCCTCCGGCGAGCGCGCGATCTGGCCCGTCACGTGCTTGAGGTCGACCACCGTCAGGACTGCGTCCAGGCGGAAGGTGAGGTCGAGCTTCATGTCGGTGTAGAAGAGCCGGGCCAGCGGCGAGGGATCGGCGATCCCCGTGGTCTCGATCACGATCTTGTCGAAGTCCACCTGCGGCTCGGCGAGGCCGACCTTGCGCAGGAAGAGCCGGTTGAGCCCCTCCATCAGGTCGCCCTGGGCCGCGCAGCAGATGCAGCCGTTGGTGAGCTCCAGCATGTCCTCGCTGGCGCGGGCGATGAGGTCGCCGTCGATCCCGATCTCGCCGAACTCGTTGACGATGACCGCGATCTTGCCGGCATCCGGCGCGCTGAGGAGCCGGTTGACCAGCGTGGTCTTGCCGGCGCCCAGGAAACCCGTCAGCAGCGTGATGGGAATCCGCTCGTCGACGGAGTGGTCGTCGATGCGGGTCACCGGCGCCTCACCCCTCGCCGAGCACGGGCTGGCCTACTCGTCGAGGATCGCCCAGGCGCGGACCGGCGCGCCGCTGCCGTTGCCGATCTTGATCGGCGGCCCGTAGAACATGAACTCGCCCTTGCCGACCAGCTCCTCGAGGTTGATGAGCCACTCGTAGTGGGCGATGCCGCGGTCGCGGCAGACCCGGTGATTGGGGAAAAGGTTGTTCGACGGCTTGTCAGTGGACGGGCCCTCGACGCCATGCAGCTTCGAGCCCCGGTCGGCGAGCCAGTGGGTCGCCGCGGCGGTGATGCCGGGGTTGCTCCACACCGACTTCACGTCCGGGTAGTGGCGATTGTGGAGGCCGGTGTTGAGCAGCACGATGTGGCCGTCCACCTTGACGCCGCCTTTCTCCTCCGCCGCCTCGAAGTCGCCCACGTCGATGTCGCCGAGATCGGGGATGTGGGTGAGATCCCAGCAGACCGCCTTGCCCATGAACATGTCGAGCGGCATCCGGTCCACCGACGCGCCCTCGGGATTGACGTGGTAGAAGGCGTCCACGTGGGTTCCGATGTGGTCGATCATGCCCATGTAGGTGGTTGCGAAGGAGAGCCGGTCGTCCTCGACGCCAAGGAAGAACTGCTCGCGGGTCTGCTCGTGGGTGTAGTGGGGCACGATGACCGGGCGCTGAAACAGCTTGTGCGCCGGCATGTTGTCGGTGAGCGTCAACGTCAGGTCCACCATGCGCTCGGCCATTCCCGGATCCCCCCTCTTTCCGCGCTGCCGGCAGCTTATCAGCGCCGTTGCCCGGGCGCCACATGACGGCGGGCAACGATGCGGAGCAGCGCGAGCCCGCGTGGCGCGCAGAGCCTATTGCCAGCGCTCGACCGTGAGCCCTGGAACGCGTGTGAACTCGCGCATATTGTTCGTCACGAGAGCAGTATCGAGCGCAAGCGCGTGGGCGGCGATCAGCAAATCGTTGTGTCCGATCGGTTGACCGATACGCTCCAGCTCACTGCGAATCTTGCCGTAGTGCCGGTCCGCCGGCGCCGCCAGGGGCAGCGTCTCGATTGCCGACAGCACGGCCTCAAGCTGCCGAGTCAGGCGGGCCGATCCGCGGCGCGCGGCGCCATACCGGAGCTCGGCCGCGACGATCACGCTGATCGCGATGCTGCCCGGCCCGAGCGCCGCCGCACGTCGGGCGATGGCGCCGCCGGGTTCGCGGACAATGCCGGAGACGACGTTCGTATCCAGCATGTACCGCAACCCCGCCATGTCAGAACGGATCTTCCGGCCTGGTCGGCGGATCGTCGAGCTCCCCAAAATCCTCGTCCAGAGGCCTCAGCCTCGACAGGACCTCGGCGAGAGACGGCCGGCGCTCGACCGGCTCCACGATGAGGCGACTGTCTTCGCGGTAAATCATTACTTCGTCCGCCTTCAGCTCGAACGCCCTTGGAATTCGCACCGCCTGGTTGCTGCCGTTGCGGAACAGCCGGGCGCGGTGCACCGGCGATTCGCTCCCGCTATCGGGGTGTCTCGACATATGCTTAACCTATGCCCTCGCGTGGCTGCGCGCAACGCCTGGTCTCCTGCATCGGCTTGCAGATCATCGGCGCGCGAGGGGCGCACGCACTGAACTCGAAAGGTGGGTCGTGGCCGTCAACTATCGCGGCTTGTGTTTGGCGCTGGCCCGGCTAACCTCGCCCTCGGTCGCAGCTGAAGGGAGCATGTGATGTACAGGACCAGCGACGGGGAGGAGCTGTTCATCGTCGACGGGCACACCCACTTCTGGGATGCCGCGCCGGCCAACCAGCGCAACGTCCACGGCAAGCAGTTCATCGACTGCTTCTACGCCTACCACAGCGCGCTCAGCCCCGAGCAGGAGGTCTGGCCGAAGGAGAAGTTCGAGAAGTACGACGCGGAGACGATGGTCAACGACCTCTTCGTCGACGGGCCGGTGGACATGGCGATCATCCAGCCGACCTACCTCAAGGAGTTCTACATCGAGGGCTTCAACACCACCGAGCAGAACGCCGTCATCAAGCAGGCGCACCCGGACCGCTTCGTCCTCAACGGCTCCTTCGATCCGCGCGAGGGCACGGCGGCGCTGGAGAACATCCACGCGCTGAAGGAGGCCTACGGCATCAGGGGCGTGAAGCTCTACACGGCGGAATGGCGCGGCGCCTCGCGCGGCTGGCGGCTCAACGACACCGAGGCCTACCGCTGCTTCGAGCTCTGCGAGAAGCTCGGCATCACCAACATGCACGTCCACAAGGGGCCGACCATCACGCCGCTGGCCAAGGACGCCTTCGACTGCCACGACGTGGATTACGCGGCGACGGACTTCCCCAACCTCAATTTCATCGTCGAGCACGTGGGGCTGCCGCGCCTCGACGACTTCTGCTGGATCGCCGTGCAGGAGGCGAATGTCTGGGGCGGGCTCGCGGTCGTCATGCCGTTCATGCACGCGCGCCCGCGCTACTTCGCGGAGGTGATCGCGGAGCTCCTCTTCTGGGTGGGCGAGGACAAGCTCACCTTCGCCAGCGACTACGCCATCTGGACGCCGAAGTGGCTGGTGGAGAAGTTCTGGAACTTCGAGCTGCCCGACGACATCAAGCAGGAGCGCGGCGTGGACCTGACGCCGGAGGTAAAGAAGAAGATCCTCGGGCTCAACGCCGCCCGGCTCTACGACGTCGACATCGACGCGGCCAAGGCGAAGCTCTGGAGCTCGTAGAGCGATCCGGAAACGGGCATGAACGCGCGCCGACATTCCCCATCCCGTCATGGCCGGGCTTGTCCCGGCCATCCACGGGTTGAATCCGGTTCCGCCCGGCAAGAGCGGATGCCCGGAACGAGTCCGGGCATGACGTGGAGAGGCCGGCTCGCTCATGGTTATCCGCGCGACAGGGCATCGGGATGCAGGGGTTGAACGCACGCGAAGCGGAGGTCCTGGCGCGGCTTGCCACCGTTACCGACCCCGAGCTCGACGAGCCCGTGACCGATCTCGGGTTCGTGGAGCAAGTGACGGTCGGCGCGGACGGCGCCGTCGCCATCGATTTCCGCCTGCCGACCTACTGGTGCGCCGCGAACTTCGCCTACATGATGGCCGAGGACATGCGGGACGCGGTCTCCGCGCTGCCGTGGGTGACCGGCGTCGTCCCCCGCCTGCAGGCGCACATGTGCGCCGAGCAGGTCAACCGGGGCGTGGCGCAAGGCCTCGAGTTCGGCGCAGCCTTCGGCGAAGCGGGCGAGGACGATTCGCTCGCGAACCTGCGCGCGACCTTTCTCCGCAAGGCCTTTCAGGGGCGGCAGGAGGCGCTGCTGCGCGCCCTGCTGGCGCAGGGGCTCGACAAGGCCGCGCTGGCGGCGATGACCGTCGGGGCGCTGGAAGGAACCGCCGTCGCAGGGGCCGAGGGCGCCGGGCTGAAGCGCCGCTACCTGGAGATGAGGGCCCGCGTCGGCATCCCGGCCGGCCCGGATGCACCGGCGTTCGTCGCGGCCGACGCTGAGCCGCTCAGCGAGGCGGGCTTCGACGAGCACCTGCGCACGCTCGGCAGCGTCCGCATCGCCATGGAGTTCAACGGCGCGCTTTGCCGCGGCCTGCTCGCCGCCCGCGATCGCGCGAGCGCGCCGACGCAGCCGCAGGAATGAGCCTGCCGTCGCCCGGGAAGCCCCGGGCGATCCCCGAACGTCGGTGAGCCCGGTTCGTCAGGCCTGGTCGAGGGCCTGGTCGAGGTCGTCGATGATGTCGTCGATGCTCTCGATGCCGATGGAGAGCCGCACCACGTCCGGCCCCGCGCCGGCCTTGACCTTCTGCTCGTCGGTGAGCTGGCGGTGCGTGGTGGAGGCCGGGTGGATGATGAGGCTCCGCGTATCGCCGATATTGGCGAGATGCGAGAACATGTTCACCTTGTCGACCACCTTGAGGCCGGCCTCGTAGCCGCCCTTGACGCCGAAGGTGAAGACGGCGCCGGCCCCGCGCGGCAGGTACCTCCGGGCAAGTTCGTAGTAGCGGCTCGATTCGAGCCCGGCGTAGGAGACCCAGGAGACCTTGGGGTGGTCCTCCAGATAGCGAGCGACCGCGAGCGCGTTGGAGCAATGGCGCTCCATGCGGAGCGGCAGCGTCTCCACGCCCTGCAGCAGATTCCACGCCGCCTGCGCCGCCATGCAGGGGCCGTAGTCGCGCAACGCCACCGCGCGCACCTTCATGGTGAAGCCGAAATCGCCGAAGGTCTCGGCGAAGGTGAGGCCGTGATAGGCCGGGTCCGGCTTCGTCATGCTCGGGAATCGGTCGTTCTGCCACCAGTCGAAGCGGCCTGATTCCACGACTATGCCGCCCATGGTGTTGCCGTGGCCGCCGATGAACTTCGTGGTCGAGTGGAGCACGAGGTCGGCGCCGTGATCGAAGGGGCGGCAGAGGTAGGGCGAGGCGAGCGTGTTGTCGACGACGAGCGGCACGCCGTGGCGCCCGGCGACCTCGGCCAGCGCCTCGAGGTCGAGCACGATGCCGCCTGGGTTGGCCAGCCCCTCGCAGAAGATGAACTTGACCTTGTCGGTCATCGCCCGCTCGACGTTCTCGGGCTCGGTCATGTCGACGAAATGGCAGGTCCAGCCGAGCTTCTTGAAGCTCACGCCGAACTGGGTGACCGAGCCGCCGTAGAGGTTGTTGGACGAGATGAACTCGTCGCCGCTCTCCAGCAGCGTCGCGCCCACCAGGAACTGCGCCGCATGGCCGGTCGACGCCGCGACGGCGCCGCGCCCGTTCTCCAGCGCAGCGACGCGCTCCTCGAGCACGGCCACGGTGGGGTTCGTGATGCGCGAATAGATGTAGCCGAAGGTCTGCAGGTTGAAGAGCTCGGCCGCATGGTCGGCATCGTCGAAGGCGAAGGACGTGGTCTGGTAGATCGGCGTGGACCGCGCGCCGGTGACCGGGTCGGGCCGCGCGCCGGCGTGGACCGCGAGCGTCTCGATCCCGTACTCGCGCTGGGTCGCGGCCACGGCCGCGTCCGTCTTGAGGGGTTGCATCTCGTTCATGCGTTGATGGGCCTTGCCCGCTTGGCGGATACGATCCGCGAGTTGATTCCGCTCCAGCTCAGCTCGCCCGAGAGACGGGCGAACTCGATCTTGGGGCAGCGGTTCATGACGACCGTGAGCCCGGCCTCTTCGGCGAGCTGTGCGGCATGGTCGTTGCGGACGGTGAGCTGCATCCAGAGCACCTCGATGCCCTTCTCGTCCTTGTTCGCGATCACGTTCTTGGTGATGTCCAGCGCTTCTTCCGAGGTGCGGAAGATGTCCACCATGTCCAGCTTCTCGGGGAAGTCGGCGAGGCTGCCGTAGACGGTCTCGCCCATGATCGTTTCGCCGGCCCGTCCGGGGTTGATCGGGATCACCCGATAACCCTTCTTGGTCAGATACTTCATGGCGTAGAAGCTGGGCCGGCGCCAATGTGTGCTGGCGCCTACCATGGCGAAGGTCTTGACCCGGCGCAGGATGCTCCGGAGGTACTCGTCGGCGTAGCCGTCGTGCGTGGGCAGGAAGACGAGCGGATGCCCGTCCGTCGACTTGATCGCGACATCGACCATAGTGAGAGATCCGTGCGGCTGGCGGGGCGCGGGAGGGGCACAAGTACGCCTCCCGCCCCGGCCAGTCAAGGCGGGCCGCGGGCGTGGGCGGCGCTCAGCCGAGGAAATCGTCCACGAGCCGGTTGAAGCGCTCCGGGTTCTCCATGAACATGAAGTGATTGCCGCCGTCGGCCTCCTCGAATATCTCCAGCTGCGCGCCCGCGATCTGGCGCTGCATCCATTCCTGCGAGCGCCAGTCGATCAGGCTCGCGCGGCCGCCGACGATCAGCGTCGGCAGCGCGATGCGGGGGATCAGGTCGCGCCAGTCCTGGGTCGAGTGGTTGAGCAGGAGCGAGGCCGCATGCCGGCGCGGCATCTTGCGGTTCTGCTCGATGACCCAGGCCACCCGCTCCGGCGCAAAGGCAGACGTGAACATGCTGCTGATGAAGCCCTTCGTTGTCCCCATGCCCTCCTTGCCGGCGAGGGCCGCGATGGTCTCGTAGAGACTCGCGCCGTCGAATATCGCGCCTGCGTCCTGCTTCTCCTGCGCCGACCACTCGCTCCGCGCGGTGATGCTCGGCATCTGGTCGACGAGGACAAGCCGTTCCAGCCCCGCCTCGCCGAAGAGGTCGATGTAGCACCAGATCACCGAGCACCCCATGGAGTGGCCGAGCAGGCTCACCCGCTCCAGCCCGAGCGCCTCGATGGCGCCGCGCACGTCCATGGCAAGGCGCTGGATCTTGTAGCCGTGCTCCGGCTTGTCGGACTCGCCGTGCCCCCGCATGTCGAAGGCGATGACGCGGCGGCTCGCGGAAAGCCCCTCGATCTGCGCCTTGAACTGCGCGGCGGTCTGCGACCAGCCGGGGATCATGACCAGCGGCGCGCCGCTGCCCCGCTCCACGTAGTTGAGGCGGACCCCGTCGTTCGTCGTGATGTGCGGCATGGTTTCTCCTCCCATCTCCTCCCTGTTCGGCGCGCCCCTCAGGCCGCCTTGCCTGCCGATACGCCGGGCCTTTCACGGCGGGGCAGGCCGGCATAGAACGCCGCGCCCACGAAGGCGAGAACGGCGATCAGGACGATCGCGGTGCCGTAGTGCTGATCGGCGTCGTAGATCACGCCGGCACTGAAGGGCCCGAGCAGGCCGCCGAGCCCATAGGCGAGGGCGATGCGGCCGAAGACCCGGGGCAGCGCCGCCGCCCCGTAGTAGCCCGCGACCGTCACGGGGTGCGCGCTCGCGAGCGCACCGAAGGCGAGGCCGACCGCGCCGATGGCGGCGAGCCCCATGATCACGCCTGGCGCGAAATGGAGCGCCAGCAGGAACACCCCCATGACGATGCCGACGCACACGAGTACGCGCCGGCCCGTCAGCAGGTCGGTGAGCAGGCCGCCCACCAGGGCGCCCGCCACGTAGCCTGCGCTGCTCAGCATCGGCGCGAACTGGGTCAGGCCCTCCGTCGCGCCCCATGCGGCCATCATCGTCGCCGCGTGGCCGATGATCGCGAGCGCGGTAAACGCGATGCAGAGGAAGCCGAGCGAAATCAGGATCACGACGCGGGGCCGATCGGTCAGCAGGTCCTGGAAGAGGCCGATCGCGCCGGTTGCGGGCGGCTCCTGGCGGGAGACGGCGATGAGCGTAGCGCCGATCGCCACGGCCGCGAGAACGACCGCCGCGCTGATGCCGAGCGCCGGCGCCGGCCCCATCGAATCGATCACGACCACGAGGCCCGGCGCCCAGGCGATGCCACCCGCCGCGACCGCCGACATGTTGATGCTCATGGCGATGCTGGGGCGCACCGGCCCCTCGATGCTGACCGCCGTCATCGCGATGAAATAGAGGACGCCGGCGCCGAAGCCGTAGAGCACGCCGTAGCCGACGTAGAGCGCCGCGACCGACTGGCCGAAGCCCGCGAGCGCGAGCCCGGCGGCCGTCACCGCGCCCTTGACCAGGGTGAGCTGCGGCAGCGTGAACCAGTGCAGCAGCCGGTGCATCACGAAACAGCCGATGGTCGCCGTGAACAGGCACAGCGACTGCGCGCCGCTCACCGTTGCGCGGTCGGCGCCGAGCGTGCTCTCCAGCGGAGCCACGAAAACGCTCCAGGCGTAGAGAATCCCGATCGAGAGGTTGATCAGGACCCCGGCAGCGAGCGGGAAGTACGGGCGCAACGTCGCCCCCAGCCGCGTTTCCATTGGCGCTCCAAGGTCGGATGCGCCACGGCGGCTCGATCGGGTGGCGCGGGGTCAGCCTATGGACGGCGGTCCTGCCCGTCCAGAGGCGGACGCTCCTCGTCGTCGTCCGCCCGCGCCTGCCGGCCGCGCCACACCACGGCGATCCAGACCGGCGCGCTCAGCACCAGGGCCGCGACGGCGATGCCGAGCGGGCCGAAGAGGCCGGCCAGGAGCGACGCCGCCACCGTCGCGACGCCGAGCACCGCACCCCCGATCCAGGCCAGGCGGGGATGCCCGAGGCGCCCCAGCCGCCGGCATGCGAGTGCCAGCGGCAGGCCGCAGACCGAGGCCACGACCAGCGACGACGAGGCCATCGCCATCGCCGTCAGCAGCGAGCCGGGCTCCACCGCGCTCGGCCCGAACCGGATCGCCGCCGACGCCACCACGCCCGCCGGCAGCCACAGCAGGGCGGCGGCCCAGAAGAGCAGGCCGGCGCGCGGGCGCGAAGGGGGCTCCGCCATGCCGCTCCCTTCAGACACGGGCGGCGCGCAGCCTGAGCGCGTTGCCGATGACGGAGACCGACGAGAGGCTCATCACGGCGGCGGCGATCATCGGCGAGAGCAGGATGCCGAACGGCGGGAACAGCACGCCTGCGGCGACGGGGATCGCAGCGGCGTTGTAGACGAAGGCGAGGAAGAGGTTCTGGCGCACGTTGCCCATGGTCGCGCGCGCGAGCCGGCGGGCGCGCACGATGCCGCGCAGGTCGCCCTTGACCAGCGTGATGCCCGCGCTCTCCAGCGCGATGTCCGCGCCGGTGCCGATGGCGATGCCGACGTCCGCCGTTGCCAGCGCCGGCGCGTCGTTCACCCCGTCGCCGGCCATGGCGACGGTCAGGCCCTCGCGCCTGAAGCGCTCGACGAGCGCGCCTTTCTCCTCCGGCACGAGCGCGGCATGCACCTCGCCGATGCCGAGCGCGGCTGCGACGATGCCGGCCACGCGCTGGCTGTCGCCGGTCGCCATGACGACGCGGAGGCCCTGCGCCTCGAGGGCACGCATCGCGGGGGCGGCGGTCTCCCGCACCCTGTCGGCGACCGCGATCACGCCCGCGAGCGCACCGTCCGCGGCCACGAACATCGCCGTCTTGCCGGCGTCCTCCAGCGAGCCGGCCTGCGCCGCGTGGTCGCCGAGGGGGACGCCCAGCGCCTGCATCATCGCGGCGTTGCCGAGCGCGACGTCGTGGCCCGCCACGCGGCCGCTGACGCCCCGGCCGGTCACGGAGTCGACGTCGTTGGCCGCAAGGTAGGGGGCGCCCGCCGCCTCGGCCGCGTCCTCGACCGCCTCGGCGAGCGGGTGCCGGGCGCTCCGCTCCAGCGCCGCCGCGAGCGCGAGCAGGCGGGTGCGGTCGAGACCGGCCAGCGGCACCACGTCGGTGACGGCGGGCCGCCCCTCGGTCAGGGTGCCAGTCTTGTCCACGACCAGCAGGTCCGCCCTGGCGAGTCGCTCCAGCGCTTCCGCGTCTCGCACCAGCACCCCGGCCTGGGCGCCGCGCCCGGCGGCCACCATGATCGACATCGGCGTCGCCAGCCCGAGCGCGCAGGGGCACGCGATGATGAGCACGCTCACCGCCGCGCTCAGCGCATAAGCCAACGCGGGCGTGGGGCCGGCCACCGCCCAGCCGACGGCGGCGAGGGCGGCGACGGCGACCACGGCCGGCACGAAGACCCCGGCGACCCGGTCGGCAAGCGCCTGGATCGGCGCGCGGCTGCGCTGCGCCTTCGCCACCAGGGCGACGATGCGGGCGAGCGTGGTCTCGGCGCCGACCCGCTCCGCCCGCATCACGAGGCTGCCGGACTTGTCGAGCGTGCCGCCGGTCAGCGCATCGCCCGCCGCCTTCTCCACGGGGATCGGCTCGCCGGTAATCATGCTCTCGTCGACCGTGGCGTGGCCCTCGGTCACGACGCCGTCCACGGGCACGCTCTCGCCCGGCCGCACGCGGAGCAGGTCGCCGGGGCGGACCGCGTCCACGGGCACGTCGGCCTCGCCGCTGTCCGTCAGACGACGCGCGGTCTTCGGCGCGAGACCCATGAGCGCGCGGATGGCATCGCCCGTCCGCTCGCGCGCGGCTGTCTCCATGAGCTGCCCGGCCAGCACGAGCACGAGGATCACCGCCGCCGCCTCGAAGTAGGCCGGCGGCTGCCCGCCCGCCGTGAGCACGGCGGCGGGGAAGATGCCGGGCGCGAGCAGGCCTGCGAGGCTGAAGAGCCAGGCGGCGCCGGTGCCGAGCGCGATCAGCGTCCACATGTTCGGCGAGCGGTTGCGGACCGAGGCGAGGCCGCGCAGGAAGAACGCTCGGGCGATCCAGAGCACGGGCGTCGCCAGCAGGAATTGCAGGGCGACGAAGAGGCGGGGGCCGATCCAGGCGTCGAAGGGGATGCCGGCGTGGCTCCCCATCTCCAGCGCGAACACGGCGCCTGCCAGCGGCGCGGCGAGCCGGAGCCGGCGGCGGAGATCGCCCAGCTCGGGCGAGGGCCCCGCATCGGCTACCGGCATCATCGGCTCCAGCGCCATGCCGCAGATCGGGCAGTCGCCCGGCGCGGGCTGCACGATCTCCGGATCCATCGGGCAGGTGTAGAGGCTGCCCTCCGGCGCAGGCGCAGCCACGGGGCGGCCTTCGAGGAAGTCTTTGGGCGCCGCGGTGAACTTCTCCCGGCAGCGGGCGCAGCAGAAATAGAACGTCCGCCCCGCGTGCCGGGCCGTGTGGCGGGCGCCCTCGCGCTCCACGCTCATGCCGCAGACGGGGTCGCGCGCCGCGTGCTCGACGGTTGTGCCGGGGTCCACCGCTGGCCTCTCAGGCTCTCTCTCCTCACGCGAAGGTAGGAATTCCAGTGACTGGAAGGTCAAGGGGTTCCATAGTCTTGACCTTCCGGTTACGGGAACCTTTATGAAGGGGAAATCGCGGAGGCGGCGATGAAGATCGGCGACGTTGCGCAAGCGAGTGGACTCTCGGCGAAGACGATCCGCTACTACGAGGACATCGGCCTCGTCCGGCCGCTGCGGGGTGAGAACGGCTACCGCGCCTTCGTCGAGTCCGACGTGCACAAGCTGAGGTTCCTCGCCCGCGCGCGCTCCCTCGGGTTCTCGATCAGAGAGTGCCGCACGCTGCTCTCGCTCTACGAGGACCGCGAGCGCGCAAGCGCCGACGTGAAGGCGCTGGCCGAAGCGCACCTCCGCCGGATCGACCGCAAGATCGCGGAGATGGAGGGGCTGCGCGGCACGCTCGCGACCCTGGTGGAGCGATGCCACGGCGACGCGCGGCCGGACTGCCCCATCCTCGACGACCTCGCCGGCCCGGCCCACGGAGACGATGGATGATGAAAACCCTGCGGGACAAGCTCTTCATCGGCGCGCTCGCGGCCGCGGCGGTCGTGGGCGTGGTGGGATGGACGCAGTGGTTCAGCGGCGAGCCGGCGCACTCCGACGGCACGGCCGTGACCATCACGATCCCGGCGCTCTCGGTCGAGGCGCAGGCGGGCCAGGCGCTGTTCGAGGAGAACTGCATGACCTGCCACGGGCCGCACGCGACCGGCTCGGACCAGGGGCCGCCGCTGGTCCACTTGATTTACGAGCCGAACCACCATGCCGACATCTCGTTCATCCTCGCCGTGCGCAACGGCGTTCGCGCCCACCACTGGCCGTTCGGCAACATGGCGCCCGTGGAAGGCGTCTCGGACGAGGACACGCTCAGGATCATCCGCTACGTGCGGGAGCTTCAGCGGGCCAACGGTATAGAATGAGCCGGCAAGTGGGCCGATTTCCGGGACGCGACACGGCCGCCGAAGCCGGCCCGAGAGCGGACACGTCAACCAGGATCGCAACCGTCAGCAAAGAGGGCAGAACGATGATGAAACTGACCGGAGCCAGCATTCTCTTGGCCGCCGCCGCGTTGGTCGCGGCCTCCCAGACGGCGAGCGCGGCAGAGCAGGCGAGCGCCGCGATGATGAACGCGAACGGAGAATCCGTCGGCGCGGTCACGCTGAGCGAGACGCCTCACGGCACGCTGCTGCACGCGACGCTCAAGAACCTGCCAGCGGGCGCCCACGCGTTCCACGTTCACGCGGTCGGCGTCTGCGAGCCGCCGTTCAAGTCCGCCGGCGGGCATTTCAATCCGGCGGGGACGAAGCACGGGATCACCAGCGCCGAGGGGATGCACGTGGGCGACATGCCCAACATCCATGTGCCGGACTCGGGCGCGCTGGAGATCGAGGTCCTGAACACGCAGCTCCGGCTCGACGATGCGCTGTTCGACGAGGACGGCGCGGCGATCGTGATCCACGAGGGGCCGGACGACTACGCGTCCGATCCGGCAGGCGCCGCCGGCCCCCGCATCGCCTGCGGCGTGATCGGCAAGTAGCGCGGGCGGCTTTCGGGCGGGCGCGCGAGAGGCGCGCGAGGCCTCCTCACCCTCCCTGCGCAACAGGTCTCGCGGTTGCGGGCGCCGGTCCGTGTCCGCTAGAGCGCGTCCGACTTTGACGGACGCGCGATAGGCCGCGACAGCGGCCCGCCGCGTA
>LXNI01000893.1_pt1 | contig 30520 bp, 21 predicted proteins | sample 809091 | NCBI WGS metagenome assembly LXNI01 (sample SAMN04870527, study PRJNA318959) | sponge metagenome | biome: 01000161; feature: marine sponge reef; material: water | host: Sarcotragus foetidus | place: Greece: Milos, Mediterranean Sea | collected 2013-05-29 | depth 5-7 m | reverse complement strand
ACGCGGCATCAAGATCAGCGACAAACAGATGAAACAAATCCCGCTGCGACCACACCAATGGCACGGCGAATGGAACTACACCATCACACCCAACCACGCGACCTAACCCGCGGCGGGCCCAAACAGCAGAGACACCATTATTATAGAAAAAGAACTCGTCAGGGTGGCTCTCTGCCGTGTCTGCTATCTCCTTGTTTATCGCTCGACGAAGACTCATTGGATAACGAATATTGAAAGTAAACAAACTCTGTTTGTGTTGCTTGTACATGTTGGTGAGTTCGTTTCCCGATATGCGACAGATAATGCTGTGTCTGGGCTCATCAAACTCAACAGCCTCATTATTCTTTACTGAGAACTGGATGCTTCCCAGAATTCCGGAGTCACTCGAATCCAATTGTTTTTCAAGTTCTTTGAGTTCTGTTTGGCTGTAGAATTCGCAAATTACCCGATGCCCATCCGCTGCATAGGATTCGTTTGCTGCAACGATAGTCGCAGATCGGCGTGCGCTTGTGCCAGCACTCTTATTTGTTACGAAGCGCAGCGATACGCTATAACCGTCGCGAATTTTCTCGCTGTAATCGCCGAGTAACTCGCGAATGTGATCTCCACCAGAAGCTAGGTAATCCCGCTTCACAATGCGATTGTGGATGCTAAAGAAGCTCTCTAGTGCTTGATGATCAACGGAGCGGTTCTTTCCGAGCCACTTGGCTTGCACAATCGTTATCTGTTTTTCGCTCGGATTATCAAGTACAACGTCTATACCAAGATCATGCTGTCGTATGATATATTCTGAGAGATCTGTCTCGTAAGATTCTTGTCCCTCGAGAATCTCACTAAAACCAGTCTCTCGGACAAAAAGATGGGCAACCCACGATTCAAATCCGTGGCCAAGGTCGGACTCCGGGTAGCCATATTTCGTCGCGAGTTCCCGACACTGATCGGCCAATCGCCTGGCGAACCGGGCAGATTCTGAATTTGCTGATGGATTGTTCATCGTGCTTCTGTGCCTTCTGGAAGTGTTCACTATCGTGTTGACGAACGATAGCCTTGAGCCTCTGAGGCCCAGAATTGATTCAGAACTGTAAAGTCAGCTGAGCAGCCAGTCGGCCGGGGTCACCGGGGCGTCGGCGAATAGCCGTGACTGGAAACGGCGCATGCCCGACAGCCAGCGGTCGACGTCGGACGCCTTGCGCTCGCGGTAGGTCTGCACTTCGGGATGCGGCAACACCAAGAAGCGCTCCTGCGCCATGGCTTCGATGACCGTGTCGGCCAACTGCGAGGGCTGCAAGACGCCGTCGCCCGCTGCGGCCCCGGGCGTGCCTCGTTCCTGGTTGCCGTTGCCGGTGCGGTCGGGGCTGTTGGCCAAGATGTTGGTTTCGACGGCTTGGGGGCACAGCATCGACACCACGATGCCCTTGTCGCCGTAGGTGATCGACAGGAACTCCCCGAGCGACACCGCTGCGGCCTTGGTGACCGCGTACTGCAGTGAGCCGAGCTGGGTCAGCAGGCCCGCCGCAGAGGCCGTGTTCAGCAGGTAGCCGCCACCGCCCTCGACCATGACCGGAACCGCGGCACGCGCCGCATACACGTGGGACATCACGTGTACTTCCCACATGCGCTGGATCTCGTCGTTTGCAACCTCGAGGCCGCCCTGGGTCACATAGCCGGCGTTGGACACAAACACGTCGAGCGAGCCATGGGCCGCAACCGTGTCGGCAACCACCGCCTTGATGGCCTCCTCATCGGTGACGTCGAGCCCGACGGCCGTGCCGCCCACCCGGTCAGCCACCGCCTGCGCGCCGGCTTCGTCTCGGTCGACGACCACTACCGCCCGCGCTCCTTCAGCCGTGAAGCGCTCAGCGAGCGCTTCCCCGATCCCGCTTGCGCCGCCAGTGACGACAGCGACTTTGCCTGCAAGTTCCATGGCCGGGCAGCGTAATCTCGCGACTCCGACTCGACGCTGGCTTGGAGGTTCCGTGGCAGCTCCGCTGGACGATGTGAAGGTGATCGAGGTGGACAGCTGGATGGCCACGCCGTCGGCGGGGGCGATCCTGGCCGACCTCGGCGCGGATGTCATCAAGGTGGAGCCGCTCGAGGGTGACCCTGCCCGGGGCTTCAGTCGCCCCGCCAAACTGCCGCCCGAGATCAAGGACTACGACTTCCAGTTCGACGTCGACAACCGGGGAAAGCGCTCGATTGCCGTGGACCTGGCCTCTGCACAGGGCCAAGCGGTGGTCCACCGGCTCATCGCGGACGCCGACGTGTTCATGTGCAACCTGCTCGTGCACCGCCAGGAGCGATTCGCGCTCGACCCCAACACTGTGACGGCGGTCAATCCGCGCATCGTGCATGCCACGCTGACCGGCTACGGCACCACCGGCCCCGAGGCGTGGCGTCCGGGATACGACGTGACCGCGTTCTTCGGCCGCTCGGGCATCTATGACGCCATGCGGGAAGGCCCCGACGGCGCAGTGCCGATGGCCCGCCCCGCACAGGGCGACCACACCACCGGCCTGGCGCTGGTGGGCGCCGTGCTCGCAGCGCTGCGGCTGGCCGAGCGCACGGGCGAGGCCCAGGTGGTGGAGACCTCGCTGTATGAGACCGCGGTGTGGACCCAGGCCTCCGACTACGCCATCACCGCCATGGACAGGGCGCCCCTGCGCCAGCGTGCCCGCGAGAACATGATCATCCCCACCGCCAACCGCTACCCCTGCGGCGACGGCAAGTGGGTGGTGTTCAACATGCCCCAAGACAGCGCCTGGTCGCTGCTGTGCCGGGTGATCGAGCGTCTCGACTGGCTCGACGACGAGCGCTTCGGCGACATCCGCGGCCGGTTCGCGCACATGCCCGAGATCGTGGCCGGCATCGACGAGGCGCTGGCACACCGCACCCGCGACGAGTGGGGCGAGATCTTCGACGACGAGGGGATCATCTGGGGCCCGGTGCTGGGACTGCACGAAGTAGCCGACGATCCCCAGGCCGAGGCGCTGGGCCTGTTCCCCACGCTCGACAGCCCCGACATCGGCGAGTACCGCAGCGTGGGCATCCCGATGCGGTTCGCTAACGCCGATGTCGGCCCCCGCGGCCCGTCGCCCAAGCTGGGCGAAGACACACGCGAAGTGCTGGCTGCCGCGGGCGTGCCCGCCGCGGAAATCGACAGCCTCATCGCCGACGGCGCGGTACGAGAGGCCGACGCCGACTGAGGCCGCGGTCGTGACCGGCGGTTGCCCGCTCTCGCGGAGGATCACTAAGTTCGCTGGCACAGACCGTCTGTGCACTTTGCTCCGCAAGGAGGGGCCGACATGCGACATGTCTTGATCGTGGCGAACCAGACGCTGGTCGGCAGTCACCTGCATGAGCGGGTGGAGCACATCTTGGCGGTCGACCCGGAGACGCAGTTCCACATCGTGGTGCCTGCGACGGGCGCCAACGGCCCTGATCCTGCTCGGGCACTTGCCGGCGCCCGCCGCAGGCTCAGCCAGGCATTCGAGGCACTCGACGATATCGGGGCCCGGGTCACCGGCGAGGTGGGCCCCGCCCACCCGGTGGTGGCAGTCAATCTGGCGATCGACCGGCTGAGTCCCGACCTCATCGTGTTGAGCACGCTGCCGGCGGGCGCGAGCCGGTGGCTGCACCTCGACCTGCCGCACCGCCTGCAGCGGCGCTTCGGCGTGCCCGTCGAGCACGTCACGGCGGAAACCCAGACCGTTGACCGTGCAGGCACGTTCGAGCCGCCCGTCATCCATACCCCTGACGACACCGTGCACGTGTTGCTGGCCGAGGAGAACCAGCACGATGTCGACCTGATCTCGATGGCGCTGGCCGAGGCAGGAACGCGCAACCAACTCCGTGTTGCCCATGACGGTGCGAACGCCTTGGCGTTCATGCGCGCCATCGGTCCGTCGGAGGTTGACTTGGTGCTGTTCGACCTGAAACTGCCGGTGGTCAGCGGGTTCGACCTGCTCGCCGAGGTCCGTGCAGCCGACGAGTTCGACAAAGTCATGATGGTTGCGCTCACCACCGACGAAGCTGCCGAAGACCGCGCCCGCGCCTACGACCTCGGCGCCGACGCATTCGTGATGAAGCGACCCGACTACAGCCAGATGGCCCACGTCATCGACGACCTGCTCGCCGAAGTCGCCGGCTGACCGGCGATCATCAGACACGTCGCCGGCTGATCGTCGGACGTCAGGCACCTCGCCGGCTGACCGGCGATCATCAGATACGACGCCGGGTAGCTATCGATCGGCGCCCTCACGAGCGGCCGCCATGCCGCCGGGAAAGCCGATCTCGGCCGGGGCCTCGACTTGGCTTTGCAGCACCCAGCCGAGCTGTCCGTGGTGGTCCCAGATGGCCGTATGGGTGCCGGCCAGGCCCTGCGGCGTGCCGAAGGTGGCCGCGTCGAAGTAGAACCACTCCCCCAGCGGGACGCGCAGGAGCTGCAGCGTGACGTCGGTGTTGATATACGCGCCGCCTGAGGGCGAGAAATCCCAGCCGATGGCCGCTCCGAGGTCGGCCAGCGCCGCGATCTGGACAAAGGGCGACGTCTTCTCGCCCGCCATGAGCCTGTGGTCCAATCGCAGCCACGTGCGGCCGGGGCCCGGCTCCTCGGTGGAGCCGCCCACGAATCGCAGATCGACGGCGTCGGCATTGAAACCGGGGCGCGGGTAGTCGATGTCGGGATTTGCGCCGGGATCGGCCCGTTCGGCAGGAATCGGCGGCAGCGACTGCCCGTCGTTCGCCGGCGCAGCCGTCGGAATCGTCGGCGTCAGCCACTGCGAGGTCGCTCGCGCCACCAGGCGCCCACTCGCCGGCGCTGCGCCCTCGGGAGGCACGGCCCGCACCTCGGCGTCGACGAGCGCTGTCCTCTTGCCCGCCTTGACGGTGGCGGCCGTGACCTCGTAGGTCGCCATCGGCATGCCCGAGAGGATCTCGACTGTCAGCCGGCTGCACACCTGATTGATGCCGAGCCGTTGCTGTTCGCGCTCGACTGCCCAGCCCAGCAGGCCGCAGATGGCACCGCCGTGCATCACCTGGTGAGCCCACGGACCGCGCGTCAGCTCGGTGGCGCGCACGCCGCCCGGTTCTGAGACGAACAGCGCTGGCGGCATCGGGCCGGACGCCGTCCCGTCACGGCTGCCGTGGGCGGCAGTGCTGTTGTCGGAGATGATGTTCGCCACGGCGACAAGCTAGGTGGCAGGATGTTGAATCGCCTGTTTCCGCGTTCGAGCGGCGCCGGCAAGCGACAGGGGGAAGGGGCGACGTGACCGACACAGCCACGGCCGCCCCCCAAGCACCGCCGGTGGCAACGGCGATGCCTTGGTGGGCGCGACTGCATCCCCTCGGCTGGCTCGCCGGCACCACGATCGTCGTTGCGATCGTCGCCCGGCTGTTGTGGGACACCGAGTACTGGATCGGCAACCTGCTGTGGTGGAACTGGCTCGTGCTCGCAGGTGCACTGGCGATGGGGTTCTGGCACGACGGGCTCGACCGGCTGCGCCGGGGCGTGGAGACCATCTCCACCTTCAGCTTGACCGTGGCGTGGATCCTGGCATGGGTGGTCTTCGCGCTGCAGCTGTTCAACGTCATCACCCGCTACGGCAACGACCTCGTCGAGACCGACATCCTCTTCGGCGAGACCACCAGCCTGGCGTGGCAGTCGTTCGGGCTGATGTTCCTGATCGCCATCAACTTCGGCGTGCGTGACGGCGTGAATCCGCGCATCGACTTCTGGTGGGCCAACTTCAGCTCCAAGCGCAAGGCCTGGCTCGATTTCGTCATTCACTCCGCGCTGCTGCTGCCGTTCATCGTCATGGCCATCCGGATCCTCAAGGGCTACGCGGCCACCTCACTGGGTCGCCGGCACAACGGCGAATGGCCGAGCAGCTGGCGGGTGTGGGAGTCCTGGGAGGAAGCGGTTGACGCCGGCGGGCTGCCCGTCGGCCCGATCAAGGTGATGATCCTCGTTGCCTTCGTGCTGTTCGGCCTGCAAATCATCGCGGAGCTGATCAAGACCGGCTTCGTGATGATCGGCAACGAGGAGAAGGGCGACATCGTCGAACACGAGTCGCCGCTGCGGGTCGAGTAGCCACACGATGAGTCACCTTCTGGCCGTATTCGGCATGGACACGGGCGTTTTTCTGGCCCTGACGATGTTCATCGTGTTCATGGCGATGATCCTCACCGGCTACAACGTCGCGTTCTCGTTCGCCGCAACGGCCTTGGCGTTCGCATTCATCGGCGACATCACCGGCTCGTTCAATACCGCCACGCTCAACACGCTGCCGGCGCGCTGGTTCGTGGCCATCAGCGACCCGGTGCTGCTGGCGGTGCCGCTGTTCGTGCTGATGGGAGCGATCCTGGAGCGATCAGGCATGGCCGAACGGCTGCTGAACGCCGTCGGCATGCTGATGGGCGCGCTGCGCGGTGGCGTGGCCGCTGCGGTGGTGCTCGTGGGCACGCTGCTGGCGGCCGCTACCGGTGTGGTGGCTGCCACCGTGATCGTCATGGGCGTGCTGTCGCTGCCCGCGATGGTGCGGCTCGGTTACGACAACAAGCTCTCGACGGGCGCCATCACGGCCTCCGGCACGCTCGCACAGTTGCTTCCGCCCAGCATCGTGCTGATCCTGCTGGCCCAGCAGATGGGCGTGGGCATCTTGGGCCTGTTCGCCGGTGCGCTGCTGCCCGGCCTGCTGCTGAGCGGCCTGTATGTGGCCTACGTGCTGGCCGTGTCGTGGTGGAAGCCCGACATGGGCCCGGCCATGCCGCTCGAAGAGCGCAAGCTGGCAGGCAACCCGTCGATCGGGACCAAGCTGCTGATCGCCGCGCTGCTGGGCTTCATGGTCGGGTGCGTGATGCTGCTGGATGAACTGCGCGTGGCATCGGTGGCCGCGTTGGCGGTCTTCGTCGTGAGCTTCGCGATCATGTCTCGCACCCGGATGCTGGCATGCGAAGTGCTCATCGCCATCGTGCCGATCGTGGTGCTCATCTTGGGCGTGCTGGTGTCGATCTTCCAGGGCATCGCGACGCCGTCGGAGTCGGGCGCGGTCGGGGTCTTCGGCGCTCTGGCGCTGACCGGCCTGAACTGGCTCTTCGATCGGTTGCTCCTGCGCGCTGGTGCCACCCATATCACCCCTCGGTGGCGGCTCGACCGTGCTGCGGTCGTTCAGGCCGGCAAGTCGACCACCAGCGTGGTGGTGCTGGTGATGACGCTGCTGTTCAGCTCCACCTTCTTCAGCGCCATGTTCTTCCAGCTCGGCGGCTCCGATCAGACCTCCGAATGGCTCACCTCGATCGGCGGCGGCAAGCTCGGCTTCGTCATCGTGGCCATGGTCGCCGTCTTCCTGCTGGGCATCAACCTGGAGTTCCTCGAGATCACCTTCATTGTGGTGCCGATCTTCGTGCCGGCCATGGATCTGCTCGGCTTCACCCAAGACGAGAAGATCTGGTTCGCCGTGATGATGGCGGTGAACCTGAACATGGCGTTCATCTCGCCGCCGGTGGGCTTCTCGCTGTTCTACCTCCAAAGCGTGGCGCCGCCCGAGGTGCGCACCGCCGACATCCACAAGGGCGCGATCCCGTTCATGGGATTGCAGTCGATCGCACTGGTCATCCTGGGCGTCTTCCCGGGCATCGTGTACACGTCGCTCGATCTGTTCGGCTGACGCAACGCAACACAGCTTCTCCTATCGGCTCAGACGCTGGCAGCGAGGCGATGCAGACGTCGGCACGGCCCGGTGCTAATTTCGTGCAAGGAGCGCTGCGCATCACCGCGGCGCATCACCGTGCCATGGGGAGGCACTGCCGATGACTATGCAAGACACTGACAGCACCGCAACCGCCCTCGACGACGAGAACGCCGACGGCGGCTTCGACCGACGATCATTTCTCAAGGCGGGTATCGGTGTCGCGGGATTCGCCGCTGCTGCAACGCTGCTGAATGCGTGCAGCTCTGACGGTGACGGCGACTCAGCAGCGACTACCTCCGAAGGTCCCGCAGGCACCGACGCTCCCGCCACCTCGGTGGCGCTGACCCAGGACGGACCCGAGATCGAGTGGGAGATGGCGACCAGCTGGCCGGCGGCACTGGTGACCCTGTTCGGCTCGGCTCAGCACTTCTCCACCCAGGTCAGCCGGCTCACCGGAGGCAAGTTCCAGATCAATCCTCGGCCGGCCGGCGAGATCGTGGGCGGCCTCGAAGTGCTGCCCACCGTCCGAGATGTGGGCGTGCAGTCGGGCCACACGGCGTCGTATTACTACGTCGGCCTCAGCCCCGTGCAGCAATTCGGCACCGCTGTCCCGTTCGGCCTGACCCAGCGTCAGCAGAACGCCTGGCTGTACCAGGGCGGCGGCCTCGACCTGCTCAACGAGTTCTATGCCGAGGAGCACGGCGTGATCGCCTTCCCAGCGGGCGGCACTGGCTGCCAGATGGGCGGCTGGTTCACCAAGGAACTCAACTCGGTCGACGATCTGCAGGGCCTGAAGATGCGCATCCCCGGCTTGGCGGGCCGTGTGCTGCAGAACTTGGGCGGCGAGCAGGTCACCTTGCCCGGCGGCGAGATCCTGCCGGCAATCCAGCAGGGCGCCATCGACGGCGCAGAGTTCGTCGGACCCACCGACGACCTCATCTTGGGCCTCGACCAATTCGACGGCGAGCTGTTCTACTACCACCCCGGCTGGTGGGAGCCCGGCACTGCGGTGGAGGTGCAGTTCCCGCTGTCGCTGTGGAACGATCTGCCCGCGGAGTATCAGGCCGCAATCGAGATCGCTGCCGCGGCCACCAACATCAACACCATCGCTGACTACGACGTGCGGAACCAGGTCGATCTGCAGCGGGTGAAGGAATTCGCCAACCTCCGACAGTTCCCCGACGACATGATGGCCGCCTTCAAGGAAGAGACCGAGAACGTGCTCGACGAGGTGGCGTCGGAGGACGCCCGCTTCGCCGCCATCTTGGGGCCTTGGCGGCAGTTCCGCGACGGCATCGCAGAGTGGCACGGGCTGGCCGAGCGCTCCTACCTGACCCAGCAGACACAGATCTAGCCGCCTGGTTCGCCAAGCGTCGCTGGCTCGCGTGTTTCGTCGGCGTCGTTACGCGACGACGCCGGGACGGGTGCCTCATGATGGGTGAGGTGGTCTTGTTTGGCTGCGCGTAGTGTGCCGCTGTGCATCCCTTCAGATTCGGTGTCCAGTACGGCAAGCCTGAGAGCCCGGCTGCGTTCCGGGAGATGGCGCGCAGGGTAGAGGACCTGGGCTATTCGTCGTTGTTCTGCCACGACCATTTCTGGGACAGCTGGTCGCCGATTGTGCATCCCGCGGTCGCGGCGGAAATCACCACGACGCTGCGGGTGGGGACCCTGGTGTTCGCGGCCGACTACCGGCACCCTGCCGTGCTGGCGAAGGACTTCGCCACCTTGGATCTGCTTGCCGAGGGCCGGACCGAGTTCGGCATCGGCGCCGGCTGGCTGACCGACGACTACACCCAGGCAGGCATCCCGCTCGACCGGCCCGGGGTGCGCATCGACCGCATGATCGAGGCGTTGGAGGTCATCAAGGGACTGTGGAGCGGCGAGCCGCTGCACTACGACGGCGAGCACTACCAGATCTCCGGCATGGTCGGGCGGCCGCTGCCGTATGCACCGGGCGGGCCGCCGGTCATCATCGGTGGCGGCGGCCGTCGGGTGCTGACCGAGGCGGCGCGCCTGGCCGACATCATCAGCCTGAACCCGAATCTGAGCTCGGGCACCGTGGGCCCCGATGCGGCGCGCAGCTCGGTAGCGGCCAAGTTCGCAGAACGGCGCCAGTGGATTGCTGATGCTGCGGGTGACCGCTTCGGCGACATCGAGATCCAGCTCAACACGTTCATGGCATTGGTGACCGACGACGCAGACGCCATCCTCGCCGAGTTCGCACCGGGTTTCGGGCTGACGGCTGAGGAGGCGCGCGAGGTGCCGCTGGTGCTGGCCGGCACGGTCGACGACATCTGCGAGCAGCTGCATCACCACCGTGAGGCGTACGGCGCCAGCTACATCGTGATCCACGACCCCGAGGTGGACGCGATGGCGCCGGTTGTGGAGCGGCTCGCCGGCACCTGAGCACGTGGGCGGTGGTGGGTCGCGGCCGACGCGGCAGCACTGCCACAATGAACCCATGACCGCTCAGCATGAAACTTCCGCATCAGAAAATGAGGGCGATGTGACCCGCGACGTGCGCGAGGCTCACCGGCGCAGCCACCGGCTGCCGGGCCTACGTCCTGCGCGAAGAAAGAGGCCTCCCATGGGCGCCACGCATGTCACCGTTACCGTCAAGAACCCAGCAGCACATGATCGTGCCTGGCAGTCCGAATTCCTTGTGGACACCGGCGCCATAGATTCGCTGGTGCCACGCCAACACCTCGAGGCCATCGGCATCGAGCCGATCAGCTCCCGCACCTACGAACTGGCAGACGGCGGCCGGGTGCAGTACGACGTCGCGGCTGCTGAATTCGAATTCATGGACGAGATGATCTTCGGCATGGTGGTGTTCGTCGACGACGACGTCGAGCCGCTGCTGGGTCTCACTGCGCTGGAGTCGGCAGGCATCGAGGTGGACCCGCGCAACCAGCAGCTCAAGCGCCTGTCCGCCGTGCGACTCAAGGCGCTCGCCGCGCACTGAATCTCGCTGACAAGGGCTGTCACACCCCCCGCATAGTGTCGCCTTCGTGACCGAACCAACGGGTGCAGCGACAGCCGAGCCTTCCCGAAGTGGCGGCGGGTTGGCGGCGGTCGGTGTCGGGTTCGGGGCCGAGACCCGTGAGGCACTCGCCGAGTTCGTGACGACGGCCAAATCCGGCGATCCGCTTGCTGCGGTCACGGTGGTGGTGCCCTCCAACTACACGGGGCTGTCGCTGCGACGTGAGCTGGGCGGTCGCCGTGGCGGTGTCGCCGTGCTCGAGACGCTCACCATCTCCGAACTGGCCGACCGCCTCGGCGGTTCGTCGCTGCAGCGCGGCGGGCGGCGGCCATTGAGCGACATGGCGATCGCGGCGGCGGTGCGCATCGCCCTCAGCGAAGATCCTGGTCCGTTCGGACCTGTCGCCGAACATCATCAGACCGCTCGTGCCCTCGGTCGTACCTACTTGGAGCTGCGCGATCTGTCGGCGTCCCAACTCGACGACGTGTCCGGCATGTCGCTGAGGGCCGCCGCAGTGGTGGACATCTGCAGGCGAGTGCGGGCGTCGCTGCGGAACGACTGGTATGACGAATTCGACCTCATGTCCGCCGCAGCGGATCAACTGGGCTCGCTCAGCGCCCTTCCTCCCACGCTCGGGCGCATGTGCGTGTACCTGCCACGGCGGCTGAACCAGCACGAGGGGCGGCTGCTGCGTGCGCTCGGTCGAGCAGCGACAGATGCGCCGGTCGAGGTCGTCGTCGGAATCACCGGCAACGACAGCGCAGACTCGGTGGCGACGAGCAATTGCAGGCGTCTCGGCGTCGAGATGCCGGTCCTCGACGAAGGGCGCCGTGACGAGTTGCGCCGCATGTCCTGCGGTGGCCGGATCGTGAGCGTCTCCGATGCCGACACCGAAGCCCGCACGGTGGTGCGCGACGTGCTGGCCGACCTCAACGCAGGCGTTCCGCCGGGCAGGATCGCTGTGTTCTTCGGTGCGAGCGAACCGTACGGTCGCACGCTCGAAGATCAGTTTCAGGCCGCTGGCGTCGCCACGTACGGCAACACCGCCCGGACGCTCGCCGAGTCGATCTACGGCCGTTTCGCGCTGGGCCTTGCCGCGCTCGCCGATTCCCATCTCGAGGCGCCTCGCCTCGAGCGCCGAGATGTTTTCGACTTGCTCGCGGGCGCGCAGATTCCCCGGCACCGCCTCGGCGAGCGCGACATCGAAGCGGCCACCGACCGCCGGTTCTTCGTGCCCGACTCTGCGTGGGAGCGTCTCGCTCGGGCTGCCCATGTCGTCGGCGGCGACGACTGGTCGTCACGGCTCGGGCGCTATGCCGCAGAGCAACGTGGGCACGCTGCGCTGGAGCGGTCTGGCGACGATCCCAGCCTCGCCCGATGCCGGTGGTTCGAGCACGAGGCTGACGAGTGCGACGCAGCCTCGGCGTTCATGGCAGAGATGCGCGAGCGCCTCATGGACGGCCGCAATCGGCACACCTGGCGGAGCCTGTGCAGCTGGATGCAGTCATCGCTGCATCGCTACCTGGGTGCAGTCGGCCACGCGCGGTGGGTTCAGGACTGGCCCGAATGGGAGATCACTGCCGCCGAACGTGTCGAGGGCGTGCTTGAACGACTCTCCGACCTTGGCGCTATCGAGCCGCGCGTCAGCTTCGACACCATGTACCAAGCGCTGGTGGCCGAACTCGCGCAGCCGCACGGCCGCAGCGGAACCGAGGGCAAGGGGGTCTATGTCGGCCCGCTCGCCGGCGCACTCGATGTCACCCCCGACCGGAGCTACATCGTCGGGATGGCCGAAGGCATCGTCCCCCCGCGGCCCCAGCCGGACAGTCTCGTCAACGACGACGAGCGGCGGTCATTGGGCGGCGCGCTCGCGCTGCATGCCGACGACTCAGCCGAGAGCCACCGGACCCTGCTCGCTGCGATTGCCGCCACCCGTGAACGCTGCACCCTGCTGGCACCGCGGGGGAATCTGCGCCGCAATGCCGACTACGTGCCCTCCCGCTGGCTCGCAGACACGGCGCGCCGCCTCGATGTCACTGGGCACTACTTCGCTGACGGCTACCTCGACGCGGAGAACCTGCACGCCGCTGCGCTTGACGACAAGGTGTCCGGCATCGTCGAGCAGCCGTCGTTCCTGGGCGCCGTGCGCTCGTGCGAATTCCCTGCCTTGCCGTGGGAATACGACTCGGCAAGCCTGCTGGCCCCGAGCCGCGCCGAGCTGGTCCGGCGGGAGCATCCGATGTTCGCCGACCCGGCGTTCCGTTGCGGCGTCGAGCTCTCCGCTGCCCGGCACAGCGCGGCGTTCACGCGCTTTGACGGCAATCTCTCGGGCGTCATCGACAGCGACAGTGCCGTGGCCGCTGTCGTGTCCCCGACTCGGCTCGAGGCTTGGGCGACATGCCCGCGCAAGTACTTGTTCGAGCAGCTCCTCGAGGTGAGCGCCGTCACCGAGCCCGAGCAGATCCTCCGCCTCAGCGCGCTCGAGCGAGGCAGCTTGGTCCATGAGGCGATCGACCGCTTCTACCGACCGCTCATCGCCAACCGCGACGCGTGGACGTCGGCACAGCCGATGCCTGCGGGCGGGGCGGGTCGACCTCCGCCGGGGCCGAGTCGCTCCCCCACCGAGGAAGATCGCGACGAGCTCGTCCGGCTGGGCCGCGAACTGGCCGATGATGCCGAACAGCGGGGGCTGACCGGCCTGCCGCTGCTGTGGCAACGAGATCGCGAAGCACTGCTGGCGGATCTCGGCGAACTGCTCGATCGCGAGGATCAGCGCGAGTCGCGCTCGCGCGGCGACATCGAGAGCTCGGAATTCCGCTTCGGCTTCGACGATTCCGCGCCGGCCGTCTCCTATCGCCTTGATGACGGCAGCGAGATCCGTTTCCGGGGAATCATCGACCGGGTCGAGCGCACCAACGACGGCCGCCTCGTGGTCATCGACTACAAGACTGGCGGCGCCGACAGCTACAAGGGCATCGTCAAGCGCGGCGGGGCCGATCCGACTCTCGCGGGCACCAAGCTGCAGTTGCCGGTCTACGCGCTTGCCGCAGCAGCACACTTCGGGTCGCAAGACCCGAACGCCGAGGCGGTGCTGAGCGCTTACTGGTTCGTGTCGTCGGAGGGGGGGCGCTGGCACTGGCTGGAGCTGCCGGTTGACGACGCGGTCATGGCTCGCTTCGCCGAGGTGGTTGGCACCATTGTGGGGGGGATCCGCAGCGGCGTGTTCGTTGGCTTCGCCCGCCCCGGCGACGACCGCCTCCCGTACTGCGTGTGCCCCTATTGCGATCCCGACGGGCTCGGCACCGCCGATGTGCAGCATTCATGGCGTCTCAAGCGAGGCGATCCGGCGCTGGCGGCATTCGCAGAACTTGTCGAGCCTGCCGGGGTGCCGTCGTGAGCTTGCCGCAGGCTGTCGCGGCATCGCAGCGGACTGACCAAGCCGACCGCGATCGGGTGTACCGGCAGACCGGCACCACCATGTTCGTCGAGGCGGGCGCGGGCACCGGCAAGACCACGGCGCTGGTGAACCGGATGCTCGAACTCGTCACCGGACCGGGCGCCACAGCGATCGGATCGATTGCCGCGATCACCTTCACCGACAAGGCCGCCGCCGAACTGCGCAACCGGGTCCGCGCCAAGCTGAACGAGCGCCTCGCATCAACCTCGAGCGACCACGACAAGGCGGAGCTGACCGGCGTGCTCGACGGGCTCGACAGCGCCGCCATCTCCACGCTGCACGGATTCGCTCGGCGGATTCTGGCCGAGCACCCCATCGAGGCCGGGCTGCCGCCCCGCTTCGAGGCGCTCGACCAGATTTCGAGCGACGTCGAGTTCGACGAGCGATGGCATCGCTTCATCGACGAGCTGTTGTCCGACGCCGACATCGCCTGGGCTGTCGGGCTCGTCGACGCCGCTGGCGTCGACCCCGGCGCGCTTCGTGACATCGGTGCGGCGTTCAATGCGAATTGGGACCGGGTGCGCGTGGCCGATGCGGCGCCGCAAGCGGTGCCTCTCGATGCAAACGGCATCATCGAGCAGGGAATGGCGCTGCTGGAGTGGCGGCATGCAACGAGGGACTTCACAGCGAAGGCCGCGGCGCTGCTTGCAAGGTTCGACGACTACCTGGCACGCCTCCGTGCAGCGACCACCGATGTCGAGCGCTTCGCCGTGCTGAACGAGTCCAACCTCGACGGCCGCGGCGTGCCGAAGGGCGGCGGGGTCTTCCGGGGCGACGACTGGGCGCCGATGCGCGAGGGTCTCGTCGAGCTGCGCGAGCGATGCGCCGCAGCGGCCACCGAGGTCATCGACAACGCGATTGCGGCGGTGTGCGACCGGATCGCCCGCTTCACCTTGGATGCGGCCAATCAACGACGGTCGGCGGGGCGCTTGGAGTTCCATGACTTGCTGGTGCGGGCGCGCGACCTGCTGCGCACCTCGCCCGAGGCGCGTGCATCGCTGCACCGCCGGTATCGCCACCTGATGCTCGACGAGTTCCAGGACACCGACCCCATCCAGATCGAAATCGCCGTGCTCATCGCCGCCGGCGAGCATGGCCTGCCGGCCGATCCGGCAAGCGCCACAGATCGCGGTGCGACCTGGGACCGGCTCGAGACTGCACCCGGTCAGCTGTTCTTTGTCGGCGATCCGAAACAGTCCATCTACCGCTTTCGGCGAGCCGACATCGAGCTGTACGGCGACGCGCGGCAGCGATTCGGCTCCGAGATCGGCGAGTCGGCCAGCCTCCACGTCAACTTCCGATCGACGGCATCGATCATGGCGTGGGTCAACGCGGTGTTCGGTTCGCTGATGAACGGCGCGGGCGAGGACAGCGAGGGCAGCGGCGGCGACGACGCCGCGCGCCGCTTGCAAGCCCCCTATGCGGCGTTGACGGCAAACCGAGCCGACGTCGGCACCGGGCCGGCAGTCACCGTGCTCGGTCGTGACGGGCACGACAAGAAGGAGTCGGGCCTGAACGCCGAGGGCATCCGAACCGTCGAGGCCGCAGATGTCGCCGACGTCATCTGCGAGATCATTCACGACGGCCGCGGCGTGCATGACCGTCACCTCAACGGCACCAGGCCGGCACGCCTCGGTGACATCGCGATCCTGGTGCCGACCCGCACGTGCCTGCCCCAGCTCGAAGCCGGCCTTGCGGCAGCGTCGGTGCCGTACCGGCTCGAAGCATCGGAGTTCGTCTGGCGCAGCCGCACCGTGCGAGACCTGATGATGTGCCTGCGGGCCGCGGCAGACCCCGACGACGCCCTCGCAGTGGTCAGCGCGCTGCGGACCCCCATGTACGGCTGCGGCGACGACGACCTCTACGCCTACTACCAAGCGGTCGGGTCGTGGAGCTACTTCGCTGCCGAGGTCACGTCGTCGCTCCACGCAGAGCACCATCGGGTCGCGTCGGCCCTGGAGCATCTGCGGGGGCTGTACGACGATCACACCTTGGTCGCGCCCTCAGTGCTGCTCGAGCGCCTGGTGCGCGAGCGCCGTGTTTTCGAGCAGGCCGCTGCGGGGTCTCGGACGCGCGATGTCTGGCGGCATGTGCGCTTCGTGATCGACCAGGCGCGCGCGTGGTCGGAAAGCCAGCACGGCGGTCTTCGCAAGTTTCTCCGCTGGGTGGAGATGCAGGGTGCCGAACGCGCCAAGGTCACCGAGGCAATCCTGCCCGAGTCCGACGACGACTCAGTTCGGGTGATGACCGTGCACGCGTCGAAGGGCCTGCAGTTTCCCATCGTGATCGTCGCTGGCCTGCAAGGCAACGGTGCGAGCCCGGCCACGACGCGAGCGATCTTCGTCGACGAACGCTCAGGCGAGGTCTCGACGAACGAGTACGGCGGCGCTGCGGCGGTGCGCCTGCGCAAGGGTGCGGAGACGTCGACGTATGCATCCTGGTCCGATGCTGAACGGTGGGCAGAGCACCACGAGCGGATCCGACTGCTGTATGTGGCCTGCACGCGCGCCCGCGACCACCTCGTCGTGTCGCTGCACCGCGAGACGCCCTCGGAATCTGGTGAGCTGTTCAATCGAAGTCACGCGCAGGTCATCGACGACGCGTTGTCGATAACTGACCACGCTGGAGGCGATGCAACTGGCGCGCATCGGTGGGACTGCCGATCCGGCCGCGACTCCGATGCCGAGGCATCTGTACTGCAACTGCAAGCGGGCAGCACCTCGCGTCGCAACCCCGAGCGCCTCGATCGGACCGAGTGGCTGGATCGACGCGACCGGGCTGCGGATTCGTCAACGCACCGGCCTGCGCTGAGCGCCACCGGCGTTGCGCACGCAGCGACCGGCGCTGCCGCAATGGACTATCCGATATCGCAGGCGGGCGTCACGGGCGCCCGCGACGCGCCCGGCTTGCAGGAACTTGCCGCTTTCGAACCGACCTCCGCACCTCCGCGGGCGCCGAACAAAAGCACACCCGACGACCACCTCGGCGGCGGCCGCGCGCCGGTACGGCGCGGTCGCGGTGCAACCGCCACCGGCAAGGCCGTGCATGGTGTGCTGCAGTCGATCGACCTGGGAAGCGGCGACGGGCTCGGACCGCTTGCAGCAGCGCAGGCGGTTGCGGAAGGCATCGCCGGCCGTCAAGACGTCATCGAGGCATTCGTGCGCTCAGCGCTCGCGAGCGACGAGGTCACAGACGCAGCGCGGACGCGCCACTGGAAGGAGGTGTACGTCGCCGCGCCGCTCAGCGATGCCGATGTGGCGGTGTCGCTCCCGACTGTCGTCGAGGGCTTCGTCGACCTGATGTACGAGGACCCTTCTACGGGCGGTCTTGTCGTGGTTGACTACAAGACCGATGCGCTCGGAGCGATGCCCGACGCAGACAGCGAAAGAGCTCAGCAGTACCGCCAGCAGTGCGCTGCGTACGCTTGGTGCCTCGCGCGCGCCGCTGGCCAACCGGTGAGCCGAGTGGTGCTGCTGTACCTGCGGCAAGACGGTTCGCCCGCCACTGCCGACTCGCTCGCCGGCGATGCGCTGCGCGCCGCCGTCGATGCAGTGGGCGGGGTCGCAGCCGAACTGTCGGGGCTGTCGGTCTGAGGTTCAGCCCAGTGCGGTCAGCCCAATGTGCGCGGCGGGGTTGGTGCCCAGCGCCGATCCCACTTGTTGTCCTCGGTCAGCCGAGCGCGCGGGGAAGAGGCGAGCGGCGCACGGGGAGAACTCGCCAGATGCTCCGGTCAGTCGAGCGCGCGGGGTGGGGGCTGGTAGCCGCCGGTGAGCTCGCCGATGCGGCGTGCGAGCGCCATCGTGGTGCGGTCGCCGCCGTAGGGGCCGACCACTTGGAAGCCGACGGGCAGACCCTGAGGCATCAGGCCCAGCGGCGGCACCGTGGCGGGCAGGTACGACATGCCCGTGAGGATCGTCCAACGCGTCATCTCGATGTAGGGCCGCTCGACGCCATTTGCGGGGATGCGGCGCTCGGCAAAGGTGCCCTCCTGCATGTGGTCGAAGGGCTGGTGGAAGCTCACCGGCATGAGGATCGCGTCATAGCCGGCGAAGAACTCCGCCCACTTGCGGCGGCATTCTTCCCGCGCCATGTGGTTCTCGAGCCACTCGCGGTGGCTTGGCCCCTCGCTCCGGCCCGCCAATGCCATAGCTGCGCGCACCAGCCGCATACCGGTCTCCCATGCCGGCAGCGGATCGATGTCGGGCCTCGCTTCGTGATCGACCTGCACGCCGCTGGCCTCAAGTGCCCCGACCGCAGCTCTCATCACGCCCAGCACATCGCCGTCGACCGGGCAGTACTCGTCGTCGAGCCACGCAGCGACGCGAAGCGACCCCACGTCATCGGGCGCCGGCGGCGGTTGCGGCACCCAGGGCGTCTCGCGGCGCAGCAACACGTCGAACAACAGCTCGAGGTCGTCGCAGCTGCGGGTCAGCGGACCGAAGACGTTGATGTCGGGCTCGGTGGTGCCACCGCGCACGTGATCCAGATACCCGGTGGTGGGGATCAGCCCGAAGCTCGGCTTGTGACCCCAGATGCCGTTGTACGAGGCCGGGAAGCGGATCGAGCCGCCGATGTCGGTGCCGATCTCGAAGCTGGTGAACCCCATCGCCGCGGCCGCAGCCGCACCACCCGAGGAGCCGCCGGGCACCTTCGACAGATTCCAGGGATTGCTGGTGGTGCCGAACAGGTCGTTAAACGATTGGTTGTCTGCAGACCAGCGCGGCAGGTTCGTTTTGCCGATCACGATGGCCCCCGCGGCACGGCAGGCAGCGACCACGGCCGCATCGGTGTCGGGAACGTTGTCGGTCAGCTCACGCGCCCCGCCGGTGGAACGGATCCCGGCGGTCATCAGGGCGTCCTTGGCGGTGAAGGGCACACCGTGCAAGGGCCCGAGCGCGTCGCCGCGGGCTTGCGCGGCATCCGCAGCCCCGGCGCGCTCGAGCGCTCCCTCAAAGTCGCGTGTCACCACGGCATTGATGTCGCCGTCGAGCCGCTCAATGCGGTCGATGACATGAGCAGTCAGTTCGCGGCTCGACAGCTCCCCCGCGGCGATGGCTGCGGCCTGTTGTGTCGCACTCCTCAGTCCTAAGTCATCGTGCGCCATCTCGTCCCCCATTTCCCAGCCGCTGCCGCGGCCCGATGCTGCGCCGACGTTAGTTGTGACGCCGCAGGCCGATGCTGGTCCGAGCGTCGCGATCGTGCCGCAGAGCGCCGAGACGTCTACGCGACGATCTGCCGGTACGCATCGACGACCGGTGCAAGCTCGGCTGGGGTTGCGCCGTGCATCAAGACGGCATCGCCGCCGAGGTCGATTTGGCGTTTGACGGCTGCAGCGCACTCGGCGGGTGTCCCCGTCGCCATGGGGGCGAGCCATTCGTCGGGCAGCAGCGTGCCGATGTGCTCAAGCTGTGCGACCGTGGATGTGCCGTCGATCGGGGCCAGGAACTGCGATACCACCGAATCGGCGCGGAACCGCGCCAGCACCTCTGGGTCCCAGCGATTCACACGCACCAGCACGTCGCCGTAGTACTGCAGGTAGGTGGCCAATCGGCCGACGGTTTTGCGCAGCCGCAGTTCGTACGGCACCTCGTCGCTCACCACGACGAAGCACGACCACACCGTCACCTCGCCCGGATCGCGGCCGGCCTCGCTGGCCGCCGTCTTGGCCGCGTCCACCGAGCGCACCAGGGTCTCGTCGGAATAGAACGGGTGCAAGATGACGTCGTCGAAACAGCGACCGCCCAGCGCCAGGGTCTGAGGTCCCATCGCCCCGAGCGCCAGCGGCAAGTGCTCGTCGAGCGTCTGGTCGAGCAACAGGATCGGCACGCGCCCGGTCGGGCCGTCGTAGTCGCCGATGATCTCGCCCCGGAACAGCCGGCGCATCACCGAGGCAAAATCCTTCAGCTCGGCGGTGGTGACTGGCTTGAGGCCCATGATCTCCTGCGCCACAGCAACGCCACGCCCGAAGCCCATCGTGAAGCGCCCGCCTGCCAGGCTCTGCACCGTCAGCGCGAGGCCAGCGGTCAGCGTCGGGTGGCGCGTATTGATGTTGGTCACCCCCAGCGTGATACCGATGGAATCGGTCACCGCGGCGGCAGCGCCGCACACAGCACCCGCCTCCTTGCGGTTGGGTCGTTCGCCGAGGAAGGCCCGCCCGAGCCCCATCGCTTCGGCTGCGCGAACCTCCGCGACGGCATCGGATGAGTCCTGTGCGTCGCCGGGCAGTAGGTAGAAGCCCAGCTCGGGAAACTCTTGGCTGTTGTTCACACGATCCGACATCGGGGTCACACTAGGGCTGCTGTGCCGCCAGCCCGATAGTGCCGCGGTTACTCGGCGCGCTGAATGAGGAACAGCGTCTGCTCGGGCTTGCCGACAACGACGGCGAGATGCTCGCCCGCCCAGCCGACCTCGCCGTTCGCCTGCTCCACATCGGGGATCGGGCAGACCTCCCAGCTCTGATCGCCGTGCTTCAGCAACGCCATGCCCGCCGACACCTCGACGGTCGTATCCACCTCAAGCATCGTCGTGCGGTGCAGCTCGACCGAGAGCGCCTCGTCTTCAGGACTGCGGGCGGCGGTGAGCTCGCGCGCCGTCACCGTGTAGAGAGGTTCCGAAACATGTGCCCACGACAGGTCCGAACTCTGCGCGACCGCACCGTGGGCGTCGTCGCTGGACACGCTCGGCCAGTGCGTGCCGAAGTCGGGCTCGAAGGACGCAACGAGCCAACTCTGCCGCTGGACCTCGTCGAGATCGGCGAGCTCTGCCACGAGTTCGACGGCCTCGGGGGTCAGTTCGGACGAGCCCGGCGCATCGGCGCAGTCATCGTTGAGCCGCAGCCGCTCCGTGCGCTCCACCTCGACCGCCCGATCGGTGATCCGCACGCGCGCATGGACCAACTCCGAATCCACGATCGGCGGCGTCTCGTCGTCGATGCGTGCGAAGCTCCAGCCGTCTGCGGTCTGAATGCCCACGACGTGTTCGATGATGCAGGCCTGCGGTCGCACGACGCCCAGGATTGCGATGCGTTCCGGCCCCGACAGGTCGACGGCCACCACCTCGATGTCGTCAGGAATGCCGACCGACTGCCACTCCGACCCGTCGTACGCGTACCAGCTGTCGTCGGCCCGGGCAACAGCGTGTGCGCCGCTGAACGAATAGCTCATGGCGACGCCCTCGACTTCGGGGGGCGGCTTCACGATCGACACCGCTGTGGCGAATGACGCTGTTTCCGAATCGTCACGCGGCGGCGGCTCGTCTTCCTGCTGCTCGCTGTCGTCGAGCGCCTCTTGTCCCAGCGCGAGGCTCTCCTCGGAGGCAGCGCCCCCCAATTCTTGCGGTGTGTCCTCACTGACAGACGCCTCCGCAACCGATTCGATGTCGGCGCCGTCGTCCATGGCTTCGTCTGCCTCGTCGGCCATCTCCTCGTCAGCAGCGATCGCTAGGGCGCTCGTCGCAGTGGTTGCGGGCATCGCCGCGGCGTCACTTTGCGTCTCCCCTTCGACAGTCGTCGAGAAGTCGTCGATCCCGGTGCCACGCAGCGACGCGAAACCCACCAGCGCAACCGCAACGAGCGCGAACGCGCCCGCTCCGCCGCGTACCGCGTTGCGGCGCCGCTGCAGCTGGGCTGCGCGCACCTGGACGCCTGTGAGCGAGCCAGAGCCCACCGGCATCGTCGCCGCTGCATCACGCAGCCGGTCGCGGAGGCGTTCTTCGGCGCTCACGACCCCTCCTCGGGGCCAGGTGCCGCCTCGAGCACTTCGCGCAGCTGCTCGAGGCCACGGCTGAGCCGGCTCTTGACGGTGCCCGCCGCGACGCCCAACGCCTCTGCGGTCTCGGCCACCGACCAGTCGAGGTAGAAGCGGGCCACGATCACCGCACGGTGTGCATCGTTGAGCGTCTCGAGCGCGCGCTCGAGGTCGACATCGTGTGCCCGGTCCTCGGTGGCATACGGCTGAGCCAGCAGCGGCCGGCGCTCGCGTTCTCGCCTGACCCGTCGCAGCCATGACCGCGCCCAGTTCAAGCCGACGCGATACACCCAGCCCTGCGGGTTCGAGTAAGCGCTGACCTGTCCCCAGCGTTGGCATGCCCGCGCGAACGCCTCGTCGGCTGCTTCGGCGCCGAGCGCGCTGTCACGCAGCACCAGCCCGAGTGCGCGCGCCAGCTCGTCGCGGTGGGCCGCATAGAAGTCCTCGAACCGGATCGCTACCGCATCGACAGGGGTAGCCCCGGTCGGGGGCGCGCCGTCAGCGGCGCTCACCGTCAATCCTGTGCGGATCGTGCCTGTGCCAATCGAGCCTGGGCCGATCGAGCCTGGGCCCATCGTGCTGGGACCCACCAGCGGGATATCCATCAGCGCAGCACCGAACGTCAGATCCCGGCTGATCAATGCCAGATGTGTCAATGCCACGGGCGCGCCGGCCATTCCAAGTCCCCACGAGAACTGTCTGCCCCTTCAGACTCCCGCCTGAGTGTTTCGGTTCCATGTAGTTCGTTGCAGGAACGTCATGTTTGGCGGTCACGGCTGCACGCGGGCGCGCCCTTCGGCCGCGAGCGCGTCTTCGACGAGCACCCCGGCCTCGCGCAGCGCCTCGATTTCTGCGCGCCCGGCGCCCAGCCACTCGGTGAGCACCTCGCCGTTGTGCTCGCCGAGGTAAGGCGCCAGCGCCTCAGCCGTGACGCCGGAGGCTGCCGAGGTCTGCGCGGAAGCGCCCGAGAACCGGTACGGCGTCTGGGTCACCCGGCGCGTGCCGCCGTCGCGAGCGTCGATCTCCACCGATGAGCCTCGATAGAGCGCCGTCGGCGAGGTGTGCGCTTCCGCGGTCGTACGAATGTCTCCCCAGGCCAGGTTGGCCTCGTCGAGGGCCGCCAGCATCTCTGCGCGGGTCGCGAACGAGCTCAGGAACGCGTTGATCGCGTCGGTGCGGCGCGCCCGCTTCGTCGAGATGTCGGCATCTGGGGGCGACGGGTCAGCCAGCCCATGGGTCTCGCTGAGCTGACGCCAGATCCACCGGAAATCGCCCGCGGTCAACACGGGCCCGTCGACGCCGTCCCACACCAGCCCGCCTTGGGACGTGTAGCTCCCGCCGTCGAGCCCGCTTTGGCTTCCCTCATCGGTCGCCAGGAACGCTTCGAGCATCGCAATGTCGATGTGCTGGCCGTGCCCGGTCGTCTCGGCGACCCGAAGCGCTGCGAGGACCCCGATGGATCCGTGCAGGGCTGCGTTGGTGTCTGCCACTGCCAGGTACGGCTCTTGGAGCGGCTGCTGGTGTATGCGAGCGGTGCGAGCCATCCAGCCCGACTCGCCGTGCAGCACCGCCGCATAGGCCGCCCGCTGCGAATCGGGCCCCTCCTGACCGAAACCGCTGATCGACAGCATCACCAGCGCCGGATTCACCTCGCACAGCTCGGCGAACGACAAGCCGTGGCGCGCCATGACGCCGGGGCGGAAGTTCTCGACGAGCACGTGGGCGTGCGCGACGAGCCGCGTCACCGTCTCGGGCCCGCCGGGAGCACGCAGGTCGACGCAGACGTTGCGCTTGCCGACGTTCTGCTGGGTGTAGAAGCCGGCGAGCCCGGCGCGGTTGACGCCCCACAGCCGCGAGATGTCGCCCTCGGGCGGCTCCACCTTCACGACATCGGCGCCGAGGTCACTGAGAATCCTCCCGGCGAATGGACCTGCCAGAACGCGGCTCATGTCGACCACGCGGATGCCTGCCAGCGGTTTCATTCGGCGACTCTCAACTCAACGGCGCTCAGCGAGGCCGATCGCCGGCGATCGTCACCCGGAGCATGTGGCGCCGCTGCCCGTGGTAGTCGTTGAGCGCATAGTGCTGGACGCTGCGGTTGTCCCACATGGTCAGCGTTCCCGGCTCCCACCGCACCCGGCAGGTGAACTGCTCGCCGACCGCGTGGCTCCACAGCATCTCAAGCAGCGCCTTGGACTCATGGCGGCGCATGCCCGAGACGGCCTCGGTGAACGCCCGATTTACATACAGCGCTTTCGCGCCGGTCTCGGGATGTGTCCGCACGACCGGATGCGTCAGCTCCTGGTGGGCCTCGTCGGACACGTTGACGGTCATCGAGCTGCGCTGGCCGGTGTACCGGTCTGAGTCGCCTCCCCTGCCGTACTGGCGGGCCGCCGAATGCACGGCACTGAGGCTCTCGGCGAAGCGCTTCATGGTGTCGGACAGCCCCACGTAGGCCGCCTGCTGGTTGGCGAACAGCGTGTCCCCGCCGAAGTTCGGCACTTCCACCGCGTACAGCGCCGTCGCCATCGGCGGGCACTCCAGGAACGACATCTCCGAATGCCAGCCGCCGCCGAAGTTGACGGTCTCATGGGGCTCCTTGATGACCGGCACCACCTCCGGCGCGACCGAGGTGCCGCCGAGGTAGGGGTGACGCTCGAGCTCGCCGAAGCGGCGGCCGAAGCTCGCCACGTCACTGGCATCCATGTGCTGGTCGCGGATGACAACCACGTGATAGGCACACAGTGCTTCCCGGATCGATGCGGCGTGCGCGTCATCGAGCGTGTTCACGTTGAGCGGGCCGCCCCCAGCCGCCCACAGCTCGGCGCCGAGCGCTCCCGCGAGGGGCCGGACATCGAGCAGTCCTGAACTGGGCTGCCCTGGATTGGGCTGCCCCAGAGGGGATTGCGCCGGATCGGGCTGATGCCCTTGTGACACCGCTGTGCTCATCGGACTGTCCTCATCGGATCGGGCGCCCCCGCTGCGGTGCGCGGGACGCTCCCGCAGCCGCAGCCGCGGCGGCGGCCAGCGGATCTGCTTGCCGCAGGCGCCGTGCAACTTCCCCCGCCGCAAGTATCGCCTCATTGGGGTCCGAACCGCACGGTGTCATGTTCACGTGACGGCAGCCCGCCTCGATGTACGGCAGGAAGAACTCCACGATGTCATCGACCGTGCCGCAGGGCGTGTACTTCTCGAAGGCCCTGAACGGCACGCGGTAGAAGCGCTCGAGCTCGGGGGCGACGCACGCCGCGGCCTGCTCGCGGTTGTCGCCGATGCCCACCCACAGCTGGATGCCATGGTCGGGGATGTCGGGGGCCGCACCCGGGACCGCCCGCTGCGTCGCGGCCGTTTCCGCATAGAGGTTCAGCGCCGCCTGGTAGTGCTCGACGGTGCACCAGATGCCCAGCCAGCCGTCGGCAAAACGGCCGGCGCGGCGGATTGCGGCATCGGATCGCCCGCCGACGTAGGTCGGGATGGGCGGGTCGGGCACCGGGATGATGCGCGCCTGTGACATCGAGAAGAACTCGCCGCGGTGATCGACCGTCTCGCCGCCCAGCAGTCGCAGCACGATCTCGAGCGACTCGTCGGTGCGCCGGCCTCGGGTGCGGGGATCGACGCCGCACAGCTCAACCTCATGGCGGTCGTCGCCGCCGATGCCGACGCCGAAGCTGATGCGCCCAGGCGCCATCTCGGCCAGGTTCGCGAGCTGGCGGGCGACAGGAACCGGGTGACGCAGCGGCAGCAGGTACACGCCGAGATACACGCCCAGGCTCGGGTGGAGGTTGGCAAGCGCCGCTGCGGTGACCATGCCGTCATTGCCGTGCCCGATGCGGAAGCTGACATGGTCGGCGAAGAACATGCAGTCGATGCCCGCATCGGCGACCAGCTCCACCATGCGGCGGCGCTCATCCCACGGGCGCGACCACAGCTTCACATCAGGCGTGACCCCAACCCGGATGGGCGGTACGGCGGGGTGCTCTGGCGAACTCATGCTGGCAAGCTCATGCGGCAGTTCCTGACGGTTTGGCAGGGGCAGCAGCGGGCACGTCCCAGAGCACCGGCAGGTGCTTGAAGCCATGCTGGAAGTTCGACAGCAGGCGCTCTGGCCGCTTGGCCGGATCCAGCCGCAGGTTCGGCATTCGCCACAGGGCTTCGGTGAACATGGCGGACATCTGGCGGCGCGCCAAGTGCGCACCCAGGCAGAAGTGCGGGCCGGCCCCGAAGGTGAGATGGTCGTTCGGGCTGCGCTCGATATCGAACCGATCCGGCTCGGCGAATACGGCAGGGTCCCGGTTGGCCGCCACGTGGAAGACCACCACCTTGTCGCCGGCCCCGATCAAGCGGCCGCCGAGGGAGACCTCACGGGTCGCCGTGCGACGGAAGTGCACCACCGGCGGGATGAATCGCAGCATCTCCTCGATTGCGCCGGGCAGCAGCTCAGGCGCGGCGAGCAGCCGTTCGAGCTGGTCGGGATGTTGCAGCAACGCCCACAAGCCGCCGGGTATGCCGTTGCGCAGCGTCTCGTTGCCCGCCACGGCGAAGAGGAAGAACATGGTCTCGAACTCTTCGTTGGTGATGCCGCCCTCGGCATCGTCGGCCCTGAGCAGCGTCGAAACCACGTCGGCGCCCGGGTTGGCCCGCTTGTAGGTCGCCAGGTCGTGCGCGTAGGCGTACATGTCCGCGAGGCCTTCGCGGGAGCGAGGGTCGGGCATGCGACCGTCGGGCCCAGGACGAATCTGGGCTCGCACCTCTAGCGAGCGCCGGGCCATCTGCGTTCCCGTCGCCGGATCGAACGCGTCAGAGACCGCATACTCGGCGTCCTGATACCCGATGACCCGGTTGGACCAGTCGAACAGCAGCATCCGGTCCTCGCTCGGCACGCCCATGATGTCGGCCAGCGTCAGCAGCGGCAGTTCCGCTGAAACCTCCTTGGCGAAATCGGCCCGGCCCCGATCCGCCACCGCGCTGACGAGCCCTTCCGCACGGGCTGAGATCGTGGCCTCCAGCGAAGCCACCGCACTCGGCGTGAACGAGCGCATGAGCAGGCGACGCAGCCTCGTGTGCTGCGGTGGGTCCTGGTTGAGCATCATCCGCTGGACGAACTCCAGCATCGCCGCGGTCTGGGGGTCGCGAATCTGCGTCCCGCCGAGATGGGACGAGAAGGTCCCCGGATCGCGCAGCACCCGGTTCATCAGCTCGTGGGTGAGCACCGCCCAGAAGCCTGGTCCGGCCTCCCACCCCATGAGCTCAGGTTCGGGCACCCAGTGAACCGGGGCGTGTGCGCGCAGGTCGGCGATCAGATCATGCGGCACGCCATCCACAAACGTGCGCGGGTCGAACAGCGGCACCGGGTCAAGACCCGGCTCAAGCCCAGAATCGAGCCCAGCGTCGGAGCCGATGGCGGGCATGGGACTCAGCCTGCCATCTCCCGTAGGGGCGCCAGGGTGCCTGAGCCCACTGGAGTCTCGGCCGGCCGCTGTGGAGGTGTCGGCGGCTTGGTGATCACGAAGAACAGCATCCCGGTGGCAGTGACCACAGCGAGCGCCACAAATCCGGTGACGTAGCTGCCGGTCGTATCAGCCAGCCAGCCAGCGGCGAGCGGGCCGACGATCGGACCGATCATCACGATGAGCGAACTCACGCCCATGATCGCAGCGAACGCCGAAGAACCGAAGTAGTCGGCGCGCAAGGCTTGCATGAGCGGGCCGCGCGCGCCCCACGCGAGACCGTGGAAGATGACGAACAGCACCACGACGAACACGTTGGGGGCCCAGGCCAGCAACAAGATGCCGCCGGCGTGGCCGAACATGGCCACCGACGCAATGAGCCGCTTGTTGACCCGGTCTCCCAGCCAGCCGCCCACCGCCATTCCGGCGAGCTGCATCAGCGGCAGCGCAGCGGCGAACAAGCTGGCCTGCTGCAGCGTGTAGCCCCGCTCCGATGTGAGGTAGAGCTGCAAGTGCGCCATCACGGCGCCGACCACGAACAGGGCGCTCAGGTGACCGAACGAGATCGTCCAGAACGCCTTTGTGCGCATCGCCTCCTTCGCCGTGAAGTGGACATCGGTGAGACCTTCCGCGCGGACCGTCTTCCCGTTGGCAACGATCTTGGCCCCGCCGTCGACCTCTTCGCCGAATTCAGCAGGGCTGCCGTCGAGGTACTTGGCCAGCCACCACGCGACTGCAGCACCCGCGACGCCGGTAACTGCGGCGGTCGTGCGCCAACCGAACCAGGTGAATGACAGGACGACGAGCGGGACGCACACGCCGCCCAAGGCGAGGCCCATGCCGCCGAACGCCAGGGCGCGGGCACGCAGCCGCTCGAACCAGCGCACGATCGCGACGGTGACCGTCAGGAACCCGCAGAACGCGCTGCCGACGGCCATGACCAAGAACGCGCCGTAGAACTGCCACAACGAGTGCAGCTGGCTGAACCACACGAATCCGATCGCCATGCCGACGGCGCCCACTCGGGTGATGACTTTGGGTCCGAAGCGGTCTATCAGCCATCCCTGTGCGGGTCCCAGCAGCGCCGTCTCGGCGCGGTTGACGGCAAACGCGCCCGACAGGGCCGTCTTGCTCCAGCCGTACTCCCGCTCGATCTCCACCAGGTAGGCACCCAGCGAGTGCATAACGAACGCACTCTGCAGCCCCTGGATCACTGCCCCTGCACCCACCACCCTCCATCCACGGAAGGTGGTGTTGCGTTTGGACATCGGTACTTCCTACCCGATCGAGCGGCTGCTGCGGCATGAGAGCATGCGCGGATTAGCGGAACGTTTCCTTGCGTCACCTCTTGTTTCCCGCCTTGTTCGCTGCACTCACGGTCCGCTTGGCCACGGCTTCGCCATTCGGCTCAGCCTCTTGGAGCGTGCACAGACGACGGACGCACGCGGTGATTCGGCCGCGTACGGTTGCAATCGCAGGCAGGCCGACAGGGCCCCACACGGGCGGGGAGAGACGAGGATGGCGACGCTCATCAAGGGAGGCACCGTCGTCAGCTCGACCGGTGCAAGCCCAGCGGAGGTGCTCATCGACGGCGAGCGGATCGCTGCGGTCCTGCAGCCCGCCAGCGACATTGCCGCCGCCGCCGAAGGGGGCGCGGAGGTGGTCGACGCCACCGGTCGGCTCGTGGTGCCCGGCGGGGTGGACGTACACACCCACATGTCGCTGCCGTTCGGCGGAACATTCGCCTCCGATGATTTCGAGACAGGCACACGGGCAGCGGCGTGGGGTGGCACAACGACCATCATCGACTTCGCCACACAGACCTACGGCGAGAACGTACGCGCGTGCTTCGACGCACGTCTGGCCGAGGCCGAGGGAAACTGCGCCATCGACTACGGCATGCACATGATCCTCGGCGGCGTCGATGACGACGCGCTGGCCGAGATGGACCCGCTGGTCGACGAGGGCGTGACGAGCTTCAAGCTGTTCATGGCCTACCCGGGCGTTCTGTACTCAGACGACGGCCTGATCCTGCGGGCCATGCAGCAAGCGGCCGGCAACGGCGGGCTGATCATGATGCACGCCGAGAACGGCCTGGCCATCGACGTGCTGGCAGCGCAGGCGTTCGAGCGGGGCGAGACCGCCCCGGTCAATCACGGCTATGTGCGGCGCAAAGAGCTCGAGTCTGAAGCCACCCATCGGGCCATCCAGCTCGCCAAGGTGGGTGCCGCGCCGCTGTACATCGTGCACCTGTCAGCAGCCGAGGCCCTCGAGCAGGTGGCGCTGGCGCGCGACGCCGGCATGAACGTGTTCGCCGAGACCTGCCCGCAGTACCTGCACTTCAGCCTCGAAGAGCACCTCGACCGGCCCGGCTTCGAAGGCGCGGCCTACGTGTGCTCGACACCGATCCGCTCCCGCGAAGAGGGCCACCAAAACGCCCTGTGGAAGGGGCTGCGCACCAACGACCTGGCTGTGGTGTCCACCGACCACTGCCCGTTCTGCATGAAGGAGCAAAAGGAGCTGGGGCTCGGCGACTTCCGGGCGATCCCCAACGGCATCGGCGGCGTCGAGCACCGCATGGACCTGATCTTCCAGGGCGTGGTCACCGGCGAGATTGGCCTGGCCCGCTGGGTGGAGCTGTGCGCGACGACCCCGGCCCGCATGATGGGCATGTACCCCCGCAAGGGGATCATCGCGGCGGGTTCCGATGCCGACGTCGTGATCTATGACCCCGAGCATCGCTGGACCATCAGCGTCGACAACCACCACATGAACATCGACCACTCGGCGTATGAGGGTGTCGAGGTGACGGGCCACGTCGACACTGTTATTTCTCGCGGTCGCAAGATTGTCGACAACGGTCAGTACCTGGGGCGTGCCGGCGACGGCCAGTACCTGCCCCGGGGGCTCTGCCAGTACCTGCAATAGGAGACGACGCCAAGCCCAGCTCGACCACACGCAGCTCCCGCCGGACGGCCAGGAGCAAGTCGTGCGGAGATCACTAGGCGCAGGCGACGGCGATTTCCAGGGCGGCGCAGATCTGGCGCATGCGCACGTCGCCCAGCCAGCCGAGTCTCGCTACCAGCCACGCTTGACGCACCGTGTGGACCGAGTCCAAGTTGACCGCTGAGGGCTTCGCCACCGGATCGTCGCCGGGTTCAAGCACGACTTCGCTTGCCAGTCCCCGCACCGTGCTCGTG
>LXNI01000892.1_pt1 | contig 30535 bp, 29 predicted proteins | sample 809091 | NCBI WGS metagenome assembly LXNI01 (sample SAMN04870527, study PRJNA318959) | sponge metagenome | biome: 01000161; feature: marine sponge reef; material: water | host: Sarcotragus foetidus | place: Greece: Milos, Mediterranean Sea | collected 2013-05-29 | depth 5-7 m | reverse complement strand
CGGTCGCCACCGACCACGTCAATGCTGTCGGTCAGGCCCATGTCATTAACGGCGTTTGCCACGCCTTCGGCAAAGGCGTCACCCGAATAGATGATATCCATATCGGGATTGGCTTCAATCAAGTTTAGAGCGCCGTTGTAAGCGCCGTCCATTGACGCTCTGTCATCTACCGGTTCGAGGAACTCATAGGCGCGACCCGATTCTTCGAGCGTTGTGCGGAAGCCGTTCAGACGATCGCGGTGCTGCTGCGCGCTGATGAAAGCCACCACGCCAATCTTGGCGCCATCGGGATAGCGATCCAGTACCAATTGTGCTGCCGACTCGCCAAAAGCAAAGTCGCCCGTGCCAACAAAGGCATGGCGCGCGCTCTTGTCGATGAGGTCGCCATTGAACTGGATGAAGGGGATGCCGGCTGCCATCGCCTGTTTCGATACCTCAGGTATCAACGTGACATCGAATCCAATCATCATGATGCCGGCGGTATTGGGCTTGGCTACAATTTCCTCGAACAGTTTGATCTGTTCCAGGGCGATACCATCAGTGGGCGGCGGACCGACGATCTCGACATTGATGCCGAGCCACTCAGCAGCCACTTCAATGCCTTCAAAGTGTTGTTTCCACCAAGGATGACCGAGGTTGCCGCCGATCATATAGTAGACGTCCTCGTCGCTATCTTGCGCGCTGACTGATGCGAACGCGCCAATGAACAACGAGAGTACCAGCAAGAGAACCACAAACTTCTTCATCATACTCTCCAGAAAATCCTACTGTTGTGAAAAATCTATTCGCGGCAAGTGAGGATCATGAACAAAGCTTGGACAATGAACTTGGCCTCGATTGTCACCACGATGGCGATGCAGATGCGCTGCTAAACCCATCTGCCCCCTTCTAGTGTGTATCCCGCGAGCAACTGGAAAACACAACACGTCTCTACGACCGGCGATTACCGGTCATCATCAATCGGTTGCCCCTTGCCTTTTGCTCCAGGCATCGAAAGCAACCGCCGTGAACAGCACGGCGCCCAAAACGAAAAACTCCCAGTAGACGGGCAAGCCCAGCTGTATGGTCGCACTCCGGATCATATGCATGAAGAAGAGCCCGAGGACGGCCCCTAACACGCTCCCCTCCCCGCCAGTGAGCGCTGCGCCACCGATGACCGCCGCGGCAATCACGCGCAGCTCCAGCCCACCGAGAGTATTCGGCGGCGCCGATGTCAGCCGGCTGGCCCAGACGATGCCACACATAGCCGCCGCCATGCCCGTGGCGACAAAGCCGATCAAGGTGACGCGATTGACATTGACGCCGTTGAGCGCCGCGCCTTGACGGTCGCTGCCGGCGGCAAAGATATGCCAGCCGAAGCGCGTGCGATTCAGCACCAGCCAGCCGAGAAAGATGACGACCGCCGCGTAAAACACAGGCATCGGCAGCGTGCTAATCCTCATTTCCTGCAAGAAGGGGAAGGTCTCGCCCAGGTCTCGCAAGGGCTGAAAGCGCGCGATATCTCGGAAGGAGCCGACAAAGTTATGGCGTGATTCGCCGCCTGCCACACCGGTGGCGGCGCCTTGCGCCATCCACCAGGTCGCCAAGGTGGTCATCAGCGGATTCATGCGCAGGCGCGTTACTGCGAAACCGTTGATTACGCCGACTATCAATCCCGCGGTCAAGCCGATTGCAACGACCAACAGGATCAGGAGCGTATCGTCCATCGTGCCCAACAAACGCGAGAAGGTCCAGCCAACCAAGACCACGCTAAGGTTGGCGATGCCGGTCACCGACAGATCGAACATGCCGCCGATGAGCAGCATCGCCATCGGAATGACGACCAGCATGTCCGGCGCGACCTGCGAGAGGAAAATGGGAAAATGCGTCGGACCCAGGAAGCCAGGCGCGCCGCCCAACCGCACCAGAATAGTAAAGACCACCAGCACCAACAGCAGTTGGATCTCACGCTGCGCCAGCAGACGTTTCCAGCGCGATTCGCTTGCCGCCCCGTCAGTGCTGGTATCAAATTCTTCTTGCTTAACTGCCATAGCCTTGCTCCGTTGTCGTGACAATCCAGCCTTACATTGGCGACCGGCCTGCTAAAGCAAATCGGCGCCAGTGATCATACGAACGACTTCGGTGGAATCGGTCTCTTCCTTGATTAGCGTGCCCACTGTGCGTCCGTGACGCAGCACCGTGATACGATCGCAAATTCGGAATACGTGCGCCAAATTATGGCTAACGACGATTATGCCCTTGTCTTGCTCCTTGAGGTGTTCAATCAAGGTCAGCATTTCATGCGCTTCCTTAACACCGAGCGCTGCTGTGGGCTCATCAAGCAGTAAGATTTCCGCGCCGAAATGCACGACCCGCGCAATGGCAACCGCCTGCCGCTGCCCACCGGAAAGGTGACGCACGCGCGTGTGAACGGAGGGCAGATTGGTCTTCAACTGGCGCACGACCTGATTCGCCTCCGCGGTCATCTTACGCCGGTCCAAGATTCCGTTCCTGGTTAGCTCGCGTCCGACATACAAGTTGGCGACAACGTCGCGCGTCGCCAGGAGCGCCAGGTCTTGATAAACAGTGGCGATGCCTAAGTCGAACGCGTCGTTGGGGTTATCGATCGTGACGGACTGGCCGCGCACGATAATTTCGCCCGCGTCCGGTTTGTGCGCTCCTGACAGCACCTTGATCAAGGTCGACTTGCCAGCGCCGTTGTCGCCGACCAGCGCAACTATTTCTCCCGCTCTAACGTCGATTTGCGCGCTGCCAAGCGCCTGTACCGTGCCATAGGCTTTTTCGATGTTGCGCGCAACCAAGAGGGGCTTTTCTCCCCTAGACTCGGCGGGCGCCTCCCTTGCTTCTGCTTGCGGCGCACCCATATTCACCTCGATCAAATCCAACTTAGCGGAATCGCCACACGATCAATCGATCGACGATGAGCGTCGGCATCTCTTGCCGAACCGGCCCAGCACGACCTGATGGTTGACATATAGGTTCGCAACTGATGGGGGGCGCGTGAAGACATTGGAAGAAGCAGTTACGTGAAAGAAAAAACTATACATTCTTCTAATTCGCACCTGATAATTGTATGCGAGTTAACAATTTGCTGTTTACAACGCAAACTATAGCGTTTCTCTTGTCGCTTGTCAAATATTCCATTCCGCTAAAGGGACTGCTGCTCGCGAGCACAATGTTGAGCGACTAGAACTAGCCGAATGACAACGCCTTCAGCTGTTTGAGAGCCACGAAGCCACGTCAGATCGGGCTGGTGCAAAGGGCGTCCTGACTCCGCTAGCCAGCGATTGTAGCGTCTAATCTACGAGTGGACGTTCTTGTTGTCCGATTGGGATGGCAGTTGCGGCCACGGAATAGGACCTGGAAGCCGTGAATTTGCCTCGGAAAAGTATAGCCCGGATCACACAGGCCTAAGGCGTGCCCCGCTTCGCCGACGCGGCTCAGGCGGTTGAGTACTTGCGGCAGATGATGCAAGCGGTCGACAATAACGTTGGTATCCAGGATACAGATCACTGGGTGCATGCGGACTCATACCAGGCTTCGATGCATTCTTCTGTGATAGGCACCGTCATCTCGTCGAGCTGTGCTTGCCTCAGGCCTTCGCTCATTGCAACCAGGGCCACATTGAGTCGCCGCTCAATACGCAATCGCTCAGAAGGCGATCTGCAGCCGTCGCGGCTTGGCATCGGCCGGGCGGGCATAGAGCAGGGTGGCAGCGGCGTTGGCATGACCGGCTTGCGCCTGCATATCATGCAAGCGGGCGCCGTTGTTCAGCGCCAAAGTGATATGCGTCCGCCGCAGATCGTGCGCCGACAAGCGCTCAATCCCAATGCGCTTGCCGCTGCCGCCCACCACCCGCACAATCGTCTCGGCGTTCATCGCCTCATCGACATAGAACCCCGGATTGTAACCGGCCGTCATGGTGGGAAAGACATGGTCGTATTCGCCCGCTTGCGCCTCCCACAGGGCATGCAGCGACTGGATGGTGTAATCGGTCATATCCGCTATGGCCGCGATGCGTTCCTTTCCGCCCTTGCCCTGGCGCACGGTCACGAGCTGGTCCTCAAAGTCGATGTCATCCCAGCGCAGCGCCACCACTTCGGCCCGGCGCAAACCAGTGTACGCGTTGATGACACGGCGCAGGGAAGCAGGTCAGCAGTGATGATACACATCCCAGTCGAAGTAGGTTGAGAAGGCTTCGCTGAGAATATCGGCCGAATGCGAGCGATTCATCGCTGCGTGATGTTCGAAGCCGTTGGTGCAGATATGACGCATCAGCGTTTGCAATTCCGGCACTTCGACAACGGCGCGGCTGCCAAACGTGTCCAAGGGGTCATCGACGAACATGCCGTCGCCAACGTAGGCGCGCATCACACCGTTGCGGTCGTCCGTGGTCACACGCGCATAACTGAAGGGGCCCGGCGGCGTACGGCCCGCGACCACGCCGTAGGTATTCTCATCGCCTAAAGTCGAGCCCAAGATCGGCGCATACTCCATTTTGAAGTCGTCATCAAAGAAGCTCTTCGCCCAATTGCCGCAGTGGAAGACAACACACTTGTTCGGATCATCGGCGTAGTTATTGTTCCAGTCGACCAGCGCGCTCGGCGTCTCCGACGCCAACTGTAGCGCGTACATCGAGACGACGCCGGTGATATCCACCTCGCAGGCGCTGGGCAGCAACTGCTCGCTCATCATGCTCATCAGCGTGCAGACGTTGACGCCGTAGTTCAGTTGCAGCGAATCCCAACATTGCAGCGCGGTTGCCGTGATATCCAGCGCGCCCATCCACTCGTCGAGAATGACGCCGATCTTCGCCATCTTTAGCAGCGAAGGGGCAGGTACACCCTCAGTCTTGACATAGGCGGTGATCTTGCCGATGCGCTCTTGGACGCGCGCGTCGTCGTCGGCAAGTTTGCGCGCCGGTCCAAAGACGTCAGTCAAGTCGAGCGTCTGCACACTAATGCCAAAGGCCTGGAGTAGTTTCTCGCTGTAGCGGGTTGTGTTAAAGGCGTTGGGACGCGCCCCGACCGCGCCCAGCCGCGCGCTCTTCAAGCCGCGAACCACACGGCAGATGCCGAGGAACTTGCGGAGGTCCCGCTTGAACGATCCGCTCGTGGGATGCACCGTGTGATCCTGCGTCACGCTGTAATTGAAGCCGTACTGATACAGGTTGTTGCAGACTGAGATCTTACCGCAGAAGGCATCGCGCCGCCGTGACGGGATCAAAGCGTTGAGGTCATCGGGATAGGCTTGCACCAGGATGGGCACTTGCAGCTCTGACAGTTTGATCGTCTCCGCGATGCCCTTTTCGTCGCCGAAATTCGGGAGGGAGATGAGGATGCCATCGATCTCGCGGCGATGCTGCTGGAAGAGGTCAGCGCATTTTCTAGCGTGCTCCCAGGTTTCGACTGCGCCCAGCTTGGTCGCAGCCTCGGCCAGGATGATGGGGCGGACATCGGCCTCGGCCAGGACATCCAGAATATCTTTGCGCCCTTCGGTGATCAGTACATCGGGGAAGAAATCGCGATTGCCGATGATCACGCCCAAAGTCAATTGCTTGTCTGCCATTTGCACACCTCAGTCAACGCGCTATTCGGAAAGTCATAGAACCTGCTGCACTGCTGCGATCCAGCCAGCGTGCATTTTCTCCGCCATGTCAGCGTTTATCGCCGCTTGGTATTCGCTGTAGTTGGCGGCCATCTCGCGCAGCTCACTCATGTTACGGATGCCCAAACCGAGCATGCCGGCGTAGACCGCGCCCAGCGCCGAGAGTTCGGGCAGAGCCGATGCGCGAACGGCGATGCCGGTTAGGTCCGCGACCACCTGCATCAGGAAAGCATTTTGCGTGGCGCCGCCATCAGCGCGGATGATCGTAAGATCGGCTTTGGCCTCATCCTTCATCAGGTCAAGGACACCCTTGATCTGATAGGCGATGGATTCCAGCGCGGCGCGAGCGACATGCGCCTTGGTGGATCCAGGTGTCAAGCCGACGATCGCCGCCTTGACATCAGCCCGCCAGTATGGCGCGTTTAGGCCGACGAAGGCGGGCACGAGGTAAACCCCGCCATTGTCCTCTACGCTGATTGCCAGTTGTTCCGTTTCGGCGCTGTTTTCGATCAGTTCCAACTGGTCGCGCAACCAGGCGACGGTCGCGCCTGCATAATTGATAATGCCTTCAAAGGCATAAACTGGCCTCGTTTCGTAGACCCAACCCAAGGCGGTGAGCAGCCCGTTCCGCGAAAGCAAGGGCTCGTGCCCAATATTCAGCATGACCGATGAGCCAGTGCCGATGGTCACTTTGGCGTCGCCAGGCGTGTAGCAACGTTGGGCGAAGAGCGCCGCCTGGGAATCCCCCATGACGCCGCATATAGGTATTGGAGATTCAAGCGCACCCTCCAGATCGGTCTGCCCGAAAAAGGCACTGCTCTCGTGTACTTCAGGCAATGCGCCGGACGGAATCTCAAAGAGAGCGCAGAGGTCTTCGTCCCAGGCCAGCGTATTGATATTGAAGAGGAGTGTGCGGCTGGCATTGCTGTGATCGGTGGCGAAGATCGCGCTCCCCGTCAAGCGGTAGATCAAGTAAGCGTCAATCGTCCCGATCAGCGCGCTGCCCGCCTCAAGCCGGCGTCTGATATGCGGCTCTTCGCGAAGCAACCAGGTCAGCTTCGAGGCCGGGAAATAGGTGTCTATCTTTAATCCAGTACGAGTGAACACCATATCTTCATGGCCGGCGCTGATCAATTCCTGGCAGATGGGATCGCCGCGGCGACACTGCCAGACGATGGCGGGATAGAGAGGCTCGCCAGTCGCGCGGTCGAAAACGACGATGGTCTCGCGCTGATTGGTGATGCTTAGGCCGGCGAGCTGGCGCAAGCCGGCGCGTTGACGCGTCAAGAGCGTCCGCGACGCCGTCAGCGTGTTCTGGTAGATTTCTTCGGCGTCATGCTCAACCCAACCGGGCTGTGGATAATACTGCTTGTGTACGACTGTGGCTTGATCCAGAAGCTGGCCGGACAAGCTAAAGAGCAACGTTTTTGTCGCGGATGTGCTTTGGTCGAGCGCCAGAATCGTATTCATCGCCTAGCGCCTGCTCAGCAATTCTCTGGCGGTCTTTGCCAGCCCGTCGGCGGAGATGCCATAGTGGTCAAAGATCTCCAGTTGATTGCCCGTTACGGTGTATTCATCAGGAATCGCCACGATCCTGAATGGCAAGCTGGCGCCTTCGTGCAGCAAGACAGTTGCACAGGCTTCGCCCAGCCCGCCGTAGACACTGTGCTCTTCCACAGTGACGATGGCGCCGGAATGGCGCGCCGCGTGAAGCAGAGCGTTGACATCGAGCGGTTTGACCGTGTGCATACTGATGACTCCGCAGCAGATCCCATGGGCCTCCAATGCCTGCGCCGCCAGCAGCGCGCGTCCGGCTGGCTCGCCAGTTGCGATAAATGTAAGATCACTGCCCTCACGGAGGATGATAGCTTTGCCAATCTCAAATCGGGTGCAGGGCGCATGCAATTCCAGCATGGGCTTCTTGCCATAGCGGATGTAGACAGGACGGGGGTGATGCATCACCGCCTTAATCGCCTCGCTGGTTTCGAAATTGTCCGCGGGCGCAAGTATGTCGATGTTATTGATTGCGCGCAGGGCGGCAAAATCGTGCAAGGAATGATGGGTGGTCCCGAGCGCGCCGTAACTAACGCCGGCGCTGATGCCAATGACTTTGGCCGGATGATCGGAATAGGCGATGTCATTCTTGATCTGCTCCAGCGAGCGAGCGGTGAGGAAACAAGCGGGTGACACGACGAAGACGTTCTTGCCCGACATTGCCAGGCCGGCGGCGACGCCAACAAGATTCTGCTCGGCGATACCCATTTCTATCAGCTGGCCTGGCAGCTCTTCGCCAAAGGCAACCAACTTGCCCGACCCGCGGGAGTCGCTGGTGACAACTACGATAGACGGGTCACAGCGCGCCAGCTTAAGCAAGGTGTCAGCGAAGACTTCCAGGTTCGCGCGACCTGTTGCCGGCGCGATCATAGGGCAGACTCCGCGATTTCCAGCTCGGCCAGCGCCGCTTGGTATTCGTCGTCGGCCGGCACCTTGTGATGCCATTTCACGACGTCTTCCATGAAACTGACCCCGGCCCCCTTGATCGTGCGCGCCAAAAGCAGATTGGGCTTGCCGCGCTCAAAGGGAAGACGGTCAAACGCGCGCACGAGCGCAGCGACATCGTTGCCATCGCAGCCGTTGACGGCGCAGCCAAAAGCGGCGAATTTCTCCGCCAGCGGCTCCAACCCCATTACATCCTCGGTAGCGCCTGTGATTTGCAATCCATTGCGGTCGACGATGATGACGAGGTTATCCAGCTTGTAGTGGAAGGCGGCCATAAGCGCTTCCCAGCTGGAGCCTTCGGCAAGTTCGCCATCGCCAAGCAAGGTGAAGATGCGATGCGGACTTTCGCTCATTTTCGCGCCCATCGCCAAACCGACACTGACGGAAAGGCCGTGCCCCAGAGCGCCGGTGTTGTGCTCCACACCGGGGACCTTGCGCGTGGGATGCCCGACAAAGTGCGATTGGAAGCGGCTCAAGGTATCCAACTCGGAAGCAGGGAAGAAGCCTTGGTCCGCCAGCACGACATAGAGCGCCTCAACCGAATGTCCCTTGCTCTGAACATAGCGGTCACGCTCGGTAGAGGAGAAGTTCTGCGGCGTGATATCCATGACGTAGTTGTAGAGCACGTTCAGGATGTCAATGCAGGAAAGGCTGCCAGCGGTATGCCCAGCTTTCGCCGACTTTATGCTGCGCAGAATCGCCTTTCGATATTCGATTGATTTTCGCTGCAATTGTCTTACCTGCACAGCAGATTCCTTGCTCAGGCCGATGTTCGAGGTCATGCCATCAAAGCCCCAGCCGTCCGTTGATCGGTGATCACGGTATTCACTAGCCCACCCGCTAAAGCGCCGCGTATGGCTTCTATCTTGCGCTTGCCGCCGGCTAGAGCCAGAACGCGGTTGGCTTTGACAAGCTGCTTCAGTCGAATGCTAACCACGCGCTTGTCAAGCGGCAGCGCCACCTGACGGCCGCCTGCGTCATAGAAGCGCAGACAGATATCGCCAACTGCACCCGCCTGCTTCAGCGCGCTCAGCTCATTGGCGGAAAATACATTGCCGCTGCTCGCCAGAAGTTTCGATGGCTCGATACTGCCGATACCGACGATGGCAAATGTAATGTGCTCGAAGCAATTCAGCGCTTCACTCACATAGACATCCGTTTCCAATTCCCGACGAATCTCCCCGGACCGGACGACACCGGGCGCGGGAAGATAGACCGGCTCGCCTTGCACTAGCGCTGCGAAGCGCTCCGTGATGCGGGCAGCGTACATCTCCGCCGACGGCTCCCCCATTCCGCCCAGGATTTGCACAACTTTGGCGTCTGACGCGCGCGCAAGCGGATGCATCGCATCCACCATCGCCAACAAAGCCGAGCTCCAGGACGACAGTCCAACCACTTCATTGCGACCCAGCGTCGTCTCCACGTAATAGGCGGCGGCGCTGCCAATATGGTGGATGACCGCCTCATCGCTTTCATCGTCGCAATGCACGACAATTGCAGACTTCAGCCCGTATTTGGAGCAGAGTTCATCCTCCAGCTCGGTGTGAATATTGGTCGGGATATTCACCGTCGTCTTCACAATCTTGTCGCGTTCGGCACGGCGCAGCAAGCGGGAGATAGTCGCTTGCGACAGATCTAATTGCTGCGCAATCTGCGACTGCTTCAGGTGGCGCATGTGATAGAGATACGCCACTCGCGACATCAACCGCAGTTCCTCTTGCGTGGCAGCACGTCGGACATTAACCATAACCGTGCCGGCATGACACCGGCGCTTCTAACCTTTCTCTGTAAAGCGAACTGCCAGATAAGGCTTGGTCGGCAATTCGACGTAGTAGGTCGGCGTCGTCCTTTCGGAATACGTTTGCCTTTCCATCCTGGCAAGATCAAAGAGTTTGATTTCTCCCGGCGTGATGGTCAGCGCGCGCGTGTCTATGATGTCGACATTGTATCGCCCGTGCTTGGAATAATTGGGCATGATCTGCTGCTGATGCTCGCCCAGATAGATGAGATAGCAGCCGCCGTTGACGCCACCACTGACACGCGTCCAGAACCAACGGGTGAAAGGATGCGGGAAAAGATCGTTGTCGCCGACAGTCGCAAGTGGGGTCAAGCCGCCCGGCAGTTGTTCGATGATTTCTCGCAGAAAGGCGATGCCGCGCCAGCTATCGCCATGCAACACACCACCCTTCGACCACCAGAGGATGTCCTCCGGGTGCATATAAGTTTCGCCGTGGCCGCCATAGCCGCCATTCGCCACCATGATCCAGAAGCGATGCACCTCTTCTTCGGCGGAGATATTACCCCAGTAGAAGGGGATATTACCCTCGTATTCAAGTTCGTCATCAATGACCGGCTTGCCATAGGCTTCGCGCCATTCGACGACGCGCTTTACATCCCAGTTCTGGATGCAGACGTGGGTGACGGCGTCCTTGGTGTGGTCATAGTTCATCGCCGGATCGCCATTGTGGATCGAGCGCAGATGTTGATACGGGTCTTCCTCTTGCAAGATCTGGAAGAAATTGTCCCAGCTCTCCATCGGTTTGTCCCGCAGCATGAAGTCGTATTCATTCGCCAGCGACCACCAGACATTGCGAAATGCCGCCAGCCGGGCGATGAGATAGCGCAGGTAGCTGTAGTCGGTCTCTTCGTCCATGACGGCGTAACCCCAACGATCGTAAGGGTGCCAGATAATAATGTCGGCTTCGATGCCCAACTCAAGCAACTGAGACAGGCGCTTTTCGAAATGAGCGAAGAAAGCCGGGTCAAAGCGCGTCAGGTCGTTGTTGCCCGCGCTATCTCGCGCGTAAGGATAATAGACGGGCTCATTGCGATTGAAAGGATAATGCTTGGGGAAAACGCAAAAGCGGATCTTGTTGAAAGGCTTCTCCGATAGCGTTTGCAGGGTCTGTTCTTCCAGCTTATCGCCTTGATGTACCCAGGCGTAGCAAGTGGTGCCGAATGAGTAATAGGGTGTGCCATCGGCATAAGCGAAGTGAAATTGATCACGCACATGAACCGGTCCGTGATTGTCAGCGCCGGGCGGCGTACATGTGAAGCTGCCGCTCTGCCCGTCAAGTTCGGGGAGATTGCTGCTGGTTTGGAACTGCCATTCGCCAATTTGTGTTGGCATACAACGGATTTTGTATACGCCGCCGCCATCGTAAAAGCCAGGCGTTTCAATGACAGTTTCGCCACAGCGAAACTGCGCGCTGAGCTTAACATCAAGGAAGGCATTGCCCTCCGCGGAACCGGCCAGTTCAAGTTCATACATGCCCCATTTTTCGATGCTCATGCTTGCTCCAATTCTCGTTCAACGATATGACAATACACTTCGCGTCCATCCGGCATGGCGGTCGCGCCGGGACGGACATCAGCGCAAATCTGCTCGGCGAGCGGGCAGCGATGGCGAAAGCGACAGCCCTCGGCGACAAAATCAACTGCTTCCATATCTTGCATGGCGATGTCGGCTTCTTCCCATTTCTTGCCCATCGTCGCCACCGAACCCAGCAGCAGCTGTGTATAGGGATGCTGCGGATCGGACAGGATTGCGCGGGCATTGCCGAATTCGACTATCGTGCCGCGATACATCACGGCTATGTAATCGCTGATGTAGTAAGCGGTCGCCAGATCATGCGTGATATAGAGGAAGCTCGTCCGCGTCTCCTCTTTCAGCTTGAGGAAGAGATTGATGACGTTCATCCGCAGGGACGCGTCAATCATGCTGACCGGCTCATCAGCGATGATGATACTCGGCTTGGGGATCAAAGCGCGCGCGACCGAGATACGCTGCAATTCGCCGCCGGAGAATTGATTGGGGTATTTGCCTTTGACATCAGCGTAATGCATGCCCACCGCGACCAGCGCATCTTCCACCAAGTCCTCCGCTTCGGCGCCCTTTGCTCCCGACACTTTCATCGCTGTCCGCAACAAGTAGGCATCAACCGTGCGGTAATTGCTGAAGGCCTCGAAGGGATTCTGGAATATCGGCTGCACCATGGACATGAAAGTCTTCTTGTCCGTTTTGGCGCCCTTCCCCGCCACCACTTGATCGTAGACCATCGCTTGTCCATCATTCGGCGCAATCAGGCGCAGCATCACTTTCGCCAGGGTCGTCTTGCCACTGCCAGATTCGCCGACCAGGCTAATAATTACCGGCTCGTCACTTTGCACATGCAGGTTCACCTTGTCCAAGGCGTTGATGCGCACGCGGTTTATGAATCCACCGAGCCGGTAAACCTTGTGCAAGTCCTTGGTCTTTAGAATTGTCTTCATAAAGGTGGCTCCACGTCCGGAATGTCTTCGCCGGCGAAGTGACAGGCAGCGAAATGATTGGGACGATGCTCCACCAGCGGCGGCTCCTCCTGCCGGCAAAGTTCGGTCGCGAGGGGGCAGCGCGCCGCAAAGCGACAGCCGCTTAATTCATCCCACAAGCTGGGTGGCCTGCCTGACACCCCCGCGCGCAAGTGGTCATCGCCGATGTCTGGCAGCGATTCGATCAGCATCCGCGTATAGGGATGGAGCGGCGCAGAAAAGACGTCGGGGGACTCACCGTATTCCACCACTTTGGCTGCGTACATAATGATCATGCGGTGCGAAATTTGAAAGTGGACGCCCATGTCATGCGAGACAAACAGAATAGTGTTGCCCATCTGCCGCTGCAATTTGAGCAGCAGCAAGAGAATGCCCTTCTGCACCACCACATCAAGCGCCGTTGTCGGCTCATCGGCGAGGATGATATCCGGCTGGAAGAATGTCGCTAACGCGACCATCATGCGCTGACGCATGCCACCGGACAATTGATGCGGGTAAGCGTCCAGCGCTTCGACGGGTAGCTCCAGTTGCTGAATGTACTGGCGGACGCGATCAAGCGTCTCGTCTTTACTTGCCTTTGGTTCGAGGAAGTCTATGAACTGCTTGCGAACGCGTATTACCGGATTAAGCGAACTCATCGAGCTTTGCGGAATATACGAGATCCGTTTGAACCAATACTCTTGAATCGTCGCCGAAGTGACCTCTTGCCCGTCATTATCGGCGAAGCCATAACTGACCTCTCCCTGCTCAAGCGCCAGTGGATAGGTCAAATCGCCGTAGACGACCTTGAGCAACGTGGACTTGCCGCAACCGGATTCCCCGGCGATGCCGACGATATTGCCTTCGGGGATAGAAAGGTCGACGCCATCGACCGCCTTGACGCTACCGCGCACGGTCGTATATGTCGCCACCAGCTCATTCAGCTTGATCATGAGTGTCCTCTTCTGGTGGCGAAGTGCTGGTTGTAGCCGGTCGATGTCAGAAACAAGCCGAGGAAGAGCAGGACCGTGGTCACGACCGGCGCCACGATCCACATATACTGGCCGATGAACATCGCATTGTAATTCAGCGCCCAGAATATGATGGAACCCAAGGTTGGCACTTCAACATTCGACAAGCCGATCACGGCGAGCGCCGCTTCGGTATTGATGACGAACAATATCGAATTGATGAAGCCGACTACGAGGTAGGCGTAAACGTGAGGAAAGATCTCGAAGAGGATGATTTCCATGGTGCTGCTGCCGGAGAAGCGCGCAGTGTTAATGAATTCGCGCTCACGCAAGGAAAGCGCCATAGAACGCACCGTGCGCGCGTTCCAAGCCCAGCCAAAGATCACCAAGACGGCGCCAAGATACCAGAACGAAGCCTGACCGCGTATCAACGTGCCCAGGACAATCAGAATCGGAAAGCTGGGAATGGCGATAAAAGAATCGGTTACCAGCATGATGAGGCGGTCGTATAGGCCACCGACGTAGCCCGAGCTCAAGCCCAGCAGCAGCGAAAGAATAATGGCGAAGAAGCTGACGCCAACGCCCAGCACCAGGGAATTGCGCAGTGCAAACACCAGATACCAGAAGATATCCTGGCCTATGGAATTCGTGCCCAGAAAATGATCAGCGCTCACCGGCATATTCTTGAAGTAGGTGCCCTGCTCTGAAGGATTGACATCGGTGAAGAAAGGCAAAACAAAGCTGCCGATCGTGAGAATCAGCAGAATGATGATGCCGAGTTTCAGCCGAAAGTTGAGGTTCACACGCCTACCTCAGCCGAATCCGCGGGTCGATCAATGGATAGATCAGGTCGATGATGAAGGCGGCTGTCGCAACGGAAACGATGGACACGATAATGGTCCCGTACATCAGGTTGAAGTCGCCACTGCCAATGGCGGTACGCATCAGCAGACCCAAACCCGGATAGCTGAAGAGGATTTCAGTCAACAACGCGCCGTTGAAGATGGTGCCGATGGAGAGCGCCAATGCCGTGATCTGCGGCAATGTAGCGTTACGGAAGACATAGCGCGTCATAATGCGCCGCGGCTTGACACCCTTGAGCCGGGCGAAGACCACATAAGGCTCTTCTTTGGTGGCGAAGGCCAGGGCTTTCATGCTGAGAATATTCCAGCCGAAGCCCGCCAGAATCAGCGTCATGGCCGGCAAAAATGAGTTGTAGATGATGGCGTTGACCTTCTCCCAAGTCAGCGGGCCGGGGCGGATGGTCGTCGAAAGCGGAAACCATTGCCAGATGTAGGCGAATTGCAAAATCAAGACGAGCGCGAGGATGTAATAAGGGATCGGATAAAGCACGACGCCGACCACTTCCAGCGTAGTAGCGAATTTGCTGTTATGAAAAAAGCCGGCCAGCAAGCCAATGAAGTTGCCGATAACCCAGGAGATGACGATGGACACGCCGAGCAAGCCGAGCGTCCAGGGTAGCGCCGTCCAAATGAACTCGGAAACCGGACGTGGATAGGAATACAGCGAGGGACCGAAATCAAATTCCAGCAAGACTTTCTGAATATAGTTAACATATTGCTCGACTAAGCTGCCCTCCAGTCCATATAGACGGCGCAGTGAAGAGCGCAACGCCTGCAAATCATCAGGCGACATCGTCTGCCCCGCCATATTCTGCATGTTCGAGATATAGCCCTCGATGGGATCGCTCGGCATCAGGCGAGGCAGAAAAAACGTTATCGTGACGCCGATGAAGAGCACGGCGAGGTAAGCGACAAAGCGCGACCCGAGGTATTGCAGCAGCTTCATACCCGGTCTCCGAGGTTGGGGCAGCTCAGCGAACTCCCCCAACTTCTAATCGATGGAGCTTATGCCCCGGTTTGTTCGAGGCGGGCGATGACCGACTTGATGGAACTCCACCAGGAGTAAGGCACAGCGTAGTAGTTATCTTGCTTGGGCCAGCCGGTGAAGTAGGTCTCGTTGTTGGGAATCGTGGTTGGGATATTCATGATGTTGATGTAGGCCATGTCCTTCACGAATTCCTGCATGATTTGGCGGCCGAGTTCGTAGAACTCATCGGTGGTGGTCTCGTGCTGCTTCGCCTCCGCCACCAAGCCATCCACTGTCTCGTTCGCCCATTGATAGACGTTGCCCGAGTTGCGATCGGTCGCATCACCGGCTTGAACATTGGCAACGCTAACTGAGTGCCAGGCGTTCAGATAGTTGGGGTTGAAGACGCAGTTCGTCCATTGCAGCAGGGCTTCACGCTCGGAATTGGTGTTCTGCACCACGCCGAATTCAGCATTGTCGACCTGGCGCAAGTTCACCTGCAAGCCGGCTTTGCGCCAGCTATCGGCGATCGAGAAGCCGACGCGCTGCATGACCTTGTTCCAGTCGCCCGGGATCACGAAGTCCAACACCCATTCCTCGCCGTCCGGCTTGACGAAGTTGCCGGCGTCATTCTTGCTGAAACCGGCTGCAAGCAGCAGCGCTTCAGCTTGGGCGGCGTCATGCTTCCACCAGCCTACGCCGAAGGCGACCGAAAGATCTTCCGCGGTCTGCGGGATTTGCGATTCGTCGGTGCCGATGGCACGCAAGTTGTCCGCCAGGTCAGATGCGAATCCTTCATCGAAGGGCTGGTAACCATCGCCGATCTCCAAGTCGCGTAAGAATTGCAGGTTCGGCTCGAAGTAAATCGGGCGCAGAATCTGCGTATCAACCATCGGCAACGGCGATGCCTTGAATTCGCCGCTAAGCGCGTTGATGCCGACCGACTTCAAATCGATCGTCAGGGCCAGCGCCCAGCGCACGTTCACGTCATCCAACGGCGCCTTTTGCAAATTCAGCAGGATGCCGTAGGAGCAGGCATCATCCATGTTGTGGTAGGGCAGTTGCGGCGAGAATGTGGTGATATTGCTGTTGCGCGCCTGCGCCGCCTTGATGCCGTCCGGGCTCATGAAGGTATCGGCATCGTATGCATTCTGGACGAAGGAGAGCGAACGCGTCTCTTCGGGACCGAAGTCTTTGTAGAGGACGTACTGCGGCATGTAGCCGTCTTCATCCAGGAAACCCCAGGCCGAACGTTCCCAATCTTCGCGCAGCTCCCAAAGTTGCCAGAAGCCGTTAGGGTCATATTCTTTGACCGTGTATGGCCCCAGCGTTACCGGATACGTGTTGCGGAATTCGGAGATATTCTCGACTTGCGAGAAGACATGCTCCGGCACGATGTTGAAGGCGGAGCCCCAAGTATAGACGCCTACCACGGTGCTGAAATCGTAGGCCGGGTTGATAGTATCAATGCGCACCGTGTAATCGTCAATCTTCTCGTATCCAGAAACGTAACCCTTGATGCGGTTGACGCCCCACCATGTCAAGGTGTCGCTCTGGGGACCAAAATAGGTGTCGAGCGTGAACATCACATCATCGGCGTTGAAGTGCTCGCCGTCGCTCCAATACAAGTCGTCGCGCAAACGCACCTCGAAGGAGGTGAATTCGTCATTCAGCGGGATCGGCATCTCAGCGGCGACCTCGGGATAAGACTCTCCGGTGCCGGTGTCGGTCTCCCAGAGGAAGCCCCAGCCCAGCTCTCTAAAGCCACGCCAGACGGCGAAAGACATCAGCGGATTGTGCTGATCCGGCGTTTGCGTCTGTCGATCAAAGGTCTGGAAGATGACGGTATCGGCGCGCGGTGTGCCGACATCGGTCAGGTCTTGAGCGAAAACTGAACCGAAACTCGCCAGCGCAACGAAGACAATAACGAAAAGACAAAGCAACTTTCTCATGATTCTTCTCCATTCATCGGATACTTGCGGATGAAACGTGTAACAGGTTGTATTCCGATTGGCGCCTCCTTTTCACTGACAGGTAAAGCATCGAACATTCAGTTGACGCGCTGAGCGCGCACAGCGATGTACTTTCTTCGCGGGAGTTGCACTTGGACCGTGCCGGTCGCGGCAGCTTCCGCTTCAGTAATCGTCATATTCCAGGTATCGATGATGTCGATGCGGTAGCGCTTGTCCTCAGGCAGGTTCAAGCGCGCAAACTTCAACTGATGCATCCAGTAGTAAATCAGCAAGAAATCCTCGCTATTATGCCCAACTGTGATGCCGTTGTACGGACGGTCTATGAGCATGGAGCGGACAGCTCTGTTGGTAGACATTGGAAACAGACCGGGCGCCGGAACGGCTTCAAAGATCTCCCGCAAGAATGCCAGCCGCGCCGGGCTGTCGCCGTAGAGCTGGCCGCCCTTTGCCCACCACAAGATGTCCTCATCGTGTTCAAAGCATTCGCCATGGCCGACATAGCCGCCGGTGACGAAGCCCTGCCAATGGCGCGCGACCAATTCTTCGGCGGTGAAGGAACCGTAAGCGCGGCCGATGTCGCCTTCATATCCGCATTCGTCGATGATGACCGGCTTGTTGTATTCTTTCAGCCAGCGGGGAATCTGCGTCATGTCGTGGCGTTGGATACTGCAATGGGTCACCCAGGGTTTGCCGTGATCATAGAAATACCGCCCATTGTGGTTGGAGCGTAGGTGATCGTAGGGATCATGCTGCTGCACAATCTTGAAGTAGCGATCCCAATCCGCCAAGCTGTGGTCGGTCAGAAAATCAAACTCGTTAGCGAAAGACCACCACACATTGCGGAAGGCGGCGACCCGCGCCACCAGGTAGCGCAAGTAGCGATCATTCACTTCCGCCGGCATCTTGTCAAAACCCCAGGCGCCGCAGTCGTAAGGATGGAAAATAATCAGGTCGGCTTCGATATTCATGGCGCGCAGTTCGAGAATACGCTTCTCAAGATGCTGGAAGTATGCCGGATTGAATTGCGTGAAATCCCAGCAGTCAGGGATGTCAGTGTAGAAACGGTTGCCTAGTTGCGCCGGATCCCAAGTATGAGTCGGTTCGCCTTCAAAGGGATAAAGCGGCGGCTCGTTACTGTTGTAGCTGTAGCGCTTGGGAAAAACACACATCCGCATCTTATTGAATGGCGCGGATGCCAGCGTCTCCAGCGTCTCTTCCTCCAGCTTGTCGCCTTGAAGGTTCCAGACATAACATGTTGTCCCTACCGGATGATAGGCTGTACCGTCCTCGTAGGCGAAATGAAAGGGGTCAACGACGCGAACTGGACCGTGATTGCCCTCGGCCGGCGCGACACAAGTGAATGATCCACTGACCCCGTCCAGCACGGATAAGTTGCTACTGGTCTCATATTGCCACTCGCCTTCAGTGTCCGGCATGAAGCGCGCCAAGAAGCGCGAGTCGCCATCGTAGAAACCGTCGACCAAAACGCGGCGATGCCCGAGCGAGAACGTTGCGCTGAAATCGACATCAACAAATGCATTGCCCGCGACCTCAGCTTCCAAGATCAGTTCGAAATAGTCCCACTTTTCAATATTGCTTCTCATTGGTCCTCCCTAAATCCAGGCTGGATCTTCCGTGTACCTAGAAGCCAAATCATGCATACAAACACTGGCGTCCCAGTCTGCATAATTATTCTACCCAGAATATCTATCTCATCGCCAGTTTAGCGCAACGATCGAGCGATGTCAAATTTTTCCATGAGTGTGCCATTGCGACAGACTGTTTACGGCGTCCGCGGGCGATTTACATGATCCCGCGCCAACGAGAACGCGGGGCAAGGTCTCCATGTGCCACACTGTCTCTATTCGCCTGTCTTGTGCGGTTTCCGGCCTATGGGAGTCAGCGGGCGATTCCAGGCTCCGCCATCTCGAGGTGTATCCCTAGCTGATTTCGTCATTGAGGGATTGAAGCAGCCGGACCAGCCAGCGCACTGGTTGGTATCACAGGACCTCTCTACAAAACAGCAATTTTGACCGCCTGCACAACTACCTGCGCAACAGCCCGCCACACAGAACCAGTTACCCCAATCTTATGCTCGCGGTAATGCTCCGATAATTTGTGCTAATCTACGTGACCACGTCGGCGTCCTTTGTATACATATCAGAACGGCAATATTATGTACGTAAACCTTCCTTTTCGGACTTTATAGAGTGCCCCGGATATGACGAAAGCAATTACCCCTCGTGCCGGCCATGAACTGGCTGAGCCGTCGATCTTCGACAAGGCCGTGGCGATCGTGCTGGATACGCTGTCGCCCACCAGTCGGCGGGTTTATCTCCGGACCTACCGCGCCTGGACTCAGTTCGCCTCTGAGCACGGCTTTGATGTCATGGCGTTGACGCTCGACAATATCCGAGCGTTTATCCATGAAGCCGATGTCGCCAAGACCACGCGGCAGAATCGTCTGTCACACACGCGCAAGCTGCTGGAGCTGCTCGCCATCGGAGACGGACATTACCGGCAGCACTACAACGCTGCGAAGGCCTTTCTTAAAGTTCAAGCTAATGACGGAGACAAGAGTCGTGCAGAACGCGTGAAGCGCGCGCTGAATCCGCACGAGGCGACTGCTCTGCTTGGTGTCTGGCGAAACGATTCCCGCGATGTCGGTATACGCAATGATGTCATGATTCGCTTGCTGGTATATGCGGGTCTGCGGCGCTCGGAGCTGATTGCCTTGCGCTGGACCGACATCAACGTCGAGAATCTGACCATCACGGTGCGCCACGGTGGCGGATATGCAAGCGCAAGCGGGGCACGCCAATGCAGCGACTACGCTGCGCTATGCTCAAGCGACCGACGCGGTGCAGCGGCGACATCGGATAAACTTTCGCTTTGCGCGAACAGCTGTTGCTACTATGGCGCTTCCGTTTACCGCCCTCGGCCACCGGCAACAAGTAGGAAAACCCGGCTGGTTTTCGCGCGTGAGGAAGCCGGTGAGTGGCATATCGTGTCAATTATGAGATCGATACTGCGTGCTTGTGGGCGTAGTTGCGCAGTCACAGCGTTCTTATGCGCTCTCATCTCCTCTAGAGCAGCTTGCGCAGAGCGGGCACCCAGTTGCGCGCCGAGTTCACAAGTTTGACGGATCGCCTCGTGTATCACCTCTTCATTATTGTAATAGAATTCCAGTGCTCCATATATATTTGCCAGATCGATGCGGTAGTGATCGACAGTTGCCGGCGGGCCATCCTGGAAAGCCGGGTTCGCTAGCTGAAGGCTATGCGCCGGGTCCCGGCGTTCGTCGTCGCCAGGAAGCCACCTCCATGTGATTCAATGCGCTGCCAGATTGCTAAAGCCTTCTTGTCCCTCCTTAAAGATGAAGACCGGCAATAGAGCTCCCGCTTAAGTAGCTCGCCGGCGATATTCCCGGCTTCCATAGTCAATAAATCTATCGACCAGGCGCGCAGATCGCTTTTGTAGTGGTTGTATCCATACGCGCGCGCTTCCTTGAGTCGACATATGAGCCGCACAAGCATCAGCTTATGGAAGACGGCCTGCCAGCGCAGCCTCCGAAGTGGCGCAACGCCAGGCAAGCAGCGTGACCTCTGCATAATGTCGCCAGAGCGGGGCCAAGGACAAATGGTATGAAAAGCGCAAGAATACCGTTTCATTTTTCCAATGCGCGACCATATAAGCGCGTCTGACTAGAACATACGGTCTATTCTGCGAAGATGTCGTTAATCAGAGACGGAGAAAGGAAAACCAGTGAAGGATATCCGGCGAGCGAAGCGAGACAGCTCGCCGCAGGAGGGCGCCGTGCGGACCGGCTTGTGACAGGGCAAAGTCCGCACGGCAGTTTCACAGACCTGCTGATGTTAAGCAGGGCAAGTCAATTATACGAGAGAAAGCGACAAGAGTCGAAAGAAGGAGAGTGAAACATGGCTTGGACGACACCCAAGACTGATTGGACGATCGGCGAGCTGGTGACCGCCGAGGATATGAATGCCGTCGGCGAGAATCTACGTATTCTGCGCACTTTGGAGTCAGCGGCTTACACAACGCTAAGCAATATCAATGCGCGAGCTTATAGCTTTATCGATATTGACAGTGACAACCTAAGTCTAACGATCACAACCACAGGTGGAGATGTGCTGGTTCATTTTCACGGTTCAGTGTGGCGCTCAGGACGTAATAGTAGGGATGGCAATGGCTATTACGACGTTGATGTCGATGGGATCCGACTAGGCAACGACAATGGCTTGCTAAGTACCTTGCTTCAGGAACCGAGCAAAGCTGTAAGTTTTACTCACCTGATTCAAGGATTGGGCGCTGGCTCTCATACCTTTAAGCTTCAATGGAAGAATGTCGTCAATCACCACACTTATCAAAATCTGCGCGCCGGCGCGCATTTCTGGGTGCGGGAGATTTAGGCGCGCTTTGCGTTCGCAATCAGCAAGAGCAAGAAAGGAGAAGCAATATGCTCAATGAGATGCGCGACTACCGCGATTATCAGAAGCGCAAGCTGAGCGGCAGCGTCGATGGCAAAGGCATCGTTGTGGCGGCGGACAGCAGCCCCGGCACGGTGATTCACACCGCGCTAAGCAGCGTGGCTGCCAATGAATGGGATGAGATCTTCATCCAGGCGGTGAACACCTCCAGTTCGGCGGTCAAGCTGACGGTCGAATGGGGCGGGACGGACAGCCCGGACGATCACATCGAGGTCACGATACCAGCGGAGAGCGGCTTCACGCAGGTGATCCCGGGCCACGTCTTGCAGAACGGCGCGGTTGCGCGCGCCTTTGCGGCCACGGCGGATGTCATCGTCTTGCACGGTTACGTCAACCGTTACCAGCATATTTAGGAGGGGATGATGCCGAAATTAGCAGGCGATCATGTACAGGTGCTGGTGGACGGCTACGAGCTCACCGGCGACAGCAATCGGGTCAGCATCAATGAAGGGCGCGACCTGTTTGACATCACAGCCTTCGGCGACGAGGCGCGCAAGTTCAGCCCGGGGCAGCGCGTGATGGCGCTGCAGCACGCCGGTTTCATGAACAGCGCTGCGGCGGGCTCGCATCCGGTGCTGCAGGGGGCGGCTGTAGACGGGTTGTTCTCGCTCTACCTGGGCCAGAACGCGGCGCCGGCGGTTGGCGATCCGGTCTTCAGTTTTCTGGCGCGGCAAGGGCGTTACGGCGCGCTGCCCCAGGTCAACCGGATGATCCCCTTCCGTGCCGGCTTTGCCAATCGGGGCGAGGACGGCGGCTGGGGCATCGCGTTGACACAGCCAGTGGATGTGACCGGGACGACTTCGGGCAGTGCGGTGGACAACGGCGCGGCCAGCGATGGCGGCGGTCTGGCGGGTCTGCATGTGCTGGAAGCGGCCGCCAGCGATGCCTACAGCATCACGATTGAAGGCTCGGTCACTGGCGCCTACAGCGGCGAGGAGAGCGTCTTGGCGACCTTCACGCTGGATGGCAGGGCGCTGGGCTCGGAGCTGGTGGCGATAGACGGGGCGATACCGCGCTATGTCCGCTGGAAGGCGACGCGCAGCGGGTCGGCTGGGGACAGCGTCGGAATCGCTGTTTCACTGATTCGCAAGTAGTACGAACGAAAACCAACGACACAATCAGAAGGAGAAAAGCAAATGGCACTATCAGGCGATCATGTCATCGTGAAGATGGACGACAGCGGTGGAGTCCTGCGCCAGTTCGCGGACGGCGATATCCGCAGCATCGATCTGGGACAGGCTTATGACCAGTTCGATGTCACCGGCTTCGGCGACGAGGTGCATCAGTTTATCAATGGGCAGCTGCGGGCGCCGGTGACCATCGAGGGTTATCTGACGACCGAGAGCCCCGGCGGCACGCACACGGTCATCCAGGGCGCTTTCGCCGCCGGCAGCCAGGTCACGCTGGAGGTGCAGGTGGGCGACAACGCGGCGCCGGTCGCGAGCGACCCCAAGTACAGCGGGGAGTTTCTGATCGGGAGCTACCGGCCGCAGATCATGACGGGCGGGGCGGTGATGTTTACGGCGACTTTGAAGCCGGCCACCGGTGACGCGCCCGCCTGGGGCACGGTCTAGGCGGGTTGGCGTAAGCCACAGGGGATGCGCAGCGGCGTTTGACAGGGCGGGCTGCGCGTCCCCCTTATTCACAGACTGAGTTGATGTTTAGCGAGGTGGAGAGATGACAAGACTAGCATTCACGCCAGGCGAAGGCGGCGGAAAACCAGCGAAACCGAAACCGTTATTCCCATGGCTTGAACCACAGCCTCGGCCAGAGCCGGAACCGGACGTGACATCTGTTACTCCGATGGTCAACATAATCTCCAGTAATCCGCCGCCACCAGTGCAGCAAACATCGGTAAAGCCGCGGCCCGCAACGACTCGTCCGGGTCCCGTAGTTCTTCCGCCCGACATATTGGATATTAACCCGGACGCTGTCGGCAGCCGCGAACAGCAAATCGCCGCGTTAAACAGCGGGCAATCTCCTTCTGGTTTTCCACAGGATATCGACTGGGACCCCGACATCAGTGCGCTTGGGTTGGTGACGTTCATACAAACGGCGGCGGAAGAGACGCGGGATAGCAGCGAAAACAAGACGATTGCTGTTTGCGAGGCTTTGTATAACGCAAACCCGGAAGGCGCGGAGTCGTGCCTAAAAATCATGACAGGCGTTGTGCCCGACGACGGAAAACAGCTTACATTGGAACAACTGGTGAATCTCGCTCGGAGCGTTGGCTTGGTTAATGGCTTTGACAGTAAACCCTGGAATGCGACGAAGTTGGGCCCACTTGAGTCGTCTGCGGAATCGGCGGCAGAGGAAGAGCCGATGTTCGATCAGGCACAAGCCCCTGCGAAAGCTGGCAACCCGGAACTCAACAGGCGCCTTCGGTATTCACTTACGGAAGGTGATCCGGGAGAGTGGAACGCATCTCTTACAGAAAAGGAGGATTTAGAGAATGTCCTGCTGATTCCGAAGCTGAAACGATTCATTCACGGGTTCGATGAAAACTCCGTCAACTGGGATGAGTTTACACTTCAAGAATCGATAGAATTCTACATTCGCCAGATAGGTGGAGTATTGAAGGCGCTCTCGGAGAACCCCACTCTATCCGATGAGTATTTTCAAGAAATACAGGAAGAATACGATTGGGCCGCTGAATTGCTGGCCTTGGCAAAGCCAATACCGCTTGACGATACCGCAGCCTATACAGAAGTTTTCGACGTGGGGGCTGAAGGTGAAAGGGCTCACGTACAGAAGCAGTTGGCGGTGATCTACGAATATCTTGATATCACTCCGGCGGACAATCACTTGGAGAGCCGGAATACTACCGACTTGAAGTACGAACTGTATTCCTTATTGATTTATCATGTCATCCCCCTCCGCGGTAGCGATCAGGATCCACTAGCGGCGCAGTTGTTTCGGAGCTACACGAAGGTTGCAGGCGTTTCGCCTCGGGCAGCCGTAGATCGCTTGCAGGGCACATATCGCGAGCCGGATGTTCTTGGTTTTCTCTTTGTCATGGGTTTGACTATGTTTTTCGAGCCCCTGGATTACGTACTAACTGCAGTTGATGTTATTCAAGCCCTTTCTGAGAGGGATTTCGAATCTGCCGTCGGTAACTTCATACTGGGCGTCACTCCATTCGCGAGTAGCCAAATGGACGATGCTTTTAGACTGGCGGACGATCTGGGCGCAGCACGGCTTGGTGGCCCATTGGACAATATTCCAAAGTATTTCGCCAATCCCGTAGGAAAAGGTCGCCCGGCAGGATTACCGTCGCGCAATATTTTAAAGGGTCGTGGTTTCAACGATGAGATGATTGAGATCTTTGAGTATAGGGGCGGCACCGGTCCCGGAATTGGCAAAGCAAAGCATTCCGTCTTAGAAGGCTTGGGACCGATCGATACTTTAGAAAAAGGTAAAAGTATCGGAGTCATAAAGCAGAACGAGAATTTCGAAATCCTTCGAGACCAATATGAGTACAATATCGTTCACCGGCCCAATCCGGATCAGCTGAAGGAAGTTCAGTATGATAAGCGCACGAATGCTTCTGGCCGTCCGATAAACAGCGGTAACAGGATGCCGGATTACATTATCGAGGGTCGGGCATTTGATGCATACACTGTAGGTAGTCCAAAAAGGATTCGATCTGCTAAAGACGCACTTGGCTCAATATGGAATATGCTGCCAAGGAAAGTACCTGGTCAAACAGATCGTCTGGTTATTGATTTGTCGTTTACAAATCTGACGCCAGGCGAGTTGGGGGAGTATTTGTCAGGCTTGTATGCAAAGGGAGACCCACATGTCGCTGAACTGAAAGAGGTTTATGTGATGAAAGACAATAATCTTGTGGGTATGTGGGTTCAACCAAAGGTTTAAGAAAGGAAGCAAGAAATGTCTATCGAAGATAGCATCTTTGTTATGTCATCGCATAACACACGGGAAATCTCAGCAAGCTATTGTCAACATCTCTTTGAAGACTATGAGATTGAGGAAATAGAAGGTGTCGTCGGTCAAGAACGAGTCACCGTTGTAAAGCAGCGGATGTCAATCGACACGTTTCGCTATTTACCACCCGAAATGATTAAGCAGATAATGCATGATACTGTGGGTTTTGACCCGAATATCATGATCGCTATATATTACAGTAGGCCAGCGCTGGATGTTGAAGCGCTGCGTAATGACGTACTCAAAGGCGTAGTAGGGTTGATCAAAACGGTCAACTGTAGCCTGTCAGTCAATTTTGAAGACCCTAGCAGATATGTATTGAACTACCATGCAGGCGTACTCACTCTATTGGAGGATCCTTATTGGAAATGCTGGACGGAAGACAGGCTGCATCTGTTCGAGGACATTCCTTACAAATTCAAGAGTACATAAATAAAAGGAGGACAATCAGTATGGCAACGACATGGACAATCGCAATTGACTGGGATCGAGACGGGGAGTTCAGCGGCGATGACATCGTCACTGAGCGCGCCGTCTGGATCAACTGGTTCCTGGGCTTTCGCGAGCCCTACAAGGACATCGCCCAGAATTCGGTGCTGGGTCTGGTCCTGGACAACCGCGACCGCCGCTTCTCGCCGGAGAACGAGGATGCGGGGAATCCGCTGGCGGGAAAAATCCAGCCGCTGCGCCCGGTGCGCGTGACATCCAACGACGGCACAACAACGCGCACGCATTGGTCGGGCTGGGTCGAATCGGTGCATCCGGCTGCCAACAAGTACGGCGAGCGCTTGGTCAAGATCCTTTGCACCGGCGGGCTGCAATTTCTTTCCTCCACCGAGACCAAGATCGAGCTGCAGGAGAACCAGCGCAGCGACCAGATCATCGACGCGCTGATTCAGGAGGTCATCTTCCCGCCGGCGCTGAGCGACTCCTGGGTGCTGGGCGACCCGGACTACAGCAAGCTGGGCGAATCGACCAAGCTGGCCAATCTGGAAGCCTTTCGCGACTACGAAGAGGGCGTGCTGACGCTGAATCTGGCGGGGGACAACTGGGTGCGCCAGGGCGGCTATTCGGACCAGGAGAAGGACACCTTCGATGTCTACCGCGGCATCCGCGACATCACGGCGGCCGAGCGGGGCAAGTTCTACTTCGACCGCGAGGGCAAGGCGGTCTTCTGGAACCGGCATCATATCCTGGACAAGGATACGGCGGACGCTAGCTTCGATGACGCCATGACCGACATGAAATACACCTTCGCCAGCCTGGATCAGACCAAGAATGAGATCATCGTGACTTGTCATCCGCGCTCGGTGGGCGCCGCGCCGACGACTTTGTGGGAGCTGAAGGACGCCGTGATCCGCGTGGCGCCGGGCGAGAGGCGCGAGGTCTACGTCAAGTACAAGGACGAGAAGGACAAGCGCATCGGCGGCAAGGATGTCACGGTCGAGGATGTAGAATATTTCCAAGGCAGCTGCACGGTCGAGGTGGAGGCCAAGGCCAACGGCGCCAATCTGGTCTTCAAGAACGAGAGCGAGCGGACCGAAGCCATCGTCGAGCAGTGTGTGGTCAAGGGACGCAAGATCGTGGACGAGGGCCAGATGGACGCGCGCTCCATCGACCAGACCAGCATCACCTACTTCGGCCGGCGCACGATGAACATCAATCTGCCGTCGATTGACGACCTGGATCAGGCGCAGTACATCGCTGACTTCGAGCGCAACCGGCGCAAGACGCCTTTCGGTCTGGCGCAGATGATCACGCTGCAGAGCCACGCTGAAGACGGCGGCGCGCGCCACGCGGATCAGCTGGGCCTGACCATCGGCAGCCTGATTGAGCTGCAAGAGACGCAGACCGATCACGACGGGACCTACATCATCATTGGCGAGGCGCATGAGCTGGCGCGCGGCGGCAAGCACTGGACTACCAGCTGGTATCTGGAGCCGCAGGTGGAGACGCTGCCCTGGAAGCTGGGGCATGCCACGCGCGGTCAGCTGGAGCGGGGCACGTACTTGGCGTATTAGCGATCGAATCGGTGAGATGAGACGGCATGTGACAGGGCCCGCCTCATCTCACTGCTTCACTATTCTCCACGACTAGCAGCAAACAGAATCTTTCCGGAGCTTGCGATCTTGGCAGGCAAGCGATTTGTTGACCTTTGGACATTAGGACATAGGAAGCGACAGCAGTGGATTTCAATGAATTGCCGGAAGAGGTCAAGCTCCCGATCATGGCGGCTGTCGGCGGCAGCGTGGTCGCGGTTGTCAATCATTTCTCGGCTGTCTTCAAGCGCAAGTCACGCCGGGCGGATATCCATGTGGACAAGATTGAGGCGGAGCATCAGTTGGATGTCGGGCAGGCCGAGCTCATTCATCGCATCGTGGATCAGCACTTGCTGCAGGAGAACAGCGCCTTTCGCATGATGGAAGAAGAGGTCAGGGCGAACAAGAAAACCATCCGTGAATTGCAGGACGAGCGCATCGCCTTGAAGGCGGAGATTGTCGCTTTGCATACCGAGAATCGGGCGCTCAAATCCCGTATAGCCGAATTGGAACGGCTGAATCATAAGGAGAACCATAATGGATAAATCAAAAACGGCGCCGCGCCGACTGTTGCAGTCGCGGCGTTTCTGGTCAGCGGTCATCAGCATCATCACTCTTGTAATCGCCGCCACGCGGCCGGAATTGGAAGAGCACCTGGATGTGCTAGCGCCGACGATCACGACGATCTGCGTGACGCTGGTGGGCGGTTATGTCATTGAGGATCGCGAGCTGGCCAAGAATGCCGCCGCAAGTGGAAGCGAGGGCAGCCATGACGCAAATGCAGCCTGAGCCGGAAGGGGTCCAGCTGGCGCTGAGTGAGATTGCCGAGGCGCGCGTGCATCTGCAGCTGGCCAGCGATGTTCTGAGCGCGCTCGATACGTCAGAAGTCACGCAGGAATCTCCAGCCGCCGTCGTCAGCGAAGGGCGGCAGCTGGATCTAGGAGAGCCGCCGCATGACCTTCTCGACATCGCGCATGAGATGATTCACCAAGTCTTTCCCGAGCAACTGGCGCAAAGAGCGCGTCAGGATGGCACAACGCCGCGAGACTGGCTGTATCGCGCCTATGCCGTGTCCTGTGTGCCCAGAGGCATCATCGAGCCGGTGGCGACGATTGTGGTCATGCTGGCAGCGGTTAAGTTCGGCCTGCGCCACCAGTTGCTGCTTCAAACCGAAAAGCGCCTGGGGCTGGCGCACAAAGCGCTAATCGCTAATCGCGACCTCTTCCTGGAAACCTTCATATCCGAGATGGTGGAAGCCGATAAGGACGATGCCCGCTTCAATGACTGGCTTCAACGAACCGTAGTCGATCACTACCCTGGCTTCCACAACAAAGAGCGCCTCGACCTGCCGAACGGCGATGTCTTGCTCATTCCGGACACCATTGAGCCGATTAGTCAGCAAGTCGCTGCGCCGGTTGTCGCGTCTGCGCTCACTTCGCCTATGGATCCGGCATCTGGTGTCGTTATTCCGCCTAGCAGCGCCTGGCGCATCACGCTGGGTTACGCCGAAATCCTCTACGACGAGGCTTATTCCTCTTTCCATGGGAAGCATCACAGCGGCATAGATATCGCGCGCTACGGTTGTTTCCAAGCGCCGGTATACGCCATGCGTCCCGGCGTTGTGATCGACTCGGTCTACCTGCCCAAGGGTTTCGGCAACACCGTCACCATCGAGCACGATGACGGGACCTGCTTGCGCTACACGCACCTGGACAAGAAGCTGGTGAAGAAGGGCGATCGCGTCGTGCGCGGCCAGCAGATCGGGACGGTCGGCAAAGGCGCGAAGAATATCTACCCGGCGCACCTGCACTTGGACATGCCACGCTCCCGAGCTTTCGCCCGCGCCAGAACCTATTACGACACGATGGCCGAAGTTGCCGAGCGTTTCATCGATCCGCTGAGCCAGATTCCCGCCAGTATCTGATATTTAGAGCTAGCGCCTGGAAAACAGCATTTTCCGTATGATTTCGCAGGATCGCGCCAGAAATGGCACTCTAGGAGCCACGTAGAGCGATTTTGAGACGCTGCAGGGCATATGAAGTACCCTCGATTGCTAGCTGGTTGGGGTGGTTTGCGCCGATATGCCACTGTTAGATAGTCCGCTAGAATGCCAAGCCTACGGTCAACTATTGAGTGCCCACAAGTTGCGCAATGCTGTGGATCGCAGGAATCTGGATGACAATGTGGACAGTCGATATCAGACGGCGTGATTAAGCTTGGGTCCGGACGAATGGCTATGCAGACAATACGCACCTTGGAAGATGTACGGCAGCAGCGGGAGCAGATTATGGCGCTAGCGCGCCAGCGTCGCGCCCGTCAAGTATCCGTCTTCGGGTCGCTGGTGCGCGGCGAATTGCACGCAGATAGTGATATCGATTTCCTAGTTGAGTTTGAGGACTATAAGCTGCGCGACCACATCCGCTTGGCCCAGGGCTTGCAGCGCCTGTTGGACCGGCGCGTGGAAGTGGTGGATCGCCACTCCTTGCGCGACAACTTGCGGGCGGCCATCTTCGAAGAAGCCCTAAGCTTGTGAAAAAAGACCAGCGTCCCTAACGTGAGGCCGTGGTCAAGGCGCTTTGAGGCGTTTTTTCATCTCCTTGATGGCAGATTGCGCAGAGCGAGCGCCCAACTGCTCTCCGAGTTCGCGCGCTTCGCGGATTGCCTGATCGATCGCGGCTTCATTGTCACAGTGGAAGACCAACGCGCCGTACACAGTGGCCAGCGGTATGCGGTAGTGATCGGCGGCTGCCTGCGGGCCATCGTTCAATGCCAGGTTTGCTACCAGATAGGCTTTGTAATGGGCGCCGGCGACTGTTGCATCCAGCGGATTATCCCCGCGTAATTTAATGTGTTCTCGAATTTCTACCACCATC
>LXNI01000891.1_pt1 | contig 30555 bp, 29 predicted proteins | sample 809091 | NCBI WGS metagenome assembly LXNI01 (sample SAMN04870527, study PRJNA318959) | sponge metagenome | biome: 01000161; feature: marine sponge reef; material: water | host: Sarcotragus foetidus | place: Greece: Milos, Mediterranean Sea | collected 2013-05-29 | depth 5-7 m | reverse complement strand
GTAATCGTCGCGCCAAATTTCCGCGCGAGCGATCGCTGAGGTCCGCCGACACCACAACCGACATCTAGTACGTTGAGCCCAGGTCGCAGATTCATGGCATCGCCAAGAAAGTGCTGCTGGCTAGCAATAGCATCTTCTAAGGACTGACCATCCTTCAAAATCGCAAAATGAAACGAATCACCCCATCCAAATTCGTAGAAATCCGTGTGCAAGTCGTAATACGCTTTCACCATGGCGGCGTATTCGACCTTGCTTTTCTCTTGAAACTGGAGGTAACCTGAAACCGTGTCTGAGGTATCCTCAGCGCGAATGGCTTGAGTAAGAGGACTACGAATTTTGTTAGGAATGATTAACTACCCTTGCTGTGTTCGACGGATCACCGAAATCGCGTGCTCCCTACGAAAATTCGCAGATAACGACACGCCTAATAGTATCGAAACTTAAATTCAAGGCTCGGCGATCAGACGCACTCAAAATCAACCCTCAAGTGAGCGCATTCAATGAACGCCACTCACAACGAAATTTGAGTGCCAAGTCGATCGTTAGATGAGTGGATGCCAGGATTGCTAGCTACTCGCTTTTCGTTCACGCAACGTGTGGACCACATCCGCGATTCGAGTCGCCGCGAAGTCAACTTCCTCGTCCGTTGTGAAGCGCCCAACGGTAAAGCGTAAAGACGCCGACGCAAGGTCATCCGGTACACCTATAGCACGGAGAACGTACGAAGGTTCTACAGTTGCTGACGTACACGCGGAACCGGAAGAAACTGCGACATCGTTCAACGCCATCAGAAGTGTTTCACCGTCTACACCTCCGAAGCCAACATTGATCAGTCCAGGAATCCGCTGATCCTCAGATCCATTCATATACACGTCTGGGATCTGTCGAAGGTGTGACCACAATCGAGCACGAAGGGAAAGGAGTCGCGCCGATTCTCGTTCGAGTTCCGCAGCACAAACCGCGGCAGCTGCACCGATGCCTACGATTTGGTGCGTGGCTAGTGTGCCCGATCGTAAGCCTCGTTCATGACCGCCACCATGGATGATCGCCTGCAGCGGAATGCTTGCAGATCGTCTGACATAGAGTGCCCCGATGCCTTTCGGTCCGTAGATCTTATGGCCAGAGATACTCAGCATATCGATGTTGAGATCGTCCACATCAACCTCGACTTTACCGACACTTTGAGCCGCATCAACGTGAAAAAACACGTTTCGATCTCGACAAATCCGTCCAATCGACGATACGTCGTTTAAAACGCCGATTTCGTTATTGACGTGCATGATCGAGACGACGAATGTGTCGTCGCGAATTGCATCTGACACATCTTTCGTGGAAATCAGGCCATCCGTGCCAGGTGTCACATACGTTACGTTGATCCCCTTTTTCTCGAGATATTCACAGGTATCTAGTACTGCTTTGTGTTCGTACGCACTCGTGACGATATGCCCTGAACCGTAATGCTCTGCAAGTCCCTTCAATGCGAGGTTATCGGATTCAGTCGCTCCAGACGTCCACACAATTTCCAACGGATCTGCGCCGATGAGCTGCGCTAGTTGAACCCTGGCGTTTTCTACGTGCTCTTCAGCTTCCCATCCGAACACGTGCGATGACGATGCTGGGTTGCCAAAATCGCCGTCAAACATCAAACATTTGCTCATCTTGTGGGCAACTCGCGGATCAACTGGAGTCGTTGCCGCGTAGTCAAGATATACCGCGCGAGCGCGCGGCGAAGCGATGTTCAAACGTTGAGAACCGGAATAACGGCCGAGATGAATTGGCGTTGGTTGTCAATTTTATGGCGCGAAAACGAACTCGTTCGGGCGCACGCTAAGGAATTCGCGTGCCTATATCCCCTCAAGTCCCGCAGCGCGTTCGATATGGGTGAGAAAGCCACGCAGAATCTGTACTTCTGTTTCGTCAAGCTCGATCCGACCAAACATGCGTTGGAATCGGGTGAACGCGGTTCGAGGCGCGCCTGGATCAAAGAACCCGATGGCGTCAAGAACTCGATCAAGATGTTCGTACATCGAAGCAATTTCAGCGTGACTGGCATGCGGGCGATCCCAACCTGCTTTCACTTCGGTATGCCCGCGGGCTTTGAATAGCTCATAAGCCACAATCTGAACCGCCATCGCTAAATTGAGTGACCCATAGTCCGGCGAAGATGGAATTCGGACGTGGACATTGCACATCGCAAGTTCCTCATTCGACAAACCATTGTTTTCGCGACCGAACAGAATCGCAAGCGGCTTCGATTGATCAGGCAAGGCAGCAACATCTGACGCGAATTCAGAGACGCTTTTGACGGTCCAGGGAATGTGTCGATCGCGGACGCTCGTTCCGGCGACGTAACCGCAATCACCAAGTGCTTCCTCAATTGAGTCGACTACCTGCGCGGAAGCCACAACGTCTAATGCTCCCGCTGCACGCCAGTCAGCTTGCGGATCAGGGAACCGTCGCGGTCTCACCAAGTAGAGCGACGTCAGATCCATCGTCTTCATCGCGCGAGCTGTCGCGCCGATATTGCCTGGGTGTGACGGCTCAACGAGCACGATGCGTATCTCCAACTCAAAACTCCCGAGAGCGATTTAAGCCCAATGCCATAGCTAGAATTTTCCGTGTGAATCCCATCTTAAATATCGCGACGCAGGCGGTACGTGCAGCAGGTCGTGAACTGATGGCTCGCGCCCCTAATGTACCTTCCTCGCGTTCAATCTCCGCGGCAAGTGAAAAGTACCTCCAGCGTACACATGACCGTGCCATGCGCACGATCACCGAAACGATTCTGCGTTCTTACCCAGAGCATGAAGTCATCACGCCAGATGAATTCAGTGCAAAATCGAGTGTAGAAACGAGCTGGATCGTAGAACCGATAAGCGGTCGTATGAATTTCATGCGTCGCCTGGATCATTTCTGTACACTCCTCGCGATCTCGCGTAATAATCGGCTTCACAATGCGTTGATCGTCGACCATTTTCGCGACGGTCATTTCCACGTGACTCGTAGCGAAGGATGTTTTACCTCTGACGGACGCATGAGAGTTAGTGATACGCGAACAACGCGTGGCGCTCTTGTCGCACTTGAAGGTGTGGAATCAACCGATGACTTCGGTTCGCTCGGACTTACGCCGCGGATGTCCGGAAGTGTAGGTCTTGATATTGCCAACACTGCGTTCGGACGATATGACGCCATGGTGTGCACAACCGCGTCGGCATTTCACTTCCAGTTCGCACGATTGTTTATTCGTGAGGCCGGCGGGTTTGCTTCAACGCTAAATGGCGGAGAGTGGTCGTCGGAGCAGAGCGGTCTTGTTGCCGGGAACACATTCCTGCATCGGAAACTAGTGGCAGAACACGCGAAACAGATACCGGTCGCAGTCGCGCAGGCTGGAACCTAATCCGCTAAACCACGTCCTCGCTGCCTTCTTTCGCCGGCAACGCTAGATCCTCACTCTGAATGTTGAGCATCAACAACAGATTCGCAGCGACGTAGATCGACGAATACGTACCGATCACGACGCCTATCGTGAGAGCGGTCGCAAATCCGGAGATCTGTTCACCGCCCGCAAGCAGAAGCGCAAGCAGTACCAACAAAGTCGTCAACGATGTCACTAACGTACGACCAAGCATCTGGTTCAACGATGTGTTGATGATTTCAACCGGTTTGCGCCGTCGAATTGTCCTGAAGTTCTCACGAATACGATCCGACACAACAATCGTGTCGTTAAGCGAGTAACCAATCACCGCGAGCAACGCTGCTAATTCCGGAAGATTGAATGTCCATCCGAACATGCAGAAAAGTCCAACCACGATGATGACATCGTGTACCAACGCGACGACGGCACCAAGGGCAAACTTTCCGGTAAACCGCAGCATGATGTAAACCAAAACCATCGCGAGTGCGACCAGGAGCGCAAGCCCACCTTTCTCGGCCAATTCCTCGCCCACAGTCGGACCGACAAATTCTGAACGTCGGAGATCAGCGCCTCCAATACCTTCAACGAGAGAACTCTGTATGTTGTCGCCGACATTGGACTGATCAATACCAGGTATCGGAGGTACTCGAACCTGAAGTTCTCGTTCGCTGCCAAGGCTCTGAACGACCGCATTGGCGTACCCGTCGTCAGCAAGAATCGCCCGTACCATGACTGGGTCAACGGGTTCTTCAAACGCTAACTCGACCAAAACACCGCCCGTGAAATCGAGTCCGCGATTCACGCCAAGCCACACGAATGCGACCACTGACGCAACCAGAAGTATGCCAGATAGAACGGTCGCAATATGGCGATGTGCCATGAAGTCGATGTTCAAATTCATATCCAGATCTTCCGTACAGCTCGATTTCCGTAGACCAAGTGCACCAATCCACGCGACACGAAGATTGATGTAAACATGGATGTGACAATGCCGATGGATAACGTCACCGCGAAGCCTGCAACTGGACCACTTCCAATGGCTAGCAAGATCAGCGCGACAAAGAGTGTCGTCACGTTAGCGTCAAGAATCGTTACAAACGCGCGGTCATACCCATTCTTAATCGCCGTCGCGGGTGCTGTACGCTTCAATTCCTCGCGAATGCGAGAGAAAATCAAGACGTTTGCGTCAACGGCCATACCAACCGTTAGAACGATTCCGGCGATACCGGGTAACGTGAGCGTAGCGCCTAATAGTGACATGACTGCCACGAGGACGATCATGTTCATCGTCAAACAGATGTCAGCGATGACGCCAAATACCTTGTAGTAAACGATCATGAAGAGCGCGACAAGCGCTAATCCGATCACGACGGCAAGCATGCCTCGGTCGATGTTTTCATCCCCAAGCGATGCACCCACCGTGCGTTCTTCAACGAAATACATCGGCGCGGCCAGCGCCCCTGCACGTAGAAGAATCGCGAGTTCCTGCGCATCTCTTACCGAAATGCCGGTGATACGTGAGTTGTAACTTAGAGCACCCTGAATCGTCGCAACACTAATCAGACGGCGCGTAGTCTCGATCTTAGTACGCTCCACGCGTTCACCGTCAACGATTTCGTTGACAACAACCGGGCGTTGCTCAATGAAGATGATTCCCATCCGACGTCCGATATTCGGCGCAGTAGCACGATTGATACGCTCGCCGCCAATGCTGTCGAACTGCATGTTCACTTGAGGTAACGATGTATCGGGATCACGTGCTTGCTGCGCGTTGGTAACGTTGTCGCCCGTGACGATGTTTTCTCTCAACAGCCTTACATCGACACCCTGGTAAGGCATCACCTCGATCTGTGACGGTCGATCGGTCACCGATGCTTCAAGTCGAAACTCGAGCGTCGCGAATTTATCCAGGATTCGCTTCGCTTCCGAACTATCCTGAACACCGGGTAGCTCAATCACAATACGTGAACTGCCAAGACGTTGTACCAACGGCTCCGCGACGCCGAGTTCATTCACTCGGTTGCGTAAGCCCGTCAAATTCTGTTCGATCGCCGCGTTTTCAATCTCATTGAGGCGATCCTGCGTCAAGGTAATCAGAATTGCCGGAGCGCCTCGCCACTCGACTTCCTCGAGTACGTGATTGGGTGGTCCGTACGAAATTTCCAGCGCCGTCACGGCTTCAGTACGTCGAGATTCGTCTGCGAACGGAATGTGTACGCCGGTCTCAGATACGAAATCCTCGGTAGGAATGTAACGAATATTCGCGTCTCGCAATATCGCAGTCGCCTTGTCCGCTTCATCCCCAAGCTGCTTAGCGAAGGCGCTCTGCATGTCGACTTGCAGGACAAAGTGAATACCGCCTGCTAAGTCCAAGCCAAGTGTCATTGGGGTGGATCCGAGATCACGCAACCACTGCGGTGTCGTCGGCGCAAGATTCAAGGCAATGATGAATTGCCGTTCCATACCAACAGGATTCAGTCTTGATTCAAGAAGATCCTTGGCTCGAATCTGGTCGAGTTCGTCGTATAGATGAATCTGGGTGCCCCGCTGCGTAAGCGCGGCACGTTTGACGTCAATTCCTTCGTTTTCAAGTAGCTCTCGCGCCTGTGCGGTGAACCGGGTACCAATGACGGTCGTCGAGTTATCGACCTCAATCTGTACCGCGTGGTCTGGCGGGTATAGATTCGGGAGAGCATAAAGAATGCCGAGTACCAGCACACCCAACGCGATGAAGTAGCGCCAGAGCGGGTAACGATACGGTTGATCTGCGGAGGTCCTTGTGCCAAATAGGTTTTGGCCAAAGACGCGGTTGTCAGGCATCTATGCGTTCAGGCTGAAGCCTTATTTTCAGGTAGTTCCTTGAGAGTTCCTTTCGGCAACGTCGAGGAAATGGCAGCTTTCTGGAACCGCAGTTCCACCTTATCTGCGACCATCACGAAGACGTAGTTCTCGTCAACCTTTGAGATTTCTCCCATGATGCCGCCGACGCTCACGACTTCGTCACCGACCGAAAGACCGGCCATGAGTGAAGCTTGTTCCTTTCGTCGCTTGCTCTGCGGACGAATGATGAGGAAATAGAAGATCGCGATCATCGCAACCAAGAAAATGATCATCGTATAGTCCACGAGAGACCTCCTTACGCGACGCTAATTGATGGGGTTAAGCGTTGGGATTGACGCGATTAGCGTCGGCAAACTGAGCGAGCAGACGAGAGGCGAAATCCGAAAGCGTGTTTTCTGTGATGCGCTTTCGCAATGCGGTCATCAACTCGTGATAGAAGTGCAAATTATGAATGCTCATCAATGTACAAGCGAGCATTTCACGACATCGGTCAAGATGATGCAGGTATGCGCGTGAAAAATGCTGGCAGGTGTAGCATCCACAATTCGGATCAATTGGCGACGGGTCGTGCTTGTGGACAGCGTTTCGAATGCGGACAACGCCTTGCCAGGTAAACAAGTGACCGTTACGGGCGTTGCGCGTAGGCATCACACAATCGAACATGTCGACGCCCTGAACGACGCCTCGAATCAAATCCGACGGGGTTCCTACACCCATCAAGTAGCGTGGGTGGTCTGAAGGCATCTGCGGGACTAACGCTGCGAGAACGGCATTCATCTCCTCGATTGTCTCACCCACCGACAGCCCCCCGATCGCCAGACCGTCGAACCCGATGTCAAGGAGGGATGCGAGACTCTCCGTTCGCAGATCGTCATAAATACTGCCCTGAATGATTCCGAACAATGCACCTTCGCCGTCATATGCCGATTTAGACGCGCCCGCCCAGCCAACGGAGCGCAACATCGACGATCTAGCTTCGCGATGTGTTGCGGGATACGGGGTGCACTCGTCGAACACCATCACAATATCAGAATTGAGCACCTTCTGCATTTGCATTGAGATCTCGGGACTCAATCGAACCCGGTCACCGTTGACGGGCGACCGAAAGGTCACCCCTTCATCATCCAGCGCGACGTTTTCTCGCAAACTGAATACTTGATAACCGCCCGAATCAGTGAGGATCGGTCCATCCCAATCCATGAATCCGTGTAAGCCACCCAAATCGGACATCACGTCAGGTCCAGGTCGTAGCATCAAGTGAAAGGTATTCCCCAAAAGAATCTGCGTGCCTACGTCACGAATTTGCACGGGGGTAAGCGCTTTCACGGAGCCGTAGGTCCCACACGGCATAAAGACAGGCGTCTCTACTTTGCCGTGATTGAGCTGGAGCTCACCACGTCGTGCCTCACCTGATTCGGCAACGACTTCAAACATTCGCTCGCTCCATGAACATCGCATCGCCGTAACTGTAGAACCGGTATTGCTCTCTAACCGCTTCTTCATATGCCGCGAGTATCTGCTCCGTTCCTCGGAACGCAGACACCAGCATGAGCAATGTCGATTCTGGTAGGTGGAAATTGGTCACGAGCGCGTCGACTACTTGAAACTCAAAGCCTGGCGTGATGAATAGTTCGGTTTCACCGGAAGTCTGCTTGGTTTGAGCCCATGATTCAAGGGTTCGCACGACCGTCGTACCGACGGCGACCACACGCGGCGGCTTATTCGACAAGCGCTCAACGGTCTCGTCCGGTATCTCGTAACGCTCCTGGTGCATGATGTGCTGGCTCAGATCGTCGACCCGTACTGGCTGGAACGTCCCCGCGCCTACATGCAACGTCACGCGACAAATCTCGACGCCCTTTTCTTGTATGCGTGCGAGGAATTCGTCGTCGAAGTGCAGTCCCGCAGTCGGCGCGGCTACGGCGCCTGGATTTTTGGCATAGACTGTCTGGTAGCGTTGCTCGTCACTCACGTGTGCTCTTCGCCGCATGTATCTTGGTAGTGGTACCGCACCAAATTCCTCAAGAAACGCAAGCACCGGTCGATCGAAGCGTAAGCGATAAAACTCACCCTCACGCGCGACGACACTGATTGTTTGGCCGCGGCAGTCCAACGTACGATCCGCTATGAGTGGTTTACTCACGCCGACTTGACAGAGCGCTTCAGTTTCAGACTCAATCCGCTCGACAAGGATCTCAGCTTTCCCACCTGAATCCTTGACCGCACGTAATCTGGCCTTGATCACCATGGAGTCGTTGACCACCAATACATCGTCTTTACGTAAGTAATCGATGAGGTCGCTGAACTGTCGATGTTCGTTACTCTGTGAGCCTACCACCATCAAACGACTGTCGGTTCGATGTTGTAATGGCTTGCGCGCAATAAGCTTCGAAGGAAGCGAGTAATCGAAATCTGATTTAGTTAAAGTCACGACTTTCCATACCACGCCATTAACATTGCACGTCGTTTCAGCTTGGTCAGACGATGAGAGTATCCGCCAAACACCGTCAGATTGTTCAACTCATTTTGATATCGCTTGTTACGTGCACCGCGATCCTTCATATCGCAGAAAACCACGAAGAACCTGAGAGTCGGTGGGAGCCTGTCATACAGCGATTCGAGGCCGCCGACCAAACCAATCCGCCGCCAAAAGGCGCGATTCTGTTCGCCGGAAGCTCAAGCATTGTGTATTGGCAATCGTTGGCGGAAGATATGGCACCACTGACCGTCATCAATCGCGGATTCGGTGGCTCTCAAATGTTCGAACTCAACATGTTTCGAGATCGCATCGTAACGCCGTACGCACCTCGTGCGGTACTCACCTACGAGGGCGATAACGACGTCGCGGCCGGTAAGGAACCGACCGACATTCTTGCGGAATATCGCGATTTTGTGGACCACCTTAAGCAACATCTCCCTGATACCGACGTTTACTTCATCGCCGTAAAACCGTCAATCCGTCGCGCCCATTTATGGCCAACGATGGTTGAAGTCAACAACGGACTTCAAGCGCTCGCTGACGAACACGATCATGTCCAATTCTTGGACACGAGTACACCCATGCTAGGTGAAGATGGCACGGTCATGACTGATTTACTGGTTGACGATGGACTGCATATGAACGCGAACGGTTACGCGATCTGGACTGATGTCATCAGACCCGTATTGATGTCCGCGTACGGCGAGTAGACCTGCCTTCTATTGGTGCCTGAGGAGAGACTCGAACTCTCACGGTGTTGCCACCACTAGATTTTGAATCTAGCGCGTATACCAATTTCGCCACTCAGGCGGAAAAAAAATTATCGCACAGCACCAGTGAAGTGCGCCTGACTAGGTCAAGCGAATAAGCAGAACGAGCGACACGATATCGACGCGAAGCTTAAGCAACTTTGTGAAAGACGTCGCTGTTCACCATGAAACTGTTCCATGGTTGCGTCTTCCGAGACTGCTCTTCATCGACGTATTCCCGCGTCAAGACCCACAATGTATGAAGCGCGCCGTCTTCGCTTGTTCTTCCGCTGAAATTCACGAGCGACCCGACTTCGCCGAAATCCACTACGAAGCCAATGAGCTCGTCATTTATTGAACCATGGACCGGATAGCTCTGTCCCTCGACCGCGCGACCCTTCTTCGATTCAAATGAGCCATAAAAATGCGAGCCTTCGAATACATCAATCACCAAGCGCGAACCATTCTGGTTTTCCCAGGTACCAACCCATTCCATCATGTGACCTCGTGCAACAGCATTTCGTACATGCGATTATCGAATGCAACAAACCGAACTAGTCGAATTTTCGCGTGTTCTTTTACGGTTGCGACAGCAACTGGGATCGCCAAATGCGGCGGATACCCGTAGATACCCGTCGAGATCAGAGGAAAAGAGATCGACGCTAGCTCGAACTCTGCAGCAAGGTCAAGGCAAGTCCGATAGCATCTTGACAGTAGCGCCTCTTCACCTAGGCTACCGCCGTGCCAGATCGGCCCTACCGCATGGATGATGTAGCGGCACTTCATGTTGAAGCCAGGCGTGATCACGGCTTCGCCGGTGTGGCAGCCGCCAAATTTCCGAAGAACATCAGAAAGCTGAGGACCAGCAGCGTTGTGAATAGCGCCGTTGACGCCCGACCCTCCGGTTAGGTCAGAGTTGGCTGCGTTTACGACCGCATCAGTCTCTTGCGTCGTGATGTCGCCAAGCACCGCCTCAACAGTAAGTGTCGTATTCAAGATTGCTTAAGTTCTCGATTGAAGTGCTCTTGTCGACTTTTAAATGGCGTGAGTGGAGATCACTCTAAAACACTTCTAATATGAGAACACTCTCACTTCATCAAACCAATCAGAATCGTAACCCGTCTGAAAAAGTCGAATTAAATTGCGTATCAACGTCAAGCCTGAGCTAGATCGTACGCTTCTTGTAGACGTACCCACATGTCCGCGTTGCTCCAGCCCTGACGCTCTAATGCGGTCGCCATATCTGGCGAAATCGAAGCGCGACCGTGTATTACCCGTGACAAAGTTGAACGAGAACATCCGAGACGACGCGCCGCTTCGGTGACTGTCAAACAATTCGCTTCAATACACTCAAAACGAATGGTTTCACCTGGATGCGGTGGATTTACCATGGAATTCAATTGTTCTGTCTCCTAGTGATCGTGTGTGAGCTTGACATCTACGATTGAAAGTTCGAGTTTCGAAATTTCTAGCATTAACTTATATTGCAGACGATTAGTTTAGAAGTCTTAGCGTGTTCAAGGAGATCGAATTAGTTCGGGTCACTTACCTCAACTACTGAAGCAGTGCAGCTAGGAACCGGCACCGGTTCCTCGTGTTCTCTCAAACTCTCAATATGGAAAGCGATTGCGCTACGCATTTCGCAAACCACTTCTTCTCTCGTATCGCCAGTCGCGACACAACCAGGTAGGTCCGGTGCGTACGCAGAGAAGTTCCGCTGCGTCTTCTCAATTACAACCAAGAAATTCACAACTTCGATTCACTCATGATTCAGCTATGACTCTGCGTCTCGTGCGATATCTAAATCGCTGTTCAAGATTCATCCACGCTAGTCAACGAACTATATGAATGCGCGACATCGATCTAGTCGCGTCTCCGCACGGATTGATGCGGCAATCTCAAAATGAGCTCGCCCTAATATTCCTTGCAACGCCCGAGCTCGCTGCACCCATGCCTACACCGCGTCGTGATATATCCGACACACTTCAATTCGCTCTCGAGGTTATGGCGCTCATACCCCACCGATTCCAAATGACTGCTAAAGACATCCAGCAGGAACTAGCTGCAAGATCGACGCAGCGTGACTTGCGATCCGTGCAACGCATGCTCAAGACACTCTCAAGTATCTATCCTCAGTTAGAGGTATATACCAAGCGAAAAGAGTATGGCTACAAATGGGGAACACAGGCACCCAAGATCATGTTACCGAGTATGTCGTCCATCGAGGCGCTACTGCTCGTCATGTCGCAGAACTATCTGAGGAATTTCCTACCTCAAGACCTAAACAACTCATTGAATTCGTTTTTCGTCGAAGCAAACGCGGTGTTAAAGTCGCAGTCTGCCGATCAATCTGCGAAGGACTGGCTTGAAAAGGTGCGATTCACTCCACCGACGCAACCGCTGATCCCGCCGACGATTGAACCGGCGTTACTTGAGACGGTCACACACTGCTTATTCAACAATCTTGAGTTGGCGTTAACGTATCAAAATCGACGCGGTGAGGTTAGCGAGTATGTGGTTCATCCGTACGGATTGATTGATCGTGCACCCGTGCTCTACTTAGTCGCGGACAGTCTGAGAACGGAGGAGGTCGATAGGCGGATTCGTACTTTCGCCGTCCATCGGATGGTCAGTGTCAGGCAGTTAGATTTCCAATTTGATCGACCCGCGGAGTTTGATTTGGATGAATACGTGACTGAAGGCAGGCATATGTTCGGTCGCGGTGAACGGGTCCATCTAAGTTTTGAGATACGGAGCAGCCCGGGATTGCACCTTCGAGAGGCGCGTCTTTCGGAAGATCAAGCTATTGAAGAACTCGACGATGATTGGCTACGCGTCACGGCGACCGTCAACGAGAGTCTCGAATTGAAACGCTGGATGAACAGTTTCGGCCAAGATTTGCGCGATGTGAATATGACATTCCTCGACGACGAACCCGATTCCTAAACTCGAACTGTCTGCAGGAAGGCCGATTTCGAGCTGATAGTGCCAATACCGCTAGCTACTCCGGCCTACACGTTGGGAGCGTTAAGACTCAGCGCAAGCTCGCGTATGAACGATGGTCCAATCCCGCAACACCCACCTAGATAGGTTGCGCCCGCCTCTATAAACCGGTTTGACCAGTCTACGAACGTATCAGGATTCAAGCCTGCATCTCGGATGATCTCTTGGTCATCATCGAGCGTCCAGTCTTCAGGCAGTGGCTTAAATCGATTGGGATAGCCACCTATCCGGCATGTAGCGACCCTATGCGCTTCTTCAATGCCGCGAAGCACCGATTGTGGTGTCGTACAGTTAAACAAAATGGCGATCGGATCGTACTCACTCATCGCATCTACTGCCTTTGTTACCGACTCACCGCTGCGCAGTTTTGACCCGTCTCGATCATCCAACGTGAATGACACCATCCAGTCAGGGCGCGCAGCATCAGGAGTTTCACTCAGCGCGTCAGCAACGTGCGTTGCTTCATCGATCGACGACATCGTTTCAGCAAGGAAGAGGTCTACCGATGGCGCCATGCTCTCAATCAGTGCGAGGTATACGGGTATGGCTTTTCGTGCGGACGGAACTAAATCCGGTCGATAGCTTTCATCCAAGGGTGGCAGACACCCTGCAATACGTTCATCGTTGTCTCGACCATGCCTCTCTATCGCGGCACGAGCCAGCTGCGATGCGGATGTCGCCAGTTCACGCATGCGATGTCCCAATCCAGCTTTGTCAAGGTAGGAAGGAATCGTTGAGTATGTATTGGTGGTGATGATCGTCGCACCAGCCGCCAGGTATTCCTCGTGAAGTGCGGTGACCTCTTCGGGGTGATCGATCAACGCGCGTGCCGACCAGAGTCCGTCACGAGTTGAAAAACCTCGATCTGCGAGTTCTTCACCCATGCTGCCATCCATTAACGTGATGGACGGATTCTCGTTTGGTGCCACGTTGTCGTTAGTTAGCCGTTACGCTTGGTTTTGAACGACTGCGAGTTTATTGTTCGACTCCGCCATTTACGAAGCGTCTTGAGTCGCTAAGCGCTGCTTCAGTTCGCGTCGTCGCTTGTGCAGGATGGGTTCGGTGTAGCCATTAGGCTGAATTAATCCCTTGAAGACCAGATCGCAAGCAGCCTGGAATGCGATGCTCTTGTCGAAATCCGGTGCCATGTTGATGTATTCCTCGTCATCTGCGTTTTGCCGATCGACCACTGCAGCCATCCGCTGCATGGTATCCCGCACCTGTTCTTCACTCACTAATCCGTGATGGAGCCAGTTCGTGATGTGCTGACTCGAGATTCGACAGGTCGCGCGATCTTCCATGAGACCCACGTTGTTGATATCAGGAACTTTTGAGCACCCAACGCCCTGATCGACCCAGCGTACAACGTAGCCAAGAATTCCTTGTGCGTTGTTGTCCAGTTCGTTCTGTACTTCTTCAACGGACAAATTCTCTCCTTGCGCTAGTGGGATCGTCAAGATGTCGTCAATATTCGCTTTCGTTCGTTCCTGAAGTTCGCGCTGTCGATTGGCGACACTGATTCTGTGGTAGTGCAATACGTGAAGCGTCGCAGCCGTCGGCGACGGAACCCATGCGCACGAAGCCCCCGCTGTCGGGTGATTTTGCTTGGTTGCAAGCATTTCCTTCATTTCATCAGGCTTCGGCCACATGCCTTTTCCAATCTGAGCTTTACCTTCGAATCCCGTCTCAAGCCCGTTATCTACATTACTGTCTTCGTAAGCAAGAATCCATGTCTCCTGTTTCATGGGTTCCTTACGCACCATCAATCCCGCCTGCATACTGGTGTGGATTTCGTCACCCGTACGATCGAGGAAGCCCGTGTTGATGAACACTACGCGATCTTTAGCCGCGCGAATGCACTCTTTCAAGTTCAGACTCGTCCGTCGTTCTTCATCCATGATGCCGACCTTGACCGTATTACGAGTAAGACCTAGAAAGTCTTCAACGCGATCAAACAGATCGCAGGTGAATTGCGTCTCGCTAGGACCATGCATCTTCGGCTTGACGATGTAGATACTGCCCGTCTTGGAGTTCCGCTTCTGACCCTTTTGCTGTAAATCATGTATTCCACAGAGACTGGTCAGGACAGCGTCCATGATCCCTTCATAAATCTCGTCGCCGTTTGCGTCGAGAATCGCATCGTTGGTCATCAAATGCCCGACGTTTCTCACCAGCAGCAAACTACGTCCCGGCAACGTGATCTCGGAACCGTCGATGCTAGTGAAAGTCCTGTCCTCAGCAAGTACTCGGTGAACCGTTTCGCCACCTTTCTCGAATGACTCGTCCAAGTCAGCCTTCATCAACCCAAGCCAATTGCGATAGACGTCAGTCTTGTCCTCTGCATCAACTGCGGCAACAGAATCCTCACAGTCTTGAATCGTCGTTACTGCCGATTCAAATATGACGTCCTTTACACCCGCTTGATGTACCGCGCCAACATCGTGCGAACGATCAATCTGGATTTCAATGTGGAGTCCATTGTTCCTGAATAGCACCGAACTGGGTTCTTCGTCTGAACCGCTGACAAAACCTATGAACTGTTGGGGGGTCTCCAACGACACGTCGCCGTTAGCAGTCTTAGCCGTAAATGTCGCAGCATTGCCTGATTGATCTACCCGATACGAAGTGACGTCCGCGTGGCTCGCTCCGGACAACGGCACTATTGCATCAAGTTCTTCGGCGACACGCGCGACCACCAACTCACCGCGCGCTGGGTTGTAAGCGGAGCCTTTTTCGGTACCGGGTCCTTCAGGGATGATGTCCGTCCCGTAAAACGCGTCGTACGCACTCCCCCACCGCGCGTTCGCGGCGTTAAGCGCAAATCGCGCATTAAGTACTGGTACGACCAATTGCGGTCCAGCGATTTCAGCGATCTCAGGATCCACGTTCGAAGTCGTGATTTGAAAGTCATCGCCTTCTTCTACGAGATAACCAATCTCATGCAAAAACGCCTTGTAGTCTTCCAGTCCGATCAGCGAACCTTTCCGTTCCAAGTGCCATGCGTCGATCTTTTCCTGGAGTTCATCTCGCACACGTAGCAATTCGGTATTACGGGGTGTGAGTTCAGCAACCAAGTCTGCAAAGCCTCGCCAAAACTCGCTTGGAGCAACGCCAGTTTCGGGCAACGCTTCATTGGTGATAAAAGCATCTAGCGTTGAATCGACCTGCAGGCCAAAGCGATCGACACGTGAAGACATATATGTGCACCGGCAAAAATAAGGCGATAATGCTATCGATTCGGGTAGCACTTCGTTTTCGCGGATTACCTAATCCTTAGATGCCCGAACCTAGGCTCACTCCACGATGTGTGAGTTTGGGCACGAACTTCGTTCAAGCACATCGGTAAGCTAGCGACCCGGGATTGCCGACTACCGTCATGTTCTGGCGGCAAATCTCCGCCATTTTCGATTACAAACCAGACCTCAGATCATCCAATGACAGATTCATCCGTCCCAATCATCGTCGGCATCGCGCAAGTCGCACAACGAACCAAAAACTTGCAGCATGCGAAAGAGCCGATCGATCTCATGCTTGATGCGTTACACGCCGCTGCCGACGACTGCGGCAACCATGCAATCCTGGATCGCGTGAAGTCGATTCGAGTCAGTCAGGGTCAATGGCAATACGGTAATCCAGGACGATTCCTTGCAGAAAAGCTGGAGCTGAATGGTGTCGAAACCGGTAAGACCGTATTTGGAGGTAACGGCGTACAAACCACCATAAATCTCTCGTGCCTTGATATCCAAAACGGTAAATTCGACGTCATCGCCATGACCGGAGGCGAATGCGGCTACTCACAAGCACATGCCCGACGTTCTGGTCAAGAACTAACTTGGCGAGAACTTCCAGGTACACCCGACTGGACTATCAAGTACGGTATCGGCGTTCGCGATCCGCTCGAGACTGAGCGCGGTATTGGTGGTGCATCACAGATGTACGCGGTCATTGAAAACGCAATACGCCACGACCGCGGCGAATCGATCGACGAACATCAGATCATGGTTTCCGAGCTTTGGTCACGTTTCAATGACGTCGCGCAAAGCAATCCAAACGCTTGGATTCAGCGTGACGTGAGCGCCGAGGAAATCCGAACCGAAGGCAGTAATAACCGTCCCATCGCGTTCCCCTACCCCAAGTTCATGAACGCGAACAACAACGTTGACCAAGGGGCAGCAGTACTCATATGTTCGGTACAAGTCGCCAAGGAGTTAGGTATTCCCGAGAATAAGTGGGTCTATCCATGGGCGGGTACTGATGCGCACGATACTCAAACCGTATCCCATCGTGCGAAGTTCATAGAAGCACCAGGATTACGAAAAGTCGCGCAAAGCGTGCTCGAACTTGCTGAGGTAAATCTCAGCGATATTGCTCACTTCGATCTCTACAGTTGCTTCCCATCAGCGGTACAAGTGGCAGCGAAGGAAATCGGCTTGGACCTTGAACAACCGCTCACAGTAACTGGTGGATTGACGTTCGGTGGTGGACCGCTGAACAATTACGTGATGCACGCGGTCGCGCGAACAGTTGAGCTACTGCGAGCAAAACCCGACAATATTGGAATGATCACTGCCAACGGCGGAATCCTCACCAAACACGCTCACGGGATATACTCTAGCACGCCGCCGTCAAGACCTTTTAAATTCCAAGATGTTCAGGCTCACGTCGATACTTCGAATCATCGCGTTACCGAAGCGAATCCACGCGAGCCAGTTCAAGTTGAAGGCTACACAGTGATTTACGGACGTGAAGCCCCAATTCGTGGGGTCGCCGCTTGCTTGACGGTAGAGGGTAAGCGCACCTGGGGATTCACCACGGATCACGATTTGATGCACGAGATGCAGACTCGCGAGTTCTGTGGACGGAATCTCCAAATCGGTGACGACGGCTCGATGCAAGCAGTCAGCTAGTCTCCTCTAGTATCACGATCTAACTCCCTTGAATAGCGAACCTGCCAGCTTCATCGTTCGCGTCATGGCGATGATCTATGACGCACTGGTCGTGCTTGGCATTTGGGTTCTTACGATCGTGCTACTCGTCACAGTCACGGGCGATGCAGTGGTGGGCGCCTGGGTACAGAGTCTGTTGTTTGTGGAGTTATTCGCGTTCTTCGCTTACTTTTGGATGAAACGCGGTCAAACCGTTGGCATGCTCGCATGGCGGCTACGGATCGTAAGTACTGAACCCGTGACACTACGAAGCGTGCTACTGCGGTTCGTTGGTGCGTTCTTAGGCGGAGTTTGCCTTTTTATAGGTTATTTTTGGATTTTGTTTGACGGAGAACGGCGCAGTTGGTCGGACTTGCTTTCTGGTACGCAAGTCATTCGAGACCCAAAACCACCCAAGCAGCCGAAGAACTAGCCGTCGTAAAACCCTTGCTGGTGGAGACCTAATACGAGTCGTTCTCGGTCAGACTCGATGCGCTCCTTCACCCCTTCGTCGAGATGATTGAGTTCATGCGTCGGCTTCACGCGCTGCGCTATGTCGCGACGACCGTAGTGGAGTTGTAAGAAGAACCGACCAGGATGCACTGATTCGGGCGGTAATCGACGATGCCAAATGTCCGAGACAAAGAACGCGGCATCACCTGCTTCTGCGACGAGAGGTCGCGCTCCTACATCTTGCCAAGTCAGATCAACATCGGTGTTTCGATCCTGCGGCGGCGGACGACCGGATTTATGGCTACCAGGGATAACCGCGGTTGGACCACTCGACATCGGACAGTCTTCAAGATAGAGATGGACTCCTACCGCAAAGACTGGATGTGGCAGGTCGTCTGGCCAGCGTTGGTCCTCGCTCAATGGGATGTGAGGCCCAGCATCGATATGCCAGTTCCCGCCGCCATGGGTTGAACCGGTTGCTGGTGGGTTACGCCAGCAAGTATTAGCGATGATGTGACAATCTTCTCCGAGTAGCGGTTCAATGACGTCAAGGATGCCTCGATGTATGGCCGCTTTCTGCGCTAACGGCGAGCGATTGAACATCTCGTACCGAAAGTCGTTGGACCACGCGCGTTCCTTCTTCGCGTCGCGATAGTCAGGACCGCAGCTCGCGTATACGCTTTCTATTTCCTCGCGAAGTTCGACTAAATCATCATCAGGCATCGCCGCCTTAACAAGCGTCGCGCCATCCTGCTCGAGTTCTTGACTCGCAGCATTTGCTTCGTCGCGTCGAGGTACTAAATAGCCGCCAGGCCGTAGTCGGGTGAGCATAAAGATCGCTCGTTATAGTTAGCTCGAACTATTTTAAATTTGCTTTCTAGTCAGGACTTCATCCATGCCGCCGTCAAAAGCGCAACGAGACCTTGAACCAGCACCAAAACGCATGAGTGAAATAGAGCGCTATCTACTTGACTTAAAAGGCTATTTAGTAATTGAAGACGCGCTGTCGTTAGATGAAGTCAATAAGCTGAACGCAATCATCGACGCGCAACTATTACCGCCGCCGACCACGTACAACCGGTTTGGTACCGCGCCACTGGGATCCGGTTTCTTAGGTTGGGACGCCGCATTCATTGCACTCATCGATCACTCGAGCATCGTTGACAAGCTGCAGTTTCTGCTTGGTCCGGTTTTTGCTCTACGCGAGATTTATGGGATTTACGAGGAACGATTTATCGGGCAGCCCCTATCAACAGAACTGGAGTCCGTCGAAGGCGTGACGAACGAGTCGCACCTTACATGTTGCGTCGTCTGGAACGTCTCTGATACAGGACCGGGCATTGGTGGATTTTGCTGTGTTGAGGGTAGTCACCATCTCAAGCTCAATCCACCCGCATCAATCAAAGACGAACCTCATTCATCTCGCCACGTCGTGGTTCCGCATGCACCGGCAGGTTCCGCGATCGTTCGCACCTCACAGCTTGTACACGGCAATAGCGTGTGGCGTGGCCCACACCAGCGTCGAACACTCATCTTCGAATACACGACAAACGTCGAAGCAGATCCTGATCGTAGCATCGCACCACCATCTGAGTCGTTGACGCGGCGTCAATCGGCAATACTTGCACACGAAGGCGGATGAACCGGACCACATCCTGGTCTAGTCTCTGAGGCCTGAATTACTTGCACGCGAACGTGCCGTGAAGATCTGTGCCCTCGACTTACGCGACTTTCACACATGCTTCGTGTAGGATAGACGACGTATTCGTTCTGCCCTTCTTGTTTCCTGACCTATGTGTCAGCATAACGATGAGGACGCCGTTCCAAACTGGAGACGACAAATGGCAATAAGCGAAAACCCAGCGATGCAGATGGACAAGACGCTGCATTGGCAAATCCTCGGCGCGCTCGTACTAGCCGCGATCTGTGGATTCATATTCGAACCCAACACAGCGATCGGCAACGGCGTACTCAACGTCTTCGACTTCGTTGGGGGATTGTTCCTGAACGCTTTGAAGATGATCGTCGTACCTTTGATCATCTCGACGATCATCTTGGGTATCGCCAATATGGCGAAGCAAGAATCGTTCGGGAGGGTAGGTGCCAAAACGGTTGGCTTCTATCTACTCACTGGGATACTTGCGGTAATCTCAGGATTGCTATTCGTCAACATTCTCCAGCCAGGCGTCACGGACAACGCGCCGCAATTGGTTGCAGGGATTGGCGATACAACCAGCATCATGGAACGCGTCGAAGGCCGATCGACAGGTGATCTTATTGCCATCATCGAACGTGCGATTCCCGCAAACATCTTCCAAGCAGCTTCAGAAACGCAGTTGCTGGCGCTGATCTTCGTTGGCGTCGTGTTTGGTTACTTCATGTCCAAATTGACCGGATCCATTGCGGACACCATGACCAATTTCTGGACCGGCGTTCATGACGTCATGATCATGATTACGTTATGGATCATGCGATTCGCGCCAGTTGGAGTCCTTGCACTCGTAGGCGTTGTGGCCATCCGTAGTGGTTGGGATGCGTTTCAACCATTGCTGACCTTCGCGTTGACCGTGTTACTCGCGCTCGCATTCCACTTCGCTGTCGTACTTCCGCTGCTCCTGAAGTTCGTCGGCGGTGTTAATCCGCTCGCTTATTACGCGAAAGTGTCCCGTGCGCAACTTACCGCGTTCTCCACCGCATCGTCGTCGGCAACCTTGCCTGTCACGATCAAGAGTGCCGAGTCCGCAGGCGTATCGAATCGCGTTACCGGTTTTGTGCTTCCATTAGGCGCAACGGTAAACATGGACGGCACTGCGTTATATGAGTGTGTCGTCGTGATCTTTATCGCTCAGATTCTGGCTACAACCGCCGGTGTTGAGTTCACACTCATGCAGCAATTGACTGTCGTGCTTCTCGCACTCCTGACTTCGATTGGCGTTGCTGGTGTACCAGCTGCAAGTCTGGTGGCGATCACATTGATTCTCACGGCCGTTGGCTTACCGGTTGAGTTCATCGGAATCGTGCTGGCTGTCGATCGAATCCTCGACATGTGCCGCACTGCGGTCAATGTAACGAGCGACTTGTCGATTACCGCAATCATCGCGCAAAGCGAGGGCGACGATCTAGAAGCAGCTAACGACGACTCAGCGAGTGAATCTGAGGAAAGTCCTAGCGCTGCCTGAAAACGAAATTACCGTAGCAGCTATACGCGTGCGAGATCCTCTAAGGTCTCGCATGCGTGTGCCTGCGGTGGATTCCTGAATCGATGTCCTCCGAAAACCGCTCCAAAATCCCACATACCTGAATAGTGAGGTCCATTCTTTGAAGGCGACCGACTCCATGTACTCCGGACGGCTCAATTGATTGAGACCAGGAGTAATTCAGTAGTCCTGTTCAATGTAGAGTTCAGGAATTCTCTTTTGGTTCGTTGTAGCCCAATCGATTCAAAGAAGATTTACGTGCGTAGTGCAAAATCATCGAATATTCCAATCACGCGCCTGTGGCCACTCATCCGACTTGATGCCGATTGAGAAGCGGGTAGTCGGATTGATCGAATCCCTCAGCATTGGCAAGACGGGCTGTTCGTTGGTCGTCATCAACAGGCCCAATAGAGCCCGAGTGCCCGCGTTGTAGTACGCCACGGCAAGTTTCTGCAATTTCCGCAGTTCAGCGACCTCGAGTTTCATCAGGCGATCCGCCAGTGCACTTATCACTGATTCCACACTGGCGTCCGGCACATTCCTTGCGTCGCGCAAGGCATCGAGAATCTCCTGCAACTCTATCGTCGAGTCGCTGACCGGTGCCCGGCTTGGCACAAACTTTATTCGGATTGTTCCGAAGTCATTCGTTTGTGGAACTCGTTTGGATGCGATGGTAATTGTTTTGGGCGACTGCGTAGTTAGTCCCATACGGTTGTACAGCGCCGGTCCGGTGATGTATCCGATTCGTCGTCCGTTGCGATATAACGCATCCTCCAGCAACTCGGCGTCGCCAGGAGGCATTTCACCTAGCATGCCTAGCCTGGCCTTATAGAAGCGCCCTCGACGCAATCGCCTCAGACTCCCTCGGTCTACGAGACGACATACTGCGCGTAAAACGGCGTCAGGCGAATCTCGATACTCCGGAAACTCTTCGTAACCAAAGATTTTCCCTGTCGGGATTCGATCAATTTTTCGATTTACGGCTGCTGCAATATTCATCATTCGGCTCCTGATACAACTATAGTAATTTTGCCGAGAATTGCATGTATTTCATATGTTATACCTGACATATCAATGTGAAATGTGTCTTGTCGATTACCGCTATCATCGTGCAAAGCGAGGGCGATGATCTTGAAGCAGCTAATAACGACTCGGTAAGTGAATCTGAGGAAAGTCCAAGTGCTGCGTGACGCCCGACTTCGCCACGGTTACTCCATTAACTAGCTCAAAGGCTCGCGAGATCAATTCGATCTCGCGTGTCCGTGTCGCTCATAAACTAGCTGACAAAGAGTAGATAGCTGAGGACGGAATCAGCGGTTGACGAATTTTTGAATTCCGAACATCCACTTTTTTGGACGCTCGACGCAATTACTTATGACATTCAAGTCACAGAGCCCGATAATTCCAAGTGACTGATCCTCCAAATCCCGATGTCTTATATGACAAGTGATTAGACAACTCAGCGAGGAGATCGAGAGTATTCGATAATGTGTTAAGAAGCAGTTAGAAATATTGAGAAAGTTTGTCGATTGCTTCATCCGATTGCCGCTTATACGATAGTAAGGTGCCTAACGATAAGCCGACGTAACCACCACGTGCTAAGTGATTTCTATTAGATCTAATACTATCTAACGCATCTCGATTTTCACTAGATAGATTCTCAAACCAAGAATCCGCTCTATTCGCGTCAAACGACTTAAATAGAGTTCGAATCGCGTTGCTCGATGTCTTCGGTATGTCTCTCAGTTGACTGGACACAAATTCTTGTATTTCTTCACTGCTCCGATCACTTATGAAGCGCGCAATTCTCTCTGAACATTGTGCCTCTATCAGGCTAGCGATCAAAATACACAGATAACGAACTAACTCCGACTTCAGTTCGTTGTCCTCCGGGATACTCTTGGCATGATCAATGAGCCGACCGATCCTATATTCCAGTCTTTGGCGATCTGAAACCCACCGTCTTATACTCATAACTACGATATCGATTCGATCGCTGAAAATACACGCTGTATCCTGTTGGAAATCATGTCCTTACGTGTCGTACCTTCCAAATACAAACGTTTGAAACTTTCATCTGTCAGTACGTCGTTTATGGCGTGGACGAAAGCTTCGTGATTCTGCAATTCGCCTTGTTGTAATCGCATTGCGGTTCCAACCAACAGCGCATCAGTAACCGCGGTGTTTAACGCCCTTTCTGGACGGAACGCTCTAGGCCCGAGTGTTTTGTTTAATAAACTAATCGTAGGTTCAAATACCGAATTTAGTTCGGTCGAACTGTAGACCTTAAGGTGACGATTCTTATCCATGAAGTTATTCAAAAATTGTTTCATTGGACTTTGGTAATTTTTGCCGTCGAAATACAGAGCGAAAAACCGCAACAAAAGCTCCATATCCTTCTGTCTTGGACTTTTAATTCCGAAGATATTTCTCCATTCAAAGTTCTGATTTGCCTTTTTTAAATATTCGATGAACTCGCCTCTATATACGCATGCACGAATCTCTTGTTGACTCAGCGCGAGACTACTTGTGTTCAGACGCTCAAATAGGAGAAAAATGCTGCTGTTGTTGTCTTGAGGATTTTCTTGACGCACAATAATTGCGTGCAGGATTGAGTCATCTAATCGCCGACGATCCTCATCACTTAGTGTTTCGTATGTTTTCCCGGAATACAACTTCGTATCGCCGTTTAATCGGAACGCCTGATCTTTGATAACGCCTTTGTAGAAAAACTGTAGGCTCCGAAGTCGTTGTTGACCATCGATGACGAGGAGTTTTCCTGAGTCAGATTCTTTAGATAGAAAAATCGCGGGAACAGGAAGCCCGAGTAGAAGCGACTCAATGAATTTAGAAGCGTGCCTCTGAGTCCAAACGTATCCTCTTTGAAATGGGGGAATTTCTATGTCGCCTTGATCGATACGCTTAACGAGCCCATCGACGGGATAGTCAGCCCCATAGCTAGCGATGTCGTACGGTATTTCACTTGACGTTTCTTCATCTTCTTCGAACGCACGATCATCCACGTCGGGTTCTACTGGTTCAAGCTTCTCAACTTCACTCATGATGATTTTTGCCGAGGTTGAAACAATTTAAGGCATGTCGAAAACAGACTGCGCATAGCATTAGTTGGTCCGATTAACCAAACAGCGCTTAAGGCTACACGCATCCAATAGGTTCCGCATCGTCGATACTCGATCACAACGTAAACTCGAGTAATGTACTGTGGTAACTGTCAAAACTCTGACACTCCATACTACCGCGGAAATCTATCCCTTCGATATGAATTCCTCTCACGGATTCTGCCATCGCGCCCATGAATATAGACCTCTGTTCGCTGTTTACGCGCAATTTGTCGAGCCGCTGTTATTGCTTCAATCTGGGTATTGAAGCGAGATGAACCTCTTACAGACCCTCTCCGACGAATTACCCACTGGTCACCTCGCGGCACAACATGCTGACTTTTGCCGACCAAGTGCATAGTCTCCTTTAAAACCAATCGAAGTATATGTTCGATCTCGATAACAAGCAGATCTAATTTCGCGGATAAACTACTAGGACGGAGCGGGTCAATGGAGTCCTAAGACCTTTCCCGATCACGGGCATCCTTTCGAATGCGAAGTTATGCTAGTCTCCGAATTTGGTAAGCCTTTATTCGGCTACTATTGCTTTGTGAATGTTCTCCTAAAACTCCTTCGATCCGGACCAGCGCGAATCGCGACATCCACGACCAAAGTTTTGCCACCAGCCTGCAACTGATATTTCTCAGTTCCTGTCGTATGACTGACCGCAGACTTCACGACCAGTCGGTTCTGCTCCCAACCTGCATCAATCTTCCACTCAGCTCGCGTTTGCAGACCCCAAATTAAGTCCCGATGCTGACCATCTCCGTAGGAGATACCGATCGAAGTCGCATCTTGCTCGATCGCCAAGCGTTGTGATGAAATGACCGGAAAATCTTGAGCTGCGTAAAGGATTGAACCTAAGTTACTCGACTTCTTACCCTCAATCTCCTCGGCCTTAATGCGCTGTAACGCGGCTTCTTGATCAGGGGGTGTGTCGCTGCGAGTCTCGTCCAACACCCACATGCCCGTTAAGTCAATGCCGAACGGTACGACACCACTCAATGAGCTGGTAGCTGGACCGCAGCCGAGAAGTGCAATCGTAATGCCGAAGGCAATAGCCAAGTACGAAGTTTTGCGACGCAGCTCTGTATTAAGTCTCACGACCTTTGCTGGTTAATCTCGATCGGAATAGGAATTTAGATTATTCCGTGCGTAATGCTTCGATCGGATCCTTATTTGCTGCGCTTCGTGCCGGATAAAAACCGAAGAATATACCGATAACGCCGGAAAACACGACCGCCATTACAAGCACCCACCACTGGAAATAGATAGGCCAGCCAGCGAAATAGGACGACCCGGTGCTGACACCAATAGCCAGTACGATTCCAAGGATACCGCCAGCGATACATAGTGCGATCGCTTCAACGAGGAACTGCTGCATGATGTCGGTGTTTCGCGCCCCGACCGCCATGCGCAAACCAATTTCTCGTGTTCGCTCGGTCACCGAAACAAGCATGATGTTCATGATGCCGATGCCACCGACGATCAGCGACACTGCCGCAATCACTGAGAGCAATGAGTTAAAGGTGTTTTGTTGCTCAAGTCTTGATTGAATCCATTCAGACATGTTGTTGACGGAAAACGCGTCGCGCTCTATATCAAGGCGATGCCGCGCATGCAACAGCTTCTTGATCTCTTCTTCAACGTATGCCATGTCTTCTTCGTTTTCCACCGAGAGGTACACCCGTTCAACCGCATTGCCTGCTACACCTTGTCTACCAAGCAATCGCGTTCGCGCTGTTTTGAGTGGAATCATGATCACGCTATCTTGATCCCAAGACGATGAACCCGCCGCCATGCCTTTCGAAGCGAGTAAACCCACAACAGTAAATTGGACGTTTTGCACACGAACGGTCTGACCTAGCACCTGTCCTTCGCCGAACAGTTCTGTCGCGGTCGTAGAACCGATTAACGCGACACGCGCACCACGACTCAACTCACTCGGGTCAAATAATCGTCCTTCGTTGACGCCCCAATTACGAACGACGAGAAAATCCTCATCAATGCCATAAACCGACGAGTTCCAATTTCGATTCCCGACAACTACCTGTGCGTAGCCGCTCATCGTTGGAGCCGCCGCAAGAATCTCTGGGATTTCGTTCTTGATCGCGTCCGAATCGTCTTCAGTCAGTACTGCGTTCGCACCTGCCGCACTGGAAACACCACCACGGCCACGCCAACTGCCTGCGCGGACGCTCAGCATATTGCTCCCCATTTCTTTCATTTGACGGTCAATATCTTGCTGCGCCCCCGCAGTTACCGTCATCATGGTGATCACACACGCAACTCCAATCATGATGCCAAGGATCGTCAGGAAACTGCGCATCTTGTGGACACGAATCGAGCTCCATGCTACCCGGATTAATTCAAAAACATCCATACCTATGCAGCCTCAGCCTTCAGTTGCTCAACCCCGGTGATTTTCCCGTCCAGAAATCGAATCATTTGGTGAGCGTGCGCAGCGATCAAATACTCGTGCGTAACGAGAACGATCGTCAAACCCGATTGATTTAAGTCATCGAATATGTCCATGATTTCTTCGCCCGTATGAGTATCCAAAGCACCGGTGGGTTCATCCGCGAGCAATATCGCGGGCTCATTGACTAACGCGCGCGCAATCGCAACGCGCTGTTGTTGACCGCCCGAAAGCTGTGTCGGGTGGTGACCAACACGATCCTTTAAGCCGACACGTTCAAGCGCTGCATACGCACGCTCGCGTCGATCATGACGATGTACACCACCATAGAGCAACGGTAACGCCACGTTGTCCAAAGCAGATGTACGGCCTAAAAGGTTGAACTGCTGAAAAACAAACCCAATCTTCTTATTGCGTACACCGGCAAGCTCGTTACGGGACATTTGACTCACTTCTTCGTCATCGAGCCAAAGCTTGCCAGTGTCCGGCGTATCCAAACATCCAACGATGTTCATGAACGTAGATTTGCCTGAACCCGAAGGGCCCATCACAGCCGCGTAATCGCCTCGTGCAAGCGAGATGGATACTTCATCCAGTGCGTGTACTTCCTCGTCGCCGAGTACGTAGGTCTTGCTTAGGCTCTCGCAGCGGATGATTTCGTTCGACATTACGACGTTACTCGCTTCGCTCGAACGATGACCATATCGCCTTCTTCTAAACCGGAAACTACCTCTGCGGCGTTGTCATCTTGCAATCCGATCACGACGGATTTTCGCTCTTCTTCGCCAGTTTCATTTAGAACGTATACGGTCTGACGATTACCACCCCGCATCGCGTTCATTTCCTCAAACTTCACACGCTGTTCTGGGTCGAGTAATTCGGCGACTTCCTTGTTGACTTCAGTGATCATATTCATCATGCGTTGGCGCATGTCGCCACCCGCACCGGGTGCTCCTCCGCGACCACCACCACCGGCGAACATCGCTTGCATGCGTTGCATCGAAGATTGGTAGATCTCTGCAACCTTTGCTTGTTGCTCATTCGAAAGACTAAGCTGTTCTGCTAGTTGCTCTGCACGTTGTTCTGGCGTCGCAAAGCCGCCGCCAGGTCCGCCGCGTTGACCACCGCCGCCACCACCAGGTTGTCCTGACGACTGTTGACTATCTGGTTGCGTACCGCGAGGTGCGTAGGTCAACGCAGAGTTTGGAACAGTAAGGACGTCTTCACGGCTACCAAGTACCATGTCAACATTCGCAGTCATGCCTGGAAACAACGACAGATCGTCGTTCCTTGCGGTCACGATAACCTTATAAGTCACCACGCTTTGATTCTCGGTCGGAGACTTGCGTATTTGAGATACGCGACCTCTGAAATCTCGATTCGGATACGCGTCAACGGAGAAGCGCGCAGGTAGGTTTTCGCGCAGGCGCCCGACATCTGCTTCATCAACACTCGCTTCGACTTTCATTTCATGAAGGTCATGAGCGATCACAAACAATTCAGGCGCCGAGAAACTCGCCGCAACCGTTTGGCCAATCTCGACCGCGCGATTAATCACTGTACCCGAGATCGGTGCACGAATGTAGGTTCGCTCAAGGTCGAGTTTCGCTTGCGCCAATGCCGCTTGGGCTTGCGTAAGCCCAGCATGTGCATTCGTTACGGACGCGGTCGCAATCTCGACCGCCGCGATTGCTTGATCCAGCGCGTTCTTATCCGTCTCGAGTTCGGACATCGAAACGTGACCTTGCAGTGACAATTCCTCACGTCTGGAGAGTTCCCGTTGCGCACGTTTCAGGTTGCTTCTGGTACGGGTTAATTCCGCGTTGCGACTTTGAATGTTCGCGTTTGCCACTTCGACGTCTGCTTCGCGCTGTAACAGCCTCGCTTCAAACGTTCGTGGGTCCAGGCGCGCAATGATCTGACCCTGCTCCACCGTGTCGTTGAAATCAACCAAGAGCTCGGAAATCTGACCAGAGACTTCCGTCCCCACGATCACCGTGTTCACTGGTTCAAGTGCGCCCGTCGCATTAACCGCACTCTCAACATTTCCAGTCTGAACCGGTTTCTGGTCATATTCAAATGTGTCGCCATTGCCACGCATCGCATAGACGGTACCACCAGCTATGCCAACGATGACAACAAGGATGGTAAGGGTTAGCCAAACCTTCTTCATAGATCGTAAATCGTTAGAGCTCTTTTGTGTTACGCATTTTAAGAAGATTCCTGTCACTTAAAATGAGGCTGAATCCGCTACAGCCCTTACTACTACCTGCATAACAAGCGTTTCATTCATGAAATACAACGTCATTTCGGCAGACTGCCATATCGATTTTCCTTGGCTTCCTGAAGACCTGTTTACGAGCCGCTGCAAACCCGAATTGCGCGACCGCATGCCATTTGTCGAGGAAACACCTTCTGGTCGATTCTGGACGTCTAACAATGGCGCACGATTTGGCTTGCAAAACGGGATGGGTTCGGCCGGTCGGCGGTATGTGCCTGGCGAGATTCATCGATCTGACCGCATGGCCGCGCAAGGTCTTTATGACGATGGCGAGAAGGGTATCCTGCGCCTTACTGATCCGGATTTACGCTTGAAGGATCAGGAACGTGACAGCATTCAAGCGGAAGTGCTATACGGTGTGCTGGGTGCATCGATGCGGCTTCAGGACGACGAAGCCGCCGTGGAGCTTGTACGCATCTACAACGAATGGCTAGCGGATTTCTGTGAGACTCATCCAGACCGGTATGCCGGCGTAGCCAGCATCACAGGCGCATCCATCGAAGCGGCCGTCGCGGAAGTTGAGCGCGTTGCCGCCCGCGGTTCGGTGAGAGGGATTGAGGTCGCGATCACGCATGACATGCTACCGCTGTTTCATCCGGACTGGGATCCGCTTTGGACCGCGATCGAGCGCGCTGAGTTGCCGCTCCACTTTCATACGATCGGTCCGAAAATGAACTACGACTACGCCACGCTCGAACCGTTGCAACGGCGTCAGGCGTTCGCGGTGCATATCACCGGATTCCAGCTTGCCATGGCGACCGTACTGATGGAAATCATCTACGGCGGTGTCCTCGAGGCGCATTCGGACTTAAAGATCGTGATCGGCGAAGCCGGTATCGGCTGGATTCCATACCTACTTGATCACATGGATCTGGAATGGGAAGATCAGTTTGCTGATCTGACGTTGACGATGAAGCCTTCTGCCTATTGGCACCGACAGTGCTACGCCACGTACCAAAGCGATCCGGTCGGATTACGTCTGCTCGATATCCTCGGCGAAGACAACGTCATGTGGGGAAGCGACTTCCCGCATCCTGACGGCGTTTGGCCCGACTCGCAGGAATTCATCGCACGCGAATTCAAGGGCGTGGCGGATGACGTCAAACGAAAAGTCGTTTGCGAGAACGCCGCGAAACTGTATGGGTTTTCGGCTTTCGCTGAAAACTAACCGCTGACCGCTTAAGCAGCGTGCGTCGAGGACTGCAGATCGACGAATTCCCGATAGGGTCCGTCTTCGTGGGACATTAGTTCGTCATGACTACCGATCTCCCTGACTTCGCCCTCGTCAAGGAACACGATCTTGTCTGCCTGGCGGATGGTTGATAATCGATGCGCAATGATGACAACCAGTCGATCTTCCGCTTGACTCCTCAACGAGCGCACCAAGAGATTCTCGGTCTGCGGATCCAACGCCGCAGTCGGTTCATCTAAGACCATGATCCTCGCATCTCTAATCAACCCGCGAGCAATGCTCAATCGCTGCTGCTGACCCACCGAAAGCGTGTCACCGGATCGTCCCAAAACTGTGTCGATGCCCTCTGGCAGGTCTTGAATGAACTCCATACAACCCGCAGTCTCAAGCGCGCTGAACATATCGCCTTCGCTTGCTTCCGGATTCGCCAAACTCAGGTTCGAACGGATGGATTCGGAAAGCAATAGGTGTTCTTGGAAGAT
>LXNI01000890.1_pt1 | contig 30663 bp, 8 predicted proteins | sample 809091 | NCBI WGS metagenome assembly LXNI01 (sample SAMN04870527, study PRJNA318959) | sponge metagenome | biome: 01000161; feature: marine sponge reef; material: water | host: Sarcotragus foetidus | place: Greece: Milos, Mediterranean Sea | collected 2013-05-29 | depth 5-7 m | reverse complement strand
GGTGCCGGAGCTGACTCGTTCCCTGCATGCCGAGGGTGTGGCCAAGGTGATGGTCGTCGCCGACGATCCCTCCAAGTACCCCTCAGACGCGCAGTTCGCGCCCGACACCGACGTCTGGCACCGTGACCGTCTCGACGAAGCTCAGCGAGTGCTGCGTGACATCGAGGGCTGCACCGTGCTCATCTACGACCAGGCGTGCGCGGCCGAGCTCCGGCGTGACCGCAAGCGCGGCAAGGTGGCCGAGCCCAAGACGCGAGTGTTCATCAACGAGGCGGTCTGTGAAGGCTGCGGCGACTGCGGCGAGAAGTCGAGCTGCCTCAGCGTGCAGCCGATCGAGACCGAGTTCGGCCGCAAGACCCAGATCCACCAGTCCTCGTGCAACAAGGACTTCACCTGCCTCGACGGCGACTGCCCGGCGTTCATCGAGGTGGTGCCCGGCGGCAAGGTGCCCACGAAGGCAACCGCCGCCGTCGACGAGATCGGCGACGACTTGCCCGAGCCGGATCGGCTTGACGAGGGCAACATGCTGATGATGGGCATCGGCGGCACCGGCGTGGTGACCGTGAACCAGATGCTCGCCACTGCGGCGCTGCTCGACGGCAAGCAGGCCAACGGGCTCGACCAGACGGGACTTGCCCAAAAGGGCGGCCCGGTGGTGTCGAACCTGAAGGTCCGCCGCCTCGGCAGCACTCCCGATGCCGACGCTCCCGATAGCGCTGATGCTGGCGAGGCCAACAAGATCGGGACCGGTGAGGCCGATGCCTACATCGTGTTCGACCTGCTGTCGGGCACGAACCCGGTCAACCTCGAAAAGGCACAGGCCGGCCGCACGGTTGCGCTGGTGTCCTCGTCGAAGGTGCCGACCAGCGCGATGGTGCGCGACACCTCAGCGGAGTTCCCGGAGTGGACCGAGTTCCAGCGTTCCATCGACGATGCCACCACGCCCGAGCGCAATATTTACTTCGACGCAGGCACGCTGTCGGACAACCTGTTCCGTTCGCACATGCCCGCCAATGTGCTGGTGCTCGGCGCCGCGTACCAGTCGGGCGTGGTGCCCATCAGCGCTTCGGCGATCGAGCGGGCCATCGAGCTCAACGGCGTCGCAGTCGAGATGAACACCCAGGCGTTCCGTATCGGCCGCAAGATCGTGCTCGATCCCGACTTCATGGCGACGCTCCACGTCGACCGTGTCGGCCGTGTGAGGCGCGACAGCGGTCCGTCGAAGCGTGAGCAGAAGCTCATCGATGTGGTTCAGGATCCGTCCGAAGAACTGGCCCGGCTGCTGCGCATCCGTGTGCCCGACCTGGTGGGGTACCAGAGCGTCGACTACGCGGCGGCCTATGCCGAGTTCGTAGCCAAGGTGCGCGAGGCCGAGGCTGCTGCGGGCGACGACACCGCGCTCAGCGAGACCGTGGCCCGGTACCTGCACAAGCTGATGGCGTACAAGGACGAGTACGAAGTTGCCCGCCTGCATCGCAACAAGTCCTTCCAGCAGGCAGTGCGCGACCAGTTCGGCGACAAGACCGAGGTCACCTACAAGCTGCACCCGCCGATCATGCGGCGCATGGGTGTGGAGAAGAAGATCGGCCTCGGCCGCTCGGGTGATGTTGCGTTCGCGTTGCTGGCCCGGATGAAGGGCCTGCGTGGCGGGGCGCTCGACATCTTCGGCAAGACCGCTCATCGCAAGATGGAGCGAGAGCTGATCGACGAGTACCGAGGGATGATCTCCCGGGCGCTCGACACATTGGCGAGCGGTGACAGCGCCGCATACGCCCGTGCCGTCGAGATCGCCGAGCTGCCCGACATTATCCGCGGCTACGAGGACATCAAAGAAGCCAACGTCGAGCAGTTCCGCACCCGCGCCGCCGAACTCAACGCCTGAGCGGAACTCGGCGAGTGGCCGCCGCAGCATGACGGCACCCGCTGGCTGATGGCAGCGAACCGGATCAGCGGACGTATCTGTGCGGGCCGTTGTGTCGGTACGGCAGGACGCATCGCACTCGGGAACGCACGCCGATATGAGGGCATGTCCCTGCGGGCGCGGGTTGCGACAGTTCGACTCTCGGCACGATGTCGTGAAGAGCCGTTGCAGAATCTGGGGCTTGTCCGTTGTCGGTCTGCTGCCACAGGGCTGTCAGCAGTGCTGTGCGCGTGTCCACGATGTCGATCAGCGACGGGATTTCTGCGACGAGCGGTTCGCCGGGTGATCGTTCCCGGGTGACGCGGACGAGGCCGTCGTCTTCGAGCCTGCGTGCGGCTCTCTGGGTTGTTCTCGGCGACAGGCCGAGCCGCGCTGCCAGGTCGGGGACAGCCGCTGCGGGGGATGAGATCAACTGGTCCATGACGGCGCGGCGGGCGGTTCCGTGACGCATGGATGCGGCCTGTCGGACGTGAGCGTCAACTTCGTCGGCGACGGCTTCGGCGTAGGCGCATGCGACTTCGACGGCTGTCGCTGCCCATTCGATCATGATCGTGACGCTTTGGGAGCGTTCGTCGTCGTCGGGGCCGCCGAGGTAGCTGTCGAATGATGCGAGCGCGTCCATGTAGGCCGTTTTCCGGGCATCGATCGCTGCGGAGACCGGCAACGGCGCAGGGTAAGGGCTGTGCCGTGCGAGGCAGGCGTGCATGAACGCCCGCCCGACTCGTCCGTTGCCGTCTTCGAACGGATGGATGGTTTCGAACTGTGCGTGGGCGACAGCAGCGGCACCGACCGGCCCGGCCGCCGCCATGCATTGCCGGCCGCTGGCCCACGCGAGCAGGTCGTCGACGAGTGCGGGCACTTCGGCATGGGGGGCTGGCACGAACCGTGCTCTGCTCGGCAGATTCGTTGCGCTGGCGCCGACCCACACCGGGCTGGTGCGGAACCGCCCTGCGTCGATGTCGGTGCCTGCGTCCTCGAAGAGCGTCTTGTGCAGGGCGAGCAGGTCGTCGGCTCGCATCGGCTCATGACGGTTGTTGCCGACGGTGTGGGCTGCGACGGAGATCCGTGAGGCGCCGTCGACGAGGCGACCGCTTCGCCGGGCTTGCGAATTCGGGCGCGCGGTGTCCCACAGCGAGACTTCTCTCAGCGAAGCGATGATGCCTTCGATGCGGCTGGACGCGATGCCGTCTGCGCGTGCGAGGCACAGGGCTGCTTCGGGCGTGCTGGCGATTCGTGCGCTTGTCGCCGCGAGACGGGTTGCTGCTTCGTGGCCGCGCACAACGGTCTCTGCCTGGATTCTCGGGGTCCATCCGGTGAGCGGATGCGGCAGGTACGCCTCATAATGGTCGACCTGCTGGGAAGTGCGGAACCAGTAGGCGTGCTGCTGCGGCACCATCCTGCCCATGCCGGCGAGCGTAACCGGGCAGACTGTATTTGCGACACATTCTGCACTTCGATGACGTAAACCGTCATCTTTGCGTCGCAACAGGGCCGAGCCGATCGTCGTCATCGAGCCCGGCAATCCCGCCAGCGACGTAGATGCGTGCCTGCACACAGCGCGTGGCCAAACGCCGACGGCCCGCTCGATGCGTGTGCGCCAGCGCTTTCGGTCCCCCAGCTCGACTTGCAGCCGGGCCTGCAGCCCCCGCCGGGCATCAGTGCCTTGGTTTCCGTACGATCGACAGCAGGAGTCCGCGGCCGTGCAGCGCTGTGGGTGACTTGCGGGAGGAGAAGCTGATGGCAGCGAACCGGCCTGAGGGGCATACGCCCAGCGCACCGGCGTGGTGCGTGGTCGATTTTCCTGAGGTGACGGCTTATTCGATGATCTTCTCGAAGGGTCCCGGCAACGACGAGACCCTGGCAGATCTGCAAGCGGCGCTGACTGGTGGCGACGACCGGCCCGATCACGTGGAGCGGGCTCGCATCGTCAACTTCACCGACGAGGGCGACGACGCAGCCGAAGCGCAGGGCGACGTCGAGACCGTGTTCATGGCCTACTGGGTGGATCCGGCGGTCTACGAGCGTTGGCGGCAGGCCTGCGATGTGCTCCACCGAGCCGGGGTCTATTGCGAGACGGCCGTCATTCCGGCAGATCGCTGGGAGACCATCGCGGGGACCAAGCGGCCTCTGCCCGGCGTGCGCAACTTGACTGAGGTGGACATCACCGAGCTGCACGACTACTGGGGCGCCGCACGCGATCGCATGGCGGCCAGCGCTGAGGATCCCTTCGAGGCGGCGCCGGGGTCGCCGCTGCCGGCCAACTTGTGCCTCATCCGGTCGGGCCAGAAATGGGACGAGTGCCTCGACGACGAGCGCGAGATGTACTTCACCGACATCGAACCGAAGCTGCGTGCCGGCATCGACTTCCTGGCCAACAACCCCGACACCGGCTGCATCTCCAGCCGCTTCCTGCGGGAGCAGACGATCGACGGCGAAGACCTCGAATCGACCAGCTTCGTCGGCTGGTTCGAGGACCTGGAGTCGCTCGAGGCGTGGTCGCGTTCGCACTCCACGCACTTGGCGATCTTCCACTCGTTCCTCTCGACGGTTCAGCTCCTCGGCCGCCCGCCCAAGCTGCGCCTGTGGCACGAAGTCTCGGTACTGCCCGAAGGCGGAGTCGAGCTGCTCAACACCGACCTCTCTCCGCTCGCCAACCTCGTCGACCCCGCCGCCTGACCCGCCGGCACAGCGACGACCTCACCGCAGCCACCAGATCCACGAGTCGCGTTCGAACGGCGGTGCCGCTTCGAAGCGGCGTGTCGAGTTCGCCTTTCGTAGGCTGTGACGCCGTGACTGACGCCGGTCCGATGCCCGGGGCCCTCGAGGGCTTGGACATAGCGCTTTCGGTGCTCGATCTCGTCGGTCAGACGCCTTTGGTACGGCTGGGTCGGGTGGCGCCTGACATCGCTACCCCGGTGGTGGCCAAGCTCGAGACCGCCAACCCCGGCGGATCAGTGAAGGACCGTGCCGCTGTCGCCATGATCGACGCCGCCGAGGCTGACGGGAGCCTGCAGCCCGGCGACACCATCGTCGAACCCACCTCGGGCAACACCGGCGTCGGCCTAGCAGTCGTGGCCGCCCAGCGGGGTTATCGCTGCCTGTTCGTGTGCACCGACAAGGTGGCGCCCGAGAAAGTGCAGCTCTTGCGTGCGTACGGAGCAGAAGTGATCGTGTGCCCGGCCAAGGTGGACCCTGAAGATCCCCGCTCGTACTACTCCACTGCGGCACGGCTGCGCGACGAGACGCCTCGAGCTTTCTCGCCCGATCAATACTCGAACCAGAACAACCCTCAGGCGCACTACGAGACCACCGGTCCCGAGATCTGGGCCCAGACCGGCGGGCGGGTCACCCACTTCGTCGCCGGTGCTGGCACCGGCGGCACCGTCAGCGGCGTCGGTCGCTTCCTCAAAGAGCAGAACCCGGCGATCGAGGTGATCGTGGCCGACCCGCCCGAGTCGGTCTATGCAGGTGGCGACGGCAGCCCCTACCTCGTCGAGGGCATCGGCGAGGACTTCTGGCCCACCACCTACCACGCCAAGATCGTTGATCGGGTGCTGCCGGTGACCGATGCCGACTCGTTCGCCATGGCTCGGCATGTGACCCGCGCCGAAGGGCTGCTCATCGGCGGCTCGGGCGGCACCGCCGTCACCGGCGCCTTCCGCATCGCCGCCGAGCTCGATGCTGCAGGCCAGGCCGCCACCTCCCTGGTAGTCACCCTCATCCCCGATTCCGGCCGCGGCTACCTCAGCCGAGTCTTCGACGACGACTGGCTCGCCTCCCGCGGCCTGCAGCCGGGCCACGAGGTCGACCTCAGCCCGGCCAACGAACAGAGGGACGGCTGACGCCGGGCGGTGACCCTCCAGATAACCCTTCGGGTCGCGTACACGCGCCCTAGTAGACCTAGCGGTGCTGTTCGGCCAGTACGAATCCCCTAGCGAACTCGTGCTGGCCGAGTCTTGCCCGATCCCTCCACCACACATCCGCCATCGCTCGACGCGCACGAATCACAATGAAGTAATTTCCCGCGTGGCTGCTCTGCCGTGCGGGGCTGCCGAGGAGGACCCCTGTGAGCGAACCTACGCACATGTTGCTGCCCATCGATCCGGAGGACGCCGAAGCAGTCGCGTTCGTGGTCCGACAGGCACAACGCTGTGCCGATCGAAGCCGTGCCGCTGGCGACCAAGGGATGGGACCCGCCGAGTTGAGGGACCTATTCAAGGAGCGGTATGGCGTTGCGCTTAGTGACGGGTGATCAGTGGCGTTGGCTGTCGATGAGGCAGGTGCTTGATGCTTGGGAGGCTGTGACCGACGACATCGAGGCAACTGACCTGTTTCACTTGCTCTCGAGCGTGTCCGAGATGCCGCTCGACACGCTGCCGGGTGATCCGTTCCCGGCGAGTCAACCCGATTCGCCAGTGCGCACTCTGAGAGGTCGCGGATTGGAGATCGCATTCGTGGTGGTCACCCCCGCAGAGACGGCTCACGGTCTGCGGCTGGCAAACATCAAGCCTCTCTGAGTGTCTCCGGCTGCCGTGGATTGCACCCTCCAATGACGGAATCGGCGCCTTCACCGTGCTTGTCGACAGAGTACGCGGGCTCGCGGGCGGCCTGCCTCTCCAGTGCGTGCGAGCGCGCGACGACATCGATGAGCACTCCTTGGTGTGGTTCTCTAAAGCCATGGGCGATATCGAATTCAAACGCAACAGCGCCACGCCTCTGCGCAGAGCGATGACCACGCTGGACCTGTCGAGCAGCGCTTTCGCCGACCTCATGGGGGTCACCCGTCAAGCTGTCGACAAGTGGCTCGCCAGCGGGCCACCGCCGCAGAGGCTGCCCAAGATCGGCACAGTGGTCGAGATCGCGGACATTCTTCGGTACCGGCTGCGCGAGGGCATGGCGCCGATCGTCGCACGCCGCAATGCCGCCGCCTACGGTGACCGCACCATGCTCGACCTGATCGCTGCCGACGAGCATCAATGGCTGCTCCGCGATATCCAGAAGATGTTCGACTACTCCTTGCAGCCAGGCCACGAGGTCGACGTCAGCCCGCCGGGTGAACAGGGGGAATGCTGATGCTGGGGGGTGATCCGCAGGTTTCGGGGTTTGAGGATCCTGACGAGTTCGGTTTTGAGACTCGGGCGATCCGGGCGGGTCAGCCGCACGACCCCTACACCGGCGCGGTGGTGACGCCGATCTCGCTCGCTACCACCTTTGCCCAGGAGGCTGTCGGCCAGCCTCGTCATGGCTACGAGTACGGCCGCACCGGCAACCCGACCCGTCACGCGTACCAGGTCTGCGTGGCATCGCTGGAGGGGGCCCGGCACGGGTTCGCCTTCGCCAGCGGGCTGGCGGCATCCGATGCGCTGCTGCGGGTGCTGCGACCGGGCGACAGCCTGCTGCTCGGCGACGATGCCTACGGCGGCACGTTCCGGCTCATCGACACGGTGTTCGGTAACGCCGGCATCGGCATGGCGGCAGCCGATCTCACCGCGCCCGACAAGATCCGCGACGCCTGGACGCCCAGCACCCGCATGGTGTGGCTGGAGACACCCACCAACCCGCTGCTCACGGTCTTCGACATCGAGGCCATCTGCACGGTCACCCACGAGCTGGGCGGCATCGTCGTGGTGGACAACACGTTCGCCACGCCCTACCTGCAACAGCCGCTTGCGCTCGGCGCGGATGTCGTGGTGCACTCGGCCACCAAGTACATCGGCGGCCACAGCGATGTCGTGGGCGGCTTCGTGGCCACCAACGACGACGAGCTGGCTGATCACCTGGTGTATACGCAGAATGCCGTAGGCGCCGTGCCCAGCCCGTTCGACTGCTACCTGGCACTGCGCGGCGTCAAGACCCTCGGCGTGCGGATGGACCGTCACTGCGAGAGCGCACAGGCGGTAGCGCAGCTGCTCGAAGGGCACCCCGCTGTGCGCTCGGTGCTGTACCCGGGGCTACCCGATCACCTCGGCCACGACATCGCCTGCCGGCAGATGAGCGGCTTCGGCGGCATGGTGTCGTTCCGGTTGCACGGCGGGCGCGCAGCAGCCGAGCGCGTCGTCACCTCGACGAGGGTGTTCACGCTGGCGGAGTCGCTGGGCGCGGTCGAATCGCTGATCGAGCATCCCGGCGCCATGACTCATGCGTCGGCCGCCGGCTCGGCGCTCGAAGTGCCTGACGACCTGGTGCGGCTGTCGGTCGGGCTCGAGACGGTGACCGACCTGCTGGACGATCTCGGCGCTGCCCTCGACGCCGCTGTCTGATCGCCCGCCGCCAGGCTGAGCGTTCGCCGCCAGGCTGAGCGTCCGCTGCCATGCTGAAGCGTTCGCTGCGAGGCTGAAGCTCTCGCCGTCGGGCTGAAGCGTCCGCCGCCCGGCGTCTGCGCGGCACCCGCTTGGTCTAGTGCTAGGGCATAGGCAACGCGCGCCGATGTACGGATCTTCAGTCGCTGGCCGCACGTCGGCCAATCCGATCAGCAGCGGTGCGTCCGCCCGCTCAGCAGCCATACACCTACTCAAACTTGGCTGCCTCGGCAATTGCTGAGGATGCAGCGCGCGTGTCCGAGCGTTCAGGTGCCACCTTGTTCATATAGATAAAGCACATAACTACAAATCAAGTGGCGTAACCTTCACGTCTCTATGTCCGCTTCGGCCGCAAACGCACGAACCCCGGGGGGGGGGTACGCGCGGCCGCTGTCGGCGCGATGAATCTGGACCTGTCGGCATGCACCAGCCACCGGGTGTCCGGCCGCCGACTGCCGCTGGTCCGCCGGCAGGCAACCTCCGCTAGCAGGCGATCCCCCGGCCCGCAGGCGAGCGCTCGGCGGCGCCACGGCCTGTTCGTATGCGCATGCTCGCTCGCCGCCGGCTGCGCCCTTGTGGCGTGCACCGGCAGGGCCGAAGCTGAAAGCACCGCACCGCCGCCCGCCTCCGCCCGGCTGCTGACCGCGCTCAGCGCCGAGGTGGGATCCGCTGGCGTGACGCTCTCGTGGGAAGTCGACGAGCAGCGTGACCACCGCATCTCCGGGTTCTCCTGCGTTTACCGCACCCCGGCTCACTTGCGGCTGGGAGTGGCGGGAGCAGTGCCCTGCGGCGACGACCCCACCAGCGCGCGGCCGGCCAGCGCCGACGCCGCCACCGCCCACCTCAGCAGTGCCGATGCCCGCCGCCGCACGGTGACGGGGCTGCCCGAGTACGGCGACTACCTCTTCGAACTGGTCGCGCAGACCAACGAGGGCCCCGCGATCGAGTGGCCGCTGCGGGCCCTGCGAGTGCAGGTGACGGTCACCCTCGATCAAGTCGGTCCGGCGGGCCCGACCCACGTGGTCACCGGCGCCGGGCCGATGGTGACTGGTTGCGGACCCGACGACGGTCCCGCCGACGCTTCGGCCGAACGGCCGTGGCAGCTCGACGAGATCGTGTCGGCGGCCCACCTCACCCACTATCCGGGTCGCGGATGGACGCCTGGCGGCGACCCCGATGCGTCCCCCGACTGGCCCGAGCCGGTGCCGCTGAGCGAGCTGTTCAACCAGTCGGGCCTCGACGGGCAGGTCGTCCAGCGAGCGCTGACCGGCAGCGGTAGCGGCCCCGGCCCCGCCGACGCCGACAGCGACGACGCAGCCGACACCGGTACGGGCGCCGCCAACGCTGCCGACGCAGCCGCCAACGCCGCCGACGACGCAGCAGACGTCGCTGCGCTGCTCGCCGACGAGCGCGCCCTGGTCCCGCTCAACCGAGCCTCGGCGGGCACCAAGGCGCTGCTGCGGTCCGGCACTCCCGCAAGCGGCAGCAGCGGCGGCTGGGAGCTGCGGCTGCACAGCAGCTACCCGTTCGGTGCCGACTACGTCTTCGCGCCGCACCACGCCGTGCCCGGCTGGGGCGACACCGAGCGGTCTGCGTCGGCGACGCAGCAGCAGGGCGATCAGTCCGACACGGCAGGCCCTGCCGACCGCCCGACTGCGCAGACGCAGCTATGGCACCGCACCGACTGCCCGCCGCCGGGCCGGCCCGACGCCTCCCACGACGTAGCCCTGGCCCTGTCCCAAGACACCGGAACCGGTCGCCGCCTGCGCCACTCGGGCTACGGCTGGTGGGCGGTGGCGCCGGTGGGCCTGTTCCCCGAGCGCATCGTGGCCACCGAGGCCGGCCTGTCCTTCGGCGAGCCTGCCGCCGACCTGCCCGCCGCCCCCGCCACGTACCGGGGCCGAGCCAGCGGGCACCTGTTCTGGGACAAGCAGCGCTACGCGCTCGCCGGCGACGTCACCCTCACCCTCGCGCCCACCGGCGACACCGCACAGCTCACCGGCCGCATCGACAACATCGCCATCACCCCGCTCGACCACGAGAGCCTCCAGCCCTACCCCGAGCACCCGGCACCGTGGCATTCCCTCGCGCTCGAAGCCGCGGTGCCGGCCGACGGCGACTGGCGTGGTGCCGTCGCCGTCAGCCAGCAGCCGCCGGCCGGCGAGCCCGCAGCAGAACGCCTGCTCGCCACGCCCGGCCCTGATGCCTTCACCGGCGACTGGCTGGCCGCGGCCTATGGGCCGCAGGCCGACGAGGTCGCCGGGCGGCTTCGGCTGTGGTCGCCGCTGGCACCCGACGCCAACCCCGGCGCCGATTGGCCCGCACAGGCACTGATCGTCGTCGGCTTCGGAGCAGCGACGCCGTGAGAGCCCGAGCGCCGCTGGCGCTGCTGGCCACGGTGGCCCTCGCAGCCACGCTGACGGTGATCCCGGCCCCGCCCGGCACTCCCGTGCTCGACACGCCCCCCGCGGCGGCGCAGACCCCGACACCGCAGGTGCCAGCGGGATGCGGAGACGATGACGGCACCGTGAGTCCCGACGATCGCTTCAGCTTGTCAGCCACCGCGACAGCCGTGACGGTGACCTACGTCGCAGGCGATGATCCGTTCAATATCGAATTCTGCTCCCCGGGTGCAGGCTCGGTATACAGCGTAGAGACCAGGCAGATTCCAGTGCTATTCGCCGGTGCCACGCTGGAGTTCTCCGGCCTCACATCCGGCACTGACTACTGGTTCAGGGCAGTGATTGGCGGAGGCGGCTACTACGGCTATGGCGCCGAAAAGACGGAGTGGAAGCACATCAGCCCCGCCGCGGCCAAGGTGCCCGGCAGACCGGCGACGCCGACGGTCGCTGTCTCGGGTGTCGATCTGTCGGTGAGCTGGTCGCCGCCCAGCGATACCGGGTCCAGCGCGATCACCGACTACGACGTGCGCTTCTACGAGGGCGCGGCCGATCCGTCCGACGAGGGCGACTGGATCGAAGCCGGCGAGGCCGGGGGATACAACCACGTCGGCACCGCCACGACGGCCACAATCGCCGGGCTGTCGGAGACCACCGCCTACCGGGTGCAAGTGCGGGCGCGCAACGGTGCCGGCGCCGGCGAATGGTCGGACTCGGGCAGCGCTACCACCGGCAGCGGCACCCCCCGCGATGGAGGCAACACGGCGGCGAGCTTTCCCTCGACCACACCGGTCACGTTCACGGTGGACGAGACCGCCGAAGCGGGCACGTTCGTGGGCTGGGTACCGGCCGCCGATCCCGACCGTGGCGATGTGCTGATGTACTCGCTCGACCGGGCGTCGGACGCGGTGTTCGACATCAGCGCCACCGGCGAGATCACGGTGGCCTCGGCACCCGCACTCGACCATGAGCGCAAGCGCAGCTACACGGTGGTGGTGTCGGTGTCCGACGGCAAGGACGCCGTCGGCAACAGTGATTTCCGAATTGACGCGGTGCACACCGTGAAGGTCGGCGTCAGCAATGTGCCCGAGTTGCCCGGCGCCCCGACAGGCGTCACGGCAAGCTCGTCGTGGCCCGACCGCCTTGAGGTGAACTGGGCGGCGCCCGACCCGGGGAGGGGGCCACCGGTCTCCAACTACGAGGTGCGCTACTACGCAGGCGCCGCCGACCCATCGAGCGACTCGGAGTGGTTGCAGCTCTACAGGAACGCATCCGCTGCGAATAGAGCGATCATTCCACAATTGGACGGCGGTACCCAATACCGGGTGCAGGTGAGGGCCGCCAGCGCTGATGGCGTCAGCGCGTGGTCTGCATCGGTTGGCGCACGCACCCCTGCGGTCACGTCGATTCCAACTGTGGCAGACACGGCGCTGGTGTCGACCATCGGCCAGGCAGCCGCGGAGGCCAAAGCGGACCTCTCGAACAACCATCACGCGCAAGGCTTCAGGACTGACTTCATCGAAAACCTCATCATCACCAGTGTCGAGGTGAACTTCGCCACGGCGCCCAGCGGAGTGAGCGTCCAGATCTTGGAGGATCAACATTTTGCGGGGCAGCCGTCGGAGGAGGTGGTGACGTTGACCAACCCGGCCGCGCTGACCACCGGGAATCTGATCTTCACCGTTCCTGAGCTGACCGTTTTGAATTCGTTCTCGCAGTACTGGGTGGTCGTGGGAGCCACGTCGGGAGAACTGGCGCTCACCGACTCCGACGACGAGGACGCTGGTGCTGCGGACCTCTGGAGCGTGGACAACTCTGAGTATAGCAGGTCGTCCTCGGAAGCCGCGGACTGGAGCGAGCGCGACACCGCCATGCTCATCCGCATCAACGGCGCGGTTCTCAACTCCGAGCCGGTCTTCCACAGATTCATGACCACTGAGCTCGAGGTGAGGGAGAACAACGTCGCCGGACAGAGACTGGGTGGACTTCAGTATCCGACTGAGAGGGACGATGGCGATCAGCCCTTGCTCGTCTTTGGGCTGGACGCGGCATCTGATGCGCTGTTCGACGTGGAAACCGACGGCTTCGGTGGTTTCCGATTGCGGGTGTCCTCGGCGCGATCGCTCGACTACGAGCAGCAGCAGCGGTACTACGCCGTGCTGTCGGTGTCCGACGGCAAGGCGCGCGACCGCAGCAGCGACCCCAGCGTGGATGCGGCCATGCTCATCACGATCAACGTGCAAGACGTGCGGGAGCCGCCCGCCGCGCCGGCGGCACCGTCGGTGAACGCCACGAGCCGCGACAAACTTGCGGTGAGCTGGTCGGCGCCGACCAACGACGGCCCGGGCATCAGCGGCTACGACGTGCAATACCGCGCGCAGGGCACGCAGGCGTGGTCCAACCACGATCCGGGCAACAACACCTCCACCACCATCACCGGGCTGGAGGGCGGCACCACCTATCAGGTGCAGGTGCGGGCCTCCAACGACGAGGGCGCTGGGCAGTGGTCACTCGCGGGCAGCAGCCAAACCACCGCGCTGGCCAATCAGCCGCCGGCGTTCAGCGACGGCAACACCAAGACCCTCTCCATCGCGGAGGACACTGCTTCGGGCGCAACGGTGGGCACCGTGGCGGCCACTGATCCTGAGAGCGACGCGCTGGCCTATTCGCTGGACGGCACCGATGCGGCGCCGTTCCAGATCAGCAGCACCGGCCAGATCACGGTGGCGGCCGGCACCACGCTCGACCACGAGACCAAGTCGAGCTACGTGTTCGACGCCCAGGTGAACGACGGCAAAGACCCCGACGGCGGCAGCGAAACCACCCCGACCGTCGACGACACGATCACGGTGACCGTCAACGTCACCGACGTCAACGAACCGCCCGCTGTGCCGGGCACGCCGTCGGCCAGTGCGGCCGGGAGCGACGGCTTGACGGTGAGCTGGACGTCGCCGGCCACCACGGGCATCCCGCCGATCACCGATCACGACGTGCGCTGGCTCAAGGGCACGGCCGACCCCGACCCGCCGAACGACTCCGCTTGGACTGTGGAATCCAACACCGGCGCCGACACCACCGCCACCGTCACCGGGCTGGACGCCGGCAGCAGCTACCGGGTGCAAGTGCGGGCCCGCAACCACGAAGGCGACAGCGGCTGGTCGGCGTCAGGCCAGGGCACGACGGCGTCTGCCGGAAACCCGGAGTTCGACGACGGCACCACGAAAACCCTCTCCGTCGCGGAGAACAGCGCGGCGGGCGCATCGGCGGGCACGGTGGCCGCCACCGACCCCGACGGCGACACGCTGACCTACTCGCTCACCGACGCCGATGCGGCGCCGTTCCAGATCAGCGGCACCGGCCAGATCACCGTGAAGGCGAGCGCCACGCTCGACCACGAGGCCAAATCGACCTATGCATTCACCGCCCGGGTGAGCGACGGCGAGGACGACAGCGGCAACACCGAGACCACTCCCGCCATCGACGACACCATCGCCGTCACCGTCAACATCACCGATGTCGACGAGCCGCCGAGGGTGCCGGGCGTGCCCACGGTGGGCGCGGCCTCGCCGGGCACCCTGGCGCTGAGCTGGGCGGCGGCCGACGTCACCGGCAAGCCGGCGGTCACCGACCACGACGTGCGCTGGTTCAAGGGCAGCGCCGACCCGCCAAATGACTCGGCGTGGACCGTGGTGGCCGGCACCGGCGCCGGCACCACCGCCACCATCAGCAGCCTCGATCCCAAGAGCGCCTATCGGGTGCAGGTGCGAGCCCGCAACCACGAGGGCAACAGCGCCTGGTCGGCGTCGGGAACCGGGGGAGCGGGGCTGGCGATCACCGCGGTCGACATCGTGTCCAAGCCGCGTCTCGACGCCAGCGGCAACGGCACGAAGGACACCTACGGCGCGGGCCAGCCGATCGTGGTCGACGTGACCTGGGCTGAGCCGGTGACCTGGGACGTGAGCCCGGCCGGGGCCAAGATCGAGCTCAAGCTCGACATCGGCGGGCAGTCGCGCACGGCGCAACTGGTGACCGGCGGGGCGACGAGCGGCACGGCGTCTACCCTGCGTTTCCGCTACCAAGTGTCCGTCGGTGATGCCGATACCGACGGCGTGGCGGTGGCTGCGGCTGCGGGCACGCCGCTGATCACCCTGCGCAGCGGTGCCATGCTGGTGGGCACAGCGTCGGGTGCGCCGGCGGGCCGTGTCCATGCGGGCTCGGGAGCCCAGTCGGGCCACCTGGTAGACGGCAGCCAGAACGCACCGTCGAACGGCTTGCCGTCGTGCTCGAGCATTCCCAGACCCAGCGATCCGAAAGTGACGGCGCAGCCGGGGCAGAGCGCCTTCTACAACGGCTTGGTGTGCAGCGACCTCGACGGCGACGCACTCCACGTAGAAGTGAGAACCGACCCGGCCCGTGGCACCGGCTCAGTGTCGTACAGCCGGGCTCAGAGCCGGCTGGAGTTCACGGCGCTGGACCACTGCGGTCTTGAGGCGGCCACCCCTGCGCTGGCCAATCCGTTCACCACCACGGTCACGGTTCGGCTGACCGATCCTGACGGTGCCTCGACGACGTCCGTCGTGTGGTTCGAGACCGCCTACATCAATTGCCCGTCGGTCGGCAGCGCCGTGTACCGCGATGCGATGGTGACGCTGGCCTTCGACACCCAGCTCGACTCGGGCTCGGTGCCCGCCACGGGCGATTTCACCGTCGCGGTGAACGGCACCGAGGAGCCGCTGGCGGCGAGCGGCGGGGTCGAGGTGGTGGCCAACACGGTGGTGCTCACCCTGGCTCGCGAAGTGGTCGACAACCAGACGGTGACCGTCAGCTACACCCCGGGCGACAATCCGCTCCGCCGCCGGAGCCCGCACGGATTCATCGACGTTCCGGGCTTCTCGGACCTCGCGGTTGCCTACCAGCCGCCCCCGCCGAAGGTGACCAGCGTGGCTCTGGTGTCGACGCCGACGGCCGACGCCGACTTCGACGGCGTCAAGGAGACCTACGGCAAGGACAACGTCGTGCGCGCCCGGGTGACGTTCGACCGGCCGGTGGATGTGGTGGGCACACCGACGCTGCGCCTCCAATTCCGTGCCCCGGGCCACCGCGACGGCATCGGCCGCAAGAACATGACGTTCGACGCCAGCAAGGGAACCACCAACACCACGACGCTGGAGTTCACCTACCGGGTGGCGGACCTGAACTACTCCGATGTCGGCGTCGCCTTCTACGCCGACAAGCTGCTCCTCGACGCCGGCGAGTCGATCCGCGCCACAGGCACTGAGGCAGATGCCGACGTGAGCTATGCCAAGGTCGACCACAACCCCGGCCACCAGGTGGACGTCATAGAGCCCAAGTTCGTATCGGCGATCGTGTACGGCGGCAACAAGGCGCGGCTCACGTTCAGCGAACCCATCGACCCGGCTAGTGCAGGTAACCGTTTTAACGTCGTCTTGCGTGCGAGAGACGACACCGAATTCAATCACGACGACACCGTGCCGATCATCGTCGGCGGCACCCACGCCACCGTGACCTTTCGCCTCTTCTTCGGCGATCCGGTGCAAGCCGGTGACACCGTCAAGGTCAGATACAGCTACAGCTCTACCCGCGGCGACCCGCTGCGCGATCCAGCCGGCAACGGGCTCCAGCGTTTCGGCAGCACCTTGGGCACGGCCGCGACCAACCGAACCGCCAACCCGCCCCCAGACAACCCCGACCCTGTGTTTGCCGACGGCAGCGAGACCGCCTTCTCCGTTGCCGAGAACAATGCGGATGGCGCGTGGGTGGGCACCGTGTACGCCGGAGACACCAATGCCGACTCGCTGACCTATTCCCTGATCGGCACCGACGCGACGACGTTCGTCATCAGCAACAAGGGCCGCATCACGCTGAAGCCGGGAGAGGCGCTCGACTACGAGACCAAGACGAGCTATGAGTTCACCGCCCAGGTGAGCGACCGCAAGACTCCAACCGGTGCCACCGACAGCGCCATCGACGACACCATCGACGTCACAGTCAACGTGGCCGACGTCGCCGAGCCGCCCGATGCCCCCGGCACGCCCGAGAAGATCGGGCAGACGTGGCAGAGCGTCACTGTGGCCTGGCGTGCGACGACCCGCCCCGGGATGCCGGCGATCACCGGCTACGAATTGCGCTACAAGAAGCAGTCGGACGGCCTCTGGACTCGCCACGACGTCACCGACCTGGACAACATCGAGGCAATCGGCGATCTGGACCCTGAAGTTCTTTACGACTTCCAGGTGCGCGCCACCAACGACGAGGGCACCAGTGCATGGTCGGCCATCGGCAGCGGCCGCACCGGCAATGCGCCGGCGAACACCCCGCCGCGCTTCCCGTCGGCGGCAACGACCCGCTCAGTGGCGGAGAACAGCGCTGCGGGCACCGCGGTGGGCGCGCCGGTGACAGCCACCGACTTCCAAGGCGACCGCCTGACCTACAGCCTTTTGGGCCCCGACCGGCTCAGCTTCACCGTCGACAACTCAGGCCAGATCAAGGTGAAGTCGGGCACGCTGCTCGACCACGAGGCCAAGTCGACCTACCGGGTCACGCTGACGGCCTACGACGGCAGGCTCAGCGACACCATCGACGTGACCATCAACGTCACTGATGTGGACGAGCCGCCGACCGTCGCTCCCGCCGGGGTGACGCCCGGGGCCGCGGGTGCCGCTGGCTTCGACGTGAGCTGGACCGCCGTCGAGGTCACCGGCAGGCCGCCTGTCTCCCGCTATGACGTGCGCTATTTCCAGGGCACGTCGGCGCCGGCGAACGCGGCCGACTGGACGACGGTGGCGGTGGACGGAGGAGCTGGCGATGTGGATCCGCCGACATCGGTGACCCTCACCGGCCTCGACGCTGCGAGCAGCTACGTGGTGCAGGTGCGTGCCGCCAACGACGAGGGCGACGGCCCGTGGTCTGGCCTCGCCAGCATCTCCACGGCGACGGCTGCGCCACCCGCAGCGCTGGCCGCACCCACGGTGACCGTGGTGGGCACGACCCTGAACGTGAGCTGGGCGGCGCCCGACACCACGGGCAAGCCGTCGATCATCGACTACGACGTGCGCTACAGGGAGTCGTCGGCAAGCAGTTGGACCAGCCACGCTCACAGCGGCACTGCCACCGCCGCCGCCATCAGCGGGCTGACGGCCGACACCGCCTACGACGTGGCCGTGCGGGCGGTGAACGCGGACGGCCCAGGCCCGTGGTCGCCGTCAGCCTCCATCACCACGTCCACGTCCTCAGATCCGGTGGTGCTGGTGTCCACCGCCGGCCAGGAATCTGACAGCAGCGACTTTCAGCCCGTGGCTGACTTTGATCTGGCGCAGCGGTTCACCACCGGGTCACACCAGGGCGGCTACACCCTCACCAGCGTCGAGATCCCCTGGGCGACGATGCCCAGCAACCCGAGTGTGCAGATCGTCTCAGGAAGCTCACCGGGCGGGAGTGTGGTCGCGACGCTCGTCGCCCCGGCCGCGTTGTCAACAAGCACCGTCTTCACTGCGCCCGACGGCACCACGCTCTCGGCCAGCACCAGCTACTGGCTGGTCGTCACCGGTGACGGCGGGTTTCTCCAGCGGACCGACAGCGGTGATGAGGACGACGGTGGCCAGCCGGGATGGGCCATGTCGGACAGTTCGAGCACGCGCCGGAAACCGGCCGGCACATGGGTCAGTCGTGGTCTCACGATGCGGCTGACGCTCAAGGGCCACGTCGCGACGTCGGGGACGGTGGTCAACACGGCGCCGAGCTTCCCGGCAGGTGCGCCGAGCCCGCTGAGCGTGGCCGAGAACTCCGCGCCGGGCACGGTGGTGGGCACGCCGGCAATGGCCACCGATCCCGACAACGACACGCTGGTCTACTCGCTGGGCGGCCCCGATGCCGCCGGCTTCGCCATCGACAGCTCGGGCCAGATCACGGTGGCCGCGGACGCCACGCTCGACCACGAGGCCGAGTCGACCCTCTCGGTCATGGTGCAGGTGTCCGACGGCAAGGCCCGCGACGGCAGCGACGACACCAACGCCACGGTGGATGCGATGGTCGCCGTGACCATCAACGTCACCGATGTGGACGAGCCGCCTCCCGCCGCCCCTGCCGGGGTGACGCTGGGAGCTGCCGGCGCAGCGGGCTTCGACGTCAACTGGACGGCGCCCGGTGTCACGGGCCAGCCGCCGATCTCCCGCTATGACGTGCGCTATTTCCAGGGCACCGCAGCGCCGGCGAGCGAGGCCGACTGGGCGAGCGTGGCCGTGGAAGTGGATCTCGACGGCGACCCGCCCGATGCGGGCACTCCGGTTTCGGTGACCCTCACCGGCCTCGACGCTGCCAGCCGCTACGTGGCGTCAGTGCGCGCCGTCAACGACGAGGGCTTGGGCCCGTGGTCGGCGCTCGCCAGCATCACCACGGCGGCGGTGGCCTCGCCGCCCGCTGCGATGGCCGCGCCGAGCGGGACACTCTCGGCCACCAGCATGGAGGTGAGCTGGGAGGCGCCCGACACCACGGGCAAGCCGTCGATCATCGGCTACTAGGTGCGCTACCGCAAGCCTTCCGACGCCGGCTGGACCAGCCATGCCTCCAGCGGCACCGCGACCACCGCCCCCATCGACGGGCTAGAGGAGGGCGCCGACTACGACGTGGCCGTGCGGGCCGTGAACGCGGACGGCCCAGGTCCCTGGTCGCCGGCAGTCAACATCGGCGCCACGACCACCTCCTCAGATCCGGTCGTGCTGGTGTCCACGGCCGATCAGGATCCTGACAGCACCGACTTTCAGCCCGTGGCTGACTTTGATCTGGCGCAGCGGTTCACTACCGGGTCGAATCTGGGCGGCTACACCCTCACCAGCGTCGAGATCCTCTGGGCGTCGATGCCCAGCAACCCAAGTGTGCGGATCGTCTCAGGCAGCTCACCGGGCGGGAGTGTGGTCGCGACGCTCGTCGCCCCGGCCGAGTTGTCAACAAACACCGTCTTCACTGCGCCAGACGGCACCACGCTCTCGGCCAGCACCGGCTACTGGCTGGTCGTCACTGGCGATGGCGGGTTTCTCCAGCGGACCGACAGCCGCGATGAGGACGACGGTGGTCAGCCAGGATGGGCCATGTCGGACAGTTCGAGCACCCGCCGGAAACCGGCGGGCACGTGGATCAGTCGTGGTCTCACGATGCGGCTGACGATCAACGGCTTCGGCGTGGTGACATCGGTCAACACGGCGCCGAGCTTCCCGTCGGCGGCGCCGAGCCCGCTGAGCGTGGCCGAGAACAGCGGTGCCGGCACGGTCGTGGGCACGGCGCCGACGGCCACCGATCCCGACGGCGACACGCTCGCCTACTCGCTGGGCGGCCCCTACGCCGCCAGCTTCGCCATCGACGCCTCGGGCCAGATCACGGTGGCGGCCGGCGCATCGCTCGACCACGAGGCCTCGCCCACGCTGTCGGTCATCGTGCAGGTGTCTGACAGCAAGGTCCGCGACGGCAGCGACGACACCAACGCCACGGTGGATGCGACCGTCGCGGTGACTATCAACGTCACCGATGTGGCCGAGCCACCCGGTGCACCGACGGAGGTGACGCTCGGCGCCGCTGGCGCGGCGGGCTTCGACGTGAGCTGGACGGCGCCCGATGTCACCGGCAGGCCGCCGATCACCGGCTATGAGGTGCGCTACTTCAAAGGCACCGCCGCACCGGCGAACGAGGCCGACTGGGTGACTGTGGCGGTGGGCGAAGAGGTGCCCGGTACGGGCACTCCCGTGTCGATCACCCTCTCCGGCCTCGATGCCGCCAGCAGCTACGTGGCGCAGGTGCGGGCCGCGAACGACGACGGCGACAGCCCGTGGTCGGGTCTCGCCAGCATCACCACGGCGGCGGTGGGCGTGCTGCCCGGCGCGCTGGGCGCACCGGGCGCGAGCCTCTCGGGCACCAGTCTGATGGTGTTCTGGGCGGCGCCCGACACCACGGGCAAGCCGTCGATCATCGGCTACGAGGTGCGCTACCGCAAGCCGTCCGATGCCGGCTGGGCCAGCCATGCCTCCAGCGGCACCGCCACCACCGCCACCATCGACGGGGTTGAGGGGGGCGCGGGCTACGACGTGGCCGTGCGGGCGGTGAACGCGGACGGCCCAGGGGGCTGGTCGCCCGCAGTCCACATCAGCGCCAGCTCGTCCGCTGATCCGGTGGTGCTGGTGTCCACTGCCGGCCAGGCTGCTTCGAGCAGTGACCTTCCAGACTTGTCTCGCCAAGATGTTGCGCAGGCATTCACTACCGGGTCGAACCAAGGCGGCTACACGCTCACCAGCATCGAGATGGCGTGGGAGTTCACGGCGCCTACCAATCCGCAGGTGCAGATCATGGAAGGCGTGCAGTTCGATGACGATGGCGTCAGATCAGGCGCCAGTGTGGTCGCGACGCTCGCCAACCCGTCGCCGCTGAGCAAGAACACCACATTCACCGCGCCCGACAACACGACCCTGTCGGCCAGCAGCACCTACTGGGTGGTCATTACCGGCGTGGGTGGCTTCTTCTTCCGAACTCCCAGCGATGCTGAGGACGACGGCGGCCAGGCGGGCTGGAGCATCTCGAACAGTTCGAGGACCCGCTCGAACACGAGCAACGAATGGGTAAGTGGCGCAAACACGGTGCGCCTGACAATCAACGGCGCCGCTGCGGGGGCGGCGGCGACGCCGATCAACACGGAGCCGAGCTTCCGGTCGGGGGTACCGAGTCCGCTGAGCGTGGCCGAGAACAGCGGTGCGGGCACCGCGGTGGGCACGGCGCCGACAGCTACCGACGTCGACAACGACACGCTCACCTACTCGCTGGACGGCCCCGACGCCGCCAGCTTCGCCATCGACGCCTCGGGCCAGATCACGGTTGCCGCGGGCGCCACGCTCGACTTCGAGACGAAGCCCATGCTCTCGGTCAACGTGCAGGTGTCCGACAGCAAGGCCCGCGACTTCAGCGACGACGACGCAGTGGACGCGACCATCGCCGTGACCATCAGCCTCACCGACGTCGGGCCGCCGCCCAAGCCGACGGGGGTGTCGGTGTCTGCGGCGTCGCCGTCGAGCGTGAACGTGAGCTGGACGGCGCCCGATGTCACCGGCATGCCGCCGATAACGGGCTATGAGGTGGAGTTCAGGAAGTCGTCTGCGTCGTCGTGGTCGGCGTGGTCGCACTCGGGCACGGATGCGTCGGCGACGATCACGGGCCTGGACGCGTCAACGTCGTATGACGTGCGGGTGAAGGCCGCGAGCGTGGAGGGTTCCAGCGGCTGGTCCGATTCGGGTTCGGGCTCCACGGCGGGCCCGAACGCAGCGCCGAGCTTCGCGGCCTCCGCGCCGAGCACGCTGAGCGTGGCCGAGAACAGCGCAGCCGGCACCGCTGTGGGCACCGTGTCGGCCACCGATCCTGAGAGCGACGCGCTCATCTATTCGCTGGGCGGCACCGATGCGGAGTCGTTCGCGGTGAGCTCGTCGGGGCAGATCACGGTGGCGACGGGGGTGTCGTTGGACTTCGAGGCGAAGTCGTCGTACTCGATCAAGGTGCAAGTGTCCGACGGCAAGAACGCTTCGGGCGGCACGGACGCCTCGGTGGACGCCGAGCGGGCCGTGACGGTCAACGTGACCGATGTCGACGAGCCGCCGCCCGCGCCGGCGGCGCCGACGGTTGCGGCCGCGTCCGCAACCAGTGTGACGGTGAGCTGGGTTGCGCCGAGCACGGCGGGCAAACCGGACATCGACGATTACGACGTGCGATTCAAGCTCTCGTCGGCGACCGACTGGTCTGACCACAGCTTCAGCGGCACGGGGACCACCACGACGATCTCCAGCCTGAGGGCGGGTTCGACCTACGACGTGCAGGTGAAGGCGCATAACGCCGAGGGCCAGAGCGACTGGTCGGCTACCGGCAGTGGGTCGACGAACGACCCCACCGTCACGATCTCGGCAGGCACGTCGCCGGTGACCGAGGGCACCGCCGCAGAGTTCACGGTGACTGCGGATGCGGCGTCGAGCGCTGATCTGACGGTGAGCCTGACAGTGGCTGATGCTTCGGGCAGCGATTTCGTGGCGTCGGGCGATGAGGGCTCGAAGACGGTCACGATCCCCGCCAATTCGACCAGCGCCACCCATTCGGTGGCGACGGTGGCCGACTCCGCCGACGAGCCGAACGGTGACGTGACCGTCACGGTGAAGACGGGCACGGGCTACACGGTGGGTTCGACGGCTTCGGCCGCCGTAACGGTCAACGACGACGACGCTGCGCCCAACCGTGCGCCGGTGTTCACGAACCAGGCGGCGACGGCGTCGGTGGACGAGAACAGCGCCGACGGCACGGCGGTGGCGACGATCACCGCGACCGACGCCGACGGCGACTCGCTCACCTATTCGCTCGACACGACGTCGGACAAGGTGTTCGACATCGATTCCAGCGGGAACATCACCGTGCAGGTGGAGAGCGGTTCGGCGCTGGACCACGAGGCGACGTCCTCCTACACGGCCACGGTCACCGCCACCGACACCAGCAACGACACAGCCACCCACGACATCACGATCAGCGTGACCGATGTGAACGAGCCGCCTGCCGCGCCGGCGGCGCCGACGGTTGCGGCTGCGTCGCCGACCAGTGCGACGGTGAGCTGGACCGCACCGACGAACGCCGGCAAGCCGGACATTGACGATTACGACGTGCGATTCAAGCTCTCGTCGGCGACCGAATGGTCTGACCACAGCTTCAGCGGCACGGGGACCACCGCGACGATCTCAAGCCTGCGCGCTGGTTCCACCTACGACGTGCAGGTGAAGGCGAAGAATCCTGAGGGCCAGAGCGGTTGGTCGTCCACCGGCAGCGGGTCGACGAACGATCCCACCGTCACGATTTCGGCAGGCACGTCGCCGGTGACTGAGGGCACCGCCGCAGAGTTCACGGTGACTGCGGATGCGGCGTCGAGCGTCGATCTGACGGTGAGCCTGACAGTGGCTGATGCTTCGGGCAGCGATTTCGTGGCGTCGGGCGACGAGGGCTCGAAAACGGTCACGATCGCCGCCAATTCGACGAGCGCCACTTATTCGGTGGCGACGGTGGGCGACAGTGCCGACGAACCCAATGGTGACGTAACTGTCACGGTGGCGGCGGGTACCGGCTACACCGTGGGCGCGACGGCTTCGGCCACGGTGACGGTCAACGACGACGACAACGGTGCGCCGGTGTTCACCAGCCAGGCCACGACGGCCTCGGTGGCCGAGAACAGTGCGAACGGCACGGCGGTGGCGACGGTCACCGCGACGGACGCCGACGGCGACACGGTCACCTATTCGCTGGACAGCACCTCGGACAGCGTGTTCGACATCGACTCCAACGGCGTGATCACCGTGCACGTGGAGGGCGGTTCGGCGCTGGACCACGAGGCGAAGTCCTCCTACACGGTCACGGTGACCGCCTCCGACCCCGACGACGACACAGCCACCCACGACATCACGGTCAGCGTGACCGATGTCGACGAGCCGCCTGCCGCTCCGGCCAAGCCGACGGTGACGGTTGCGTCGGCAACCAGTGTGACGGTGAGTTGGGTTGCGCCGAGCACGACGGGCAAGCCGGACATCGACGATTACGACCTGCGCTACAAGCTCTCGTCGGCGACCGACTGGTCTGACCACAGCTTCAGCGGTACGGAGACCACCACGACGATCTCGAGCCTGCGCGCTGGTTCCACCTACGACGTGCAGGTGAAGGCGCATAACGCCGAGGGCGCGAGCGGTTGGTCGGCCACCGGCAGCGGGTCGACGAACGACCCCACGGTCACGATCTCGGCGGGGACGTCGCCGGTGACGGAGGGCACCGCCGCGCAGTTCACGGTGAAGGCCGATGCGGCGCCCACCGCTGATCTGACCGTCAAACTGACAGTGTCAGACGCGACGGGCAGCGACTTCGTGGCCTCTGCCGATGAGGGCTCGAAGACGGTCACGATCGCGGCCGACTCGACCTCGGCCACCTATTCGGTGACCACCCAGGGCGACACTGCTGACGAACCCAATGGTGACGTAACTGTCACCGTTGCGGCGGGTACCGGCTACACCGTGGGCGCGACGGCTTCGGCCACGGTGACGGTCAACGACGACGACGCTGCGCCCAACCGTGCGCCGGTGTTCACGAACCAGGCGGCGACGGCGTCGGTGGACGAGAACAGTGCGAACGGCACGGAGGTGGCGACGGTCACCGCGACGGACGCCGACGGCGACACGATCACCTATTCGCTGGACGGCACCTCCGACAGCGTGTTCGACATCGATTCCAGCGGGAACATCACCGTGCAAGTGGAGAGCGGTTCGGCGCTGGACCACGAGGCGACGTCCTCCTATACGGTCACGGTGACCGCCACCGACCCCGACGACGACACAGCCACCCACGACATCACGATCAGCGTGACCGATGTAAACGAGCCGCCTGCCGCGCCGGCGGCGCCGACGGTTGCGGCCGCGTCGCTGTCGAGTGTGGACGTGTCGTGGACGGCGCCTGACACTGCGGGCATCCCGCCGATCACGGGTTATGGGGTGGAGTACAAGAAGTCGTCGGAGTCGTCGTGGTCGTCGTGGTCGCATTCGGGGACTGCTACCTCGGCGACGATCACGGGTCTGGACGCGTCGACGTCGTACGACGTGCGGCTGAAGGCCGTGAACGCGGAGGGTTCCAGCGGCTGGTCGACATCGGGTACTGGCAGCACTGCTGATCCGGTACTGCCGTCGGGTTGCGGAGCGGACGGCACCACGGCCGCAGCCATCAAGAGCGCGACGTCCACCGCCGCCACGGTCACGGTGACGTTCGGGGATCTCTCGGCCCACAGCGACCTGCTGTTTGGGTCTTTCGACATCTGCCGACCGGGTGCGGACGATTCGAGCGTGTACGAGGTAGAGCGCGTCGAGCAGTACTTCGGATCGCTTCCAGCTGAAGACTCCCGCAAGACGGTGGGCGATCTGGCTGCGGACACCGACTACTGGCTCAGGTTCAGCAGTACTCCCATAGGGCACGGTGAGGCCGAACGCAACTCGCCCTGGTTCTACGTCCGCACGAATGCCGCCGGGCCCAACACTCCGGCGACCGGCGCGCCGACGGTTTCGGGTTTCGCGCAGGCTGGGCGGACGCTGACCGCTTCGACGGACGGAATCATGGACTCCGACGGGCTCGCCGGCGTGAGCTTCAGCTACCAGTGGGTCCGGGTGGACGGGGCCAACGAGGCTGACATCACGGCGGCAACCTCGCGCACCTACACGCTGGTCGAGGCTGATGCGGGCAAGACCGTGAAGGTGACGGTGTCGTTCCAGGACGACGCCGGCCACAGCGAGACGCGGACCAGCGCGGCGACTGCCGCGGTGGCGGCGGTGGCCCGTGACTGCACCGAGGGGAGCCTGTGGTGCGCGACGCTGACGGTGGGGGACCATCCGACGAAGCGCCATACCGGGTATTGCGTTGCTGCGTCGGGCCGGTGCACCCCGGCGGCGGACGAGTTCGGCAGCCTCAGCGACACAGGCTTCACCCTCGACGGCACGGACTACGCGGTCGAGAGCCTCAGGTGGAGCCGTGGCGGCATCCATCTTCATCTGACGTTGGACCGCGACTTTCCCGCGGACGTGCTGTCGAGCCTGACGCTGATGGTGGACTCGCACTCGTTCGCTTTGAGCAGCGCGACGAGGTCCAACAAGAGCAGCAATGTGGCCAACAACTACCGGTGGGCGAACAGGCCCCCTGCGATCGGGAACTATGCCACCGGACTGCAGGTGACCGTCGAGGTGCTGGTGGCCAACCGTGCGCCGGTGTTCTCGGGCCAGGCTGCGACGGCTTCGGTGGCCGAGAACAGCCCCGACGGCACGGCGGTAACGACGATCACCGCGACCGACGCCGACGGCGACTCGCTCACCTATTCGCTGGATACGGCGTCTGACGGCGTGTTCGACATCGACGCTAATGGCGCGATCACCGTGCAGGTGGAGAGCGGGTCGGCGCTGGACCACGAGGCGAAGTCCTCCTACACGGCCACCGTCACAGCCACCGATCCCGACGGTGACACAGCCACCCACGACATCACGATCAGCGTCACCGATGTCGACGAGCCGCCCCCCGCTCCCGCCGCCCCGACCGTGGCGGCGACGGCCAGCGCGGGTGAGAGCAGTCTGGACGTGAGTTGGGCGGCGCCCGATGTCACGGGCAGGCCGGCGATCACCGGCTACGCGGTGCGCTATTTCAAAGGCACGTCGGCACCGGCGGACGAGGCCGACTGGGTGACCGAGGGCGAGGCCGGCGGTCCGCCCGATCCGGGCACCGCCACCTCTGTCACCATCACGGGCCTCGACGCCGAGAGCAGCTACGTGGTGCAGGTGCGTGCCGCGAACGCCGAGGGCGACGGCGCCTGGTCGGCGTCGGGCACTGGCAGCACCGATGCTCCTGCGGGGCCGCAGGTTTCCGGTGTGGCGCTGGTGTCGAAGCCTCGCTTGGATGCGAACGTCAATGGCACCAAGGACACCTATGGCGCGGGCCAGGCGATCGTGGTGGATGTGACGTGGTCCGAGCCGGTGAGCTGGGACGTGACTGCATCCGACGCCGCAATCGCGGTGGGCCTCGATGTGGGCGGCACGCCGCAGGCGGCGGTGCTGGCGACAGGCGGAGAGACGAGCGGCACTTCGTCGACGCTGCGGTTCCGCTACACCGTGGTGTCGGGCGATTCGGATGCCGATGGCGTGGCGGTGGCTGCGGACAGCGGTGGGTCGCTGGTGTCGTTGGCCAGCGGGGCGACGCTGGTGAGTGCTGCGTCGCCGTCTGATCCGGCGGGGTTGACCCATGCCGGCCTGCTCTCGCAATCAGGCCATGTGGTGGACGGCACCAAGACGGCGCCGGCGAACTCGGCGCCGGTGTGCACCGGTGCCGCGCCGGGGGATCAGCCGATCAATGCCCCGCCGGAGACTTTGCAGTGGTTCAACGGTCTGGCGTGCAGCGATGCCGACGGCGATCCGTTGACGTTGACGGCGAGCACTGATCCTGCCGGGGTGGCCGACGAAGGGTTCCCGCTGTATCAGCAGGCTCAGCAGCGGCTGTATTTCATGGCGAAAGAAGCGTGCGCTCTAGCAGCGATCACGCCGACGCTTGACGACCCGTTCACCACGACGGTGACGGTGTCCGCGGTCGATACCGAGGGCGCTGCGGGCACCGGCACGGCGAAGTTCGTGACGAGCTATTCCTCTTGTGAGACGCTGCCGCAGCCTCCGGCGGTGTCGAGCGTGGCGCTGGTGTCGGTGCCGACGGTGGACGCCGACAACAGCGGTACGGCGGAGACCTACAAGGCGGGCGACGTGGTGCGTGCGCGGGTCACCTTCGACAAGGAAGTGGACGTGGTGGGCTTCCCGGCGCTGCGGATGCTCATCGATCGCGACCCGGCCGAGCCGAGCGATGACGGCCGCCGTGTCATGAAGCTGGTCACCTCCAGGGCCATCACCAACACGACCACCCTGGAGTTCACCTACACCGTCTCGGCGGGGGACCTGGCTGCGTCGGGCATCGCGTTCGCCGCTAACGAGCTCTACCTGGGCACCGCGCTGCATCCCGAGATTCCCAACACGATCATTGAGGCCGCGATCCGCGCTGCTGGTACCTTGCGGGGCGCCGATCTCAGCTATGCGGCGGTCGCCGTGAACCCGTTGCACAAGATCGATGGCGTTGCGGCTGTGTTCTCGTCTGCGGAAGTGGACGGCGACACGCTCACGGTGACCTTCGCCGAGAGTCTCGACCCCGCGTCAGCCCCTGCGGGGAGTGTGTTCACGGTCAACGCCCGCCCTGAGCCCGACAGCCCCCAGTCCCAGGCTCGAAACGTGTCCGGCACCGCCGCTGCGGTGGTCGTCGACGGTGCCACGGTCACCGTGATCTTGGAGTCCGCGGTCGCCCACGGCGAGACCCTCGCCGTGGACTACAGAGCGCCCGCGGCCAACCCGCTGCGTGACACCACCGGCAACAAGATTCTCGGCTTCTCGTTCCGGCCCACTGCCAACAGCACTGCGCCCAGCACGGTCGAGCTGCTGGTAAGCAACACCGGCCAGCCGCTCAGTGGCTCCAACACGACGCTGGATCATCGCTCTCAGGCGATTGGGTTCACCACCGGCGACAACGACGACGGCTATGTGCTCACCGATGTTGGGGTGCTGCTCAGCTTGAGCACTGCGGTGCAGGCGGCGATCTGGACCACCGACAGTTCCGGTGCGCCCGATGCCAGCCTGTACGCGCTCACAGCTCCGGACACGTTGACGGCCGACGCAGTGAACACCTTCGTTGCGCCGGACGGAGCGACGCTCGAAGCGTCCACCACCTACGCCATCCTCCTCAAGGTCCCGAGCGGGTCGACCAGTGTGCCGCTGACGGCGAGCGACGACGAGGATGCCGACTCGGCGAGCGGCTGGAGCATCGCCGACGTGCGCTATTGGTCTCCGGACGGCTCGGTCTGGCAGCCGCTGCGAGCCGGCGGCTCCCTGATTCCGCAGATCGAGATCAGAGGCGAGGTGCTGTCCATATCCAAGATCACCTTGACCGTGGACCACGACACGATCGCCGAGGGCGAGTCGGCGACGACGGTGACGGTGACCGCCGCACTCGACGACGGTGTGGCGCGTGACGACGATGTGGAGGTGGAGCTGACGCTGGCGGGCTCCGCCACCAGCGACGACTACACGACGTCTGAGCTGGGCACCATCACGATCTCCGCCGGCCAGACCAGCAATACCGGGACGTTCACCGTCACGCCTGTGGATGACCTTGTGGATGACGACGACGAGACGGTCATCGTCGGGGGCACCGCAGCCGACTTCAAGATCAATCCGGCCACGATCACCATCACCGACAACGACGTCGCGTCCACCAAGGTGGTGCTGAGCGTGGACACCGACATCGGCGCGGGCACGAGCACCGCGCTGGCCGAGAACGGCGGCGCGAAGTCGGTGACGGTGACCGCGACGTTGGACGGCGCAGTGTCATCGTCGGACGTGACAGTGACGTTGGCATTGACGGGCTCTGCGGGCAGCGGCGACTACCGCGCGGCGGACGAGCTGGCAGACCAGGCCATCGACATCACGATCACGGCGGGCCAGACGACCAAGTCGGAGATGTTCAGCATCACCCCGACTCCCGACGACGTCGACGAAGGCGACGAGACCATCACGGTGGGCGGCACCGTGTCGGGGAAGCTGGGGCTGGACTCGGCCGACATCACGATCACCGACGATCCCGCAGATGTGGCGTTGACGACAATCGTGTTGAGCGCCAGCCCTGCGTCAATCAGCGAGGGCGCTGCGTCGGGTGTGGCGGTGACGGTGACTGCGACGCTGTCGGGGTCGGTGTCGCGCAGCGAGGACACGGTGGTGGACCTGGCGTCGTCGCTGGGCGGCACGGCGCTGGCTGCCGACTACACGCGGACGGGGGACCTGCCCGAGTCCATCACGATTCCCGCGGAGAGCCTCAGCGCCGATGCAGACACGACGTTCACGATCACGCCGGTGGACGACCGGGTGAGCGAGGACAACAAGACGATCACGCTGGGCGGCACCGTGCCGACGGGGTTCTCGCTGACACCACTGTCGATCACCCTGGCCGACGACGACACGCCGTCCACCAGCCTGACGCTGACGGTGGACACCGACAGCAACACCGCGGGCAACCAGACGACCCTGGCGGAAGGTGCGACGGGCGACGCCGACGGAAATGTGTCGGTGACGGTGACTGCGACGCTGGACGCCGGCACCAGGGCCGAAGCGGTCACCGTGACACTGAGCGTCGATTCGTCGTCGACGGCGGACCGGGACACGGGCAGCGGCGGCGATTACACGGCGGAAGCAAAGCTGGGCGACTCCAGCGTGGACATCACGATCCCGGCGGGTCAGACCAGCGCAACGTTCACGTTCAAGATCAACCCCACCAACGACTCCTTCGACGAGAGCGACGGCTCTGCGTCGCGTCCCCATGAGACGGTGGTGATCACCGGCACAGCGACCCCCACCGCCGTCTCGGTGAGCTCGGC
>LXNI01000889.1_pt1 | contig 30669 bp, 24 predicted proteins | sample 809091 | NCBI WGS metagenome assembly LXNI01 (sample SAMN04870527, study PRJNA318959) | sponge metagenome | biome: 01000161; feature: marine sponge reef; material: water | host: Sarcotragus foetidus | place: Greece: Milos, Mediterranean Sea | collected 2013-05-29 | depth 5-7 m | reverse complement strand
CCAGGGCCACTCTCGCCTTGAAATTAGGTGAATGATTGCGTCGCTTTGCCATCGTCGTAAAGTCCTCTCATCAGCGCAAAATCCACTCTAACGAACCTGTCCGAATTTTGGGGACCACTTCTTCCCGCAGCGGAGTCCTTTCGGTGGACGGCGGTAACGATGGCTTCGCCTGGCACTTCGACGTCGTCAGCCGGGAAGCGGACGACTACGAGATTCCCGGGTACGCGGAGCTTGAGGCCGGCGAGGACGATCACGAAGAAGAAGACCACGACGAAGAAGAACACGAAGATGAGGACCACGAGGACGAGGACGAGCACGAGGACGAACACGAGGAAGAGGTTCTGGGGTTGGTGGAAAACAGCAGCCTCAGCGGGGAGGCCTTCTCACTGGGTGGTAGCTGGCTGAGCGAAAATGGCTTTTTCGGTGTTTCGGTAAGCGGCTTCGATACCAACTATGGCATCCCGGGTCATCACCATCACGAGGAAGAGGAGCACGGTCGCGACGAAGACGAGGACCACGAAGACGAGGACCACGACGAAGAAGGCCACGACGAGGACGAGGAAGCTCACGAAGACGAGGATCACGAAGACGAAGATCACGAAGACGAGGGTGAGGAAGCCCCCGTTCGCGTGGACCTGAAGCAGACTCGGATCGACCTGAAGGGCGGCTGGGTCGGCCTGGAGGGGCCGTTCGAGGCGATCAACCTGCGGTTCGGCGTCAACGACTACGAGCACGTGGAACTGGAAGGCGAGGAGATCGGTACGCGCTTCGAGAACGATGCCTGGGAAGGCAGGCTGGAGTTCCTGCACGCGCCCTGGGGGGCCTGGGACGGTGCCTACGGAGTCCAGGTAAGCCACCGGCAGTTCTCCGCCGTCGGTGCGGAGGCGTTCGTTCCCCCGGTGGACACGTCGACTTACGGCGCCTTCATAGTAGAGCAGCGCGACGTCGAGGACTGGCATGTATCCCTGGGCGCAAGGCTGGAATATCAGCAGCAGGACCCATCGGGCGATTTGCCCACGGTGAACGACACGGCCACCAGCTTCTCGCTTGCGGCCATCCGCGACCTGGCCGCCGGCTACTCCTTCGTCGCCAACGCGGCGCTGGCGCAGCGGTTGCCGGTAGCCGAGGAACTCTACGCAAACGGGCCTCACCTGGCGACCCAGACCGTGGAGATCGGCAATCCCGATATCGGTGTGGAAACCTCCCGGCACCTGGATATCGGCCTGCGCAGCAACGCCGGCGATACAAGCTGGAGCCTGACGGCATTTCTCACCAGCTACGCCGATTTCATCTACCTGGAAAACACCGGTGAGATCGACGAGCACGATGAGCTGCCGATCTATCATTTCGAGCAGGACGACGCCAGCTTTTCCGGGATCGAGGCCGAGTTCTTCTCGCCCATCTTCGTGCGCGGCGAGTCCGAGTTCGACATTCGGGTTTTTGCCGACTATGTCAACGGCGAGTTGGGCAATGGTGAGAACGTGCCGAGAATGCCGCCGTTGCGCTATGGATCCCGCATCCAGTACCACAACGAACAGGTACTGTTCGGGGTGGAAGTCACCCAATATGACGATCAGGACAGCGTCGCCCATATCGAGACACCCACCGCGGGCTACACGATGATCAACGCCGACGTGAACTGGACGATCACGACCCCGGGTGGAACGGCATTCGAGCTATTCGTGATCGGTAGCAACCTCGCGGATGAAGATGCGCGCAAGCACACTTCGTTCGTGAAGAATACGGTGCCGTTGCCGGGACGAAACATTTCGGCCGGATTCCGCTCGCACTTCTGATACGCTCTCAGGCAAGCTCTGTCCGAACGGGGAGGGGCATGCGCAGAACAGCTGTTTGGGTGTTGGCCCTGTTGGTGGCTTGGTTGCCGGCCATCGCGCAACACGACCACGCCGATACGGGCGTGCACGTGGTAGAGGAAGTCCACGTGACGGGCGTGCTTCGCGAGCGCTCCCCGGATGAACTGGCCCAGTCGGTCACCGTCATCCAGGCACAGACCCTGGAGCGGATTACCAGCGGCAGCCTGGGCGAGACGCTGGCGGGCCAGCTCGGCGTCAGTTCCTCCTATTTCGCCGCCGGCGCCTCCCGGCCGATCATTCGCGGGCTTGCGGGTGCGCGCGTGCGGACCATGGAGGACGGGCTAGACACCATGGATGCCTCCACGATCAGCGTGGACCATGCGGTGAGCATCGACCCCGTGGTGGCGCAGCAAATCGAGATTTTCCGCGGGCCGACGACTCTGCTGTACGGCAGCGGCGCGGTGGGCGGAGTGGTCAACACGGTCACGACCCGCATCCCCGAGTATGCGCCGGACGACGGATTGGAAGGCGTGGTCGAACTGCGGGGAGACACGGTGGCCGGCGCTCGCAGCGGCGTCCTCGCGCTGGACGGCGGCAATGAGGACTTCGCCTGGCACTTCGACTACATCAGCCGGGAAGCGGACGAATACGAGATCCCCGGATACGCGGACCTGGCTGCGCTCGAGGAAGAGCACGATGAGCACGAGGAAGAAGAGGAGCACGAGGAGGAGGAACACGAGGAGGAGCATGAGGATGAGCACGAAGAAGCGGTGCTGGGCCTTGTGGAAAACAGCGATCTCAGCGGACAGGCGTTTTCTCTGGGCGGTAGCTGGCTGCGCGACAATGGCTTCCTCGGTGTCTCCGTAAGCGGCTTCGATACCAATTACGGCATCCCAGGGCACCATCATCATGAGGAGGATGAACACCAAGAAGACGAAGATCACGACGAAGAAGGCCACGATGAAGACGAGGTGGGTCACGATGACGAAGACGACCATGAGGACGAGGAAGACCACGAAGATGAGCACGGGGACGAAGAGGAAGTTCCCGTCCGCGTCAATTTGAAGCAGACCCGTATCGATCTGAAGGGCGGCTGGGTCGGCCTGGAAGGGCCGGTGGAGGCGATAAACCTGCGGTTCGGCGTCAACGACTACGAGCACGAGGAACTGGAAGGCGAGGAGGTCGGCACGCGCATCGAGAACGATGCCTGGGAAGGCAGGCTGGAGTTCATGCACGCGCCGTGGGGTGCCTGGGACGGCGCCTACGGATTCCAGGTCAGCAACCGTCAGTTTTCCGCCCTCGGCGCGGAAGCGTTCGTTCCCCCGGTCGAGACGTCGAGCTACGGGGCCTTCATCATCGAGCAGCGCGACATTCAGGAATGGAACGTGTCGCTGGGCGCGAGGCTGGAGTACCAGCAACAGGATCCATCGGGCGATTTGCCCACAGTGAACGATATGGCCACGAGCCTGTCACTGGCAGGCATTCGCGACCTGGGCGACGGCTACTCCTTCGTGTTGAACGCGGCGCTGGCGGAGCGGCTGCCGGTGGCGGAGGAGCTTTATGCGAACGGGCCGCACGTGGCGACCCAAAGCATCGAAATCGGCAACCCCAATATCGGCGTGGAGATGTCCCGGCACCTGGATATCGGCATTCGAAGCGCCGAGGGCGAGACGAGCTGGAGCCTGACGGCGTTCCTGACCAGCTACGCGGATTTCATCTACCTGCAAAATACGGGCGAGTTCGACGATGAACTGCCGATCTTTCACTTCGAACAGCAGGACGCCTCGTTTTCGGGGCTCGAAGCCGAGCTGTTTACGCCCATCTTCATTCGCGGAGAATCGGAGATCGATCTGCGCATCTTCGCCGACTTCACCAACGGCAAGCTGAGCAACGGCGAATATCTGCCGAGAATGCCGCCATTGCGCTACGGTTCGCGGATTCAGTACCATGACAATCGATTCCTCGCGGGGCTGGAGGTGACCCTTTACGACGACCAGGACAAGATCGCCTCCATCGAGACGCCCACCGCGGGTTACACGATGATCAACGCCGATTTCAACTGGACCGTCGCCACCCCGGGCGGCGCGGCGATCGAGATTTTCGTGATGGGCAGAAACCTCGCGGACGAAGAGGCGCGCAAGCACACGTCGTTCGTGAAGGACACGGTACCGTTGCCGGGACGAAACTTTTTGGCCGGGTTCCGCTCACACTTCTGATACGCTTGCGGCCGGGCTCGTGGAGCAGGGCATCGTGCTGGACTACCGGTATGAGTTCCCGGAATACGCCCATACCGGTCGATTGCCAGTTACCGGCTCGTTAACCGATTCGGTACAGACAGAGAACTGATCCGCAATTAAACTGGCCCCATGAACGCGCCGGAATCACACAAACCCGACGCACACGGCAAGAACTCCCGGAGAATCTTCTGGGCGCTGCTGCTGATCGGCGGCTTCATGGTGGTCGAGGTGATCGGCGGGATCATCTCGGGATCCCTGGCGCTGCTGGCCGACGCCGCGCACATGTTCGTCGATACGGTGTCGCTGCTGTTCGCCTGGATCGCCTTCAAGCTGAGCCGACGCCCGGCCGACCACGCACGCACCTACGGGTACCATCGCTTCCCGGTGTTGGTGGCGTACACAAACGGTGTCTTCCTGGTCATCGTCGTCAGCTGGATCTTTTTCGAGGCCGTCGACCGCATATTGAACCCCGCCCCGATCCTTGCAGGCCCCATGCTTGTAGTGGCCGTGCTCGGCCTGCTGGTCAACATCGCGGCTTTTGCGGTGCTTCACGGCGCCGACCGGGAAAACCTCAACGTCCGCGGCGCCTTGCTGCATGTGCTCGGCGACATGCTGGGTTCGGCGGCGGCTGTCAGCGCGGCGATCGTCATCATGACCAGCGGCTGGACACCCATCGATCCGCTGCTTTCGGTATTCGTCGGCCTGTTGGTGCTGCGCAGCGCGTGGTTCCTGCTCAAGGACGCCGCCCACGTGCTGCTGGAAGGCGTCCCCGGGCAACTGGATGTGAAGGAGATCGGCCGGGACTTGGTTTCAGCCGTTGACGTGGTCGAGGACGTTCACCACGTGCATGCCTGGTCGCTGTCGCAGGAACATTCGCTGCTGACGCTGCATGCGCGCATTCTTGAGAATGCCCATCCGGATTCGGCGATCGCGGCAATTCAGTCCCGACTGGCCAAGCGTTTCGACATCAGCCACGTCACGGTCCAGGTTGAAGTGGAAATTTGTACCGACGAACACGCCAGTGCTCCGGTTTAGTCTGGAAACTGCGCACACCGTGCCGGCTTGCCTGCTGACGGCGCTGGTGCTTGCAATTGGCGCGACGCCGGAAATCATCATGGCGCAGGCCGAAGTCGGCGGCCCGTCGCGGCGCCCGAATGTCGTCCTGGTGCTCACCGACGATCAGGGTTACGGCGACCTCGGCGTACACGGCAACCCGGTCCTGCGCACGCCGAATATCGATGCGTTTGCCCGCGAGGCCATAAGCTTCTCCAACTTTCACGTCTCGCCGACCTGCGCGCCGGCACGGGCCGCGCTGCTCACGGGCCGGGATTCGAACCGCACCGGCGTATGGCACACGGCCGCCGGCCGCGGACTGATGCGCCGGGACGAAGTCACCATTGCCGAGATGATGCAGGAAGCAGGCTATGCGACAGGTATTTTCGGCAAGTGGCACCTCGGGTCCATGTATCCGTTCCGTGCTGCGGACAGGGGTTTCGAGGAAGTGTTCACGTTGGGGGGCGGTGGGGGCACCGGCAACATCAGCGATTTCTGGAACAACACGAATTTCGATCCGGTCATGAATCACAACGGGCAGTTTGTCCCGACGAATGGCTACATTACCGATACGCTGTTCGATGAAGCGATGGAATTCATCGACGCCAGCCGTGAAGAAGGCCGACCCTTCTTCGTTTACCTGCCGACCAACGCGCCGCACGCGCCCTTCAACGCGCCGACGGTCTACGCAGAGCGGTATCGGGACCAGCCCGTCAGGCTGGCGCATTTCCTGGGCATGATCGAGAACATCGACGATAACTTCGGGCGGCTACGGCGGCACCTGCGAGAGTCGGGCCTTCAGGAGAATACGATCCTGATGTTCATGACCGACAACGGTACCGCGTACGGCCGAAGTCTCTTCAACGCAGGCATGCGGGGAATCAAGGGCAGCGAGTACGACGGGGGCCACCGTGTACCGCTGTTCTTCCACTGGCCCGCCGGCGACATGGCGGGCCCCCGTACGATCGACGAATTGGCTGCGCACATCGATCTCGCGCCGACACTGCTGGACCTCGCCGGCATCGAGGCGCAGGCCGCGCAACGGTTTGACGGCGTTTCGTTGCGCCTCCTGCTCGAGGGGCAGCAGGCGGGCTGGCCGGATCGTTCGATCATCATCGATTCCCAGCGCGTCCTGCATCCAGAAAAATGGAAGCAGAGCAGCGTAATGACCCGGCGCTGGAGGCTTGTAAACGGTACGGAACTGTACGACATGGCGTCCGATCCGGGGCAGTCCATGGACGTCGCGGGACAGCATCCGGAGGTCGTCAGCTCCCTGAGAAGCGTCTACGAGCGCTGGTGGGACGACATCGAGCCCACGTTCGCCGATACGCCGCGAACCGTCATCGGCAGCGAGCACCAGTACATGACTCGACTGGTCACCCGGGAGTGTCTGTCGTCGGGCTTGCCGGCCTGGGCGCAATCCAATGTACGGGTTGCCCGGCATGGCGTGGGTGACGATTGCACATGGGCCGTGGATGTTGCGCGCGCGGGCGAATACATCGTGGAATTGCGGCGCTGGCCGCGAGAACTCAACCACCCCATACGCGCCAGCGTGCCCCCGGGGGAGCCCGTTCCCGGCGCTCCCACGCACCGGGACCCGCCCGGCGAAGCGTACGCAGCGGTTCGCACTACGCTCAGCATCGGATCCGATACATATACAGACTCGATCGGGGAGCGTGATCGCAGTGTCCTTTTCGACGTAAGTCTTGACCAGGGACCGACGACCATCACCGCGACATTTGAAGATGAAGGCGGCAAGGTGCTGCCGTCGTACTACGTCTACGTGTATCCCGCACCGGTGGCGGCAACGCTGGCCGTGGAGTCGCAATCGATGTCGCGTCCGGGGCCGCAGGGATGGCGGCAGGTCGATCTGGGCGGTACTCACGACATTGAATCGATCGTACTGAGAGGCTGCGAGACCAACGACTGTCCGGAGTCGCCGAGCGACTTCTACGTGTTTGTCGCCGACGAGGACCCAATTGGCCGTTCGCTCGCGGACCTGACCCGGGATCCTGGAATCTGGCGCCGCTACTTCATTGGCGAGGCGGGCGCGATGCTTGCGGTTCCCGCCGGTACCGAGGGCCGGTACGTTCGCGTCCAGCATGCCGGTGAGGGTGCGCCGCTCCTCGCCCGGGTGGAGGTTCGCGGAACCGCCGTCAGGTCCGCCGAGGCCGACGGGGAGTAGCTCCCCAGCGTCCTCGTACCCGCCGACGACAGAGGAACCATTAACATGATTCGACACCATGCCCTTCTCGTCATTGCACTGACCCTGATCGGGGGAACCGGCGCAGCCCTCGCCCAGGACCGCCCCAACATCATCCTGATATTCAGCGACGACCACGCCCTGCGGGCGGTGAGCGCCTACGGTGACGCGCTCATCGAAACGCCGGGCGTCGACCGTATCGCGCAGCAGGGCATGCTCTTCCGCCATGCGACGGTGACCAATTCGATCTGCGGGCCGAGTCGCGCCGCTCTGCTGACGGGCAAGTTCAGCCATCTGAACGGCATTTACGCCAACGGTGAGCAATTCGACGGTTCCCAGCCGACGCTGACGAAGTACCTGCAGGCGCACGGATACGAAACCGCGATCATCGGCAAGTGGCACCTGGGTTCGGAGCCGACCGGTTTCGACCACTGGGACGTATTGCCGGGCCAGGGCTCCTATTTCCAGCCGACCTTCGTAAGCGAGCGTGGAGAGACGGTCTACGGCGGTTACGTCACGGACGTGATCGGGCAGAAGACCATCGACTGGCTCGAGCATCAGCGCGCCGGGGACCGGCCGTTCTTCCTGATGTCCCAGCACAAGGCGCCGCATCGCGGCTGGATGCCGCCCGTGAGGCACCTGAACCTGTACGTCGATGAAGACTTCCCGGAACCGGATTCGCTGTTCGATACGTATGAGGGTCGCGCGTCGGGCGCGGCGCAGCAGGAAATGACGCTGGCGCGGCACTTTACCTTCGTCGACCTGAAAATCATGCCCGACGCGAACGACCTCGCCGTTCGCGCGGACCGAACCCCGGCGGAAAACGGCTGGCGGCGCGCGCTTTCCCGGCTCACCCCGGAGCAGCGCCAGGCCTATCGCGAGGCGCTGGCGGAGCGAAACCGGCCCTTTGCCGAATTGAGCCGGGATTCGGACGACTGGGTGCGGTACACCTACCAGCGCTACATGCAGGACTACCTGGCGGTAATCACCGCAATGGACGAGAACATCGGCCGCCTGCTCGATTACCTGGATACATCGGGCCTGGCAGAGAACACCATCGTGATCTATACGTCCGACCAGGGATTTTACCTGGGCGAGCACGGCTGGTACGACAAGCGCTGGATGTTCGAGGAGTCGCTGCATACGCCGCTGGTGATCCGCTGGCCCGGCGTGACGCCGCAGGGAAGCGAGACCGGCGCGCTGATCCAGAACATCGATATCGCACCGACGCTGCTGGAAGCGGTTGGTGCGCCGATCCCAGACGACATGCAGGGCGAGAGTTTCGTGCCGTTACTGCGCGGGGAAGAGTCGGAGGGCTGGCGCGACGCGATCTACTACCACTACTACGAGGGGCCACCGGCAGTGCATGCCGTGGCGCGTCATTACGGGGTCCGCTCGGAACGCTACAAGCTGATCCACTACTACGATCTCGATGAGTGGGAGCTATTCGACCTGGAGCACGACCCCACCGAGATGCAAAGTGTCTACGGCGATCCCGAGTACCAGGATATTCAGGCCGAGATGCTGGAGCGGTTAGGGGAACTGCGCGAGCAGTACGGGGATACCTGAGCCGAGGGGTTTCGGCCCGTGAATTCCAACGGCGCAGGCTCCTAGATCGCGTCGTTCCTGACCAGGTCGATGGCATGGTCGGCGGCCCGGGCCGTCAAGGCCATGAACGTCAACGTCGGATTAACGCAACTGCCGGAGGACATCGCGGCGCCGTCGGTGACGAAGACATTCGGCGCCACGTGAAGCTGGTTCCAGCGATTGACGACGGATTGCGTGGGGTCCTCGCCCATGCAGGCGCCGCCCATTTCGTGGATGCCACGGCCGGGGGCCGCCGGAACAACGTCCTGCCGAATGTCGGTCGCTCCCGCCGCCTGAAGCATCGCGACGGCCTGCTCGACGATATCCGTCACCATACGGGTTTCGTTCTCCCGCCATTGGACATCGAACTGCATCTGGGGGATGCCGAAGCGATCGACGGCCGTCTCCGACAGCCGCATGCGGTTTTCGCGATAGGGCAGCACTTCACCGAATCCGTAGAGGGAGGCGTTCCAGGGGCCCGGCACGCGCAGGCGCTGTTTCAGCCCGGCCCCGAAACCGCTGCTGTCCCGGGGTGGGCTGCGGCCCGCTCCGCCCTGGTAGCCATAGCCGCGAACGAAATCCAGCGCGGATTCCGCACGCGGAAGGTTGCGGAAGCGGGGAATGTAGATGCCGTTGGCCCGGCGCCCGTAAATGACGTACTCCTCGAACTGCCCGTGCAGGGTACCGTTTGCGCCCACCGCGAAGATATGGTCGATGATGTAGCGCCCGAGTACGTCATGGTTGTTGCCAAGGCCGTTCGGCATCGCCTCGCTGGTTGAGTTCAGAAGTATCTGGGTGGTGGGTATGCACGATGCGCAAAGAAAGACGATCCGGGCCCGATAGACCGAACGATCACCGGTCCTTGAATCAACTACCCGCACGCCGGTTACCCGCTGCTCCGCCGCGTCATATTCGAGCGATTCGACGACGCTTGAGTCCATCAAGGTCAGGTTTCCCGTGGCCCGGGCCATGGGCAGGGTGACAGCCTGGGTCGAGAAATAGGCACCGTACGAGCACCCACGATGGCACTGGTTGCGGTACTGGCAGCGCGTTCGGCCCTGCTCCGGCATGTCCTGGGTCAGGTTGGCCACGCGCCCGATCGTGAGAACGCGGCCGTCGAATTCGCGTGCGAGCACTTCGCGCAACCGTCGTTCAGCGATGTTCAGCGGCATGGGCGGCTGAAACTCGCTGTCGGGAAGCTGCTCGAGGCCGAGCGCCTCGCCGCTGATGCCGACGGTCTTCTCGACGTAGCTGTACCAGGGCTCGATATCGTCGTAGCGGATGGGCCAGTCGATGCCGTGACCGTCCTCACGGTTGGCCTCGAAGTCCTGCCTCGACCAGCGGTAGGACTGACGTCCCCAGACCAGTGACTTGCCGCCGACGGCCGCAGGACGCACCCAGTCGAAGGGCTTGTTCTCGTCGTAAACGTACGGGTGTTCGTCGTCCGTCGCGTAGAACGTGTGATTGTCCGGGCCTGCCGTGTAGTTTCGGCTGTACTGCTGCTGTATGCCGGGCGCCCAACTGTTCCGGTACGGCAACTCGAAGGCGCCGCGGCCGTCGGTCGGGTAGTCCTGCCGGTGTTCGACCATCCGGCCGCGATCGAGCATGAGGGTATTCAGCCCGGCTTCGCACAACTCCTTGGCGGCCCAGCCCCCGGTAACGCCCGAACCGATTACGATTGCGTCGAACTCCACGTTTTCCGGTAACCTTTGCACTTGCGCAAGCCGCTCGTAGTATATTTCCATCGGCCGTCAGCATGCCAATCGAAACGAACAATCGGAACCGCATGTGGCTGACCAACAATTTCAGGGGAAGTGCCATGACCACTCTCGCTTACCGGATAGGCAGCGCGGCGTTCTGTCTCGTGCTGGCCGCGGTTTCTCTCGCCCAGGAGGCCCCTCGCGGCGATCCCGCGGCCACTGAAGTCTGGGAACCCGAACCGATTGCGGTGGCCCCGGGGACGGACGGCGCGCCGCCGGCCGATGCGATCGTGCTTTTCGACGGTTCCGATCTCGACCAATGGCAGCACCGGGACGGCAGCGACGTCCAGTGGTCGCTCGAGGATGGGGCGGTCACGGTCGTGCGCGGCACCGGCGACATCATCACCAGGGAGTCGTTCGGCGACATCCAGTTGCACGTGGAATGGAGGACCCCCGCGATCATCGAAGGGGAAGGCCAGGGGCGTGGCAACAGCGGCATCATTATCCAGCAGCGCTACGAGGTTCAGGTGCTGGATTCCTGGGAAAACCGCACGTATTCCAACGGCCAGGCGGCGAGCATCTACAAGCAGCACATTCCGCAGGTCAACGCGAGCCGCCCGCCCGGTGAGTGGCAGTCGTACGACATCTTCTTCACGGCGCCCCGGTTTGCAGAAGATGGCAGCGTGACGACGCCCGCCTATGTGACTGTGGTGCACAACGGTGTCCTGGTACAGAATCACGTAGAGATCGAAGGTCCGGTGCGATTCATCGGCGAGACGTCCTACGAGGCGCACCCGCTCAGACAGCCGCTGCAAATACAGGATCATTCGAACCCGGTGAGTTTCCGTAATATCTGGGTTCGCGAACTCTAGTGCCGGATCCTACTGGAACAGCCGTATCCAGCATGGTCTGTTCGATGATTTCGCGACGACAACTTGTACTCGGCGGCGCTGCAGTGGCGGTTGGGGCCGCTTTGCCGGGTGTGCCGGGGGCCCAGGGTCGGCCCGAACGCTTCGGAATGAAGTATGCGCCGCACCCGGGCATGTTCGAAGGCGTCGCCGGCGACGATTACATTGCGCAATTGGAGTTCGTGGCGGAGCAGGGGTTTCACGCCTGGGAGGACAACGGGTTCGGCGGTCGCGATGTGGCGGAGCAGGAGCGCTACGGGCAAAGGATGGCCGATCTGGGCATGACCATGGGTGTGTTCGTCGCCTCGGGCAACCTTGACCAGGTGACGCTGGTTTCAGGAGACAGTGCCCAACTCGAAGGGTTTCTGGAGGAAATCAGGCGGTCGGTGGATGTTGCCCGGCGCGCCAACGCGACCTGGATGACGGTCGTACCCGGCGCCTACGACCTCAAGCTGCCGCATGGGTACCAGATGGCCAATGTGGTGGAGGCGCTGCGCCGCGGCGCCGAAATCCTCGAGCCGCATGGCCTTGTCATGGTGCTTGAGCCGCTGAACCGCCTGACCAACCACCCGCACGCCTTCCTCACCCACATCCACCAAGCGTACGAACTGTGTGTCGCCGTGGACAGCCCCGCCTGCAAGATCCTCTTCGACATGTACCACCAGCAGATTACGGAAGGGAACATCATCCCGAACATCGACCTGGCATGGGAGCACATCGCGTACTTCCAGACAGGCGACAACCCCGGCCGCGGAGCGCCGACGACCGGGGAGATGAACTACCGCAACATCCTGGAGCACATCAAGGCGAAGAACGAGAACTTGGTGCTGGGTATGGAGCATCTGCCGTGGCGCTCGACGACGGAACAGGAAGTGTGGGATCTGATCGCCGCGTATCGCCAGGTCGATCCCCCGTAACCCGCAAAGGAGAATGCCAGGGTCATGAACAGGAGAATCCGCATGGGTATGGTCGGCGGCGGCGCCGGCGCATTCATCGGCGACGTACATCGCAAGGCCGCGGCGCTGGACGGTCAAATCGAGCTTGTGTGCGGCGCCTTCAGCCGTTCCGCTGAGAACTCTAGGACGACGGGAGAATCCCTGTTCCTGGATGCCGGGCGGGCGTACGGATCCTGGCTGGAGATGCTTGAGCAGGAACGGCTGCTTCCCGCCGAACAGCGCATGGAACTGGTCTGTATCGTCACGCCGAACGACGTCCACCTGCCGGTCGCCCGGGCGGCGCTGGAGGCAGGCTTCCACGTGATTTCCGACAAGCCCGCGACACGGGACCTGGCCGAGGCCCTGGAACTCAAGTCAGTCATTGAGTCCGCCGATGGGCTCTACGGACTGACACATACCTACCTGGGTTACCCGCTGGTCAAGGAAGCGCGCGATCTGGTCGCACAGGGCGAGATCGGCCAACTCAGAAAGGTCTACGTCGAATACCCGCAGGGCTGGTTGTCCACGTTGCTCGAGGCGACCGGGCAGAAGCAGGCGGACTGGCGCACCGACCCGGAACGTTCGGGGCCGTCGGGCTGCATGGGCGATATCGGCACCCACGCCGCGACACTGGCCGAGTACATCAGCGGGGACCTTATTGACGAGGTGTGCGCGGACCTGTCGATCTTCGTCGAGGGCCGCAAGCTCGACGACGACGGCTCGGTGTTGATCCGAATGGCGGGCGGCGCCAGGGGCGTGCTGACTGCAAGCCAGGTGTGCAGCGGCGAGGAGAACAACCTCAACATTCGCCTATACGGCGAGTCGGGCGGGTTGGAATGGCGCCAGCAGGAGCCGAACACGCTGTGGTTGAAGCGTCAGGGCGCGCCGGCGCGCCGGTTGCGTGCCGGAGTCGATCAGGGCTACCTGGGCGCGGCGGCACAGGCGCACATGCGCACGCCGAGCGGCCATCCCGAAGGTTATTTCGAGGCATTCGCCAACATCTACCGCAATTTCGCATACGCCGTCGCCGCGCACGCCGCCGGCGAGTCGCATGACCCACTTCATGACTATCCGACGATCGACGAGGGCGTCTCAGGGCTCGCATTCATCGACGCGATCCTTCGCAACGACAGGAGCGGCGAGAAATGGACGAAAGTGTCGCGGGACTGACCGCCAACAGGGAACAACCAATCAGACAGGGAGCAGCAGATGACTGACAGCGCGCGCCTGGTTCATACAGTTGTTGGAACCCTGATTCAGCCAGAGAACAGTCTGCCGACTTCCGCGTAGGGATACGCCCCGTCGTAGCGCCCCGGAATCGGCAGGTAGACCTGTTCGACGGTCATGCCGATTTCCGACGTGTAGTAACCGGTGACCGTGAGTTGCTTGATGGTGTCGAAGAAGGTGTCGCCGGCGCCGTCGAGTTGCTGTTGCTCCGCCAGCGAGACGATCGCGTCCTGTTGCTCCCGGTCCAGGCCGGCAAACGGCGCACCGTACTGTTCCGCGGCGTATGCGTCGGCGGCCTGCAGGTCGCTCAGAAATTCTTCCCGCTCCGCGGTCTCGTAGAACTCATCGACGATCATCTCGATATAGCTGGTGACACCGGCTTGCATCGCGCCCGGCGTATCCGTGGTCGGGATGATACGTTCGACAAGCGCGTCCACCAGGGCGCGCTGAGCGTCAGAAAATATGACGTTTTGCGGACCCATGCCCGGGTCCGCGTCCTGGGCAACGGCGCGTCGCAACGGGGATATCAGCGCGGCGCCGAAGATGGCCGCGATTCCGCCGAGTGCCTCGCGCCGGTCGATGTGTGTCGTGATCATGGTAGGTGGTCTCCCGCGCTAAATGGCGTCATTACTGACCAGGTCGATGGCATGGCCGGCGGCCCGGCCCTCGGTCGCTCCCGAACCGATTACGATTGCATCGAACTCCACGCTTTCCGGAAACCCCTGCACTTGCGCAAGCCGCTCGTAGTATATTTCGATCCGTCGTCGGCATGCCAATCGAACAAGAACACCGAAACTGCGAGAGGCGGTTTCATTATCTGATTGCCGCCGCGTTTAACGTTTCGCTGCGTGTGGCGCGCAGCTAAAGGAGGCAGAGCATGAATCGACGGGGCTTTGTGGCGGGCGCACTGGCAAGCGGTATAGGCGGTGTCCTGCCGTTGCGGGCCCAGGACAACGGGGGGTCCGGGCTCAGCCCGGGCTTGCAGCTATATACGATCCGCAGCCTGATGCAGGACGATGTGCCTTCGGCGCTGGCGCTCGTTGCCGACGTCGGTTACCGGCACCTTGAATTCGCGGGCTACTTCGGCTATCCGGCGAGCGAATTGAGACTCATGCTTGACGACCTGGGCCTTGCGGCGCCGGGCGTGCATGTCTCTCCGCAGGACATGGCGGAGAATCTGGAAGGCGTTGTCGAGTCAGCATTGATCATGGGGCATCGATACCCTGTCGTGTACGCAATCGATCCCCAGTCGCGGGCGACCCTGGATGACTACTATCGCGTGGCCGAGCGGTTCAATGCCTGGGGCGAGGCCTGCGATCGGGCCGGCCTTCGGTTCGCCTACCACAATCATGCGTTCGAATTTGAATCGATCGACGGACAGGTTCCATACGATGTGCTGCTGGACGAAACCGATCCGGCGTTGGTCGATTTCGAGCTTGATCTGTACTGGATTCGGTCCGCGGGACGGTCGGCACAGGAGTACTTCGAGCGCTATCCCGGCCGGTTCACGTTATGGCACATCAAGGATATGGATACCGAGGGCCGGATGGCGGATGTGGGCGACGGCGTCATCGATTTCGCGGCGCTGCTTGACCGTGACGACTCCGGCGTCCGTTACGGCTTTGTTGAGCGCGACGACTCTCCGGATCCGGAATCGACAATCCGGCGCAGTCATGCGGCATTGGCTCAGGTTCTGAATCGGGCGTGAACCCGGAGCAGGGCGCTGTCGCAAGCGCCCCGCAATGGTCACAAATGGTACGCCACTGCAGCGCACCTGCAGACTGTCATGACCGGTACGCTTCCCGCCCAACGCCCTGCACGGGGATGCCCTGAGACGCCATCACTTCGTTCTGGAGCGCATACATTGCGGCCGCCGCTTCGTCGATGGCCCTGGTGAAGGCGACGGAGCCCTCAAGGATCGGCGCCAGTTCGTCCTTGTTCTGGATCCTGGCCGGCGGATACTCATGCTCGACGACCAGGTAGGTTTCGGCCGGGTCGATATCGAGCAACTCGCGGGCGGCCAACTGGTGGTCGAGCCAGTCGACGGTGCGGTTCTGCAGATACGCCAGCGGATCGTGACGCGCGGTGCCGGGTAGTTCGTGCTCGCACAGCACGACCTGTTTCTTCCATGCATTGAGCTGGTCTGCCGGGTTGTCCGATGGGCTGTCGCCCGCCCAATCGCCGCGCTGCATCGTCTGCCCGCCGTAACCCCAGGCGGACACGCCTACGGAATCAACGACCTGTCCCTTCACGTGGAAGGCGTCGATCAGGAAATCGTAGCCCTCGTCCTTGAGGTACTGGAACATGGAACGCGTATCCTGTCCCATCAGGACGGAGTGGGACGGATCGTAGTGAATCCGGAATTGGTCTCCCACGCGGTGTTTCTCGCAGATCCGGTGCAGCGCGATCCAGGGCCCGGGCGCGTACGCGATGTTGTTGTGCCACCGGTCCAGGGGCGTCCAGCCCGGCATCGGGCACTGTTCCACGCGATAGGTCAGACCCCGCGCCTTGGCTTCCTTTAGAAGCGGGATGAAGACTTGCTCGAACATCTCCAGGTTGGGATCCATTTCCAGGTCGTAGTTGCGGCCGACGAATCCGCACACGGCATTGGTTTCCAGCAGTACGGCGGCATCGAACACCCGCAGCATGAACTCGTGCTTGACGCGGCGAGCCTCGTCGTCGGCGACCAGCATGTTGTCGAAATAGGCCAGGTCCGACAGCCCGACGCCGGTCTCCTTCATCGCCGCCTTGACGCGCGCGGCTCGCCTGTTGTCGAAGGGTTCGCGCAGGTCCAGCGTGTTGGCGACCGGGTCAAGCATGGCTTCGGCCGGGACGTCGCTGACGCTCGGGTGAAGTGCAGTTGACAACTCGATGTAGGGCGACCCGATATCGCTTGAGAACTGGAGCCATTCCTCGATCGCCAGGTCCGGATCGGGATCGCGCTTTTCGCGCGGCGTCAGCTCCTGCAATGCGGCTGTCAGCGTACTTATCTTCATCAGTTTCGGCTCGAAACCTGCGACCGGTTTGCCCATGGAATGCCTCCTGGATTTTGGCTTGAATTGTGATTCCGGAATTTAGCCCGGATACAGTGAACATTTAAAGGCCTGATCAGCGATCTTTTGCTGTCGAGCGGCGAAAGCGTAGCCGCGTTACCACGAACAACGCCAGAGCGACCACCACAATGGAGGGGCCCGACGGCGTGTCGAGGTTTGCCGAGGCGTACAGGCCGCCCGCCACGGCGATGCTGCCGGCCGCCGCCGCACCGATTGCCATGCGTTCGGGGCTTGATGCAAAGCGGCGCGCCGTTGCCGCCGGTATGACCAGCAAGGCCACGATCAGCAATACGCCAACAACCTTGATGGCGGCGGCGATCACGCCCGCCAGAAAAATACCGAACACCAGGCGTGCCCGGTCCGGGTTCATGCCGGCAACCTTGGCGAGGTCCGCGCTGACGGTCGCCGCCAGCAGCGGACGCCAGATCAGCCACAGAACGCCCAGCGCCAGCGCGCCGCCGATCCAGATCACCGCCAGGTCCACCCGCGAGACGCCGAGGATGTCCCCGAAGAGCAGGGCCTGAAGATCCATGCGCATGTTGGGGAAGAACGAGAGGATGACCAGCCCCAGGGCCAGGCCGCCATGGGCGAGCAGGCCGAGCAGGGTATCGGTGGGCAGCGTGTCCCGGCTCTCGAGGTAGAACATCACCAGCACGACCATTGAAGCGGTGACGAATATGCCGATCGTCAAGTTCAGGTCGACGAGGATCGCCAGCGCCACGCCCAGCAGCGCGGAATGGGCGATGGTTTCTCCGAAGTAGGCGAGCCGCCGCCACACGATAAAGCAGCCGGCGGGCCCGGTGACCAATGCCAAGCCGATTCCGGCCAGCAGCGCACGAACGAGAAAATCGTCAAACACAGTTTAGCTCGCCGACTTGCGGTTGCCGCGCCGGTTCACGGTGCTGGTGGTGCCTGCGGCCAGATAGCCTTCGTCGTGTTCATGAGGTACGAGCACGACGAAATCGTGGGCCCTGGCCACCGCTTCCTTGATGTCGTGCGAAATCATCAGCACGCCGCAGTCGAAGTCTCGGCGAATCCCGTCGATGAGTTCGTCCAACAATTCCGCTCCGGCCATATCCACGCCCTGGGCGGGTTCGTCCAGCACCAGCAGATCGGGTTGGTGGATCAGCGCCCGGGCGAGCAAGAGCCGCTGGAACTCGCCGCCAGACAACGTCGTGACGAGCGGGTCTCCGAGCTTTTCGAGTCCGACTGCTGCGAGGGCGGCGTCGACATCGTCGGCCGGATGTTTCCCCGTCAGAGTCATCAGGCGCCGCAGTGTCAGGGGCAGGGTGTGCCCGATCGTGAGCCGCTGCGGAACGTAACCGACCGCAAGCCTCGAGACGCGCTCGACGTGGCCCTCGGTGAGTTCGATGAGCCCAAGCGCCGCCTTGATGAAGGTCGACTTGCCGGCACCGTTGGCACCGATCACGCAGACCAGTTCGCCCCGTCTGACGGTCAGGTCGACGTGCCGGATGATCCAGCGCTGTCCGCGCTTGATGCCGATGTCGGTGGCGATGAGAAGTGGATCGGACAGCGTTCTGTGCTCCGCCGGAAAATCGCTAGTCTATGGTGCGTGGCAGCCCGTGGCAAAGGTCCGGCATAGCAACGACACGGGTCATGCGGGGACAGTGTCGAGCAGGCTGGCGGAGTGCCGGCGCATCTACGTGCACCCGGTGCTATATTTGGCGTCCGGCCGAGCAGGTCGGCGGCGGGTTTCCGAACGGGGTTTGAGATGAGAATGATCGATAGCGGCATTGCCCGTTCAGGTACGTCGGGTGGCCACGAGCCGTTGTGTCCGGGATTGACTCCTGCAGGATTGCGGCGCCTGGTCGCGGCAGCCATATGCCTGAGCGCGTCGTTTGTTGCTGCGGTTTCCGCGCATGCCCAGGTGCGCGTCGTGGCCTCAATCAAGCCGGTGCATTCGCTGGTTGCCGCTGTAATGGAAGGGGCGGGTGAGCCGGAACTCATCATCCAGGGCGCAACATCCCCGCATACGTTCAGCCTGCGTCCGTCCGACGCGCGCAATATCCAGGACGCGGAGGTCATCTTCATGATCGGGGACGCGCTGGAGACCTCGATTGCCGGCTCCATCGACACGCTGAGCCGCGATGCCCGCGTGGTCAGGCTGGCCGACACCGAGGGCCTGATTCGCCTGCCGCTGCGTGAGGGCGCGACCTTCGAGGATCACGACCATGATCACGAAGAAGAGGGCGACCACGGGGAGCATGGGGAAGAAGCGTTCGACATGCACATCTGGCTGGATCCGGTCAATGCCCGGACCATGGTGCGCGCCATCGCCAATACGCTGTCCGCGGCGGATGCCGACAACGCGGCCACGTATGCGGCGAACGCCGAGACTGTTACGGGCCGGCTGGACGAATTGCTGGATCAGATCAACGCGGGTGTCGACCCGGTGCGGGGCAGGGCGTTCATCGTCTTTCACGATGCCTACCATTACTTTGAGGATCGTTTCGGCCTGCTTGCTGCCGGCTCGGCTTCGGTTTCCCCGGACCGGCCACCCGGCGCGCGTCGTATCACGGAGTTGCGCGATCGGGTGAGCGACCTGGGTGTCGTCTGCGTTCTGTCCGAGCCCCAGTTCGACCCCCGGCTGGCCAACGTCATCATAGAAGGCACATACGCTCGGCTGGGCACGGTTGACCCGCTGGGCGCCGTGCTCGACAGCGGGCCGGACATGTACTTCATGCTGATGCAGGAAATGGCCGCCTCGTTCACGGATTGCCTGTCGGAAGCCTAGTTCGCGAATATCCCGCTCCGAAGACTGGTTCGCGAACAACGCGCCACCGCTTCAGGATATCCCCACGCTTAACGCCATCATCGAGTCGGCGGCGGAGCCTTTTTCGCCCTGATCTCCAGTCGGAGAATCAGCTTTCCTGAATCGTCACTCGTATAGTGTCGCTGACCACGTCAAATGTTGTGCCATCGATGGCGGCGGTAACGATGTGCGCGAGGGCGGATCGAGATCCGCCATCAAGTTCAATGCTGAACTGATACATGTACTTTTTTAAATTCAGCGTAGTACATCTTATTTGTGATGTTGAATCTAGTATTTTGAGAGCCGTATCCTCAGCCAGTTCCTGCAAGGAGTTCTCCTGAAGTCGCTCGGCCTTGAGTTCGCTGCGCTTGATTTCTTCCCGCAGCCTCATGCATTCGTCGTTCGATATTTCCGGTTGTGTGCAGCCGGTGTGCTTCATCCAGGTTCGCACGGCACGCAACGGGCGAACCACGTTGTCGGCCCACGCCTCGGAAAAGGCCAGGACACGCTCCCACAGCGGTTCGTCCATTACGCCGCGGGTGCACCCGAACCAGCAACAGAAGAGCAACACGTTGACATCAAGCCCGTGCCGATCCTGCAATGCCAGGCAGGCATCGGCCACGCCGGGCTTTCCGTAGTTGCGCACGGAATAGTCCCAGAAGCTCTCTGATTGCTCCATGGGCGCTGCTACCGTCGCGTTCGGTTCATCTCAGGTGTCCGAGGCGGCGAAATCGCGACGACAGGTTGGGATGGGATACTTCAGCTACTGGGCCTCGCTCGCAACCGCCTCGCGTTTCTCGATGATTTCCCGCATCTCCTGCTGTTTTTCGCGGCTGATGGGGTACCCCAGGAGGAGTGCGATGACGATGGAGTAGGCCAGCACCGGCAGCGCCACGATCAGGTAGCGCAGGCGCTGCAACGCCTCCTCGGTGTTGTTCAGGCCAAGTTCGGGATCGAACCCGAATAAGGCAAGGAACGAGAACCCGATGAAAATGGCGCCCCCGGAGGCCAGCTTGCTCGATAACTGCAGCAGCGAGTAGTACAGCCCCATCCGCTCGGAGCCGCTTTCGACGTGGTCCTGATCGCAGACGTCGGCCATCATGGTGCGCGGCAGGAACTCGTTCGCCGAGGTATTCAAGCCGACCACCAGGAAAGCCGCGACGGTCAGGAGGAGATATCCGGGCGGCAGCGCAAGGAGCACCAACGGCGCAATGGCGCCCGTCGAGACGGCAATCTGCATGGCGCGGTGCTTGTTCCAAGTCTGGGCAATGCGAAGCCAGACGGGCAGGCCGAGGAGGCCTCCGACGATCAGGAACCCCAGAATGAAGCCGATTCGGTCTTCCAGGCCGAGGGAGTAGGAGACGAAGAACACGAACAGGCCCTGCACGAAGTAGGTGGAAAACGTCAGCAGCGCATTGACGATGAGCAGGCGCAGCAAGGCCATGTTCTTGAATACGATCGCCGCGCCGCGCTTGAGACCCAGACGGGGCCGATTGGCTGACTCGCGTTCCGGCAGGCTGAAAATAGCAAGAACCGCGGTCAGCGGTAGCAGGATGATGAGGAACCAGCCGATCGATGAGACCAGTTCCGGGTACGTGGGCGCGGCGAACCGCTCCAGGACCGCAGGCACCAGGCTCATCATGATCCCCCCGATCATGACCATGACCTGTAGCAGTCCGGTGATTCGGGAGCGCCGGTCGTAGTCGCGGGAAAGCTCGAGAGCCCAGGACGTATGGCTGATCGACCAGGCATTGAACCCTACGTAAAGCAGTGCAAGCGAAAAGAACAGGTAGAGGCCCGAAGCGGTCTCGGGTGGGTTGTAGACCATCAGTACAGCCAGCACCAGGATGGGCACGGATGCCGCCAGCCAGGGTCGCCGGCGTCCCCAGCGCGTCGTGTAGCTGTCCATCAACACGCCGCAGGTAGGGGCCACGAACATGTCGACCAGCTTGGCAAGCAAAAAGATGAGCCCCACGGTGGCCGCGTCGAGCCCCCCCTGTTCGGCGTACAGGGTCGGAAGGAAGACGAAGACGGACACTAACAGGGAGTTCAGCCCCAGGGCGGGCAGGGAAAACCCGAGCATGCGCGTGTTGCTGGCGTAAATGTCACTCATTCGAAAGTCTCGCTTCTGGTCGACCAGTGGATTGCCGCAGCCGGGTATTCCGAAGACGGACCTGAGGATAAGGGCTGGAGGCTTGGCACGGCCTGCTATACGCCAGTGGGGTTAACTGTCTCGGCGGAACTGTGCGCACGAATCTCTCGGGAAGGCGCACCGCCATCAATGTTGCTCCCGGTCGGCAGCCAGGCACAGACCAACTCGGGATTCACCCACACGGTTCGGCACTCCGCGGGGACGAAGTACTCGACGAAGACCAGGTCCTCGTCGCCGTCGTTGATGAAGTTGTGCCGTTCGAACTCATAGTTGTACAGCGTGTCGCCCGCCCGGATCGGATGGGGTTCCTCGCTCAGAAGCGCCGTGCCGCTGCCGCTGATGATGTACTGAAAGTGTTCCGCACCTTCGTGATGATGGTTGGAAGCCTGGGTTCCGGGCGGATAGATGATCATCTCGCCCTTCACCGCCCTGGTGCCGAACAGGGTCGGCGTGACCAGGTAGATGCGTTTTCGGGCATCGTGCTCGGAGTCGAGCATGGGCTCATCCCGCCAGTTGACGCACCGAAATTCAGGACGCGAGGCCTCGAATGCGGAGTCGAATCGATTCGCGTCCGCCACGGTCCCATAGAGAACCGCGGCGCCCGCATCCGTGGCCAGATCACCGGAAAAGCCGGGTGGAAGAAAGACCACGTGAGACGGATCGAGCCGATGCCGTCCTTCGCTGCCGTCGAGTACGGCGGACCCTTCCAGCAATTGAAACCAGGCCAGATCGGTGTCCCGGACTTCAAGCTCCAGCCTTGAGCCGGCATCCAGGGCCCAGCGATCGAGCGCGATGCAGTCGTTTTCCACGCGCTCCGGTGTAATCAGCGCGCGTCGGGTCACCCCGGGTTTCACGGTTATTGCATCGACATCGTCTACATTGAAGAGGACTGGCATCTGACTTGTTCCTTTCCGTCATGGATTCGCATCGCGAATGTACAACAACCAGACCGGGATCGGCGAATTTCCTGTTCAATTCCGTTGGCGCAGAGCGTACACTATGCGCGCTGTAATCCGGGCACATTCGCGAATAACAAGATTTTCGAGCAAACCGATCATCAGGACGAAGTCCACGGTGTGCGTACCCGTTCAGCAGCAAATTACACAACAAGCATTAGAAGATGGAGATATTCATGAACAAGGTATCGGTGAGTCGCAGACTCGGCATTCCAGTCGCCGCTGCGGTGGTCGTGGCGCTGGCCGTTCCACCCGTCTTTGCCCAGGGTCAGCTCGAGGAAATCGTCGTGACTGCCCGCAAGCGCGAGGAGAGCCTGCAGGAAGTGCCGGTGTCGATTTCCGTTATCAATTCGGACCTGCTGGTCGAATCGGGTATCCGCGATGCCTACGACCTGTTCGAAATGACGCCGGGCATCAACTGGGAACAGGCCCAGGATCGCCAGGGCAGCCGTCCGTCGGTACGCGGAGTACAGACCGCGGCGCAGAACCCGGTTCGCCAGAAGGTGACCTCCTTCCTCGACGGCATGCCGCTGCTCGGGCAGCAGGGCGGACTGCAGTTCGTCGGCGTCGACCGGGTCGAGATCATGCGCGGGCCGCAGAGTTCCGCCTTTGGCCGCGCCACGTTTGCCGGGGCCATCAACTACGTCTCGCGCACGCCGGGGGACGAATTCAGTGGTGACATGCGGTTGGCGACGAGCAGTCTGGGACGCAACGAACTCCAGTTCGAGATCGGCGGCCCCATCAATGACACCTTCGGTTACACACTGGACGCGAACTTTGACGAGTTTCGAGGAGCGGACGAGTGGGTATCAAGCGACGGTTACGAGCTGGGCGGACAGCAGACGACCTACGTCACCGGTAAGCTGACATTTGCGCCCAACGACAACTTCGACGGATACGTCAGGTTAATTCACTCGGACATCGACGACACGCCACCCATCGAGTGGTTTCCCACACGGGCAGAACGCGACGCATGTTCGAACATCACGCTTGGAATGGGCAACAACTACTTTGAGGGCGAATTTGACTGTGAAGTGGCAGTTCCCGAGGGCGGTTATCCCAGAAACCACCAGCCCGAGCTGATCTTCGAGGAGGGCACTCGAGAGTACTACGCTGCACAGATCTACAGCGTGCTGGATCCGTCATCGCGCGTTGAGCGAAATCGCATCCAGAGCCAGCTCAACTTCAGCACGGACGGCGGCAGCACACTGGAACTTCTGGCGTTCTATTCCGAAGATGAACTTCGACGCTGGTACGACTCGGATTCCTCCGGGGCCGATCCCGTCGTGTCCTTTCCCATGGGGATGTTCATGGTGGCGGGCGTCAGCTCCATGGCCAACCCCAATATCATCGAGGAGAACTATGTCGAGGCGCGGTGGCTGTCGCCGGGCGAGGATAGGCTGCGTTGGCTTGTCGGCGCCTCGGTGTACGACTATTCGTCCTTGACCAACGTATGGTCGGTGTACGCCGGTGTGGTGCTGGGGCTGGAAGACGAAGTCAATCTGGGCAATCCATTCGTTCCCAACCTGGTGTTGTCGGACACATCGACGAACACGGGCGTATACGCAAACGTCACCTACGACATCTCCGATCAAACGACAGTGTCCTTCGAGGGGCGCTTCCAGCGGGATGACGTCACCAACATCGACAACATCACCGGGGCCAGCTTCAACCTGACGACCGACAGCTTCCAGCCGCGTATCGGCCTGAACCACAACCTCAGCGAGGAGGTCTCGGTCTACGGCCAGATTTCCAGTGGAACCAATCCGGCCGGGGTCAACCTGCCCTTTGTGGAGCAGTTGCGCATCGACTCGCTCGCCGCTGCCGCCAGGGCAGGGGCTGTCGCATTCGACGATACGACGTTTCTTACCTTCGATGAGGAGTCATTGACCAATTTCGAGGTTGGCGTGAAGGCGAACGCGTTGGATAACCGCCTGCAATTGGCGGCCGCGGTCTACGTCATGGAATGGGACAAGATGATCAACCCCTTCACGTTGAGTTGGGATGGAGCCTGGAATGACGGCTCGTTCGATCCCAATGAAACGACTTTCAACGGCCCGTTCGTGATGGCGCGAACCTTCATCAACACCGGAACAGGGGATCTGTCCGGTATCGAAGCGGAGGCGACCTGGGCGCTTACGGACAACTGGACCGTGCGCGGCGCGGCGACACTCTCAAGCCTGGAATACAGTCAGTTCTGTGATCCTCTTTCGGTGCAGAACCTGGGGTTGCCGGCGACGCATACGGCTGCTACCGGTGCCGCGACGGCGTGCGTCGAGGTTGGCGGCAATCGGCTGATCGAACAGCCGGAGCAGACGCTGGCCCTGTCGCCCACGTTTCGTTCGGACCCCATCGGTACCAGCGACTGGACCTGGATGGCCCGGCTCGACATGCGCTATGAAGGCAACTGGTTCGTGGATGCATCCAACATCATGGCGGTGCCGGCGACGACCACCTTCAACGGGTCGCTGGCGTTTCGCAACGGGGACCTGACCATACGCCTGTATGGCAGCAATCTGACCGACGACGCTACGCCGCGTAGAATCGATTTCTCAAACGACAACGGGATCGCCCCGACAGGGCCCGGACGACGGAATTTTCGGATCAGACCCAGGCTTCCCAGGGAATTGGGGGCGCAGCTCACCTACCAGTTCTAGCCGGATTGGGTAGACTGGATCGAGCAAGGTGCCCGTTTGGGGGCATTGCAGGCAACAGGGTATAGGTGTCGAAACGGGAACCGAACAATCTGGAATTCGTTGCGGGTAACGGACTGCTGCACCGGCGCCTCTTCCTGACGAGGGGCGCCGCGGCGTTGGGGGCCGGTACGCTCGGATTGCTCCCGGCGGCGCGCGCACAGGAATTGCCGCCGTACATGCGCATTCCGGGAGCGCCCATGACGGGCCATGGAAGTCGCGCGCGCTACGAGGGTCATGTCCAGCGGCTGGTCACTTCGGCCCTCGGCACCGATGGCAGCGGCGGGTCCCGAACGCCTATCGAGGCGCTCGAGGGCATGATCACGCCCAGCGCGTTGCACTTCGAGCGCCATCACAGTGGCGTTCCGGATATCGACCCCGACGCCCATCGCCTGCTCGTCCATGGACTGGTCGATCGGGAGCTGTTCTTCGACATGGACGCGTTGTCCCGCTACCCGATGGTTTCGCGAATCCAGTTCATCGAGTGTTCCGGCAACAGCCGGTTGGCGGGACTCACGCCGGAGCCCATGAGCGGTACCTGCGGCGAACTGCACGGTCTCATCTCCTGCAGCGAGTGGACCGGCGTGCCGCTGTCCGTGCTGCTGGATGAGGCCGGTGTGGACCCCTCTGCCCACTGGATCCTCGCCGAGGGCGCCGACTCCGCGGCCATGAGCCGGAGCGTGCCTCTGGCCAAGGCCATGGACGACGCGCTGCTGGCGATCTATCAGAACGGCGAGCGCCTGCGCCCGGAAAACGGTTATCCCGTACGCCTGTTCCTGCCGGGTTACGAGGGCAACATGAGCGTGAAGTGGCTGCGCCGCATCAAGGTCACGGCCGCGCCTTCGATGACCAAGGATGAAACCTCCAAATACACGGATTTGCTGCCGGATGGTCGTTCGCTGATGTTCTCCTTCCCGATGGACGTCAAGTCGGTTATCACCTCGCCGTCGCCTGGACTGGAACTGGCGGGTTCGGGGATCTACCAGGTTTCCGGCATTGCATGGTCGGGTCTGGGCCGGATCGCCCGGGTCGAGGTTTCGGCGGATGGCGGCGAAAGCTGGGCCGAAGCGGCGCTGTCCGAGCCGGTACTGGACAAGGCGGTGACCCGCTTCCGCATGGCCTGGCGCTGGAACGGCGCTCCGGCCGTCATCATGAGCCGGGCAGTGGACGAGACCGGCGCGGTGCAGCCCACGCGAGATGCGATTATCTCTGCCAAGGGCATGAACTTCGCGTACCACTACAACGGTATACAGGCCTGGCGGGTGGACGCCGATGGACAGGTGTCAAACGTTCATGTGTAGCGCGCAGTTGGCCGATGTTGATTCGTAGCCTGCCAATCCTCCTGTGCGTCGGCATCTGTAACGGAGCGTTCTCCCAGGAAAGTCCGAACCTCGGTGTCCCGGCGGATCCGGAGGAGGTCACCGCCTGGGATATCGACATCGGGCCCGATGGCGCCGGACTGCCTCCCGGGGCCGGGACGGCGGCGGAGGGGGAGGCGGTCTACGCGATCCAGTGCCTGACCTGTCACGGCCCGGAGGGAAGCGGCCAGTTGAACGACGTGCTGGTGGGTGGCCATGGTTCCCTCACGGAACCTGCTCCGGTAAGGACCATTGGCAGCTTCTGGCCCTATGCAACGACGATATTCGACTACATTCGCCGCGCCATGCCGTACCTGACGCCCGGAATGCTCAGCGATGACGAGGTCTACGCGTTGACGGCCTACCTTTTGTACCTGAATGAAATCATCGCCGAGGATGAGGTGATGGACGCGCAGACCCTGCCCGCGGTCGTCATGCCGAACCGCGACAACTTCATTCTGGCGTACCCCTAATTCGCGAGCGCCTCAGCGGAAGCGGTGCTTGCCTCGGTTATGTAGAACGCCAGAAACCGCGCCATGCGCTCCATTCCGGGCGTCGATATGATCTGCGCCACCTCTCCGGAAGTGTGATAGAGCGGATGCGCCTGCATGATGGTCAGGACAGGAAAGCCCAGGTTTATGAGCCATTGGCTCTCACCGCTCGACGCGGTGGAATTCCCTGAAACGAAATTGGTGCCATAGCGCGCCACGCCTTCGTCGATCAGCGACTGCAGGTACGGTGATTCATTGGTAATCCCTGCGGAGATGGGCGCCTCTCCGGTATCGGCGTCGAACTCACGATGCCCGTCGGGATAGAAGGTACGCGCCGGGGCAAGATTGCGCCCGGCCACATGCTCGACGTTGATCGCCAGGACGGTCCTGTCGACGATGTCCGGGTTCATCCGAACGAAATGGCTCGGGCCGTTCAGGCCGGCGGTGTGGTGTCCGACGCTGATCAGGAAGATCAATGTGCGCTCCAGTTGCCCTTCGAGGGCGGCAAAATGGCGGGCCAGCGCCAGGGTCACCGACAGGCCATCCGCGTTGTCATTGGCGCCGTCGAACCAGGAATCCACGTGGGAGACGATCAGGATCGCCTCATCGCTTGCTCCGGGGATCACGGCCAGGGCGTTCTGCGCCGTCAATCCACTCAGGGACTCGGTTTCCAGCGTCAGGCGCATGCGTAGCTCGTCGGCTGTTCCGTCCTCGGCCGCGTGGTTCAACACCGACCGCAGGAATCGGCTGTCCTGCCCGCCGAGGTTGAAGCAGGTATCGCCGCAGCCGAAGTAGTCGAAGGCGCGTTCGTTGCCGGGCATGTCCATCATGTTGATGACCGCAGCGGCGCCGCGCTCAAACAGGTGGCGTGCACTCTCGAACGTAGCCTGACTCTCGAAGAAACTGTGTGCCTGAGGCGAGACGCGACGCAGCACGATCTTGTCCTGCACGTCTGCGTGCATCGATTCAGCCGCGCTGCCCGTGCCCACGTAGACCATGGACGCGGTCACGCCGCCCTGCGGAAGTGTGGATCTGGGCAAGGGCATTGCCGACTCAAGCGCGACGTCTCCGCTGCCAGGTCCGCCAGCGGGATTGGCCAACAGCGTCATCTCCCACCGCAGCGGCAGCCACAGGGCTGTCCCTTCGTCCTGCTGCAATTGCTGGACCTCGATGTCCGCGATACCGGCCTGCTCCAGGTGGCCGACGACCCACGCGGTTGCGTCGGACGCCGAAGCCAGGCCGCCGAGTCGGCCCCAGAACTGACCGTCGCCGACTTCCTTGCGCTCCCGGCTTGCACGTGCGAAATCCACGATGGTTTGAACATCGGCTTCCATGGTTTCGCCGTCCAGGTGCGGAAATCGTTCCTCGCCTTGCGGCACCCGGGCGGGCTCCGGTGGTCTGTCGCCAAGCACGACCGGAGCCTGATGCGCCTGGAACCCCGGTGGCAGCGGCACGCCATACCATGGCGCGTCTGCGTCCGATGTCTGGCCGAAGGCAATGCCCCCCAGGAGCGGAATCGAGACTACGGCCGCGGCAACTGCCAGGTTGTTCGATTGCATGCGGGCCTCACCAATGGGCGGTCGGATCAGCCGCCCATGCCTGCCGGGGCACCGAAAGTTCGGCCCGGACCGAATACCTCGATCGTCATGGAGTCCATGATCGCTTCATAGTGATGGTCGACATAGGCTGGGAATACCACAAGTTCCCCTGCTCCCAGCTCCACCTCGTTGCCTCCGCTGAACACACGGATTCGACCCTCTACCACGTAGACTATTTCTTCGTCGGGGTGGTTGTGGTGAGTGGTGGAGGTTCCGGCCGCGACTTCGGCTCGAAGCATCCGAATGGTCGCGGCAGAGACCAGATGGGCCGCGAATCCTTCCCTCGTGCGGGGCTCCAACTCGTTGAAATTGTAGAGTGCCATCTCCGGTTCCATGAGCGGTTGCTGGGAGAGGCTCTGGTGCGCGAAGGCCAGAATGACTACCGCTGAGCTGGAAATGATGAGTCTGTTCATGATGAGTGCCTGCTGTTGAGTGAATTGGTTGTTGGCTGCGATGACCCTAATCCTTCGTTGATCGCGCCGCGCGCGATTCATTCCGTTTCATTCTTTGCGTTCCGACTGGCGGTCAGTCGTTTCGATTCTACCAGCGACAATTTCCCAAGGATTTCAGTGCGGCGAAATCGCAGCCCTACCTGGCTAGCCCGAACAAGGGCCTCATGCGGATACCCAGCACGCTCCCCGCAAAGGCTGCGACGAGCCAGAGCCAGCCATGCAGACTGGACGAGGCCACTCCGCTGAAGAACGCTCCGATATTGCACCCGTAGGCGATCCGGGCGCCATAGCCCAGCAGTAGTCCGCCGATCAGCGCGGCGGCGAGTGAACGCGGCGGGATCCGCCAGACGGGGGCGAACCGTCCGGCCAGTCCGGCTGCTGTCAGCGCGCCGAGGAGAATGCCCATGTTCATGACGGAGGTGATATCGCTGAAGACGCTTGCCTGAAGCGCCGTGGATCCCTGCCAATAGGGCCAGGCTGCGACATCGACACCCACCGCTGCCAGTGCCTTCGATCCCCAAAGCGCGAAGCCGGACGTGATGCCCCACGGCCGCCCCGCCAGCACCAGCGTGGCGACGTTGACCGCGGCCAGTCCGAGGGCGCCTGCGATCAGCGGCCAGGGTCCCTGCAGCCACTCGGCCCGCGAAGGCGAAGTGCTCACAGGCGCGACATCGCCGTGACGGCGGCGTTCGATCCGGACCGACACCACCCAGGCCGCTGCGAGCAGGGCCAGCGTCATCGCCAGCGCCCCCGACGTACCGAAGAGCCCCTGGAACGAAACAGGGCCGGCGCTCGGCGCTGCAGCGTCCCAGCCCGGCCGGTGAAACGCGCCCAGCACGGAGCCTGCAATGAAGGTGGCCAGGGTGGCGACCATGCGGATGCTGCCGCCACCCACGGTAAACAGCGTTCCCGACGCACAGCCGCCGCCCAATTGCATGCCGATCCCGAACAGGAACGCGCCTGCGGCCACCGACAGGCTCAACGGCCGCACGTTGCCGCGCAGTTCCATGCCCCAGAGCTGACCGTCGGCGATCAGCGGCAGGAATACCAGCGCCGTGGCCGCCAGCATCAGCAATTGCGCCCGCAACCCTGCCGAGCGTCCGGTCTGGATGACACGGCGCCAGGCGGAAGTAAAGCCGAAGGCCGCATGGTACAAGGCAACTCCGGCACCGAAACCGACCACGAACAGCGCGCCCTGGCGCCATCCGAAACTCTGGGCGAGGAAGACGGCAAGCACGATGCCTGCGATGACGCCAAGGCCGACCGGACCCCGGTTCATGGGCAGCAAGCCGGCCGGTGATCCACCGGTCAAAATGACGGATGCATTCATGGGAAAGCAAGCATACCCTAACCGGCAGGAGCCTTGTCCAATGAGACATGAGCCTGAACGGGGGGCGTAAATCCAACGAGACATGAGCCTGTAGGTCGGCGTCTGGGATCATCGGAGGATGATCGTGACGTTACAGACGCAGCGGGTTC
>LXNI01000888.1_pt1 | contig 30704 bp, 27 predicted proteins | sample 809091 | NCBI WGS metagenome assembly LXNI01 (sample SAMN04870527, study PRJNA318959) | sponge metagenome | biome: 01000161; feature: marine sponge reef; material: water | host: Sarcotragus foetidus | place: Greece: Milos, Mediterranean Sea | collected 2013-05-29 | depth 5-7 m | reverse complement strand
TGCCGGCCCGGCTCGTGCTTCTGGCGGAAGATCACCTCCTGCTCCGGGCCGTGCTCGGCACGCCAGAGGCGGACCCGCCGCTCCAGGGTACGCCGCACGCCCGGGTCCAGCTCGGGATGGCGGCGCATCAGCTCCTGGAACACGCCGACCGGGCGGATGCCCGGGCTGTTCTCAAGGATCGGCACGACGACGCTGTCGAAGACATCGGCCAGCGGGTCCGGCCGCCGCCGGCCCCGTGGCTTGGTCGCCTCCTGATCCGGAAGGGGGTCGGCGTCCAGACGGTAGCCGGTGGCTCGGCTGAACCCCGCCTTCGCGGACGCGACTTCGGTTGTGTGGGTCTTTCTCAGCTTCATGAAGAGCCTCTTCTGGCAATCGGTGACATGGCGGCCGGGCACCTCTGCGCTCTCCTTCGACTCGGGAAAGCACAAGCGTGGCTCGACCGGCCACCGACGCCAGGAGGCTTCCGGGGATTTTTTCGCCGGCCTGGAACTCCAGTCGGGCTACGCCCTCCCTCCGTTCCAGGCCGGCGAGCCCCGTCTCACCCTGATTGTCGCTGGAGTCTCATCTTGTTTGTCGCGCGGCACGGGCGAGCGGCAAATCATCGGACTGGCCCCGTCGGCGAGTGCTGCGCGCGTGCTCGGAGGCGAAGCCGATATTCCGGCGCGTACGCTGCAATGGTTCCTCACGCGCTACCGCGACGTGGGCGACGGCATCGCCCCGCCTGAGAAGATGGAGGAAGCGCGCAACGCCCTGAGCGGCTCGGTGCTGATCCTGGATGAAGCGTCGATGGTCGGCACGACCCAGATGCGAGCACTGACGCGGATCGCAGCCGAGACCGGCGTCGAGCGCCTCGCACTGATCGGCGACCGCCGGCAATTGCGCGCGGTGGAGGCCGGCCAGCCCTTCGCTCTTCTGCAGGATGCGGGCATGCCCACGGCCAGGATGGACGAGGTTGTGCGCCAGCGCGACGCTGACTTGCGGGCAGCAGTCTTGCACATGGTGGCGGACGAGCCGCGCCTTGCAGTCGAGGAGCTCGGCAACGGCGTCCTGGAGATGCAGGGCGACGAACTCGGCAGGAAGGCGGCGCAACTCTGGTTGGACCTCGATCCTGATCTGCGGCCCGGAACGGCCATCCTCGCACCCACGCACGAGATGCGGGCCGAGATCAACGCCGCCGTCCGCCACGGCCTGGAAGACGAGGGGGTGCTGCACGGCTCGGAGCTGGAGATCGAGCGCTACGTCAACCTCCACCTGACCCGCTCGCAGAAGGGCGATATCGCCAACTACCGGGAGGGCGATGTCGCCATCTTTCACCATGACGTCTACGGCGTCCGCGCGAAGGCCGGCGATGCCTGCCGCGTGACCGAGGTGGGAGAGGAGCGCGTCGTGCTCACCCTTCCCGATGGCAAGGAGCGCGGGATCGACCCCTCCGGCTATATCCGATACCGGCTCGACCTCTTCGAGACCCGGCCCTTGGCGCTCAGGGCAGGCGATAGGGTGCGCTGGACCCGCAACGATCCCGCTCGAGGCCTGATCAACGGCGAGCATGCCGAAATACTCTCCATCGCCCGGGTGAACGTAAGGATGCGCACCCGGGACGGGCGCGAGATCGTCATGGCCCGCGACGATCCCCAGCTTCACCACCTGGACCACGCCTACTCCTCGACCGTGCATGCCGCCCAGGGGATCACCTGCGACCGGGCCATCGCTGTCCTGGATACCGGGCGCGGGGGAGTCGCCGACCAGGCGACCTTCTACGTGGAGCTCACGCGTGCCCGCGACAATGTGGTGCTGCTGACGGACGACCGCGAGGCGCTGATCGAGGCCCTGGAGACCGCGCCTGCCAGGGAGATGTCGGCGCTCAAGGCCATCGGCGAGCAGTTCGACACCTCGGTGCCGGCCTCGCCCCCCACCTCGGTGCCGGTCTTGACCCCCGACTCGGTCTCGACCTCCGCCTCGGCGGAGGCAGTACCCCGGTACCCGCCCCCGGAGAGGGAAGAGATCCTGGACGAGACGACGCGCGAGAACCGCAAGGCGGCGGAACGCTTCCTGGACCAGGCTCTGTCGGCAGCCTCGGCCTCGATCCGGCAGCGGGAAGAGCACGCGACCATTGCCGCCAGCGACGGCGCCCATGTCACCCTGGACTCCGGCTATGGCAAGTGGCGCGAGGAGGCCCTCCACGCCCTCGATGGCTGCCGTCGTGTCCTCGACGACCCCGAGACCTACGGCATGCACCTCGCGCGCCGTCCGGGTGCCGAGGACGACCTCAAGCGCCTGTCCGCACGGATCGAGACCACCCTGGCGTCGGACAACGCGGAGATCGAACGCCGTCAGCAGGAGCTCGAAGCCAGCAAGGCGAAGGAGCGCGATTTCGACATGGGGCTCGAACTGTGATGCACCCCGCCGGCCATACATTCAATCGCCGCTGCCCCGAACTCCCGGCACGGCGGCAGACTCCCGCAGTCACCGGCGGGGCGCCCTTGGATCATCGCGGGTCCGAACTTTCCACGCCGGTGCGCGCACGCAGCCGGTCGACGGTTGCCGCCGCCGCCTGCTCGCCGACGAGATCCGTCAGCATCTTCCACAACTCCTCCTCGCGGCCCTCGCGCATCATGGTCCGCATCGTCTCCTCGGCCAGGAAGGCGAGCGAGTTGCGAACCCTCGTCATCACCGCATCTTCCGTCTCGGCCGATACCGTGCGCTCCGCAATGGCGGACACATGGTCCAGAAGGGCGCGCTGCTCCGCCTCGTCCAGCACGAGGCGTGGCGGCATCTCGGGTTCCGCCTCCGGGTCCACGGTGAGCCCGCACTCGACCATGTAGCGCGAGATGGAGAGCCCCTTCCGCTCGGCCAGCACCCGCACGCGTCCCCAGTCGCTGTCGGTGCAGGAGAGCGAGTACGCCTTCGGCAGGCTCCGGCCACGTCTCCTCATGAACCGTCCCCGCTCGCATCGAGTGGTCGGGACTCTGCTTCCCGCACCAGGAAGGCGAGCGCGCCGAGCGCCGATATCTCCGTCCCCGGCAGACGCGACAGCAGCGCCTCGTTGCACCGGTTCAGAAGCGCCACGCGCTCGTATAGCTGCCGCTGCTCATCCTCGGACAGGACCAGGTGAGGACCCCCCTCGTCGTCGGCCTCTGCACCGTGAAGTGCGCAGGCGATCATGAAGCGCGAGAAGCTCATCCCCGCCTCTTTGGCCCGCCGTCCGATCAATGCGCGGTTCTCCGGCGAGCAATAGATGCTGCGCACCCGCGCAATCTCCCGCTTCCCGCCCCCCTCGATGGCCGTCATCCGAGTGCCTCCTCGGCATCGATCCGTGCACCGGCACGGCGCACCAGAGCCTGCCAGGTCTCTGCTCCTGCCGAACCCTCGACCCGCTCTTTCTCGACCTCGTAGAGCACCCGCACGACCCGCTCGATGCGCGCCACCGCGCCGGCAAGATCGCGCGTCAAGACCGGATCCGCCGGCGCCGCAACAGGTGCCGTCAGGCGCTCCAATATGAAGCGCGAGACGTCCATACCCGCCGCGTCAGCGCGCTCCCGTACGGTCTGCCAGTCGCTGTCTGTGGCCATCACGGCGCGCTGTCGTTTGCGCCCCTCAGCTACCCCGCTCATGCCGTCCGCCTCCCCTGGTATGACGAACTATGTCGCGCCTGTGTCGCTATAAGATGGACGAATCCCCCGCGTAACACGCCGCGCCATTCGCGCGCAATCTGCCATCGCCGCATCTACAAGCTCCATAGCCCGCACTCCATATGTTACACATACCTTATATATCTCAAACATCAACGTACCCACCATATTCAGAAGAGAGAGTGCAATGTAATACGCCGGCATTCGAATGAAATGCGTTAAATCCCCGAATGCAACAGTCGAGCTATTGAGGACTCTGCCTTATGGACCCCGCGTTCCCACGCGAATCCCGTTGACGAGGCCTCCAACTATCTGTAATATGGTCATTATTGGAGGAGCGAGTAGCGCTGGTCAGATGTGCAGTGACAGGTAAGTCTTGCCCGTAAGGTGTCACACCCGTTCCTTGAACGCCCTGGTGGGCACCAGACCTTGCGGCCGGGCCAGCAGGATCACCACCACGAGGCCGAACACGAAGGCGTCGCGGAAGCCGCGCATCCCCTCGGGCAGGACGGCGATCAGGACGGTCGAGAAAATGCCGACGACGTAGCCGCCGACCACGGCGCCGATGAGGCTGCCCATGCCGCCGATCACCGTCGCGATGAAGGCGTAGAGCATCAGGAAGACGCCGCCGCGGAAGTTCAGGATGCCGGTCTGGGTGTGGTACATGAGCGCCATGATGCCGGCGAGCGCGCCGGAGATGACGAAGGCGAGCGCGATCACCCGGGTCGCGTTGACGCCGAGCATCCGCGCCATCCTGAAGTCTTCCGCCGCCGCCCTCATCTCGACGCCGATGGGCGTGCGCCTGAGGAAGAGCGTGAGCAGGATGAGCAGGATCCAGGTCACCGCCACGATCACGAGCTGCAGGATCGGCACCTGAAGCTTGCCGGAGAGCTCGATCACGCCGGTCAGCTCCGGCCACAGGCCCACTGCCTTCGGCCGCCCGCTGTAAATCATGATGACCAGGTTCTGGATCGAGAAGCTGAGCGCCACGGAGGCGATCATGAGGACGGCGGGCGGCGCCGTCTGGATATGGCGGAAGAGCAGGAAGTAGGAGGCGAGCGCCCACACGATCACCACGCCGACGACGCAGATGATCAGCGCCACCGGATGGAAGTCGAGGAGCAGCGGGATCGCGACGACCGCCGTCGCCGGCACGATGAGCGAGAATCCGCCCACCGTGATGAAGTCGCCGTGGGCAAAGTTGATCAGCCTGAGCACGCCGAAGAGGAGCCCGATGCCGAGCGCACCCAGGGCATAGAAGGAGCCCAGGCTCAGGCTCGAGATGATGGTCTGGACGACGATTTCCATCAGAAGGTTGCCTCGCCTGCATGTTCGACCCCTTCGGTGAAGCCGAAGTAGGCTTGGCGTACTCTCTCGCCGTCCTGCAGGTCCGCGGCGTCGCCCTGGAGCTGGATCTCGCCGCTGCGGAGCACGTAGATGCGGTCCGCCGCCTTGAGCGCGCGCTCGGAGCTCTGCTCGACGATGAGCAGCGTGAGCCCCCGCGTTTCCCTGAGCTCGAGCAGGACCTCGTAGACCCGGTCCACCAGGTTGGGCGCGAGGCCAAGGGAGGGCTCGTCGATGGTCATGATGCGCGGGTTGGTCAGCAGCGCCCGGCCGATCACCAGCATCTGCTGCTCGCCGCCGGAGAGCTTGCCCGCCGCGCCCTTGCGGCGCTCCGCCAGCACGGGGAAGAGCTCCAGCACGCGCTTGAAGTCGGCCTCGACCTCGCCCCGGTCGCGGCGCATCCGGGTGCCGAGCCGCAGGTTCTCCTCGACGCTGAGCGTGGTGAAGACGTGGCGGCCTTCCGGCACCTGGGAGACGCCGCGCCGCGCCACCGCCTCGGGCGTGAGGCCGGCGATCGAATCGCCGTCGAAGGTGATCGTCCCCTGCGAGGGGCGGAGCACGCCGGAGATCGTGAGCAGGGTCGTCGACTTGCCGGCGCCGTTGGGGCCGACGACGCAGACGATCTCGCCCTCGCCGACGCCGATGGAGACGCCGCGCACCGCCGGCACCCGGCCGTAGTGGACATGGATATCCTCGACGGAGAGCAGCATGCGCGTCACTCGTGCCCGAGGTAGGCGGCGATGACCGCCTCGTTGGCCTGCACCTCGGCCGGGGTTCCGCGCGCGATAGTCCGTCCGCTGTCCAGCACGTGGATGCGCTCGCAGACGCCCATTATCACCCGCATGTTGTGCTCGATGAGCAGCACCCCGCAGCCGAAGCGTTCGGGGATGTCGCGCACCAGGTGCATCACGTCGTCGCATTCGAGATCCGACATCCCGGCCGCCGGCTCGTCCAGCAGGACGAAAGCCGGGCTCATGGCGAGGGCGCGTGCGATGCCGACGCGGCGCTCGTCTGTATACGGCAGCACGCCGGCGGGGTCCTGGGCCTGGTCGGCAAGGCCGATCCATTCCAGAATCTCCATCGCCTGCCGGTGCGCCTTGCGCCGCGAGGCGCCGAGGCTCACCGCAGCGACCTCGACGTTCTCGCTCACCGGCATGTCGCGGAAGAGCCGCCCGGCCTGGAAGGTGCGGGCCACGCCGTGGCGCCTGATCCAGTGGGGCGTCAGCTTCGAGATCACCTTGCCGCCGAGCAGCACCTCGCCTGCGGCGGGGACCTGAAAGCCTGTCATGGCGTTGACAAGTGTCGTCTTGCCCGCGCCGTTGGGGCCGATCAGACCGAGGATCTCGCCCTGGTGCAGGGTCTCGTCGACGTTGTCGACCGCGGTAAGGCCTTCGAAGCGCACGGTTACGCCGCGCGCTTCGAGCGTCTGGCCGTTCTGCCCTGTCGCCTCGGATCCGGCGTCCGTTGACACCAGCCGCCCTCCGCTGCCTCGCCCGGTTCTTCGCGCCGCGTCGCAGACGACGTGGCCGCACGATCGCCCGCATGACCGCGTCTCCCTCGATAGCTACCGAACGCACGGTCGCGAATCAACGGGGAAATCGTCCGCGCCCCCGATCGGGCCTGCAGCTTTCGTCGCGTTCGGACTTGCAAAAGCGGCAGCCGCATTGACAATGCGTCGCTACAGAGTGCTCGGCACCCGGCCGAGCGCGCGGATTCTCATGCAGGGAGGTCTCGAATGAGAAAAGTCGTCTCACTAGCCGCTGCCGGTGCGCTCGCGCTGGGCATGGCATCGGCCGCACCGGCGATGGCGGACGATCACGAGGTCGTCTTCGGCTTCGCGGCGTCGCAGTCGGGCTGGATGCAGGCCTACAGCGGGCCGTCGACCAATGCGGCGTTGATCGCGATCGACGACTGGAACGCCAAGGGCGGCCTGCTGGGCAAGCAGATCAAGCCGGTCTTCGCCGATGCCAAGACCGACCGGGCGGAGAGCGCCAAGGCCGGGATCTCGGTCATTAACGACGGCGCCCTCGCCATGGCGGTGGACTGCGACTACGACTTCGGCGCGCCCGCCGCGCTGCAGGCGCAGAACTCAGGCCTCATCTCGATCTTCCTGTGTGCGGAGAGCGTGCTCGCCGGCATTCAGGGGATCGGCAAGTACTCCTTCTCGAGCTCGATCCTGGCCGCCGTGCAGGGCGCCACGATCGCCGAGTGGGGCTACAAGGTGAAGGGCTGGCGGACCGCCTACCTGCTGCTCGATGACGTGCTCGAGTACAACAAGGGCATCTGCTATGGCTTCGACTGGATGTGGCGCGAAGTGCTGGGCGCCGAGGTCGTCGGCCACGACGTCTACCAGAACGAGGATCCGAGCATCCAGGCCCAGGTCGACCGCATCCGGGCGCTGCCCGAAGAGCCCGACATCATCGAGAACTGCAGCTATATCCCGGGCGGGGCGAGCGCGATCAAGCAGATCCGCGCGGCCGGCATCACCGCGCCGATCGGCGGCGGCAGCTCCATGACCGGGGTCTACTGGCAGGATTCGGTGCCCGGCCTCTCCGGCCACTTCGTGCCCGAGCAGGCGTCGATCTACGGCGACGATCCGCGCCCGGCGGTGCAGGAGTTCCTGAAGAAGTACGAGGCCAAGTTCGGCGAGCCGGTGAACAACCAGTACGCCTTCCCCGGCTACGTGGTCTTCGAGATGTGGGCCAAGGCCGTCGAGAAGGCCGGCACCTTCGACTCCGACGCGGTCGTCGAGGTGCTGGAGAGCTTCCGCGAGGAGCCGGTGCTGGTCGGCACGCGGACCTTCACGGACCAGCTCCACCATCAGAACTTCGCGCCGTACCTGATCGTGGAGACCACGGACAACCAGCCCAAGGTCGTCGACTCCTGGACCATCTCGGAGCCGGTGCCCATGGATGTGCTGTTCGGCAAGCGCTACGAGTACATCGCCCGCTAAGGCGGGCGGCCGGATAGCCGGAACTGCGGCCGCATAGCCGCGCCCCGGCCGTTCGGCTTTGAAGCGACGCCCCGTCCGGGCAACCGGGCGGGGCGTTTCCTTGAGCGAAGAGCGTCGCAGGCGCCGCGCCATCGAGGCGGGCGGTGTCGAGGCGGGCGGTTGTCACCCCTGCGGCGCTTTGCGATGATCGGGTCAAGCGAGGTGGATCGAACGACATGGACACGAGCGGCGAAACAGGCGCGGGGCCTTACCTCGAAGGGCAGCTGCTCGTCGCCATGCCGACGATGGCCGATCCGCGTTTCGAGCACAGCGTCATCTACATGTGCGCCCACTCTGACGAGGGCGCGATGGGCCTCGTCGTCAACAAGCTCCTCGAATCGCTCAGCTTCTCGGACCTTCTCGAGCAGCTCGAGATCGAGGCGGAGAGCGTGGACGAGCGCATCCGGGTGCATTTCGGCGGCCCGGTCGAGTCCGCGCGGGGCTTCGTCCTCCATTCCACCGACTATACCCACGAAGCGACGATGCGCGTCGATGACAGCTTCGCGCTCACCGCCACGGTGGATGTGCTGAAGGCCATGGCCGAGGGCCGCGGCCCGCGTCTCAGCATGCTGGCGCTGGGTTACGCGGGCTGGGCGTCGGGGCAGCTCGACCGGGAGATTCAGGAGAACGGCTGGCTCACCGTGCCGGCGGACGAGGAGCTGGTCTTCGACGAGGCGCAGGACGGCAAGTGGGAGCGCGCCGTCGGCCGGCTCGGGTTCGACCCCGGCAACCTCTCGGGCTTCGCCGGCCGCGCCTGAGCAGCCGAGTTGGCGCGCCGGTAGGCGCGCGGAATTGCAGAGTGGCCGGCTGCCGTGAGCGAGAAACGCACAGGGCGTTTCCGCGTAGAAGCACCGAACTGCGCGACGAGGTCGTTTGTGGCGAGCTTTGCGTGGCGTGTTGTGATGCGCCTGAAGCGCTTCAGTTTGTTGAAGAATCGCTCGACCCGATTGCGCAGGGTTGTGTCCCCATTCGTGGTGCAGGAGCTCTGGTTTTCGTTGGTCGCTGCGGGTCGTTGGGCTGAAGAACCAGCGGCATCAGCCGCGCGTTTCAGCGTTCCGGGCCAAGATACTTATCGAAGAAGGCAATCATGCGACGCTGCGAATCGTTGCGTGCCCCAGCGTCCCCCTGCACCGTATGAATTTTTCCGCCGTCGCCCTCCACGTAAACCGGTCCCTTCATCGGCAGGTCGAAGGAATGATGCGCGCGCGGATACACCTTCAACCTGACGACGGGTTTATGGCTGGCCCGTTCGGCACGGTCGTGGAGCCTCTTGCACCGATCCGCCGGTGTCCAGTCATCCTCGTCACCGATCAGGATCAGGATGGGGCGCACCAGGGAACTGGACCAACCCGGTTCGCACCAGGGATAGTAAGCGACAAGTGCGGCAAACGTGCCCCGGCCCTTGCGGATGCGGACCTTGATCGTCTTTCTCTGTGCAAGGCGCAAGGCGGTTCCGCCGCCAAGCGATTGGCCGACGAAACCAATCCGGTCACTATCCACCCACGGCAATGCTGCCAAACGGTCGAACGCGGCGTGCGCGTCACGAATTTGTACGGGATAGTACGATAACGCCTTATGACATCCGTCGGTGATGCGCCGCTGGTGGAAGCTGTCCACGATAAGCGTGGCGTATCCATTCCGGTTCAACAGTGCGGCGTGATTTTTCAGCCCCCGCCACACAGTCGGATATGGCGTGTTCCTCCCCGTGCCGCCGCAGCCGTGCGTCAGTACGACGGCGGGGAAGGAGCCGTCACCGTCCGGTTTCGAGATCAGGAATTCCGGTCCCTTGTCTGCCTCGGCGTTGGCGATCGAGATTGCCGCTCCCTGCGGCAGGAACGCCGCGAGGCCAACTGTGAAGGCCACGATCAAGGCGCCGAGGGCACCCGATCTCGCGATGAAGCTCACCGGCGTTCCTCTCCCTACGCTGCTACTAAGCTCTTCTGATGACTGATTCGCTATACCACAACTGCTTGGGCCGCTTGACGGCCCCGGCAAAGGACGCTGCAATGAGCCGCAGAAAAGAGGGGAGTGCGCTTTGCACGCACTCCCCAGTGCCAGTGGTTTAGGACCGCGGGAGATGGACGGTCGTCAGGAACAACCACTGGTAGCGCCACAGGTAACGCACTTCATGCAGGTCCCGTTGCGGACCAGCGTGAAGTTGCCGCAATCTCCGCAAGCCTCGCCTTCGTAACCTCTGCCGCGCGCCTGGAGCAGGGGGTCGCGGGCGCTCGCCGGCTGGCTGCCGGCGGCCCGATGACCGCGCGGCGCCCGCTTCGGGAGCGTCGCCGTCGCTGCGTGACCGCCTTGCCCGTCGCCACTCGTACCCGGCGTGCCGCGCGCGGTCGTCTCCACCCGGCGGGCGGTTTCGTGGCCAGCTCTCTCGTCGCCGCCGACGCCGACGCCGCCGTTCAGCACCAGCAGGTTGGAGCGGACATAGCCTGCGCTCACCGTCTCGTCGGCGCTGGGGGCCGCAGGCCCGCGCCGCTCGGCCATCGGCGCGCGCACCGTCTGCTCCTCGCCACCGCCGATGGTATCCGGCAGCAGGTCCTCCGCCTCCGCATGAGCGAGGTCGCTGCGCCCCAGGTAGGAGATCGCGAGCTCCCGGAAGATGTAGTCGAGGATCGAGGTGCTCATCTTGATGGCGTCGTTGTTGACCACCATCCCGGCCGGCTCGAACCGGGTGAAGGTGAAGGCATCGACGTACTCGTCGAGCGGCACGCCGTACTGCAGCCCGATCGAGATCGAGATCGCGAAGTTGTTCATCAGGCTGCGGAAGGAGGCGCCCTCCTTGTGCATGTCGATGAAGATCTCGCCGAGCGATCCGTCCTGGAACTCGCCGGTCCTGAGATAGACCTTGTGGCCGCCGACGATGGCCTTCTGGGTGTAGCCGCGACGCCGGTAGGGCAGGCGCCGGCGCTCGCCCTCGCGAATGACCTGCTTGACGATGCGCTCGGCGACGGCGAGCGGGTCGGGCTGGCTCATCGCGGCGAGCGGCGCCTCGGCAGTCTCGTCCTCCGCCTCCTTCTCGAGCCCGTCGCCGAGGGCGAGCCCGCTGAGGGGCTGGGAGAGCTTGGAGCCGTCGCGGTAGAGCGCGTTGGCCTTGATGCCGAGGCGCCAGGAGAGCTCGTAGGCCCGGCGGCAGTCCTCGACGGTGGCGTCCATCGGCAGGTTGATGGTCTTCGAGATGGCGCCGGAGACGAAGGGCTGGGCCGCCGCCATCATGCGCACGTGGCTCTCGGTGGACAGGCAGCGGGCAGACCCGGTCCGTCCGCAGGGGTTGGCGCAATCGAAGACGGGCAGGTGCTCGGCCCTGAGGTGCGGCGCGCCTTCGAGCGTCATCGTGCCGCAGCAGTAGAGCGTGGCCGCCTCGATCTCGCGCGCGCTGAAGCCGAGAGCGCCGAGCAGGTCGAAGCCCGGCCGGTCGAGATCGGCGGCGGCGAGGCCGAGCGTGCCGGTGCAGAAATCCGTGCCCAGCGTCCACTTGTTGAACGCGAGGTTGAGGTCGAAGGCCGCATCCAGCGCGCCCTCGACGCGCGCGATGACGTCCGACGTGAAACCCTTGCGCGCGAGCGCGGCATGGTCGATCCCGGGCGCGCCCTTGAGCGTGCCGCTGCCGACGGCGTAGGCGACGATCTCGCGAATCTGCGGCGCGGTGTAGCCGAGGGTCTTAAGCGCCTTGGGCACGGTGCCGTTGATGATCTTGAAGTGCCCGCCGCCCGCCAGCTTCTTGAACTTCACCAGGGCGAAGTCGGGCTCGATGCCGGTGGTGTCGCAGTCCATGACGAGCCCGATGGTGCCGGTGGGCGCGATCACCGTGGCTTGCGCGTTGCGGTAGCCGTGCGTCTCGCCGAGCGCCACCGCGCGGTCCCAGACGCTCTTCGCGGCCTCGCCGAGCGCTGCGTCGGGCAGGTTGGCGTGATCGAGCGGCACCGGGCGGATGTCGAGGCCCTCGAAGCTCCCGGGCTCGCCGCTGGCGGCGGCGCGATGGTTGCGCATGACCCGCAGCATGGCGTCCCGGTTGTCGCCGAACGCGGGGAAGGCGCCTTGCTCGCCGGCCATCTCCGCCGAGGCGGTGTACGAGACGCCGGTCATCAGCGCGCTGATGGCGCCGCAGAGCGCCCGGCCCTCGACGCTGTCGTAGGAAAGCCCGAGCGACATCAGCAGCCCGCCCAGGTTGGCGAAACCGAGCCCGAGCGTGCGGTAGAGATAGGAGCGCTGCGCGATCTCGCGGGAGGGGAACTGCGCCATCACCACCGCGATCTCGAGGACGACGGTCCAGAGCCTGACGGCATGCTCGAAGCTCTCGATGTCGAAGCTGCCGTCCTCGCGCCGGAAGGTAATCAGGTTGAGCGAGGCGAGGTTGCAGGCCGTGTCGTCGAGGAACATGTACTCGGAGCAGGGGTTGGACGCGTTGATGCGCCCGCCTGCCGGGCACGTGTGCCAGGCGTTGATGGTGCTGTCGAACTGGATGCCGGGATCGGCCGAGGCCCACGCCGCCTCCACGATCTGATCCCAGAGCTCGCGCGCGTCGATGGTCTTCGCCACCTTGCCGTCGGTACGGCGGATCAGGTCCCACGGCCCGCCGGTCTCGACCTGCTTGAGGAAGGCATCGGTCACGCGGATCGAGTTGTTGGAGTTCTGGCCCGATACGGTGAGATAAGCCTCCGACTGCCAGTCGGTGTCGTAGATGCGGAAGTCGATCTCGGTGAAGCCCTGCTCGGCCCAGCGGATCGCGCGGTGGATGCAGGTCTCCGGCACCAGCGCCTTCTGCGCCTCGCGGACGGCGTCGCTGAGTCCGGGGTTGGACCTGGGCTCGAAGCGGCCGGCGCCGCTCCCCGCGTGGCAGGCCGCGACGACGGCGTTGAGGTGCCGGTGCAGAAGCTGTGAGCCGCTGACCAGGGCGGCCACCTTCTGCTCCTCCACCACCTTCCAGGAGACGAAGTCCTCGATGTCGGGGTGGTCGACGTCGACGATGACCATCTTGGCGGCCCGCCGGGTGGTGCCGCCCGACTTGATGGCGCCGGCGGCGCGGTCGCCGATCTTGAGGAAGCTCATCAGGCCCGACGACTTGCCGCCGCCTGAAAGCGACTCGCCCTCGCCCCGCAGGTTGGAGAAGTTGGTGCCCGTGCCCGAGCCGTACTTGAAGAGCCGGGCCTCGCGCACCCAGAGGTCCATGATGCCGCCCTCGTTGACGAGGTCGTCCTGGATGCTCTGGATGAAGCAGGCGTGCGGCTGGGGGTGCGCGTAGGCCGACTCGGCCTCCTTCAGGTCGCCGGATTCGAAATCGACGTAGTAGTGGCCCTGGGCCGGGCCGTCGATGCCGTAGGCCCAGTTCAGCCCGGTGTTGAACCACTGGGGCGAGTTGGGCGCGGCGACCTGGAGCGCCAGCATGGCGAAGAGCTCGTCGTAGAAGGCGCGGGCGTCCGCTTCCGAGTCGAAGTAGCCGGCCTTCCAGCCCCAGTAGGTCCAGGTGCCGGCGAGGCGGTGGAACACCTCCTTGGCCGAGCGCTCGCCCTGGGTCGGCTTGTCGTCCGCAGCCTCTGCGTCCGCTTCGGCATCCGGATCCGGCGCGCTCCGCCACAGCCACTCGGGCACGCCGTCCTCGGGCACCGGCTTGCGCCGGGCGGCGATGCCGGCCTTGCGAAAATATTTCTGGGCGAGGACGTCGCTCGCGACCTGCGACCAGCCGGCCGGCACCTCGACGTCCTGCTGCGCGAACACCACGGAGCCGTCGGGATTGCGGATTTCGCACGACGTCGTGCGATACGCCACCTCTTCGCGAGGCGATCCGTCGTCCGTCGTATAGTGGCGCTCGATGCGCATGAAGCCTCCAAACCGCCCAAGTACCGAACCTGCTTTGCGACTGCCACCCAAACACGCTATGCAATATATAGTGATTCGAGGCGACAGAACCGCAATCTGTAGTAAGTAACGCTAAATCTCACGGTCCTGTCAACCACAATTTCGGGCCAGTTGTGGAGAGCGCCATGCGCCGCAGTCATCGCCGCGACCGACCAAAGACTGCCGGGAAGCGTGGCGAACCCGGCGCGAGACGGCCAGCTACTGGTCCTTCGCCGGCAGGCTGACCTCGAAGCAGGCGCCGCCGCCCTCGCGCGCACCGCAGGCCGCGTCGCCGCCGTGGCGGCGCGCGATCTGGCGGACGAGGCTGAGGCCGAGCCCGACGCCCCGCGCGTCGCCCTCGTCCTCCCGCCGGCCCTCGCGGCGGTAGAAGGGCTCGAAGATCCGCTCGCGCTCCGCCTCCGGCACGCCGGGGCCGCGGTCGAGCACGCGGAGCAGGACGCGCCCGCCCTGCGCCTCCAGCTCCACCTGGGCGGGGCTGCCCGGTGCGTGGCGCGCGGCATTCTCGAGCAGGTTGCGGACGAGGCGAGCGAGCAGCCGGCCTTCGCCCTCGACCGTCGCGGGCTCACCCGAGAAGCCGGCGCCGGCACGCGCGGCTTCCTCGGCGGCGAGCGCCTGGAGGTCGATTCGCTCCAGATGCGCGGGCCGCTCCAGGGTGCTGAGGCGGCTCGCCAGCAGAATCTCCTCGATCAGCTCGTCGAGGTCCTCGACATCGCGTTCGATGCGCGCCTTGAGCGCCGGGTCGCCGTTCTCCGCGAGAAGCTCGACCGCCATGCGGATGCGGGCAAGGGGCGTGCGCAGCTCGTGGGAGGCGGCGGCGAGCGTTTCGCGCTGAGCCTCGACCAGAGCCTGGATTCGCTCGGCGGCGCGGTTGAAGCTGCGGGCGAGCGCCGCGATCTCGTCCTTGCCCTCGACATCCACGCGGGCGGCGAGATCGCCCGCACCCAGCGCCTCGACCCGGGTCTGCAAGCGCTCCAGCCGCCGCGCCAGGCGGCGGGCGAGGGGCCAGGCGCCGATGGCGACGGCGAGCGCGAGCAGGACGAGGGCGACGAGGAAGCCGATCGCCGGCGTGTGGCCCAGTCCGCGGTCGGGGCGGTAGAGGACGAGGCGTCCGTCCGGCAGCGGCAGGGCGAAGGCGCGGCCGCCCCGGGTGCGCCAGCCGGACGCCCGCTTCTCCGGCGCGGGCAGAGGCCGGCCGAGGCTGGCGAGCAGCTCGCCCTCCGGCCCGAAGACGCTGATCCGGCCGTCCAGGTGTTCGGCCAGCCGCGCCAGAGCGGCGTCGATCTCCGCCGGGGCGGCGCCGGGCGGCGGCAGCACGTTGAGCAGCACCGCGCCGATATCGCGGCGAAAGCCCGCGTCCGGCCGATTGTCGTGAGACAGCCACCAGCCGAGGGAGGCGAGCAGGCCGAACAGCACGACGATGGCGAGCATCGTCAGGTAGACCTGGAGGAAGAGGCGCCGCCTCATGCGCCCTCGTCCTGGCGGCGGACGAAGAGATAGCCCGCGCCCCGCAGGGTGACGATGCGGCGGGGGTTCTTGGGGTCGTCCTCGATCGCGGCGCGTATGCGCGAGATGTGCACGTCGATGCTGCGGTCGAAGGCTTCCAGCGCCTCGCCCCGCACCCGGTCCATGAGCTGCTCGCGGCTGAGCACGCGGCCCGCGCTCTCGGCCAGCGCCGAGAGGATGTCGAACTGGTGCCCGGTGAGCGCCCGTTCCTCGCCGTCCACCAGCACCCGCCGCGCCGCGCGGTCGATGACGAGCCGGCCGAAGCTCAGCGTCTCGCCGGCAGCAGCCGGGCTGCCGGGGGTGCGTCGGCGCAGGATGGCGCGCAGGCGGGCCAGCAGCTCGCGCGGGTTGAAGGGCTTGGGCAGGTAGTCGTCCGCGCCGATCTCGAGGCCCACGATGCGGTCGGCCTCCTCGCCCCGCGCCGTCAGCATCAGGATCGGCACGTCGGAGCGGGCGCGGATCGCGCGGCAGACCGCGAGGCCGTCGCCGTCCGGCAGCATCAGGTCGAGCACGACGGCGTCGTAGCCGCCCTGGAGCGCGGCGGCGAGGCCGGCCTCGGCGCTTTCCCGACGGTCGAGGGTCATGCCGGCCTTCTCGAGATAGGTCCCGACCATCTCGGCGAGCGCGCGGTCATCCTCGATCATCAGCAGGCGGGTCATGGCGGCACGGCCCGTCATCGCTGCGCTGGTCCTTTCCCGGTCTCGCCGTATCCGTCGGCAAAGCGGCGGAGTGCGGCGAAGAGTTCCCGGTCGTTGATGATGCGGGGCACCTTGTTCTGGCCGCCGAGCTTGCCGCGGCTCTTCATCCACGCCGCGAATGCGCCCGGCGGCATGACGCGCACGCGCGCCGCGTCCATCCCGTAACCGCCGGCGCGGTGGGCGGCGTAGTCGTCGTTGAGACGGCAGAGCGCGGCGTCGAGCGTTGCGGCGAAGCGCGTCTGCTCCGCGGCGTCTAGGCCGCTCGCGCCCCGTTCCGCGCCCAGCTCCACGATGTAGAGATGCCCGCCGCGCGTGCCGGTTTCCTCCGAGAACACGCTGCCGGCAGCGAAATCGGAGACCGTCGCGCTGATCGCTCGTGCGGCTTCCGCCACGGCCTGCTCGACCTCGGCGCCGATCACGTGCTCGCCGAAGGCGGAGAGCATGTAGCTGGTCCGCCCGGTGACGAGGACGCGGGGCGGCGAGCGTTCCACCACGGTCACCGTGTCGCCGACGAGGTAGCGCCAGAGGCCGGCGCAGGTGGTCACCGCGAGCGCGTAGTTGACCCCCGGCTCCACGTCGCCGATCCAGCGGCAGTCCGGCTGCGGGCTGTCCAGCTGATCGAGGGGGATGAACTCGTAGAAGATCCCGGTGTCGAGCAGGAGCCGCATGCCCTCGCCGTCTGCGCCGTCGGCGACGGCGAAGAACCCCTCGCTCGCCGGATAGACCTCGCGCGTCTCCGCGCGGCTGCCGTCCAGCAGGGCGGCGAAGCGGTCGCGGTAGGGCGCCCAGGCGACGCCGCCGTGCGCCAGCATTTCGAGTCCGGGATAGACGTCGGCGATGCGGCTCACCGTGCCGCCCCGCCGGGCGCCGGCGATCTCGGCCAGGCGCTCGAAGTAGATCAGGAGCCAGCTCGGCGTGCCGACCACCGCCGCGATGTCCTCGTCCAGGGAGCGTTCGGCGAAGCGGTCGATCTTGATCTGCCAGTCGTCGATATCTTCGAGATCGTGCGGCGGGAAGTAGCGTAGCCGCGCCCAGGCGGGCATTGCGCTGGCCGCGATGCCGCTCAGGTCGCCGCTGAAGACCCCCGGTGACTGGCGCACGAGGCCGGTGGAGCCGCCCAGCATGAAGACGCGCCCGGCGAAGAGCCGGCTCTGCGGCCGGTTGGCGAGATGGTGGGTCAGGAGGTCGGCGCTCGCGCGCACGTTGGAGCGGTGCATCTCCCGGCTCACGGGGATGTATTTCGTGGTGCCGGTCGTCGTTCCCGACGAGACGGCGAGCCAGGGGACGCGCCCCGGCCAGGTGCAACCTGAGAGGCGCGGGAAGGCCGCCTGCCAGTAGTCCCCCCAGAACGCGTCGTAATCGCGGAGCGGCACGCGCGCGCGGTAGTCTTCGAGGGACCAGGCGGCGGAGAACCCGTGGTCCCGCCCGAACGCCGTGCCGCAGCCGCGCCGGATGAGGGAGGAGAGGACACCACGCTGCGCCTGCTGCGGGTCCAGTGCTTCGAGTTGCCGAAGCCGCCGCCGGGCATAGATCCGCAGCATCCAGGTGGCGTCGTACATGGTCCGGTTGCGGGCGTCTCCGCGTCAGTTCCCGAGCGCGAGCGTGTGCGGGAAGCTGGCGCGGACCTGGGCGAGCGTGAGCGGCACGCGGACGTAGTCGCCCCGCCGCCACAGCTCCCACTGATCCAGAATGGTGGTGCTGTTGAACCAGCCGTCCTGCCCGCCCAGCAGCACGAAGTAGTTCTCGTCCGGGTCGGTCAAGTCGGAAATGTGCCGCGCATTGGAGCCGTAGTTCACGGTGTGTTGCTCCCCGCTGGCCTGGTGCGCGGTCTTCATCAGCGTCTCCGAGCTGCCGCCGACGCCGGCTTCGGCGAACTCGTAGCGCCCGCCGATGAGCGGGACGTTGGAGAGCGGATGTGCGAGGCTGAGCCGGTGCATCTCGCCCCAGTTGGCGAACGAATCGAGGCCTTCGGCGGCTGCTTCCAGCCCGGCGGCCAATGCCGCGCGCAGCGTCTCCTCGTCCGCTGCGGCGATGTCCTCGCCGAGCAGCGCCGTGCGCCGGCCGACCGAGGCGAAGGCCTCGCCGTCGTCGTCGCCATGGAGCAGGGCGTAGAAGCGGACGGTGAAGGCGTTGCGGAACTGCTCGAACGCAACCGGCCCGACCGAGTCGGCGCGGTATTCGCCGTCCCAGTCGCGCAGCCGGGCGATCGCCTGCTTGCCCGCAGGCTTGGCCGCCGCGGTCATTCCCAGGGCATCCAGCCTGGCGACGAAGAGATCGCGCAGCGTCACCGACGAGGCCATGTGGACGTCCTGCTGAATCGCCTTGAGGGTCTCGACGCCCACCGACGCCTCGCCCTCGATGAGGGCGGTCATGCGGTTCACCCGGTCGTCGCGGGAGAAGAAGAATCCCACCGGCTCCGGCGTCGCGGGCGGTCGGTTGTTGGCGGAGACCAGGTAGCCCGCATCCGGATTGTAGCTGTAGGGCAGGTCCGCGGCGGTGCGCATGGCTTCCCACGAGGCGTCGTGGCTGGCGGTGTCGAGAGCGATATCGGCGGGCAGGCCGTTTCGGCCGGGAAGCCATACCGCCATGACCTGGCCGATGTTCCCGTCCGCGTCCGCGTAGAGCATGTTCTGACCGGGCACGGCGAAGCTGTCGAAGGCCGCGCGGAACGCGGCGAAGCTGCGGGCGCGGCTCACGGCAAGCATGGCGCCGATCTCGTCGCTCGCGCCGTGGCCGGTCCATTTCAGCGCAAGCGGCGGCAGGTCGAGGTCGGCAAGCAGCGGCGCGTCGCTGACGATCGGCCCCCACTGCGTCTCGCGCACGGTCACGTCGCTGTCGAACCACCAGCGCACGCCGATGCTCTCGCTGCGCTCCGCGATGTCCGAGGCCGGCACGTGGCTCACGTCGTAGAGATCGCTCGAGGCCGCGCGCATGTTGGTGCCGCCCCAGGCGATGTGCGGGTTGCGGCCGATGGCGAAGATCGGCAGCCCCGGCGCCATCAGCCCCACCGCGTGATAGGAGGGCGACTTCACGCCCGCGATCAGCCAGACGTTGGGAGCCATGATGCCGAGATGCGGGTCGTTGGCCATGAGCGCGCCGCCGGTATCGGTGCGGTGCGCCGCCACCGCCAGGCTGTTGCTGCCCGACTTGGAGAGACCGCCGAGCCAGCGCTGCGCCTGGGCGGTGTCGTGGTCGTTGCCAGGCTCGCCGGCGACCGAGACCGCGCCGCCGTTTACCAGGCGCGACCAGAGCGCGTTCCAGCCGGGCCGTGCGCGCAGGGGGAGGAGGTCCGCCCAGACCAGCCAGTTCACGTCCGTGCCGGCGAGGCGCCCCATGGCGAACACGTCCTCGACCGTCCAGCGCTCCCGCTCGAGGCCGAGGACGCCGAAGTCGTGCGGCAGCTCGCCAATCGTGTCCTGGTAATGGTTGATGCCGTCCACGAAGCGCTGCACCCAGAGCCGCGTGGCCTCGTCCATGCCGCGCTCGATCTCCGCCGCGGCGCGGGGGTAGTCGAGGGTCCGCAGCCCGTGGTCGATGTCGACGCCGAGGGGGCCGATCATCTCCGACACGCGGCCCTGAGCGATCATGCGCATGGTCGCCATCTGGCCGAGCCTGAGGTGCGCGTGCACGAGGCCGAGCGCGAACGCCGCATCGCCGTCGCTCTCGGCCTCGACAAAGGGGATCTGCCGCTCGCTCCAGTGGATCGTGACGGCGCCCTCGAGGGGCATGCCCTGGGTGGGGAACGCCTTCAGCCGCTCGGTCACGTCCTTCTCGTCCGGCAGCGGCGAGAGCAGCGCGCAACCGGAGACGACGAGGGCCGCCATGCCGATGGCGAGCCCGATGGAGAGGGAGGAGAGAAAGGCGGGCATGGGGTTCTCCGGATAGCGGCGCGTTCCAACCTACGAGTTACGCTGCCCGGTCGGAAGGGGCCAGGGCGGAACCGCAACGAGGGAGTTGCGAAGCGGTCCCGCCCCGTCGCGCCGATAGGCGCGCGCAATCAAAGGAAGGCCGGCAGGCGCGCGATCAACGTGCAGGGGCCGTCGTCGCGCCTAGTCGCGCCTGTGGTGCCAGTCGCGCGATTCCAATTCCTCCGCCAGCTCAGCCCGCTGGGCGGGGGTGAGCACCTCGGCCGCATCGGCAAGTGCGGTGAGCAGGCGCTGGCTCGCGCGGTCGGCGGTCTCGAGCTTGCTCTGGCGCAACGCTTCGAGCGCCTCGCGATCCACGGTCTCCTGGGTGAGCGCCTCGACGAGCGCCTCCCGGCCCGCGCGCCTGAAGTCGCGGAACTCGCCCATGTCCGCCAGCGCCGCGGTGGCGATGGCACGCACCCGCTCGCGCTGGTCGTCGCTGGCGTCGACCTCGTCGAGCATGTCCTCGACCTTCCATTCGACGAAGCGCTCGAACCTCTCGCCGTCCCAGGAGCGCTTGGAATAGGCGACCGCGCTCCAGGTCATGCCGCCGACCACCAGGACGAGGGCGCCGGCGATGGTCATGAAGATCCAGCGCGGGCGCCGCGTGCGGCAGGTGGTCTTTGCTGCGTTGTCTTGCGTACTCTTGTCGTCGGTCATGTCTTCGCCTCTCCATGTCGATTCGGTTGGACACGACTCAAGATGGGTGCGCGCGGTTTCGCGGCGGTGTCCGGCCGGTAAAGAATTGTAAAGCCGGGCCGCGGCGCCTGCTCATACGGCAATGGGGCGCCGCCCGAGCCAGCGCCCGACCACGCGGCAATAGGCCTCGTAACGCGCGCCGAACGCCCGGCGCATCGCGCGCTCCTCGTAGGCGACGTACCAGTAGCGGACGGTGAGCGCGAAGGCCGCGCTCAGGATGAGAGCCGCCAGCGTCGCCGAGGCCAGGGCGGTGCCGAACCCTGCCAGAACCAGCCCCAGATACATGGGGTTGCGGCTGACGCCGTAGAGCCCGTCGGTGACCAGGGTACCCGGATCATCGAAGGTGTGGACGTTGGTGCCCGCCCGCCGGAAGCGGCGCTTGCCGGCAATCGAGATGCCGATGCCGAGAGCCGCCAGCCCCGCTCCGCACCAGAGGAGGCCCGGCGCGTCGAGCCGAATCAAGGGGAGGAACTGGTGCGCCGCCAGTATCGCCGCGATCAGCATCCAGAAGAGGGTCGGCGGGTTGATCCTCATGGCTCGCCCTCAGAAAAGCGGCACCTGGTGGTTGCCGTAGAAGGGCTTTGCCGGCGGCGCGAGCGAGCGGGTGACCTGTCCGGTGCCAAGGTCGACGTGGACCTCCCACAGCGGCCGCTTGTGGACGGCGTGGCGGAGGATGTCGCCGCCTGCGGGCAAGCCCTGCTCGCCGAACACGGCCTCGGTGACGATGACCTTGTAGTGCGCGGGATCCCTGTCGACGGGGACGGTGTGGCCGAATTGCTCTCCCGGCGGGAGGAACATCGGGATCTCGGAGACGTACATCTCCGTCGGCAGGACGTAGTTGATGAGCGTCGTCCTGCCCGCCGCGGCTTCCTGCACGTCCGGCGCCGAGGCCGCGAGGGTCGCGACTGCGGCGAGGTCCGACTCCGATATCTCGACGAGCGAGAGATAGACGCCGGTCTCCGTCTCGTGCTTGTAGAGCGCGTTCATCGCCAGGATGCGAATGCCGAAGGCGAGCAGGAGCGCGAGCCCGAGCGTCGTCGCATAAGCCAGCACCCACGCGGCAAGGCGGGCCGGCCGGCCCTCGCCAATCGAGAGCGGCAGGCGAAAGCCGAAGCGTGCCGGCAGGAGCATGCCCGTGCGCGCCATGTAGTCCGCGTAGCCGGGATACCGCCGCAGGCAGATGCCTTCCTCGGCCTTCGCCAGGGCGATGTAGATGAAGATCACCGTCACCGTCACGAGCACCACCAGGTAGCGGGGCCAGATCAGCGCCATGCCGATGCTGGCGACGATCAGCGCGAGGTACTGCGGATGCCGGATGTGCCGGTAGAGCGCGTTGGTGACGGCGCCCCTGCCGGTGAGCTTCGCGTGGTAGACCTGGATGGCGCCGAGCGCGAAGCCGGCCAGGCCGGCCACCAGCAAGAGGGTGCCGAGAAGGCCGAGATTGTCGACCGGCAGGGAGTCCGTCTGCTCGACGACGTGCGGCAGGAAGAATTGAATGAGCCAGCTCGTCGCCGCCGAGCCCTGCAGCCAGTCGAGGCCCGGCCCGTAGACGCCATAGAAGTAGGCGGCAAACGGCGACGCCATGTAGAGGAACTCGAAGGCGATGAGGACGTAGAAGACGCCCGAGACGATCAGGGCGCTGCGTGCCTGGAGCGCGCTCTTGTCAGATTCCGTCTGTCTGGCCATGCCACACCTCGCTCGTTCGGCATGGCGCAGGGTGGAGGGCCGCGGTTTCTCGCGTCTTTCCGGCGGGTAAAGATGCGTGAAGCCGGCCCGGCCCAGGGCGCGGTCTCTGGACGGGTGGCGGGCGGTCATGGCATAAGCGGCGGCGGCGCGAGATACGTGCGGGAGCACTGGCGGGAACGATGGCGACGATCGGCACGCGGCTCTACACCCTGCTCTGCGGGGCGCTGGTGGGCGAGGACGACGCCGGCAACCGCTACTACCGCGATCGTCGCGGGCGGCTGGGGCCGGGCGAGCGCCAGCGCCGCTGGGTCGTCTACGAGGGCGAGGTGGAGGCGTCGCGGGTGCCGCCGGAGTGGCACCGCTGGCTGCACCACAGCACCGACGAGCCGCCGACGGAGGCGCCGCTCAGGGCGCAGCCCTGGGAGAAGCCGCACCTGCCCAATCTCACCGGCAGCCCTGGCGCCTACCGGCCGCCGGGCCATATTCTGGGCCGCGGCCAGCGCGACCGCGCGACCGGGGACTACGAGCCGTGGCAGCCCGACGAGGGGCCGGCCAAGGGCTGAGAGCCGGGAGGCGTGGGGGCCGTGCCGGCGGCCAGCTAGGCCGGGCGGACCAGGACGTGGCGCTTCTTGCCTGCGGAGAGCTTGATCCGGCCGTCGGCGCCGATGTCGCCGGTCCCGACGGTGGAGAGTTCCGACTCGATCACCGTGTCGTTGATGCGGGCACCCCCGCCCCGGATGAGTCGCCGCGCCGCGCCGCCGGAGTCGCACAGGCCCGCCGTCTGAAACAGCGCAATGACGGGGATGCCGGCTTCGAGCTCGCTCAGCGCAGCGTCGATGACGGGGAGATCAGCGCCGGCCGCGCCTTCCTCGAAAGTGCGGCGCGCGGTCTCGGCGGCGTTGGCGGCCGCTTCCGCCCCATGACAGAGGCTCGTGGCCTCGCTCGCCAGCAGCTTCTTGGACTCGTTCAGCTCCGCGCCCTCGAGCGCCTCGTGGCGCGCGATCTCGTCGAGGGGAAGCTCGGTGAAGAGCCGCATGAAGCGCCCGACGTCGGCGTCGTCGGTGTTGCGCCAGTACTGCCAGTAGTCGTAGGCAGACAGGCGGTCGGCGTTGAGCCAGACGGCGCCCTGCGCGGTCTTTCCCATCTTCGCGCCGGAGGCCAGCGTGATGAGCGGCGTGGTCAGCCCGTAGACCTGGCGCGCGTCGATGCGGCGCGTGAGCTCCACCCCGTTCACGATGTTGCCCCACTGGTCGGAGCCGCCCATCTGCAGGCGGCAGTCCGCGCGCCTGGAAAGCTCGAGGAAGTCGTAGGCCTGGAGGATCATGTAGTTGAACTCCAGGAAGCTCAGCGGCTGCTCGCGGTCGAGGCGGAGGCGGACGCTGTCGAAGGTCAGCATCCGGTTGATCGAGAAGTGAGCGCCCACGTCGCGCAGCAGCGGGATGTAGCCGAGCGTGTCGAGCCAGTCGGCATTGTCGACCAGCAGCGCGCCGGAGGCGCCGTCGCCGAAGTCGAGGTAGCGGTCGAACGAGCGGCGGATGCCCGCCTTGTTGGCGGCGATGGCCTCCTCGGTGAGCAGCACGCGGGATTCGTCGCGCCCGCTGGGATCGCCGATCTTGGTCGTGCCCCCGCCCAGCAGCACGATGGGCCGGTGGCCGGTCTTCTGGAGCCAGCGCAGCATCATGATCTGCACGAGGCTGCCGACGTGCAGGCTGTCGGCCGTGCAGTCGAAGCCGATGTAGGCGGTGACGCGCCCCTCGGCGGCGAGCGCGTCCAGGCCGCCTGCGTCGGTGCACTGGTGGATGTAGCCGCGCTGCTCGAGCACGCGCATGAAATCGGAGGAGAACACCGTCGCTCGACCTGCTGGCTGCCGCTCCGCCCGGCGGCCCGCGCAGGGCGGCTGGGCGCGCGGTCGTGTATCACAGGGGCGGCGGGCGGACAACGCGGGGCCCGTCCGCCGGCATCGCAGTTATGAGCGGCGCTCTGCGAGAGCGCCCGGTCTGGGCGCTCGGCATGATGAGCGGCACCTCGCTGGATGGCGTCGACGCGGCGCTGATCGAGACCGACGGGGTCACGGTCGTGGGGACCGGCCCGTGGCGGACCGCGCCCTATCCGGCCGAGCTGCGCGCGCGGCTCCGGGCCGTGATCGAGGGGCGGGGCGGGCGCGATGAGGCCGAGCAGGCGCTCACCCGGTTCCACGCCGCGCAGGCGGAGGCCCTGCTGGCCGAGGCTGGCCGGCGCAGGGAGGAGATCGCGCTCGTGGGCTTCCCCGGCCACACGGTGCTGCACGAGCCCGACGCCGGGCGCACCGACCAGATCGGCGACGGCGCGGCGCTGGCCCTGAGCCTCGGGATCGACGTGGTGAACGATTTTCGCAGCAACGACGTGGCTGCAGGCGGGCAGGGGGCGCCGCTTGCGCCCCTGTTCCATGCAGCGCTCGCCCGGGGGAGCGGGCTGAGTACGCCGCTTGCCGTGCTCAATCTCGGCGGCGTCGCCAACGTCACCTGGATCGGCGGGCCAGCGGACGAGGACCTCCTGGCCTTCGACACGGGCCCCGGCTGCGCGTTGATCGACGACTGGGTGCTGCGCGAGACGGGCGCTGCGTTCGACCGGGGCGGCGGGCTGGCGCGTGCAGGGACGGTGGACCGGGCCGCGCTCGGCGCGTTGATGGCGCATCCCTATTTCGACGCGCCGCCGCCGAAATCGCTCGACCGCAACGCCTTCGATCCGGCGCCCGTGCGCGGCCTGTCGGCGGAGGACGGAGCGGCAACCCTGGTCGCCTTCACGGCGGAAGCCGCGCGCCGCGCGCTCGCGTGCCTGCCGGCGCCGCCGCTGCGCTGGCTGGCGACCGGCGGCGGGCGGCACAACCCGGCGATCATGGCGGCGCTGGCCGAGCGCCTGGGCGCGCCGTGCGATCCGGTGGAGAGCGTCGGCTGGCAGGGGGATGCGCTGGAGGCGCAGGCCTTCGGCTATCTCGCCGTCCGCAGCCGGCGCGGGCTGCCGCTCAGCCTGCCGCGCACCACAGGCGTTCCCCGCCCGTCGAGCGGCGGGGTCCTTCACCCGGCGTAGGCGGTCTTCACTCGACGCGGCGGGCGATGTAGCGCTCGACGATATCCGTCAGCGTGTCGAGCTCGCGCTCGTAGAAGTGGCCCGCGCCCTTGATGACCTCGTAGTCGATCTCGATCTGGCGCTGGCTCTGCAGCTTGCTCGCAAGTTCCGCCACTTCCGGTTCCGGCACCAGATCGTCGGCGCCGCCGTGGAGGATCAGGCCGGAGGACGGACACGGCGCGAGGAAGGTGAAGTCGAACTTGTTGGCCGGCGGCGAGACCGCGATGAAGCCTTCGATCTCAGGCCGGCGCATGAGGAGCTGCATGGCGATCCAGGCGCCGAAGGAGAAGCCCGCGATCCAGCAGCGGTCGGCGCTGGAGTTCTGTATCTGCAGCCAGTCGAGCACCGAGGCGGCGTCGCTCAGCTCGCCCTGGCCGTGATCGTACTGCCCCTGGGAGCGGCCGACGCCGCGAAAGTTGAAGCGGATGACCGAGAACGACTGCCGGCGGAAGGCGTGATAGAGCGCGTGCACGATCTTGTTGTTCATCGTGCCGCCGTGCTGCGGGTGCGGATGCAGCATCAGCGCGATAGGCGCGTGCGTATCCTCGGCCTGGTTGTAGCGCGCCTGGAGGCGGCCTTCGGGGCCGTTTATCATCACTTCCGGCATGGTCAACTCTTCGGTTCAGCGCGCTACGGACCAAGGCCAGGGCACGGCCGGCGCCGACGGCACGCGGTGACCGCGCATCGCGGTGCACCTGACGCGGCGGAGATACTTGACCCCCACAGTCGGGAACTCTATATCCCGTCCATAGCACGGAAATCCTGGCCCGCGCCGCCGCCCTGCGCCGGCCATTGATATACGGACCGCAGCGCCATGTTCAAGCGTATTTGGGAAGACATCGGCTGCGTGTTCGGCCGCGACCCGGCTGTTCGCTCCAGAATCGAGGTGTTCTTCTGCTATCCGGGCTTCCATGCGCTGCTCTTCTACCATGTGGCGCATTGGCTCTGGGAAAGCGGCTTCAGGCTGCTGGGGCGCTTCGTCTCCCACGTGGGCCGCATCGTCACGGGCATCGAGATCCACCCCGGCGCGCAGATCGGCCGGCGCTTCTTCATCGACCACGGCATGGGCGTTGTCATCGGCGAGACCTCGGTGGTCGGCGACGACGTGACGCTCTATCACCAGGTGACCCTCGGCGGCGTTACCTGGTCGCCGGGCAAGCGGCATCCGACTTTGGGCGACGGCGTCGTGATCGGCGCAGGCGCTCAGGTGCTGGGCCCGATCACGGTGGGACGCGACGCCCGCATCGGCGCCAACGCGGTGGTGCTGAAGGACGTGCCGCCCGGCGCCACCATGGTGGGCATTCCCGCGCGTGCCGCAGGGCCGACGGCGGCGAAGCCGGAAGCATCGGCGTTCGACGCCTACGGCACGCCTTCGCCCGACATCGCGGACCCGACATCGCGCGCCGTCGATCGCCTGCTGGAGGAAGTCCGCACGCTCAGGAGCCGCGTGGAGGAGCTGGAGCAGTCCGCCGCGGCGAAACCCGCGGCCACAGCGTCCTCCGACGGCGAGGCCGAGGGCGGAGAAGAGGCCGCGACGCCGCTCGGCCGCCGCGCCGCCGGCGGCTAGGGGCACCCCGTGAAGCTCGGCACCAGGGGCCGCTACGCGGTCATGGCGATGGCGGAACTCGCGATGCGCACGGGCGGCGCGAGCGAGGCCGGGCCGGTGACGCTTGCCGAGATCGCCGCGCGGCAGGACATCTCCCATTCCTATCTCGAACAGCTCTTCGGCCGCCTGCGCCGGGCTGGCCTCGTGCGGAGCGCGCGGGGGCCGGGCGGCGGCTATCGGCTGGCGCGGCCTGCGGCCGAGCTCACGATCGCCGAGATCGTCGTCGCGGTGGACGAGAACCTGCGGGCGACGCGCTGCCCGCCGGGTTCCGGCAGGGGCTGCATGAAGGACGAGACGCGCTGCGTCACCCACGATCTGTGGGATGAGCTCGGCATTCACATTCACCACTTCCTCGACTCGGTCTCGCTGGAAGACGTGTGCGCGCGCCGCGTGCTCGGCACGAGCGGCCGGCTCACCGGGGGCGGTCGCGGGGTCATGGAGCAGGCCGCGGAATGAGCGAGGCGGGCCCGATCTACCTCGACTACAACGCGACGGCGCCGATCAAGCCTGCCGTGGTCGACGCGGTGGCCGAGGCGATGATGCTGGCCGGCAACCCCTCGTCGGTCCACGGCTTCGGCCGCGACGTGAGGAAGCGCATCGAGGACGCACGCGAGCAGATCGCGGCGCTGGTCGACTGCACCCCGGCGGAGCTGGTGTTCACCGCCGGCGGCACCGAGGCCAACAACACGGCGCTGAGGGGCGCCGGCCGGCGGGCGCTCATCGTGAGCGCCATCGAGCATCCCGCCATTCTGCGCACGGCGGAGGCCGTGGCGGCGGAGCACGTGGTCCTGCCGGTGGACGGCGACGGCGTGCTCGACATGGCGGCGCTCGACGCTGCGCTCGCGGCGCACGGACGGCAAGCGCTGGTCTCCATCATGCTCGCCAACAACGAGACCGGCGTGATTCAGCCGGTCGCCGAGATCGCGGCGCGGGCGAAAGCCGCCGGTGCGCTCATGCACTGCGATGCGGTGCAGGCGCCGGGCCGTATTCCCGTCTCCTTCACCGGGCTCGGCGTCGACATGATGAGCGTCGCCGCCCACAAGTTCGCGGGCCCCAAGGGGATCGGCGCGCTGGTGGTGCGCACCGGCCTCGACATCGCGCCGCTGGTCACCGGCGGCGGGCAGGAGCGGGGCTTGCGGGGCGGCACGGAGAACGCCGCCGGCATCGTCGGCTTCGGCGCCGCCGCGGCGCTCGCCGGGGACGACCTTGCGCGGGCGGGCGAGATCGCGGCGCTCCGCGACCGCATGGAAGCCCGGCTGCGGGAGACCGAGCCGGACGTCGTCATCTTCAGCGAAGGGGCGGAGCGGCTCCCCAACACGAGCTGCCTCACCATGCCGGGCGTGCAGAGCGAAACGCAGGTCATGGGGCTCGACTTGGCGGGCGTCGCGGTGAGCGCGGGCTCCGCCTGCTCCTCGGGCAAGGTCGAGCCGAGCCACGTGCTGCGTGCGCTCGGCGCGGCGGATGCAGTGGGCGGCTGCGCCATCCGCGTGAGCATGGGCTGGGCCACCACCGAGGACGAGATCGAACGCTTCCTCGGCGCCTGGCGTGCGCTCTACGCAGGGCTCACCAACCGCTGGAAGGCCGGCGTCTCCGCCGCCGCCGCAGGATAGGCAGCGACCCACACGTGCCCACCATGACCTTCATCGACCCCGACGGCACACGCCACGAGGTCGAGGCGCCCACAGGCGACTCCGTGCTCGACATCGCCTTCCGCCACGGCATCGACATCGAGGGCGCGTGCGAGGGCGCCATGGCGTGCTCCACATGCCACGTCATCGTCGACCCCGCCTGGTACGGCAAGCTGGAGACGATGTGCGAGGACGAGGAGGATATGCTCGACCTCGCGCTCGGGCTCACGCGGACCTCGCGCCTCGGCTGCCAAATCGTCATCACCGAAGCGCTCGACGGGCTGGTGGTGACGCTGCCGGAAGAATCCAACAACATGATGTAGGGCGCCCGTCGCCCTATCCCGCGCAGGCCAAGCCGGGAGCACGACGATGACGGATGCCGGATTTTTCGCAAGCCTCTGCGAGGCCGCAGGGGACGACTGGCGGGACTACGTCGCGCACCCGTTCGTCCGCGGGCTCGGCGACGGGACGCTGCCCGAGGCGGCGTTCCGCCACTACCTGGTGCAGGACTACCTGTTCCTGATCGAGTTCGCCCGCGCCTACGGGCTCGCCGCCTACAAGGCGGACACGCTGGCCGAGATCCGCGCGGCGTCCGACGGCCTCAAGGCCCTCGTCGAGGTCGAGATGGACCTGCACCGCGCCTATTGCGCCGAGTGGGGCCTGGAAGAGGGGGCGCTCGAAGCGGTTGACGCCGACGGCGCCACCCTCGCCTATACCTCGTACGTGCTGGAGCGCGGGCTGGCGGGCGACCTGCTCGACCTGCGCGTGGCGCTGGCGCCTTGCGTGGTCGGTTACGGCGAGATTGGCGCCCGCCTCGCGGCCGATCCCGCGACCCGGACCGACGGCAATCCCTACGCCTCCTGGATCAGGATGTATGCCGGCGAGGACTATCAGGATTTCATGAGGGCCGAAGTGGCGGCGCTGGGCGCGCTCGCGGCGCGGCGCGGTGGGTCTGCCCGATTCGAAGCGCTCGCCGCCACCTTCCGCGCTGCCACGCGCCTGGAGGCCGCGTTCTGGCAGGCGGGCCTCGACGCAGCCGGAGCGACCTGAGACGTCGGTCACCTGATAGTCCAACTATCCGCGCATAATATTTTCCAATCGACCTCATTCAATAATTCGTCTGGTTATGCTCAGACGGTTGCCCAACTGACTCCTTAGCGCATCCATCTTGGATGTGGGCCCCGAAAAACAGCGCGGGGGAGTTGGGCAATGATTGCGCGCACTGCCACCGGTCGGATCATCCACAGCTTGCGGCTCCGGGCATCCGCCGCCCGCAGCGCGCGCCGGACCCCTCCTTCCCCTGAAGCTCCTGGCCCGCCGTCCTGGGTGGTGCGGGCCCGCCCGGCGCCGCTGCCGGAGCCTGACGCCGGTTCCCGTAACCGGCCGCCTACCCCCTCAGAGCGCCGTGCACGCCCCGACGTGCGCGGCGCCTTCATGTTCGGAGGAATGCAATGATCGATTGCAATGCCGTCCCGGCCGCTGTTCGGACAACCCCGCAAGACGCGCGAGGCAGGCCCCGCTACCCGGCGCGGAACCGCCTCATCGCCATTCTGCGGCTTGCCGTCCCGGCGCTCGCCTTTGCGGTGGCGATGCTCCTCGGCGCCGGCGCGCAGGTCCGCGCGTTCCCCGGACTCGACCGATCGAGTGTGAGCATCGCCGCGGAGCACGGCTCTTACGGCTTCGGGATCGACGATGTCATCTTCAAGCTGAGACGTGCGGGTCCGGCGGACGACGCGGTCTCGGTTCGGGTTTCACTCGCCCAGGCCCACCCTTACCTGCCGACCGACCGGCTCAACGCGGTCGTGCGGTTCCGGGCGGGCAAGAGGGATGCGGCGCTCCACATTCCGGCGCGGCAGTTCAATGGTCCGGCGACGCAATCGGGCGTGCTGAGCGCGACGCTGGTCGCCGCGTTCGGCTACACGCTGGGGCACCCGGACAGCGCGCGAACCCGCATGGTGGTCAAGAATCCGGCGATCACGGTCCGCCCGGAGCAGGCTTCCTACACCGTCGAGCCCGACGACGGGGCGGTCCGGGTGACGTTCGTGGC